>CAJHYP010000093.1_pt1 | contig 13678 bp, 12 predicted proteins | sample 9198731 | NCBI WGS metagenome assembly CAJHYP01 (sample SAMEA7708363, study PRJEB35096) | sediment metagenome | biome: marine neritic benthic zone biome [ENVO:01000025]; feature: sediment [ENVO:00002007]; material: shallow marine sediment [ENVO:03000034] sea grass bed [ENVO_01000059] ...
AAGGGCTTTCGCGACTATTTCGGTGCTGACGTCACCGAACGCAAGGCGATGTTGGATGCCATTGCCCAAGTTTACCATGCCCACGGTTTCGATCCGCTGGAAAGTTCCGCCGTGGAAACCCTCGACGCGCTGGGCAAATATCTTCCCGACGTCGATCGTCCACATGCGGGCGTTTTTGCCTGGCAGGAAGACGGCGACGGTGACTGGTTGGCGCTGCGGTATGACCTGACAGCGCCTCTCGCGCGCGTCTATGCCCAACACCGGAACGACTTGCCGACGCCCTACCGCCGCTATGCAATGGGGCCAGTCTGGCGGAACGAAAAGCCAGGGCCGGGGCGGTTTCGGCAGTTTTATCAATGCGATGCGGATACGGTGGGGACGGCGTCGGTCGCGGCAGACGCCGAAATGTGCATGATATTGGCCGATGCGCTCGAGGCTGTCGGCATCGAGCGCGGCGATTATGTAGTCCGGGTGAATAACCGGAAGGTGCTGAATGGGGTGTTGGAGGTCGCAGGCATTGCCGAGGACGACGAGCGCACACGCGGCATCGTGATGCGGGCCATCGACAAGCTGGATCGGCTGGGTTCTGAGGGCGTGCGAGCGCTGCTAGGCGCGGGCCGCAAAGACGAAAGTGGCGATTTCACTGAAGGGGCGGGACTTTCGGACCAACAGATAAAGCGTATTGCCGGCTTCGTAGTGGTTGGTGGTGACATTGATATTTCGGCAAGTACTGAAGAACTTAACCTTGAAACCCACCGGGCCAACGTCACGCGGCCTGAAGAGTTCTCGGTCTCGACCGAAATATCCACCGACGTTGAGACTGTACTCAAGCATCTCGAGCTGCTTGTGGAGGGTTCGGGCGTAGGTCAAGAAGGAGTCTCCGAGCTCCGCAACATCGCAGTCTTTTGCGCCGCCCAAGGCTACGGGCCAGACCGCATCATCGTCGACCCGTCCGTCGTCCGCGGTCTCGGCTACTACACCGGCCCGGTCTATGAGGCCGAACTCACCTTTGAGATCACCGACGACAAAGGCCGTCCGCGTCAATTCGGCTCGGTCGCCGGCGGCGGCCGCTACGACGATCTGGTCAAGCGCTTCACCGGTCAGGCCGTCCCGGCCACCGGCATTTCCATTGGTGTCGACCGGCTTCTCGCCGCGCTCCGCGCCAAGGGCAGGGCAAGGGCTGACGCCACCGGCCCAGTCGTCGTCACTGTGATGGATCGCGACCGTATGGCCGACTACCAGGCTATGGCCGCCGATCTGCGCAATGAAAACATCCGCGCAGAGGTTTACCTCGGCAACCCAAAGAACTTCGGTAACCAATTGAAATATGCCGATAAACGCGGCGCACCTGTGGCGATCATTCAGGGCTCGGACGAGGCAGGACGCGGCGTGGTCCAGATCAAAGATCTTTTTCTCGGCGCGAAGATTGCCGAAACCGCAACCCACGAAGAATGGAAAGACCAGCCGGCGCAGTTTGAAACGCGGCGGGACCAGATGGTTGCAAAAGTTCGTGAGATTCTCGACCGGACATGACACTCAAGTCCGACATTCGCGCCGAAGCCGACCGCTTGCGTGCCGAATTCGAAATGCGTGGCGCGGAGGTGTTTGAAGCCGAGATTCTGCAACCCGCCGGCGCGCTATTGAACCTTTATGGCGAAGATATCCGCGCCCGCGCCTTCGTCACCCATGATCCGCTCAGAGGCGAAATGATGTTGCGCCCCGACTTCACCGTCCCGTTGGTTCATCGCCACATTGAGGCATCGCGGGCAGAGGCGCGATACACCTATGCTGGCGAAGTGTTCCGGCGTCAGGAGGAAGACGACACCCGACCGAGTGAGTATATCCAGGTTGGCTACGAGGTTTTTGGTGGCGACGAGGCAAAAGCGGACGCCGAAGTGTTTGCCGCGATGCGCGACGCACTTGCCGGTCTGCCGCTCTGCCCTGCAATCGGCGATCTCGGCATTCTGAAAGCCGCCGTCGAAGACCTGGAGACGCCGGATCGTCGCAAAACAGCTCTGCTTCGTCATCTCTGGCGCCCGGCGCGGTTTCTCGCGCTGTTGGACCGGTTCTCGCGGGCCGCACCGCCGCCGCCGGAACCTGAAACGGCGGGCACGCCACATGTCGGATTGCGTTCGCCGGAAGAAATCTCAACCCGGCTTGCGCTGCTCGCCGAGGAAGCCGACACGCCACCCGTCTCCGCGATCGAGGTTGATCGGCTCAACACCATTTTAGCCATAGCAGACAGCGCCCCGACAGTGCTGGAAAAAATGAAGGGACTGGCCGGTTCGAACACGGCGCTCGCATCCGTGCTGGATATTTTTGAGGCGCGTCTCGATGCGCTCGCGGACCTCGGAATTGAGCCGCAATCGCTGCCCTTCGAGGCCAGCTACGGGCGCACGACACTGGAATACTACAGCGGATTTGTCTTTGGCTTTTCCGCGACCGAGGCTCCGGCACTTCCGGTTGTGGCCACCGGTGGCCGCTATGACATGCTGACAGCAGCGCTTGGCGGTGGTGCGACATTGCCCGCCGTCGGTGGCGTTATCCGCCCCGAGAGCGTGTTGGCGCTGAAAGGGGCCTGGGCATGACCATTCGACTTGGCATCCCATCGAAGGGCCGCCTGATGCAAGACACGCTCGACTGGTTTTCGGCTCGCGGAATACAGATCGAGCGCACCCGAGATAATCGCGAATATGCCGGGCGAATCAATGGCATAGATGGCATTGAGCTGGTGCTACTCGCTGCGGGTGAGATACCTCGTGAACTGGCCGCCGGTCGGATCACGCTGGGTGTCACGGGATCTGACGTCGTTCACGAAAGAATTGCTCAGTGGGAATCAAAAATCGCACCACTTGCCTATCTTGGCTTTGGGCACGCAAACTTGGTGCTTGCGGTGCCGAAATCCTGGGCAGACGTGAGGGATCTCGATGACTTAGATTCTGTGGCGGATGCCTTTCACAAGGCCCATGGGTTCCGCCTTCGGATTGCCACCAAATATCACCGCCTGGTCCGCGCGCATCTGAAAGCCGCAGGTGTCGCGGGGTATCAGCTCGTTGATAGCCAAGGGGCAACCGAGGGGACTGTTGCAAACCTGACCGCCGAGGCCATCGCCGATATTACCTCGTCCGGCGCGACCCTTGAGGCCAATCATTTGAAGGTTATTGGCGACGTGATTCATGCCAGCCAGGCGACGCTTTTCCGGTCGAAGACGGCACAGCTCGACGCCCAAAACGATGCCCATCTCGCGGCGCTTCTGGCGAAGATTGGGCTTTGATATTGCAGTTTTTTAAACGACCGAAACGCGGTTAGATTGAAGTATGACATCAGACAACGACAAGATCGGCGAAGCGATTGCCGTCGAGGTGCGCCGCTTGCACGAAGTTCTGGAGGCCTGGTTCACAGGCAACATGGACAAAAGCGAATTCCATGCGGCAATTGCTGACGTGCTGCATCCGGAATTCGCCTGGGTCTCTCCATCGGGCAAGGACGTCTCACGCGATCAGATGATCGATGGACTTTATTCCGGATACGCGTCGAATCCGGATTTCAGCATCTCGGTCAACGATATTCGCCTCGTTGCGCGCGACGGCGATTTGGCTGTCGCATCCTACACCGAGCACCAGACTGGTGCGAGAAATGCGCCGCCGGTCAACGTGCGCCGATCCACGGTCGTGTTCGTTATAGGGCCGCGCCTGCATTGGCGGTATCTTCACGAAACCTATCGGGAATAGCGCTTAGCGCACGCCGATCTCGGCCAGCGCGGCCATCAACTGATGTGGTAACTCGCCGCCGTCCGGAAGCACTCCAGTTGCCAAGTCTCGCGGTGCGTCTTGCCCGGCAAGATAGCGCCAGCCCTGAAATGGCCGTTTTCGGGTCGGTTCAACGCGTATCAGGTCGCGTTCCAAAATGATGGCACAGCGGCGAATCCCATCGTCGCCAATGACCTCCTTGAAGTCGGCGATTTTCTGACGTGCTTGGCATCGGCCCTGGATGACCCAAAATATGCTTCCGCCGGTCTCAAGGATGTAGTGATCCCGCTTCGGCCACATCCGGGTAACATGGAAATACCGATCGTTCGCCCGCTGCCACTCAACAAGGCTTTCCACGCTTTGCGAGCCAACGCTTAGCTTAATGAGGTGCAGCGTTTTATCCACAGATTTTTCCCCAAAGCACACCTTATATCGTATCATACATGCATCGCTCTTCAAGCTGTTGTGTCGGGTCGCTTGTGCGAAATTCGTGATTTCGCTATGTTCAGCGCTCTGCGCTGAGTTCCAAAGGGATTCTCAAATGACCCGTTTCGCCGCGCCCATTGCCGAGCAAATCTGGGATATGAAATATCGTTTCAAGGACGCCGACGGTGCGCCTGTCGACCAAACGGTCGAAGATACCTGGCGTCGGATCGCGCGTGCGGTGGCCGCCGTCGAAACGGATCCAGACGCTTGGGAAGATCGGTTTTACTCCGCGCTTGAGGATTTCAAGTTCCTGCCGGCAGGCCGCATCACCGCGGGCGCCGGAACCGCACGGTCCGTGACACTCTTTAACTGCTTCGTCATGGGCACGATCCCCGACAGCATGGCCGGTATATTCGAAATGCTGAAAGAAGCGGCGCTGACGATGCAGCAAGGCGGCGGGATCGGATACGACTTTTCCACGATCCGCCCCAAAGGCGCGGATGTCAAAGGCGTGGCGGCCGACGCGTCGGGCCCGCTGAGTTTTATGGATGTCTGGGACGCAATGTGCCGCACCATCATGTCCGCGGGGTCACGCAGGGGTGCAATGATGGCGACAATGCGCTGCGATCACCCCGACATCGAGGATTTCATTTCTGCCAAGGCCGATCCGGCGCGCCTCAGAAATTTCAACGTCTCGGTGCTAGTTTCGGATGCATTCATGGAGGCCGTGAAGACTGATGCATCCTGGGACCTGACGTTCGGCGACAAGATTTACCATACAGTGGAGGCGCGCGACTTATGGAACCAGATCATGCGCGCAACTTTCGATTACGCCGAGCCGGGCGTGATCTTCATCGACCGCATCAACGCGATGAATAACCTCGCCTACGCCGAGACAATCGCAGCGACGAATCCCTGTGGCGAACAACCGTTGCCACCTTACGGGGCCTGCCTTCTGGGCTCGATCAATCTGGCGCGGCTGGTCAATGATCCATTCAGTGACACCGCGGCACTGGATGAAGCGGCGCTGGACGATCTGGTCGCGACCGCGGTGCGGATGATGGATAATGTTGTCGACGTCTCTAAATTTCCGTTGGAAGCGCAGGCGCAAGAAGCACAAGCAAAGCGTCGAATTGGCCTCGGTGTGACCGGCCTTGCAGACGCGCTTATGATGGTGGGCGAGCGATATGGCTCGCAAGAGGCGGCGCTTCTGACCGGGCACTGGCTGAAACGATTGGCGCGCGCCGCCTATCTGGCGTCGGCAGAACTTGCCAAGGAAAAGGGCGCGTTTCCGCTTTTTGATGCCGAACATTTCCTAAAAAGCGGCTTATTGCGTACGATGGACGGCGAGGTCAAAGACGCGATCCGCGAATACGGCATACGTAATGCACTTCTGACCTCGATCGCACCGACAGGGACGATTAGCCTTTATGCGGGCAACGTGTCCAGCGGGATCGAGCCTGTCTTTGCCTATGCCTATACCCGCAAAGTGCTGCAAAAGAACGGCAGCCGCACCGAAGAGGAAGTCGTAGACTATGCGGTTCAGATGTGGCGGGATCTGAAGGGTGACACAGAGCTGCCCACTCACTTCGTCAATGCCCAGACACTCAGCCCGTCGGATCACGTACGGATGCAGGCGGCAGCGCAGGAATGGGTGGATTCCAGTATTTCGAAGACAATCAACTGCCCCGAGGATATCAGCTTTGAGGATTTCAAAGACGTCTATGTGCAAGCTTACGAGACCGGTTGCAAAGGCTGCACGACTTATCGTCCAAACGCGGTGACGGGCTCGGTTCTTGCCGTGAGCGAAAGTAAAGAACCCGCTGATGCGCCTGCGCGGGCGACACCGGTAACCGATGGCGAGGTCGTCTACATCTCCGAACCGCTGGACCGCCCCCAATCGCTGGAGGGTTCGACCTACAAGCTCAAGTGGCCCGATAGCGAGCACGCGATCTACATCACTATTAACGACATTGTCGTAGGCGGACGCCGTCAGCCCTTTGAAGTATTCATTAATTCAAAAAACATGGAGCATTTTGCCTGGACCGTTGCGCTGACCCGAATGATCTCTGCGGTGTTTCGGCGCGGCGGTGACGTATCGTTTGTGGTCGAAGAGCTGAAGGCCGTGTTTGATCCGCGTGGCGGTGCCTGGATGCAAGGCAAATACGTACCATCAATCCTCGCCGCAATTGGCGGTGTAATCGAGCGCCACCTTGTTGCTATCGGGTTTATCGACGGCGAAGGAATGGGGCTAAAAACCGATCCGCGCAGCCAGGTCGTGAATCTTGGCGACAACCGCGGCCCTGCGTGCCCGGCTTGCGGACAATTTGGGATGCAGATGATCGAAGGCTGCATGACTTGTCCAAGCTGTGGCCATTCGAAGTGCGGCTGACGCCGATCTTCGCCGCGCCATAGCTTCGAAATCGATCAAACCCAAATTCTGACGGCTTCCCAAAGCGTTGCAACAAAGACTCAGGTACAGCGCACCCATCGCCTTGGGCATTGTCCCAATTCAAAGCGCCGCTAATGTCCCCGCAACGATATAAAAAATATCGAGGCAGGTAATATGAATATGATGGCGCGCCCCCAGGGCACGTTTGTCATTTCTTGGTCGCAGACCGAAATTGACGGACTTTCAGGTTCGCCAATCGCAGCGCTTGAAAAAGGCGCGGCATGGCGTTGGAAAGGGGTGCCGGTTCGTATTGACGGCACCAGTGATGTTGCCGAGCCATCTTCGGGCCCGGACACAGATTCAATCCGGCGGCAGGCTGCAGCAGGTGCTCGACGGATCGTCGGGCGTGCATTGGTGCACGAGGGCGTGCGAACACCGTTCGTCGACGACGATGTGACACTCGACCAAGCGTTTACGCTAACTGACGGGTGCCGGCGCTGGGTCGCAACGCTGATCGATATGCCTGAAATTGCACGACCGCTTTTGATGTTCGCGGGCGAAATCCCACCACAGGGTCGTCAGCTTTGGATCGCAGAGGGGTTGGAAGCCCCCGATCGCGTCTCGTATCTCCGCGAGGGTCACGAAGGCGTTGTATGTTTTACGCCCGGAACGTTGCTTGTAACACCAGACGGGCCGGTCCCGGTCGAGGATCTGGTTGCCGGCGACCGAGTGACGACGCGAGACAACGGTGCCGAAGAGGTGTTGTGGGTTGGCCAGCGCCATGTATCCGGAGCGCGGCTCTATGCAATGCCCGATTTGCGGCCAATTCGCATCCGCGAGAGCGCTTTCGGAGATGATCGTCCGATGGGTGATCTGATTGTGTCGCCGGACCACCGGTTGCTGATCAAAGGCCCGGCCGCACTGGCGCTTTGGGGAGAACACGAGGTTTTGGTGACCGCGCGTGACATGATCGACGATCACCGGGTCATGCGTGATCTTTCGGCAAAGTCGGTGACCTATATTCACTTGATGCTGGCGCGGCACCACATTCTGATTGCCAATGGCATGGAAACCGAAAGCTTTCATCCCGGAGCTGCTGAAATCGAAACGATTGCGGACGATCAACTCGAGCGGCTTTTCGACGTCATGCCTGAGCTGCGCTATGACGCAACCGTGTATGGTCCGATGTCGCGTCGCGTTCTCAGCCGGGCCGAGGCAGCATTGATAGCCCGGGTCACCTGAAACAGCTGAAAACCCGCATTGACAGGCAATCGTGCGCCGCTTATACGCCGGGCTTCATTGGTGTTGGTGGCCCCCGCAAGGGGATGCCTGTCGGCCCGGCAAATTCCGGGAAAAGGACAACGCCCTTCGCTAGATACGCAGAAGGAGATCAGCCGTGACCAAACGCACGTCTGCCAAGTACAAAATAGACCGCCGGATGGGCGAAAACATCTGGGGTCGCCCGAAATCCCCCGTCAATCGCCGCGAATATGGACCGGGCCAGCACGGTCAGCGCCGCAAAGGCAAAATGTCCGACTTCGGCCTGCAGCTTCGCGCAAAGCAGAAGTTGAAAGGTTATTACGGCGATTTGACCGAAAAACAGTTCAAGCGCATCTTTGCCGATGCCGCCCGCGTCAAGGGCGACACTGGCGAAAACCTGATCGGCCTCCTTGAAAGCCGCCTGGACGCCGTGGTTTACCGCGCGAAATTCGTACCGACGATTTTTGCCGCACGTCAGTTTGTGAACCACGGGCATGTCCGGGTGAATGGCAAGAAAGTAAACATCCCGTCGTACCGTGTGAAAGAGGGCGATGTGGTGGAGATACGCGACCGCTCAAAACAGCTTGCCATCGTGCTGGAAGCCGCGCAATTGCCCGAACGCGATGTGCCGGATTACATTGAGGTCGATCATTCCAAGATGACCGCGACTTTTGTGCGCACTCCCGGACTGGGCGATGTCCCTTATCCTGTCATGATGGAGCCAAATCTCGTGATCGAATACTACGCGCAGAACTAAGCGTATCGCATTGTCCAAAGAGTAAGAGCCGCCCATTTGGGCGGCTTTTTCATTTGTTAAGGTGTCACAGACGCACTAAGCCGCGACAGCCTCCGGTCCGAAGCGCGCGTAAAAACTCTGACTGGTATCGGCCATATCACGAAGCAGCGCTGGGGCCGCAAAACGGTCGCCGTGGTCTGCCCGAAGGTTCTTGCAGATCTCGACCGCATGCGCCGCGCCAATCATGTCCAGCCAACTGAAAGGTCCGCCAGACCAAGGCGCAAAGCCCCAGCCCAGGATCGCGCCGACGTCGCCTTCACGGATGTCCATTAGCACATCCTCTTCCAGTGCGCGCACTGCTTCGAGGACCTGCGCCATCATCAGCCTGTGCTGAACCGTGGTCAATTGCGGTTGGTCTTCCGTGACTTCGTATTTGGTTGAAAGCCCGTCCCAAAGTCCGGTCCGCTTGCCTTTTTCATCATAGGCATAAAATCCGGCACTCGCCTTGCGGCCCAACCGGCCTTCGTCCGCCATCCAGAACAGCACTTCATCGACGGCGCCGTCGGGATACGTGTCCCCTATCGCGGCCCTCGTCGCTTTGGCAATCTTTACGCCAAGATCAACAGAGGTCTCATCGACCAACTGTAGCGGACCCAAAGGGAAGCCAAGCAACTTGGCGGCATTTTCAATCAGCGCGGGCTCGATGCCTTCGCCCACCATCCGGATACCCTCGTTGATATATGGGATGATGCAGCGGTTGGCGTAGAAAAAGCGCGCGTCGTTCACGACAATCGGGGTTTTGCGGATTTGCCGCACATAGTCGAGTGCTTTCGCCACGGCCCGGTCGCCGGTGTCGCGGCCCTTAATGATCTCGACCAGCAGCATTTTGTCGACTGGTGAGAAAAAGTGGATACCGATAAATTGATCCGGACGAATGCTGGCCTTTGCGAGGTCAGTAATTGGCAGCGTCGATGTGTTGGTCGCGAAAATACACTCTTCGCCGACGATCGCTTCGACTTTCTTGGTCATATCCGCCTTTATGCCGGGGTCCTCAAAGACGGCTTCGACGATTAGGTCACACTTGCTCAGGGCATCCAGGTCAGTGGTCGCGAGGATTCTCCGAAGCACTTCGACCTTCTTTTCTTCGGTCACTTTCTTTCGCTGTATGCCTTTGTCGAGAATGCTTTCCGATAGGGATTTCCCTTTGTCCGCGGCGGCCTGATCGCGGTCAATAAGCACCACATCAATTCCCGCATTCGCCGACACATAGGCTATTCCGGCCCCCATCATCCCGGCGCCCAGAACGCCGACGCGTTTGACTGCTTGATCGGCCACGGCCGGGCGATTCGCGCCTTTCTCCAGCGCTTCTTTGTTGATGAACAAGGATCGGATCATCGCGCTCGAAGTTGGATCCATCAATATCTTTGTGAACCAGCGCGCCTCAACCTTGAGCGCGGTGTCAAACGGCACCAGCGCACCCTCGTAGATCGAACTCAGCAGCGCCTTGGCGGCTGGATAAACGCCCCTAGTCCTGCCGTTGATCATCGCCGAGGCGCCGACAAACGTCATGAAACCCGCCGGGTGATACGGCGCGCCTCCGGGCATCTTCCATCCTTTCTGGTCCCAGGGCTTCACTAAGTCGGCGTCGGTTGCGCTCAGAACCCATTCCTTCGCGCGGTCCAAAAGCTCGTCTGCCGGAACCACTTCATCGATCAACTGTGCTGACTTGGCTTTTTTCGGATCCAGCATTTTGCCTTCCAAAAGCACAGGTGCTGCCGCCATGGCGCCGACCATGCGGGAATAACGTGTCGTCCCGCCGCCGCCTGGAAAGAGGCCTACGAGAATCTCGGGAAGCCCGATCTTGCCCTTGGTCGTGTCCGCCATAAATCGGCGATGACAGGACAACGCAATCTCGGTGCCGATCCCGGCGCAAAGGCCTGGGATCGCGCACGCGACCGGCTTGCCGCCCTTGTTGGTCTTTGGGTCCAGTCCGGCGCGTTCAAGCTTGCGCATAATCCGGTGGCCGTTCATGACAAAATCAAAAAGCGCCGGCGCCGGATCATCGCCGGCCTCGTCGCGGATGGACGCAAGAACGTTTAAGTCCATTCCGCCTGCAAAAGTTTCCTTGCCGCTGGTGATGACGACGCCCTTGACGGTGCCGTCGGCCAATGCCCGATCAATGAACTCGTCGACCAGCGCAAACGCTTCGCGCGTCAGGACATTCATGGATTTTCCTGGAACATCCCAGGTAACTACGGCGACACCATCGTCATGAAGTTCGTACGTGAAATCGGTCATCAGATCAGGTCCTGTAGAGTGTTGAGTTTTGGCGGAAACGCCCGTCGAAGCGATCTCTTAAAATTTGGCGGGCAAGTCCGCTCAATGGACAATGCGTTCGGCCGTTTCTAGCGGAATTGGAATTTCCAGATATTCCAGCATCTCGATCCTCCAGAGTCCCTCTTCGGGCATCAAGAGAAAATAACGGATTGTGCTGGTAACAACCGGGGAGCCGTCCGCCGCCAGTTCGGTCCAATGCGCGGTAACTTGTGTGCGCCGGTTGCGCATCGGTTCTCGATTGGGAATGACGCAGTTGCCGCCTACGATCGAGTATTCGGCGAGCGCGGCCAGATATTGGCCCGAAACAATCCGGAACTGTTCCTGATCTTTGACCACGAGAACACCTGCGGGGCTGTACACGACCAGCGGCCACACGAAGTATTTCGCCAGCGCCTCCAAATCGCCGTCGAAGAATGCCTGGCGCGTCTGCTCCAAAAACATCTTTAGATTGTCTTCGGTCAACAAAACCTACCTTAAGACTGCCAATTTCGCAGCTAACAAATTCAACTACCGTTCTTCCCAATAAATACTTTAGACCATTTTGTTGGGCCATGTCACACTCGCTCGATGATTGTGGCCGCCCCCATGCCGCTGGCGACACACAACGTCGCCAGCCCCAATTCTTTGTCCTGGCGCTCCAGCTCATCCAGCAAAATGCCAATAATAATTGCGCCGGAAGCACCTAACGGATGGCCCATCGCGATGGCGCCTCCGTTGACGTTCAGTCTGTCGTGATCGACGTCAAACGCCTGCATGAACCGCAATACAACCGAGGAAAACGCTTCGTTCACTTCAAAAAGATCAATGTCGGATATGTCCATGCCACTGTCGGCGAGGATCTTTTTTGTTGCGGGGACCGGACCGGTCAGCATGATCGTCGGGTCGGTCCCGATCTTGGCCGTCGCCCGGATCCGGGCGCGCGGTTTCAGGCCTTTGGCCTCGCCGAACTCTTTCGACCCGACCAAGACTGCCGCCGCACCGTCTACGATCCCTGACGAATTCCCCGCATGGTGGACATGGCTGATCTTTTCCAGATGCGGGTATTTCATCAACGCGACGTTATCGAAACCGGGCATGACCTCGCCCTGATCCTTAAAAGCAGGCTTCAGTGCGCCCAACGCCTGCATATCAGTACCGGGTCGCATGTGTTCGTCTCGCGCAAGGATTGGCAGTCCGTTTTGGTCTTTGATCTCCACAATAGATTTTTTGAACCGGCGTTCTTCCCAGGCCTGAGCTGCACGACGCTGACTTTCGACGGCAAAAGCGTCCGTGTCGTCCCGGCTAAAGCCGAATTCGGTTGCAATAATATCGGCCGAAATCCCTTGAGGGACGAAATATGTCTTCATCGCAACGCTTGGATCCACAGCGATTGCCGCGCCATCCGATCCCATGGGCACGCGGCTCATGCATTCGACGCCACCGGCAATATATCCGTCGCCCGCGCCGCCTTTGACTTGGTTGGCGGCCAGGTTTACCGCCTCCATTCCGCTGGCGCAGAACCGGTTAATCGACAGACCCGGAATATGTTCGTCCAAATCGCTGGCTAGAACCGCAGTTCGCGCAAGGCATCCTCCTTGCTCTTTGACCTGCGTGGCATTGCCCCAGATCACATCCTCAACGGCATGGCCTTCCAATCCGTTCCGGGACTTGACTGCATTCAGCATGTCCGCGCTTAGCTTGACCGGCGTCACCTCGTGCAAGCTTCCGTCCGAGCGGCCCTTTCCGCGCGGCGAGCGGATAGCGTCGAAGATATAGGCGTCGCGCATGGTGGTCTCCTTCTCAGGCCCGGTCTGCCGGGCTGCCAGGCATCAGGTCGTACGGGTGTTTCCAGCCGGGAGTTTTTGCAATCTGATCCAGCCAGCGATCAATGTTTGGCCAATCCTTGCGGTCAAAACCGAACGGCTCGGGATAATACAGATAGCCACAACATGACACGTCGGCATTCGTAACATCGCGCCCAACTATGTACTCGCGGTCTTCCAGATGGGCATTCAGAACTCGGTAAGCGGATTTCAATCGGCCCTGCAGAAACTTGATGACCTGATCGGGGCGTTTCTCTGGGGCGAGGAAATTCATCAGGAACCGGGTCGTACCGGCCTGACTGGAAAGTTTGTGGTTGTCCCAAAGCACCCACCGAAGGACCTCGCGGCGCTCTTCCACGTTCTCGCCGCCAAACCTGCCGGATTTCTCAGTGACGTAAGCTTGGATCGCGCCCGATTGCGACAGCCGAGTGTTGCCGTCGATTAGCACGGGCGCCTCTGCCATGACATTCAGTTCGCCGTATACTGCTGATCGAGCTGCGCCGTTGAAAAAATCCACCCAAACCGGTTCCCAATCGAGCCCGGACAACTCCAGCGCCAAGGCTGCCTTGTAGCTGTTGCCGCTTTCGCCGAAGCAGTACAGTTTGATCACGGAGCGCCTCGACTTTCGCGGACTTCTTGCGGTTGGTGGCGGAATTCGGGTGATTTCGAATAAATGAACAGATTTGTGTAGCGCCTTCGGGCCGCGCCGGTATCTGGATTCGCATAAATGGCATGCGATTCAACCTGGTGCGCGAACAGCTGAAAAAGAGGAAGCCTGACATCCTCGTTCAAGTTCGAACTCGGGCACGAAAGGGTGGGCGTGGCCGTCTCATCGTCAGAATGCTGCGCATGGCCCAAAGTCATTATTAGTTTAACCATCACCGTTTTCGCGATTCTAGTTCAGCGTTAAACAATCTCAAACGAGCCGCCAAGTTTTCATGGTCCATGACTGAATTGAAGTTCTCGAATATGAAAC
>CAJHYP010000149.1_pt1 | contig 13673 bp, 17 predicted proteins | sample 9198731 | NCBI WGS metagenome assembly CAJHYP01 (sample SAMEA7708363, study PRJEB35096) | sediment metagenome | biome: marine neritic benthic zone biome [ENVO:01000025]; feature: sediment [ENVO:00002007]; material: shallow marine sediment [ENVO:03000034] sea grass bed [ENVO_01000059] ...
CGCTTTCGCCCCGGGTGCTTTGCCGCGGCAACATGTCGATCAGGGCTTCGCCCGCACACAGGATCATTTATCGGGTCCAAGAACTCATTCTCCAAGCCTTAAGTCCGTCTTCGACTGGCTTCAACTGATATTGGAATTTGACACCGATCAAGGCCGATGCAGACGCGCGACGATAATATTCAGGGGCAAAGAAAAGGAGTAATAACATGGTGGAAAAATCGCATACTTCGGGTCTTTGGCCCGCGCTTTCTGATCCCTTTCGGGCCTTCGGCACGCGGCTTAGCGAATGGATTGCACCGCTTTCCGAGGCATCGGGCGACGACAACCTGTACAAAATATCGGTCGAATTGCCCGGCGTTGCGGAAGAAGACATTACGTTAACCGCCAACGAGGGTGTGTTGACGCTTAAAGGCGAAAAGAAAACCGAACGCGAAGAAAAGGGCGAAACCTGGTTCTTTTCCGAGCGTCAGTACGGTGGCTTTAGCCGGTCTTTCCGTTTGCCACCTGATGCGGACGACGGAAATGTGAAAGCCGATCTGAAGGACGGCGTTTTGTCAATTACGGTGGCCAAGCGAGAGGAAGCCGCACCAAAATCCAGCCAGGTCAAGATAAACGCCGCCTGACTGGTGATGGACCGGAAGCAACACCAAAGCCCGTGCCGCTTCGGCGCGGGCGACGGCTATTGGGCTTACCGGTTCGGCGGCAATTGTTGTATGCTCGTCAGATAATCACAGATTGGATCGGTCGATGAAACCAAGAAGCGACAAGATCGGAAAGGTCGAGATTTTTTCGGAGAAAATGGACGCAGCGCGTGAAATGAGCAGCTGCTGCGTCGGCGTCGAAGCCCATCTCGAAGCTGATGCGGATCGCACATGGTCGCATCCTGCAACACCGGGTCTTTCCACCAGGCTAGGGCTCACGAAGGCGTTTCAGCGGCTGATCAAGGCCGGCTAACCGAATGAATTTGCGCGCTCGAACTCACCGCTGCGCATAGAGATACCCCACAACGGCGGCGCAAATCGCCAGGGCGATGCCGGCAATGGCCAGTTTCCAGGCCGACCACGGCCGTTCACCCGAAACCTGACCGGTCTGGCCATTCACGACAAAGCGGAAAGATCGGCCCCGATATCTATACGCGGCCAGCCATAGCGGCACGAGGATGTGCTTGAAAGTCACGTCGCTGATCTGGGTTTCGACATGATCCACGCGTTGGCGGTCGCCACCGATATCGAACTTGACGTCGCGAATGATCTGCCGATCCATAATCCCGCGTGCGGTCTGGAAAGCGTCCGCAAGCTCAACGGTATATGCTTCGGCGCGAAACCCGGCCAGATACTCCGGCTGATAGGGTTCAAGCCGGGTAAGATCCCAGTTTGACACGCCTTTCTGGAATTTCTCGGGAAGCGCGGTTGAAGCGATGACCAAGACATCGTCAAAAAACCGCGCGACGCGTCCGGAAACACGGCGCCAGCGGATTTTCTGGACCCGAATGGTTTCGCGCTTGCCGTTTCGGGTCACATTCCGGCTCTCATAATAGACCGTGCCGTGTTGGCCGTCATATTTGCTTTTGGTGTCCGCATCGAAGGTCCAGCAAGGCGTATAAACCCCATTCAGCTGACGACCTTTTCGGGCATATTCCATCAGCCCGTTCGGCGCGAACCAAAGGCTGCCAAGCCAGTCGATCATGGCGCGACGGCCAGCCTCCTCCTCAATGGCGAACGGCAATACGGCGCGTGGTTTGATCTGGCGCTGCGCGCCGGTGTCGGTCACGACCGGCGTGGCGCAGTACGGGCACTCGGTGGCATGAACGTCGCTGTCGAATTCGATCACGGCACCACAATTTGGACAGGTCGAGGCGCGCGTCAGTTCGGTCTCGGCAACAGATAATTCAGCGCCGACGGCCTGCTCAAAATCAAGTTCCTTGATCGCACCTGCCCGCGCCCAGGGGCCGTGGTCGATGGGCTCAACGCTGCCGCAATGATCGCAAATCAGCCGCTCGTCACCCGGGTCGAACCGCATATCGGACCCGCAGGTCTCGCAAGGAAAACGATGTTCTTCGGCAATCGACATGCGCTACCTTTGCCCGGTGTCGATCTGGGCCACCAGCGCTCGATAGTGGGCGACGCTCGTGCGTTTTAACGCCAGAAGATAGGCCATCGCGGCAACAAAGGCCGCAATGGGGATAAGGCGCCACGGCATCGGCGCGATGATCGCGGGCACGAGCAGCACGACGGCGAGCACGGCGTAAATGCTCACGTCGGCGGTTCGCTCCTTCTCGATACGCTGTCTCGCAAGCCTGAGATTGACGTCCGGTTTGCGAGCCCGATCGGCAACATATTCGGCCAGCTCGTCAAGGCTCCAGCGCCGATCCACTGCCTCGATGGGCAGGCAGATGCCGAATTCGGCTTCGACCCGATTTAGAAACCGGTTCTTGTACTTTTTGCCCTTGAAGCTGTCGTCGATCGGACGTCCGTTCGAGCGGATCAGGGATTCAATTATTTGCGCCTCGTTGACAGGCATCGCCACGTCCTCGCGGACTTGGGAGTGAATTTCAAGAAGTCGGGCGCGCGCGTCCATAAAAAGCCTAACCCTCAGGCGGAGGCGGGGGCTGAACCGTGAACAACTGCGCCAGCTCGGCAATGTCTTCGGCCCGCTTCCAGCCATCCTGGCCTTGAGTCCAAACCCAGCTTTCGCGACTTAGACCGCCACCGCCGGCCATCTTGCCCAAATCGGCCCTGGAGTAGGGGCCAGTCGTCTTGCCGGCGTCGGCAATGTGCCAGACATGTTCAACCGGCGGCGGTGGCGGTGCGGGTCGCGCGCCCCAGGGGCCCGCCATCTGGCCTGCCATCTGCATGCCCATGCCGGCCCCCAGACCCATCCCCATGGCAGCGCCCGCTCCAGCGCCCTCGTGCCCCAGCGCTTCGGCGGTTTTGTATCGCAGGTGATCATCAAGCGAGCCGACGACCCCGCGCGATGTGCGTTCGTCCAAAGCCTTCTCAACCGCGGGAGGCAGCGAGATATTCTCGATATAAAGCTCAGGCAATTCAAGGCCATACTCCGAAATGGTCTCGGTAATGCCCTCGGCAAGGATACGTCCCAGATCCTGGGTGTTCGCGGCCATGTCGAGCACGGGAATGCCCGCCGCCGCAATGATCCGCGAAAACGCCTGCACGATGATATTTCGGATCTGATAGCTAATCTCGTCCATCGTAAACTCGCCGTCCGTGCCGACGATCTCAACCAGAAACTTGCCCGGATCGCTTACTTTGACGGAGTAGGTCCCATACGCCCGAATGCGGGTTGGGCCAAACTCTGGATCGCGAATAATTATTGGGTTCTTGGTGCCCCATTTAAGATCGGTAAATCTTCGCGTCGCAATGTAGTAAATCTCGGATTTGAAAGGTGACCGAAACCCGTGATCCCAGTGCTGAAGCGTTGTCAGTATGGGCAGGTTGTTCGTCTCTAGCATGTAAAGACCGGGCATGAACGTGTCCGCCAACTGGCCTTCATGGACAAATACTGCCGATTGACCTTCGCGCACCGTCAGTTTGGCGCCGTATTTGATCTCGTGGTCCTCGCGCTCAAACCGCCAGACCATCGTGTCGCGCGTGTCGTCGGTCCAGTGGATGACGTCGATAAACTCGCCACTCAGAAAATCGAAAATGCCCATTGGGTCCTCCTCAGTTCGGTCACGTCGCGGGCGACAAAAGTTCAGCTGCAATTCTGCGCACTGTGCCTGCGGCTTCGTCTTTCGCCATGCCGGGCGCTAGACGCGGATCGTATAGCATCTGCAAAAGTAGTTCGTCTTGGGTTGTCAGACGGCCAAATTCATCATCGTCGTTGAAGATCGACGGCCGCGCATTGGGACTGTCGTTCGCGAGACCCAGGCCTTGTGCAATTTCTTCATGAATGCATGACGTCCGAAGCCGTTGTGGCAGCTCGGCCCGGATCACGGCGACAGCGCTTTCATGGGTGTGATCGCCGGCGGGGTCCGAAGCAAATACCACGCAATATGTTTCGCGCGGCATGTCTTCGACATAGCCAACTTCAGCGACGGATATTTCCGGGATCAATCCGCGAAGCAGCGCTCCTGCGGCCCGCAACTCCTGATCGTTGAGTATCAATACGTGAAAATTGCCGCCGCGGGAGACGACATTCACCGGATGCTCGGTCGCGGTTTCAAGGCGCAGCGCCAGACGGTCGATTGTCCTGCGGTCAAAGGCGCTTTGCGCAGGGTCAACGCTGGCGCCGAACAGCGGCTCGATTTTCACCGGAACCGCCCACCGATGCAGGCGGCTCTCGGTGCTTCGGCGAACAAGGCGACCGGAAACCCCGGTGAATTCCTGGCTGAATGCCAGCGCCGTGAAATTTCGCGCCAGCGTTGTATCGGTAAACGGCACGTCTGGCCCGCCGCCGTCAATCCGCAGCAATCCGCGGGCGACAAGGCCGTCCTGAACACGCGCAAAAAACTGTTCGATCTCAAAGCTTTCCGGCGAACGGTCGGAAATGGGAAGCGCCGCTTCAATCGCCCCATCTGGTGGCGCGCTATTGCCGCCCGTGCCGATCAATTCGGCACAAGCGGCAACAAGGGGCAGCAGGCCCAAAGTGATCAGTGCCCGCCGCATTGCCTACGATGGCACGCTTTCTCCGGTGTTCGCACCAGTTCCGTCTTTGCGCGCCTTCGCTGAGGCAAGCGTCGTTTTCAGCTCTGCCTCCATCTTCTTCAGCTCTTCTTCGGCGGCAGCACGTTTGGCCTTGCCCTCGTCGGCGATCGTGAGGCTTTCCTCGATCGTCGCAATCAAGTCCGCGTTGGCTTGCTTGACGGCCTCGATGTCGAAGACGCCGCGTTCCATTTCCTCGCGAATGACCTTGTTGGCTTCGCGCAGATTTTTGGCGTTCGCGGTCAAAAGCTCGTTCGTCAGATCGTTGGCGTCTCGAACCGCTTCGGCGGCATCAGCGGAGCGCTGAATAGTGACGGCCTGCGCCAGCTGTGTTTCCCAAAGCGGCACCGTGTTCACCAGCGTCGAGTTGATTTTGGTCACCAGCGACTTGTCGTTTTCCTGCACCAGGCGGATCGACGGCAGCGACTGCATTGTGACCTGACGTGTCAGCTTCAGGTCGTGCACACGACGCTCCAGATCGTCGCGCGCTGCACGCAGATCGCGCAACTCCTGTGCGGCCATCACACCCTGCTCTTCCGGCGCGTCCGCGACTGCCTGCTCCTTGTCCGGGATCTCCACATCGTCCAGCCGGGTCAACTTTTCCCCGCCGGCCGCAATGTAAAGCGCCAGCTCATCGTAGAATGCGAGTGTCTTGTCGTATAGTTGATCCAGCGACTTGATGTCCTTCAGCAGCTTATGTTCGTGGCCCAGCAAATTGTCGGTGATCCCGTCGATTTGCCCCTGAACCTCTTCAAATCGCGCAACAAAATTGTGGATTGGCGCGGCGCGGCCCAACAGCCATTCCCACCAGGATTTTTTCCGTCGGACGTCCAACTCGCTGATCGAAAAGCCACGGATGGTTGACACGATGTCACGCAGGCTATCACCGGCGGGTCCTACGTCTTTGTTGCGGACATCGGCCAGCATCGACTGGCTAATCTCCTGCAGTTCCTGCTGCGCGGCCGAGCCAAAGGACACGATCGAATTCGTGTCGCCCATATCGATCTCGCCGATGCGCTTTTCGATGGCAGCGGACGTGGTCGGGTCAGCAGCTTCCAATAGCACGATATCGGGTTGCGGCTCGACGAGTTGAAATTCGCTGACTTCCTTCACCAGCGCTACGGATTCCTCGGCTTTCTGCCGAACGGTCTCTGACATGAATGGTCCCTCTCTGTCGTCGTCTGAAACTAATGACTTTTGATGCCTTCCCGCGCCAGCCTTTCGCGGAGCACTTCAATTTCAACATCAAGGCTGGATTTGTCATCGAGCAGCATTTTTTCGGTGCGCGCCGCAAATGACCCCTCAAGGTCGTTAAGAAGGGCCTCGTAGTCCGCGCGGGCCTCTTCGTTGCCGGATCGCGCATAAAGCTCAGCAAATTGGATTGTCGCATCCCTCGCACCCAGCAGGTAGACGCCAAGAAACCGCCGGGCACCAGTTAGGTCGCGCGGGTCGTCTTCAACGGCACGGAACATCTCGCGGGCGGTCGCTGAAAATCCATCGACTCGGCGGACAAGAGCAGGCACACCCGAGGCGCGGATTGCCTCCTTCATTGCGGCAAGATGGCGCTCGGCTTCCTCGACAGCACGCGCGACGCGATCGGTCTGGAACTCGTCGCCCTCTGCTACGCCCTTATGCTTCAGCGGGTCTGGGCCAAATGCCACAAAATGCAATGCCGAACCCAATACGGCGAACAGCAACGGATTGACGAACGAAAACCCTGCGGCCGGGTCGAGCCCTGCCATCGCCAGGCCCGTTCCAGTCAACGCACTTGCGAACATTTTTCGCGGTATCGCCGGGCGTTTCGCGACGCGGCGCGCGTTGTAGGCCTCTTCTGCCTTCAGGCCTTCCTTGGTCAGCCAAGCTGCCAGCATCAGATCGCCGAAAGCCGCCAGATCCAGCGCCATACCGACAGGTTCCTGCTGAAAAGCCGTGAAGACCAGAAGAAACGGAACGATGAAAAGAAAGTTAACGCGCGCACCTGCTCTCCTCGGCCGCTGCAGTCCGGCACCGGTGCCCGCCCCGCCTGGGCTGAATTTCCCGCCGAACCGTTCAGCCATTATGACGTTCCGGACATGGCGACATAGGCCATCAAAATCAGGAGAAGGAAAAAAGAAATCTTTTGCATGCCGCCCCTTGTCGCCTGGGCCCCATCATGTCCGTCAATTTGGTCGTTCTCAAAAAACCGAGCAACGCCGCGCAATACTACGGTAATCAACGCGAACGCGATCGCAAGCACGAGAACGGCCAGAACGAACCTTTGCATAAATGGGTGGTCCTCAGGTTGTCAGCGTTAACATATGTTAACCTCAGCGTGCATGCCATAGGCAGGCAAAAGTTCGTTGGGTCATTTGCGCGGTTTTGTGCGCGGCCGCTGCCCGGTCGCACTCCGTTTTTGGGTCTGGTTCTTTGGTTTAGCCTCTTTGTCCAACCCCAATTGGTCTCGAAGAATTCTTGCCTTTACTTCCGCCAATTCGCCTGACTTTAGATCGCCCAGCCGGAATGGCCCGTAGGACACCCGGATCAGTCGGTTGACCTGCAAGTTAATGCTCTCCATCGCGCGTCGAATCTCGCGATTTTTTCCCTCGCGCAAGCCGACCGTTAACCAGGCATTTCGACCTTGTTGGCGATCGAGCGCGACCTCCATCGGTTGAAACCTTTCTCCGTCAAGCGTGATGCCTTTACGTAATGGAGCGATTGTTTCATCCGTTGGGGTTCCCTTGACGCGCACGCGATACTTGCGAAGCCACCCTGTGGTTGGCAATTCCAGCCGCCGTTTGATCGCACCGTCATTGGTCAAAAGAAGTAGGCCTTCTGAAGTCAGATCCAGCCGCCCGATTGGCATCATCCGCGGAAGGTCCGTCGGTATATCGTCGAAGATCGTCGCGCGACCCTTTTCATCGCGCGCCGTCGTCACAAGCCCTGCCGGTTTATGGTAGCGCCAGAGCCGCGGTGGTTCGGCCTCGGCCACAGGCTTTCCGTCGACGGTGATCTTGGTTTTGGCGGTCACATTCAGCGCTGGACTTTCGATCACGCGTCCATCGACGGCAATGCGCCCGGCCTCGATCATGCGTTCGACGTCGCGCCGCGACGCGACCCCACGGCGGGCCAGCACTTTGGCGATCCGCTCGCCCGGTATTTTCTGATCGCTCATGGGTCTGCCTTAGCCCGCGTAGACGCGAGAAGAAAGCCAGAGGTGTTGCGCCGCGTGCACCCGCGCGGCAAGAGGGGGCCATGTCGTTTCGTTCGCATATGGATATCGCGCTCGAAGAAGCGCGCGCCGCGGCCTCTCGTGATGAGGTGCCCGTGGGGGCGGTCGTCGTCGGCCCTGACGGCAATGTCCTGGCACGCGCCGGCAACCGGATGCGCGAGCTCGCCGACCCAACAGCACACGCTGAGCTTCTCGCTATCAGTGCGGCTGCACAAAAGTTGGGAACAGAACGTCTGACGGATTGCAATCTATACGTGACACTTGAACCCTGTGCCATGTGCGCGGCGGCAATGTCAGCCGCGCGGATCAAGCGGCTCTACTATGGCGCAGCGGATCCCAAATCCGGCGGCATCGGGCAGGGCCCGCGGATCTTTGATCACCCCCAGGCGCACCACGTTCCGGAAGTTTACAGCGGTATCGGTGAAGCAGAGGCGGCCGAATTGCTCAAAGACTTCTTTGCATCGCGCAGATAACCTTAGCGCCGCTCAGAACTCCACCACCTCCATGACGTCCGGCGTCTTGACGTCAATGCCCGGCAATGCCGCGACAAGCGCGTCCGCCGACTGCGCCAGAATCGGGAACGTCTTGTAGTGACACGGGATTACAACCTTGAAATCAAAAAATTTATTCGCCGCCCAGGCCGCAGCTTCCATGTCCATTGTGTAGTGTCCGCCAGCGCAGAGGATGCCAATGTCAGGACCGTAATATTCGCCCATCCAGGCCATATCGGCCATGATGTCGGTGTCGCCGGAGAAATAGATTGTGTGGCCTTCGCCCCGGATCATGAACCCAGCCTCGCCACCCGCGTATTGGGGGCCGTCGTCGCCAAAATCGATTGAGGACGAATGCGCAGCGTTGACCATGCTGACAGCGATTTCGCCGAACCGGATCGTTCCGCCCTTGCCAAAGCCTATTGTTTCGGCGCTGCCCTTTCCCAGCAAAATGCTCAGTTCGTGAATGCAGGCGATTGGGATGCCAAGCCGCTCCGCGATATCTTGGGCGTTGCTGGCATGGTCGCCATGTCCGTGACTGAGAAGAATGGCAGTTGCGCCCGCGGTCGCGTCGTCAGCCCGCTCAGTTGGAAAAACTGGATTGCCGTCGATCCAGGGATCCACCAACAGCACCTGATCTTCGATTTCGATCCGAAAACTGGAATGTCCGAGCCAAATGATTTTCATCCGATCCTCCCTGAGACTTTGGGCAAAGCATAGCAGGAATGGGGTCGGGCGGAACCGGGGCGACCGTCGCTTGCGCCGCTTGCGGGCGGTTCGTGCCCGCGCTAAACGCTCCCCGACGCCAAACTGGAGCATTGAGCGACATGTCGATTGACACCGAGACCGCCCGACGCGTGGCAAAACTTGCGCGGATCAAGGTCGAAGACGAAGACCTCCCGGCGTTGGCGCAGGACTTCAACAGAATTCTCGGCTTTGTCGAGCAATTGAACGAGGTCGATGTCGAAGGTGTCGAACCGATGACCAGCGTGACACCGATGCGACTTAAGCGTCGCGATGATGTTGTGACAGACGGCGACATGCCAGACAGAGTGTTGTCGAACGCGCCCGACGCGCGGGAAGGCTTTTTTGCGGTGCCGAAGGTGGTTGAGTAAGCCATGGTCGAGTTGAATGCCCTGACCATTGCTGAGGCCCGCGACAAACTGCGCGCCAGCGATATTTCCGCACTTGAGCTGACTGAAAGTTGCCTGAATGCGGCCGACGGTGCGGCAGCGTTGAATGCTGTGGTGCATCCGACACCCGACATTGCGTTGAGCCAGGCAAAAGCCGCTGATGAGCGTCTGAAATCCGGCGAAGCGCCCGCAATGTGCGGAATTCCGCTTGGGATCAAAGACCTATTCTGCACCAAGGGTGTGCCCAGCCAGGCCGCGAGCGGCATCCTCAACGGGTTCACGCCGGAATACGAGTCCACCGTCACCAACCAGCTCTTTGATGCTGGCGCGGTCATGATCGGCAAATTGAACATGGATGAGTTTGCAATGGGCTCCTCCAATGAAACCTCGGTCTACGGCAGTGTCGTCAATCCTTGGCGGCGCGGAAACGATGACACCGCCCTGACGCCGGGCGGCTCGTCCGGTGGTTCCGCGGCTGCGGTTGCCGCCGACCTCTGCCTTGCCGCGACCGGGACCGATACCGGGGGTTCGATCCGCCAGCCTGCTGCGTTTGCCGGGATCACCGGCCTGAAGCCAACCTACGGTCGCGTGTCTCGTTGGGGGATCGTGGCGTTTGCGTCTTCGCTGGATCAGGCCGGGCCGATGGCAAAATCCGTCCGCGACTGCGCGATCATGTTGCAGGCGATGGCTGGCCACGACCCGAAAGATTCGACCAGTGCCGACCTTGCCGTGCCGGACTTTGAAGCTTGCCTAACCGGCGAAATCAAAGGCCAAACTATTGGAATTCCAAAAGAATATCGCATGGATGGAATGCCGGACGAGATCGAAACGCTCTGGGCGAACGGTCGCGCGATGCTGGAAGACGCCGGCGCAAAGATCGTCGACATCTCGCTGCCGCACACAAAATACGCCTTGCCCGCCTACTACGTCATCGCGCCGGCTGAGGCGTCGTCGAACCTCGCACGCTACGATGGCGTTCGCTATGGCCACCGCGCCAAACTGGGACAGGGCGATGGTGTCACGGAAATGTATGAAAAAACCCGGGCCGAGGGTTTTGGCGACGAAGTGAAACGCCGGGTGATGATCGGCACGTATGTGTTGTCCGCCGGGTTTTATGACGCTTATTACAACCGCGCGCGACGGGTGCGCGCGCTGATCAAACGCGACTTCGAAGACAGTTTCGCCCAGGGCGTCGACGCGATCCTGACACCAGCGACGCCGTCGGCTGCGTTTCCGCTGGGGCAGGAATTCGATGATCCGGTGCAGATGTATCTGAACGACGTTTTCACCGTCACAGTCAACTTGGCGGGATTGCCCGGAATATCGGTGCCGACCGGGCTGGATGGGCAGGGTCTGCCGCTTGGTTTGCAGCTGATTGGCAAGCCCTGGGAGGAGGGCGCGTTGATGAATGTCGCACAGGCACTGGAGGATCGTGCAGGTTTTGTTTCCAAGCCTGCAAATTGGTGGTAATCTCCGCCGAAAGAACAAAAAACAGAGCAGACAGATGATAATTCGATTCTTGGCGTGCGGGTCGCTTGGCTTGTTAGCGGCGTGCGCGCAGTCAATTCCCGATAGTAACCCCGAGGCGGGTGTCGGATTCCTCAGTTATGACGCCTATGAAGTTGAACGCAGGCGCCGCGACGCCGAACTTCAAGCGATGCAGCGCACGCCTGTACCCGAGGGGCAGGCCATCGCGTCCGAGACGATGACAGCGCTTGCCATCGACCGCCCAATTGCCGGCACGGCGCCGGTTTCTGGCACGATCGCATCGAACGGGCAGGCAACTGCCGGAACCGAACCCATTCAGACGGTGGCTGCTACTGCCAGCGGCAACGCGGCGACGTCAGCCATTGCGACCGACAACCCGAATATTTCTGATGAACAGGATTTCGCCGCGGTTTCCGATCGCGAATCGATCGAAAGCGACGCCGAACGGCTGGCCCGCAATCGCGACCAATATCAAGTTGTCCAACCCGGCGCGCTGCCCGAACGCACAGGCACTGAACGTCCGAACATTGTCTCGTATGCGCTTTCGACCTCGCATCCGTTGGGGACGTCGATGTATCGCCGATCGGGGCGCTCGAATATCGACCGGTTCAATCGTGTTTGCTCGGCGTATGGGTCCAGCGATCAGGCGCAAGAGGCATTCCTCTCAAACGGCGGCCCGGATCGCGATCGTAAGGGTATGGACCCCGACGGCGACGGTTTTGCCTGTTACTGGGATCCGACTCCGTTTCGTCAGGCTCGCGGAGGATAGTGCGATGGACGTCTGCGACAGCCCGTCCCCGAGCTTTGGCGATCGGCGCGGTGGCGAAGCGCCGTCGCTGATAGTCCTGCATTATACTGCGATGGACAGTGCCGAGGCGGCGCTCGAGCGGCTCTGCGATCCTGAAACAGACGTGTCGGCGCATTATCTCGTTGCCAAAGATGGCAAAATTCATCGCTTGATCGACGAGACCAAGCGCGCCTGGCACGCCGGCGACGGGCGCTGGGCAGGTAAGCCGGATATCAATTCGCGTTCGATCGGGATTGAACTCGACAATGATGGCGAAAGTTTTTTCGAGGACCCGCTGATGGAGGGGCTGGAGACGCTTTTGGCGGACATTCTTGACCGCCACGGTCTGCCGCCGAAAGCGGTGCTCGCGCATTCCGATTTCGCACCGGATCGAAAATGTGATCCGGGGCGGCTCTTTGACTGGCAACGCTTGGCGGCGAAGGGGCATTCGATCTGGCCCGAACCGGCGCTCGAAGGCGACTTCATGCGCCAAGCTGCTGTTTTCGGCTATCCAGTCGAATTGGGCGAGCCTCTGGTGCTCGAGGCGTTTCGACAGCGGTTCCGGCCCACCGCGAGCGGCCCGCTGAATACCGCAGATCGCGCGATGATGGCGGGCCTGGCACGGCAATTTCCGGCCGATGTGACCGAACGGTTCAATCGACGCACGCCGTCGCGCCCGCTGTCATCGCTGACCTGACAAATCCCTTCTGTTCCCCGGCATTCCCTGGGAAACGGTGCAGAGCCTCAGCCTAGGCATTTATTGACCGAAGGGAACTCCGTGCTTAAATACCAAGTCGCGCGGATGGCCGGATGACCGCTGTCGTCTTCGGACGGCGGAGGAAAGTCCGGACTCCATGAAACAACGGTGCCGGGTAACCCCCGGCCGGGGCAACCCGAGGGAAAGCGCCACAGAAATCAAACCGCCGCGTTCGCGCGGTAAGGGTGAAACGGTGGGGTAAGAGCCCACCGCGGGACGGGCAACCGAACCGGCACGGCAAGCCCCACCGGGAGCAATGCCAAATAGGGGCCTCGCGCGGGGTTGGTCCTCTCGAGGATACCGCCCGGCACGGGTCGTTTCAGCCCAAGAGGCCCGGGTTGGCAGCTTGATCCTGCCGGTAACGGCAGGGCCAGAGGAATGGTCATCTATCGGCGGAGCAATCCGCCGTGGACAGAATCCGGCTTACAGGCCATCCGCGTTTTCAGGATTTTGCGGCCACTTCGGGAGCGGTGGGCGAGGGGAGTGGCCATTGGCGGTTATGAGCCCATCTCGGACTTTGCCACTGCGCACGACATGTGTAGTTTCATCGCATGGATCAGGGCAGCTCGACTTACCAGTCACTCAAGATTTTGCTCGCAGAATTCGTTCCGGTAGAACGGGACATTTTGCATGTCCTGATAGGCTTGACGGTGACCATCATCGCAATCGCAGTAGCAAGGGGTTCGTTACGGTTCCGACCCTTATGGCTAGCGCTCCTAGTCGCGTGCACCCTAGGAATTGCGATGGAGGTCCTGGATATGCGGGATGATTTGAATTCACTCGATGCCTGGCGATGGCGGGAGAGTACCTTAGATTTCTTGCGTACGATTGCAGTACCACTGGCCGCGCTATTGCTGGTTTTCGTGATCAAACGAAAGCGCCAGTCGTAGACCAAATTCAACGACAGCTTTGTCCCGCCAAGCGGATTTATCGCCCGAGCTTGGCGAGGACATTGTCTTGCCCTGGGTGCTAGCCCATCGGTCGCAGGTTCGATTCCGGGCTCCAGCGATCCTTTTGGAACGTCGCATCGACCGAGATTACCAGTTGACAGAGGCCACCCCCCATGAGAAACGCGGGCCTCAGATTTTTTTGGGCCCGCGCCAATGGCAGCGGCCAATCAGGAGACGGGACATGGCGAAGCCGACGAC
>CAJHYP010000112.1_pt1 | contig 13549 bp, 10 predicted proteins | sample 9198731 | NCBI WGS metagenome assembly CAJHYP01 (sample SAMEA7708363, study PRJEB35096) | sediment metagenome | biome: marine neritic benthic zone biome [ENVO:01000025]; feature: sediment [ENVO:00002007]; material: shallow marine sediment [ENVO:03000034] sea grass bed [ENVO_01000059] ...
GCCGGCGAGCGGTCCGCGCCAATTGCCAAGCCCGGACGCAACTGCGTCGACAGTAAAAACCCACCGCCAATTGATTTTAGAAATCCACGCCGATTTGGCCGACTAGGAGGAGTTGTGACAGACGAGGTTCGGATCGGCACGCGCTTCATATTAAATGGAGCGGTAGAGGGTATCGACGGCCATCACCGGCGATCTATTCAGTCAGCCCATAGGCCGCCCGGATGCTGAATAGATCGCCAGTGATTGCCGTCGATACCCTCGCCCGCTCCATTTGATATGACGCGCGTGCCGATCCGAACCCCGTCTGTCACAACTCCTCCTAGTCGGCCAAATCGGCGTGGATTTCTAAAATCGATTGGCGGTGGGTTTTTACTGTCGACGCAGTTGCGTCCGGGCTTGGCAATTGGCGCGGACCGTTCGCCGGCGATGCCTCAGGATCATAGTGGTGTCGTCTGGCTTCGCGATGCGGAGGCCCGCGCAACGCAGGATGCGTTCAACCTTCGCACCGCCCTTCCACCGCGATTTCGCGCACTTTGCTTGGACAACGATGGTGTCACACGGGCACTGGCCTGGGCGCTTGAAAACGGCATCCCTTTTTCGATCCGAAGCGGTGGGCATTGTTTCGAGGGATTTTCGCAAAGCCTTGGATTGGTCATCGACCTTCGCCGCATGAACAATATCGAGATCGCGGACGAAACCCAGTTAACAGCCCAGCCCGGCGCCAACCTGGGACAGATCAATGCTGCGACCGGAGCGACCGATCAGGTGCTGCCGGCAGGTTTTTGCCAAGGAGTGGCAATCGGAGGGCACGTCGGCGGTGGCGGCTTGGGCCTTTTGTCTCGCGCATACGGTTTGACCTGTGATCATCTCCTCTCGGCGAAAGTGTTAACCGCCAACGCAAAGATCATCGATGCATCCCCCGATGAACACGCCGATCTGTTCTGGGCGCTTCGTGGCGGAGGCTCGGGCAGCTTCGGGATAGTTGTGTCCATGTCATTTCGTCTGCAACTGGTCAGCGAACCCGCAATGGCTGAGGTCGACTGGTTGCTCGCACCAAAAGAAGCCGCAAGGTTGGCCGAAACCTGGCAACAGCTAACCCATGAAATAGACAGAAAAATCAGCGCTTTTCTGTTCATCCAAGCACGGCCAAGTGGCGGAATACACTTGCGAACGAGGCTGGTCGCTGCCGCCCCAAGTCCTGATCTGCTGCATTTGGTTGAGCGCCTATCACTGGCCGCTCCGACTCTCGTCGAACCGATCTTAAAAAAGCGAAGCTTCCCGGAGCTGGCCGATCGGCTTTGGCCACGAACCTACAATCCGAAGAAATTCACAAAGCACGCGAATAACTTTCTGCCTGGTCCTATAGACGCGGAAATCTGGTTGGACGTGCTTTCGGCGTTGGAAGCCAGTCAAGGACCAAATCAGGGAGTAACATTAGAAGCATTAGGCGGTGCAATAGACGATGTGGCGCCCGACGCTACTCCCTTTGCCCATCGCAAAAAACCTGCTTTTATTGTTCATTTTCAAACTGATACGACGAGTAATCGTGGATTTGAGGACAATATTTCGAAAATGCGAGGCATCCAGCGCGAATTGTCGCCCGCGACAATACCCGGTGCCTATGTGAATTATCCTGATCTGGATTTGCCAGATTGGAAGCGGTCTTATTGGGGCGAAAACTATCCGCGTCTTTCGGGCATTAAGAACACATATGACCCACAGAACATATTCCACCACGCTCAATCCGTCCGCCCTTTTGATTAGCTGACAGAGGAAAACCGGGGCTGGCTGGAAAACGGCATCTAGATGCTTGTCCAAAGCTAGTTCGGTACCAAAAGTCTCACTTCCAACAAATAACGATACTTGGCCCTATAGGCGTAGACTTACGACGGAGCCGCAAACTGGTGATGGTCTTGGAACCGCGAGCGTCTCTTATTTCACGGTGTTTATCGGTTGGTTTGTTTTCTTGTGGTACAGCATGTTAAAATCGAACGATGTCTGTTTCCGCCGCGAAAATGGAAGGGATTCACCCTATCGACGTTCGGCACGTACTCGTCTGTGCACTGTTATTCGTGATTGTAACGACTCTATCGGTTCTCCCGATTCAGGCGCAGGTGACCGGCTCAAAACGCATGGCACTTGTCATTGGTAATGGCGCTTACGAAAACGTACCAGAACTTAGAAATCCTCGCAACGATTCCAAAGATTTAGCGGCCGCGCTTAAAGCAGTGGGCTTTGAGGTGTTGCTTCACTATGATCAATCGCAAGGCTCGATGCTCGACACTCTCCGGGGCTTTCGACGGAGTGCTAGCGGGGCCGAGATTGCCCTCATTTACTTCGCAGGCCATGGAATTGAGATCGACCGCCAAAACTATCTCATTCCAGTTGACGCTGTGTTGGAAACAGACTCTGACATCAATTTCGAGGCCGTGCAGCTCGAGACAATGATATTTGCAGCAGGTGGCGCGACGCGGCTGAGCATGGTCATTGTCGACGCTTGCCGTAACAATCCGTTTGCAGCGTCCATCAAAAGGGTCAATTCCAGTCGGTCAATCGGACGCGGACTATCCGCCGTCGAGCCTACGAAGAATACACTTGTCGCCTATGCGGCAAAAGAAGGCACCACCGCCGCTGATGGTGACGGCCGAAACAGCCCCTACGCAAGCGCCCTTATCGAATCCCTGCAAACTCCTAATCTCGAAGTTGGTTTGATGATGCGCCGCGTTCGCGACGAAGTGCTTGGCTCGACCGGCGGCCAACAAGAACCGTTCGTTTATGGGTCTCTATCGGCCGAACAGATTTTTCTAAATGACACTCGGGGACTTGCATCTGTCGAGCCAGAAACCGACTTGGAGCCCGAACCCACTGCAATTGCCGGCGAGATCGCATTTTGGCAGTCCATAACTGAAAATTCTGAGGCCTCGGAACTTCAAAGCTACCTTGACCTATATCCTAACGGTCTCTTCACTGAGCTGGCGCACGCAAGGCTCAAGAAAATAGGTGAGGTTGCGCCGCAGCCGGAAGATCCGTTCAGTCCGCTTGTTCCCGAGAGGATAGTTCCAGAAAGGGATTCCGGACGCGATTTGACCCGCGTTGAAATAATCGAGCTACAAGAACGATTGTCGGCGCTTGGGCATTCCTTGGGGGCCGCAGACGGCATTGCCGGTCGACGTACCGAGGCCGCAATCCGCGAATTCGAAAAGGCCGAAAATTTGCCGATATCGGGAAAACCCACTTTGCCCGTTTTTTCGGCGCTACGGGAAAAAGTAGCAGATTCTGACCTGGAGAAATGGCGTTCCGAACAGGCGGCTCGAATACAGCGTGCTAGATCGCAGCCGAACCGAACTGAGGTCGTGGCGCCAGAGCCGGAGACTGTGGAGGCCGAGTCCTCTGCGGGCCCGTCTCCTGCCTTCCGGCAATTCTGCGCGAGCAACAGGAAATGCGCGACCTCAGAGTGCAGAGTCGGAAATAGCGGTAAGTCCTGGCGCAGGAGCCCGGCCTGCCAGTATTGTCCGTTGTACGCTCAGCGCTGTCAGTAGTCCCTCAGAAGACGGCCACAGGCGAGTCAGATCTTCGAGCAACATCCATACGAACAGGCTGCTCATTTTCAGTGTATCGATGTCAGTGTTCGAACGATCACCGATCTGGCGAAGCATATCGACGGATGGTCGTCCGGGGCGTATCCTCTCTGGCAACGATTCGGCGGTCTTCGGGGAATGCCATGGTCGGGACGTCACTCATCAAAGGCTCGGTCGGCTTCGGCGGCCAGAACAACCGCGAAGACGTAACGATGGTCCAGCGTGCGCTCAACGAGATCCCGTTACCGCAGGGTGGGCCGTCGCCTCCGCTCGCCGTGGACGGGCTCATAGGGCCCAAGACCAACGGTGCGATCAGGACATTCCAACAGCGCAATACAGGCATAGCGGACGGCCGCATTGACCCGGGCTTCGGCACCGAAAAAGCAATCGCCCAGATTCTGCAGGCGATCGGCAAGCTCCAGCAGATCCTTCTGGGCAAGGGCGGCGGGCCGGTTCCCCCAAAACCGTTGGTCAAGGGGCAAGGCTCGCCGATCCGCTTGCGCTTCATGTCGATCCTGCAAGGGCTTCTGCCGCCGCCCGGAACACTGACGCAAGGCACAAAGCCCGCCATCGGCACTGCCTGCGGTGAGCTACCTGGTCGCGTTTTCGCACGTGTCCCGGTCATCCCGCCCAATCAGTCTGGCGCCTTCAAGGAAAACGTCCCCGGCGTTGGGGTCGTATTTCTGACCTCGCCGACGATCGCGTGGGAGCAGTTCGCACAGGAAGTCGACCGCAAACATGGTTCCCGCACCTGGATCCCGTTCAGCGGCCAGAGGCCGCTGCCGGGCGACATCTACGTTCTTGGCAAGTTCGAAAACAAGGCGGCATTCCAACATGTGGGCATCATCGTGAACGCTTCCGGAACCGTATGGATGACCGCAGATGCCGGACAAGGCAACGGCGGGCAGAGCGGCTTCATGAAGCGCACATTCAATCCAGCAACGGGCCAGATCGACGGCGAATTCGGCAACCAGGCCTTCCTGCGCGGCTGGGTCGATCTCGATCTTCTGGCGGCAGTGGCGATCGCGGCGTTTCCAAAGAACCTGTAACCCGGATCAACGTCGGTCAGACCCCCAGTCCGCTCGTTTCATCCGCATTATTTGACCTGGAATCAGCAAACGGGTGCGGATACATTTCTGCCTTCTCGAATGCCCGCAAAGTCCGCGCGATTCTTTCAGGCGCAAACGTAAGTTGGCAATTGATACAGCGGGTAAAATTTTGAGATCAATTTTCTCATATATTTTCAATTGGCAATAAATGGTGGCGGTGCTGTAGACGCATGCGAACCAGTCACTGTTGCGACAGTGACGCTGTCCCTTATGCCGCACCAAGACCGCGCCACTCGGCTAGAGCGGTTCGGGTCCGCTTGAAGAGGTCTCGGGAAGAGAGGCTGCGTTCCTGGTTGAAGTGGTTGAAGACAGAAGAATGGACGGAGACTTGAACCCGCTTGCGCCGTATCGCGGACGCAAACATCGGACCGAACCTGTCCCACCAGAACCGGATGGTTTCGTGGCTAACATCGATACCGCGTTCACGCAGAAGATCTTCCACATTCCGGAGCGACAAAGGGAACCGGACATAGAGCATGACCGCTCAGCGGATGATCTCGGGCGACGTATCAAAGTATCGAAAGGGGGAGCGTTTGGTCATCAGGCGAGACTAGACCTGCCCGCCTTAAGCAGGTTCGGTCTGACAACGCCGCCGCGGGACTCGTCGCCTGGATGGGTAGCACATGGCCCGACTTGGTCGTGGCATTTGCCTTGGCTGGCTTTTTATCTGCAATCGTCGTGGGTCATCGTCCGTGACGCATGACGAGACATTTCGGACATGCGTTCCGAGAGTTAGACAGAGAACGATGGGAATGCCCGCAATGTGCTCAGAACCGTATTTCGACAAGCCCTTCAGTTCGGCTATGAGGTCACTAACAGCTTCGAGATCAGAGTTTCCCATGCGGAAATGCGCAGCCTTTAAGGCTTCCGAGGCTTGATTTCGTTAAACGAGCCTCGCGTTCATTTCACTTGTGCTATACTATATATGCTTTTCTTTTTAGGGAGGGACTCATGACAAAGGCACTGATCCTTAGCGCTTTGGCATCTTTGGCTTTCTCGACATCGTCGCATTCCCAGGTTGCCCAAAGCGGATTCGAGCCGCGGGAAAGGGAGTTTGTAAACTCCTGTGCATCCTGTCACGGCAGAGACGGCAAGGGCGCGGGGTTTCTAACTCGGGTTTTTCGCGGGGTTGATCCGGGCGACCTGACGCAGCTCTCCGCGAACAACGGCGGTAATTTTCCATTCGAGAGAGTGTTCGAGGTGATTGACGGCCGACTGGAGGTTGCCGCCCACGGCGAAAGGAAGATGCCCGTCTGGGGCGATCGGTATATGGTAGAGTCGATGGGAGATTTCGGTCCCGATTCGCAAAACGAGCAGCGCGTTAGGGCACGGGTTCTGGAATTGTCCTACTACCTACAGACCATCCAAGAGCCGTAGGTGGAACGACAGCACTTGAAGCGCGAGTCATCGGAGTTTGGTGTGGCAATTGCGTTAGCCTCTTGCCAAATGGCCGTTTTGTCCGCCTGGGTTCATGCCACAACAACTGGCGATTTCCGGGCCGATACGCATCTTTTCCTCGATCAAGACGGTTGAGAAACCACCAAGATATGAAAGTTCGAATTCGTCTCAGTCTTCGCCGCTTTCGCCACGCCATTCATTCCGGAGAGTGCGGTAGCTGCCGAGTACCGCGCGGCGCACATCTCCGGGCTGCTCTTCCAACGCCTCGGTCAGGCAGCGAAGCTCGCGACGGGCTTCGTGCATGCGGTCAATGAGGGTCAGCACAACAGGAAGCGCATCTGTCGAAAGGGACATGTCTTTCCTAAGATCGCACAAGAGACGGATGCGAGCGATATCCATCTCGTCAAACACTGGTCCCGCCTGACTGTGAACCGGGCGAACCCAGCCTTCGCGCACCCAGAGTCGGAGGTCTCTTAGAGTCAACCGCTCGACACGTTCGACAACTAATCGTTCATCGAAGCTCATGTTCGCCTCCGCAGTTCTTCGCGTGGGTCAAATTCGGCGTGATCCCGCCAGCGGTTCGCCAGCTCTTCCATATCACTGTCGATATCGTCCGGCAGCACGATTCTAAGTCGTACAAACTGGTCGCCCGCAGCACCCTTGCCCGTAGGAATACCTTTGCCCTTAAGCCGGAGTCGATGCCCGGAAGAGACCCCTTTCGGGATGGTCATGGATACGGCGCCCGAGATCGTCGGCACCTCGACTTTTGTGCCCAGTACGGCTTCATCGAGTGTAATAGGCAGATCAATCTCAATGTCGTCGCCATCTCGCGCAAAGATGAGATGAGGACGAACGCTTATGGTCACAAGAGCATCGCCGGTCGGCCCTTGTCCGATGCCAGGCCCGCCTTTGCCACGCAGGCGCATGGTCTGACCATCCTTTAATCCGGCTGGGATAGTAATTTCGATCGACTTGCCGTCAGGCAGCGTGATTTGGCGCTTGGCGCCACGCGCCGCATCCATGAATTCGACATCGAGGTGGTAGCGAACATCGGGGCCGCGGGCATGGAATTCTCGCCTAAAGTCGCCGCCGCCGCTGCGCTGACGACGCCCGAATATTTCCGAAAACAGATCCGATGCGTCATCGAAGTTGCCCATACCCTCGCCTGGATCGTAACGCCTTCCTGCGTCTTGGGCCGCGTAGTGGTGGTAGTATTGCCGCTCTGGACGCTCTTGCCCGCTGGCGTCGATTTCCCCGGCGTCGAATCGTTTGCGTTTCTCCGGATCTCCCAAGAGATCATAGGCCGCCGAGATTTCCTGAAACTCGGCCTGCTTTGCGGAATCGTCAGGGTGAAGATCGGGGTGCAGCGATTTTGCCAGCTTGCGATAGGTCTTCTTGATTTCATCCTGCGTCGCCGTCTTTGGGACGCCCAGAATAGAATAAGGATCGTCTCTCATGATCATCTTCCTAGACACGCATTTCGACTTCTTTACTGGATTTTGCGACGGGGCAAGACCTTGCCCAATTAACCTGCAGCGATAATCAGCGGCCTATTGCTAATGGGCGGTATGCATTATCTTCTGAATCTGCGCGGAGGGTTTCTCGATGCCAAATGATTCAACCAAACCACCGCCTGGCCCAGATAATGCGCCGAAGTGGCGTATCTTCATCATGCTCGGCACACTGGTAATGGCATTGGTTTTGTCGAGCTTCTGGATCGAATCCGGGGCTGTACAGGTGACTCTTCCCTATAGTGCCGTCAAGCAAATGGTGCGCGACGGCGTCGTCGTTTCGGCAGAGTTCCAGGAACACGCGATCGTGGTTGTTACGGACAAACCTGATGCGACCGGCACAGGTTCGTTTCGCGCCGTGATACCGGCGCAAGGAGACCCGGATTTGCTGGCGCTGCTGGAAGAAAAAGGTGTGGAGGTCAGCGCACAGGAACCTGCAGATGTCTCGATCCTGGTGTATTTCTTGCCGTGGATCCTGATTTTGGCTCTCTACCTATGGCTGCAGCGGCGCATGATGGGGGATATCGCCGGTGGCCCGCGCGGTATGGCGGGCGGGCTCTTGGGCGGGCGGTTCGCTAAACCCAGCATTCCAACCCAGAAGGTCACCTTCGACGAAGTTGCCGGGCAAGACCAGGCCAAAAGGGAAGTAGCCGAACTTGTGGACTTCCTACGCGAACCCGAGCGGTTTCACCAAGTCGGCGCCGAGGTGCCGCATGGGGTGTTGCTGGTCGGCCCTCCCGGCACCGGCAAGACACTCTTGGCCAAGGCGCTTGCGGGCGAGGCAGATGTACCCTTCTTTTCAACCTCGGGTTCCGAATTCATCGAAATCTTCGTGGGCGTCGGCGCCGGGCGGGTCAGAAAAATGTTCGAAGCGGCGCGCAGCGCCGCCCCTGCTATTATCTTCATCGACGAACTCGACAGTATCGGCCGGACCCGCGGCACTGGTCTAGGTGGCGGCCACGACGAACGCGAACAAACGCTGAACCAGATATTGGCCGAACTTGATGGATTTGGCGGACGCGAAGCAGTGGTGGTCTTGGCGGCGACCAACCGGCCCGATGTGTTGGACCCAGCGCTGCTCAGGCCCGGTCGGTTCGACCGGCATGTCACGCTGAACCTGCCCGACAAGGTTGCTCGCCGGGCGATCCTCGATATCCATGCAAGGGACCTACCGCTTGAGGATACTGGGGACCTAGACCTCATCGCGGCGGGCACGCCGGGGTTTTCCGGCGCCGACCTGAAAAACCTGCTGAATGAGGCCGCGATCACAGCCGCGCGGCGCAACGGCAACCTAATCACACGTGACGACCTGGGTGAGGCGCGCGACAAGGTGATGATGGGTACGGTGCGCTCGCTGGCCATTCGCCCGGAGGAAAAACACCGTCTTGCAGTGCATGAGGCCGGGCACACCGCAGTGGCCTTTTACACACCCGGGGCCGACCCGCTTTATAAAGTCACAATCATTCCGCGCGGGCACGCGTTGGGCGGCACGCACATGCTGCCGGAAAGCGAGCGGCACACACTCGACGAGGACTACCTGCGGATTCAGCTCGTCACATTGCTGGCCGGACGGGCGGCCGAGAAGCTGTTCCTGGGTACGGTCAGTTCCGGCGCCGACGATGATATTCGCCGCGCAACCGATCTGGCCCGCTCAATGGTTGCGAGGTGGGGCATGACAGAAGAACTGGGGCCAGTCGACCTGAGGCAAAGCGAGGATCATCCGTTTCTCGGTCAGTCAATCGCGCAGCCGAGAGATTATGCCGACGTCACAGCGGCCCAAGTCGACGCCGCTGTGATTGAGCTTCTGAAATCCTCCGAGGCCCGTGCAAAGGAAGTTCTCAGTGACCACAGGGATCGCATCGAACACCTGATCGAGCGCTTGGAAAGCAAAGAAACACTGGAACTCGACGACATTTGTCGCTGCCTGGATCCCGATAGCAAAGTCACACAGCTTGCTCGCCCTGAATTGGGATTGGATCGCGTTCCACCGGTAGGCTAGGTAGTATTGTCAGAGCCACAGACCTGGGCCATCGTTCTCCGCCCTCTGCGGTGAAAAGAGGATGCAAAACACTGTTCTGCAAAGAGAAATTCGATCTTCAGACCGCCGCACACCAAACCAACAGTTCCACTTTCAGTCTCGCAGCTCGGCTTAATCCAACAATGCCGATCGTGGAGAATCACGAGCTGTCTCCTCGGTGCACGGTCCGCTTCGTCCGCACAGCGGTCGTCCAAGCGAAATTCTCCGCAAATGCTCGCACACGATGATCCATGTCATCCTTTGACCCAAATTTTTGTGGCACGCTGAGACCGCAGATGAAGAGGGTAGCAGAATGAACAACCCGCAAACGATCCAAGACGAGGCGCCCAATCGTTGGGGCGTTGTGTTCGGTGCTGTGCTGATACAGCTTGCACTGGGCGCGATCTACGCTTGGTCGGTATTTACCCCTACTTTGAGTGCGTTGGGTTGGAGCAAATTTGAAACGCAAGCGGTTTTTGCCCTAGAGCTGGCAACCTTCGCATCGGTCATGGTTTTTGCAGGACGCCTACTTGCACGTATTGGGCCGCGAAGGCTTGCAATAATCGGCGGGGTGACGCTCGGCTCAGGCTATGCGTTGGCCGGGCTTCTTGGTGCGACCGAATTTTGGATCGTTGCGCCGTGCATTGGGCTAATCGCCGGAGCCGGAATCGGATTGGCCTATGTCGTGCCGATTGCAGTGGGAATGCGGTGGTTTCCTGATCGTAAGGGCATGATCACCGGATTGGCCGTCGCCGGTTTCGGGTTTGGTGCGATGGGGTGGGTGAAGATTGCAGGAAGCTGGGGCGGCTTGATTACAGGATTCGGACTCGAAGGCACATTCGCCATATATGGCCTGATGTTTGCGGCTCTGACTGGGCTGGGCGCCATCTGGATGCGCATGCCGCCTAAGGGATGGGTGCCGACGGGATTTGTTGATTCCCCCGCCGAAACCGGGCGCAAAGGAAACGAAATTTTCTCGGTTTCTGAGATGCTGCGAACGCCACAGTTCTACCTGATCTTCCTTACGTTCGCCGTTTCGGCCGGCAGTGGACTGATGTCGATTGGGTTGATGAAACTCTATCCAATGGAAGCCTTGCAGGCTCAGGGGCTGACACTCGCTGAAGCCAGCGCGGTGGCGGGAACGGCCATGGCGGTGTTCTTTTCCCTGTCCAACGGGGTCGGCCGAATTGTCTGGGGCACACTCAGCGACACTCTGGGTCGGCGCCGATCAATAATGATCATGGCCGGTAGTCAGGCGGTCTTTCTCATTGCGTTCACGTCAATGGCCGGAACGCCCTGGCTTCTTTACCTGGGTGCCAGCCTTATCGGTTTCAACTTCGGCGGAAACTTCGCGCTATTCCCCGCGATCACCTCCGATACTTTTGGTAACGAACGCATAGGCCAGAACTACCCGCTGGTTTTTCTCAGCTATGGGGTCGGAGGCATAGCTTTTCCCCTACTGGGAGGGATGCTGGGTGACCTGGGCAATTTCCCGTTGGCATTTTCGGTCTGTGCGGGAGCCTGTCTATTGGGAGTTCTCAGCGTCGCGCTTATCCGCATCCCAGATGTCGAGGAAGCTCACCGCCCCATATCCGTGCACGGGTTTATGCATCAGATGCATTGGGACTAAGCGGCCGAGAGGTTACTGAACTGATTCTTTCGGCGACCGCTTCGTGCCCGTGTAAAACACTCCCGCGAAAACTCATGGTTCACGTCAATCGTGCAAAAGATCACTATTAGAGATGCGCTGTTGATTGAAATTAGTCATCGGGCGGAATGCGAGCTTTCGCTGCAGTCAGAGAGGATGTCTGCTATGCGGGCCATGCTCTAATCCTCCTCGGGTCCGCCCGAGATTTCTGGAACACCGAAGTTGGGAGGCCGACGCGGACCAAGACTATGACAGCACGTCCTGACTTAATAGCGGGCAGATCACGCAGCCTCGCAATGTCGGCAATCAAAGAGATGTCGATTCTGAGCGCAAAGGTACCAGACGCCGCTTCGCTCGCCTGGGGTCTGCCGTCTTTCCCAACGCCCCAGCCGATCCGGGACGCCGTGGCCGAAGCGTTAAAAACCGACCGGCAAATCGGCATGTATGCCTTGCCTGGAGGCCTGCCAGACCTTCGCGCCGCCGCCGCCCGCGAGCATGAACGCCGGACCGGCGTCAGGGTCGACCCGGCCAAGCGCGTGCTGATCTCTGCGGGCAACATGGAAGGGCTGCAGATCTTGTTTCACGCCATCGTCAACCCGGGCGACGAGGTGATCGTCACTGACCCTGGCTTCGTCTCGCACATCAGCCAGATCGAGTTCAACGGCGGCGTACCAGTGTTCTGGAAAATGGACGAGACGCGCGGCTGGGAGCTTGACGTAGACGCGCTGCCCGGCCTGATCACCCCTCGCACCAAGGCCATCGTGTTGGTGACACCGTCCAACCCCACTGGCGCGATCCTCTCCGAAACCAACCTGCGCGCCGCGGCGGTGATTGCCCGCGATCACGGCATGCTAATCATCATCGACGACCCTTACAGCCACTTCACCTATGACAACCGCGACCGTTTCTTCAATCTCGCCGCCGTGCCGGAATTCGCCGATCACATCGCATATCTTTTTACCTTTTCAAAGGCATACGCGATGAGCGGTTGGCGGGTCGGATATATGGTCGTGCCCGAAGTTTTGTACCCCGAAATCGTCAAGATCCACGATCTGACGATGATCTGCACTCCGCGGGTCAGCCAAGTCGCCGCCCTGGCCGCGCTCGAAACCGAACCCGCGCACCTTGCCGAGTTCGAACGCATCCTCGACCGCCGCCGGAGGTTGATCTGTGAGCGGCTCGACCGGCTGGGTCATGTGTTCCAGTATGTCCGCCCACAGGGCGCATACTACGTCTTTCCGCGCATCGTCGCTGATCACGATAACGCCGCGCGGTTCGCACACGACCTGCTCGCCCAAGTCCATGTCACGGTCACACCTGGCAGCGCCTTCGGCCCCTCGGGTGAAAACCACGTTCGCATGGCCTATTGCGTCGAGGATGACGTGACCAATCTGGCCTTCGACCGGATGGAGGCGCATTTTGAAACCTGAACACGACACCCGGAGTTACCTGAACTGGGATTCTGGCAAGCCGCTGATGGGCTTGGGCGTATCGAAGCCGCCAGACGCTGTGTCGCAGACCAAGAAGATCGCGATCACGCAGTCCTAGACGACCGGCGATAGCACGCCATCGCCGCCGGGCGGCGCGTCGCAGAACAGCGAAAGGATAGCCTGTGTGCTGGAATGCTACGGCTTCGGTGATGATCGTTGGCTGCGGGGCGATCTTGCTGACGCTTGGCTATGCTCAGTGCAGCATCCCCGGAGTTATTCGCTGTGAAAAACCTCGCCACCGCAATCACGAGGTTCTCCGAAAACTGAGCGTGACCTTTCACGCGCAGTTGCGGATCGCCATTGCATCAACCGCTAGGCATCCGCGTAATACTGTTTGCGGCACTCGGATTCGCGGCCGCGGACAGACCGTCGGCCCTCCAGCGGGCCGCGCGTTTCTGTGACGACAGTGCGTTGGTGTTCTGGACCGCCCGATCTGCCGAAGTAAATCACGACCCAATCGTCTGTCCGACCAAGATCGTGCGCCCGCGCCGTGTTCGAGAAGAGCGTGGTGAAGGACCAGCCGTTGCGATCCAGATGCATGATCGGCAGCCAAGCTTCTCCGGTTGGGTTGAACCGTCGGGGCGCAATGCGCTGAAGATCGCCTGCCCGCGCCCTCTGACGATAAATCGCATCGACATCCAACAATAGGCCGACCGGCGGTTCGTCATGAGCGTCCGATCCGCGCCGGCGCCGCCGCGCAAGCATGGCCGCAAGCAAGGCGCGGATCGACGCTGCTCGCCTGGGCCCAATCCCCCGAACCGTTTCCAGACGGCCGTCATGCGCCGCGATCTCAAGCGC
>CAJHYP010000312.1_pt1 | contig 13452 bp, 11 predicted proteins | sample 9198731 | NCBI WGS metagenome assembly CAJHYP01 (sample SAMEA7708363, study PRJEB35096) | sediment metagenome | biome: marine neritic benthic zone biome [ENVO:01000025]; feature: sediment [ENVO:00002007]; material: shallow marine sediment [ENVO:03000034] sea grass bed [ENVO_01000059] ...
ATGTCGTGTAGTGCATCGCGCTGGCGGTCGCCGAGCGGAGTGTCGGACAGATCCTTCAATACTTCCATCAACGGCGTCACGTTTTTGTCTAGCCGATAAAGCTTCTTCGAGGTGCGGGCGATGGCCGGCATGGCGCCGCTACATTCGTTCATCAGCCATCGCCCAAGGATCGCGAGCTCATCCGCTTCCTTTGCATTGACGTCCAGTTCGCGCTGTAACGCCCTAAGAAGCCTTGATTTCGTGTCCTCAGTTGGCAGACCATGCAACTCCATGTAAGCCACTGCGACAGTGGCGGTTGCGAGATTGGCGTCATCGATCGAGTCGACCGGATGCGTTTCGTGATGCCGGCGAAACCCAAATCGCCGGGCAGCGGCACGCACATCGTCAGCGACGTCCAGAAGCTCGGTTGTCATTTCCGCCGCATTACGCGCGCGCATGACAAAGAAATAGACCGCAGCCAGTGCGGCGAGAGCGGCGAGGACATAGGGCATTGAAAATGTCTCTCGTGATTGCGCTTATGCTGCGGTGGCAGCCGGTGGCGTGTAAAGCACATTCTCGGAGATCCGTGTTTCCCCGGCGCGCTTAAAAGTTCCTCGAAGAAGCGCGCGAATATCTTTGAGATCCATATTCCACAGCCGGGGATAAATCACAGTCAAGTTGCGGCGGACGAGGGCGTCAAAGGCAGACTGCAAAACGTTATGTGCCTCAACACTGCTTTCATCGATTTCACGTGCAAGAGTAGCAGCGGCCCAATTAACCTCGGACTGTGTGCCGGACAGACGCGCCAGATCCATCAGCCCGGCCGCCAATCGGTCCGGCTCAATCCTCGATCGCAACGAAGGGTCTTCGGCAATTGCCGGGATCAGACAAAGTGCGTAACCCCCGTTCCCAAGCGTTTCACTTGTGCGATCGTCCGCCCGTTCGGCCTCGAGTAACAATCCGTCGATGTCTTCTTCTTTACCGGTCAGGAACGAGGGCACATGCGCAGCATAAATTGAAGGATTGGACGGGTCGAGATCGATCTAATCTTCGAAGGCTGCCTGCTTGCCGGTGCCGCCATCCGGCATCCCAATCGCCAGCTCGTAACAGGCCCCAGCCAGCAACGGCGACATATAGGAGACCGGGTCGAAGGGCTCCAGAATTGCCTCTGCATAAAGATAATGATGCGCCATTTCGCGCCAGGCCGCGCCCTGCTCGGCCTCTGGCCAGAACTCGGCACGACAACTGGCTGCCACCATCAAATGGGCACGAGCCGCAAGCACCGCGATTATGTGATTACCGGGCGAGGCCATGTGTCTTTCGACAAACCGATCAACTTCGCGAACGGCCTTGCTGAGCGAGTTCAAATTATCCCGCGGTGCCTCGTCAAGCAAAGCGCGGAGACCGGTCAAACAGGTTTCAACCGCAATCTCGTGGTTGCGCGACCCGCCCGGCGTCGCCTCCAGTCGCTGTTCCCATTCCGCAATCTCGGAGGCCAAAACATCCCAAAGACCCTCCACCGCAAGGTGGCTGACGCGGTTGATGACGTCTGCACAATCAATCTGGTCGGGATCGTTTTGGACGACAGGAATTTTCAACTCCCGCGGTATCTGCGGCGAGTCATCGTCTGTCGTTACGCCTGCCTTTTGGCGCCGCCTTTGCTGCTTGAGGCTTCCCACCGCAATCGCTCCGAGAAGCGTAAGCGAAAATGCAATGCCGACTGGCCCGCCGAAAATGCTGGCCAATCCGCCCAAAAAAGATGTTGATTCAATAGCCATCTCTGAAGACTCCGCCCGAACGCACCTTTTCTTCACTCAATTTCCGGCAACTTTATGGCGAAGAATCGCGAATTTAGGCGAAAATCAGCGCGCCCAGCTTGGAATCCGAGTATTTTGCACCAACGAGACTGTCGGTGCGTGTCGCCCGCCCAACGCCAGCGTAGCGCGCCGCAAAAGCTCAATTCCTTCTTCCGACGTGGCCGGCAAGGCGGACGGCGAAATCGCTTCACCTACGGTAATCCGATACGGCTGCCGGTCTTTGTTCAATGTCTCATAGAATAGTGTGATGTCTCTGAGTGACGCATGAATACGGTCGAAAAGGTAAAAAAGTGCAGAATTTCGGGCCCGAATATTTATCGGAATGACCGGCAGGTCGTATTTGCGCGCAATCATCGCCGCCGATGCCATCCATTCGCGTTCGAAAAGCCTGAGGCCGCGTCGTTTTGCCAATCTGCCAGCGGGAAAAATAACTCCAATCCGCCCGTCACTTAGCGCGGATTTTGTATATCTCATCGTCTCGCGGGTTTTTCCGTGTGTCCGCTTGTCGGGCCGCCATTCAACCGGGGCAATCAAGCTATCGAACTGCGGCAGAATACGGAGAATGTCGGAGTTGGCGTAGATAAAAAGATCCGGCCGAAAAGGCGAGATAAGGTGATGTAGGACAATGCCATCGGCGATGCCGGTCGGATGGTTGCAGACGATCAACGCCGGACCCTGCCGCGGGATATTGTCCAGCCCTGAGACGTCGACATCGCGCACCAAAAGCCCCGCCAAGTGGCGCATGATGTGGGCCGTTGGCCAATCGCGATAAAGCTCGCCCAATTCGATTGTGCGATCATATCCAAGGAGCGACATCAGCCCTTGGCGTGCAACTCTGGCTGAGAACGTGTTGTCAAAAAGCCAGGGCGCACGTTCGGAAATCAGCGGATCGATACGGTCTTTCATGGCAGCACAAACCGAAATTCTGTTTGATATTAGGTTCATAACATCGTCGCTGTCCATCTGCACGAAGGTCGCAACAGAATCGCAGGCAAAAGGCCGAAATCCGCGCAATCATAGAAACAACGTGCGCTCCACCGTCACCCCTCTGGCCTCCAATTCGGCGTCCAATACGCGGCCCGGCGGTATGCAAGGGGGCGGAATTGTCCGCTTTGTTCCGTCGCGCATCCGGATGCTCACGCGCTGGGAAAAATCCAAACCAGTTCTGGCTGTTACGCGATCTATCTCATCCAATCGCGCGTCGTTTTCGCGCTGGCCAACACGCCAATGAATTCGGTCGCTGGATATGTTCATTTCGGCCCGGTTGTTGGCCACGACATCCCAAACCGCCGGCAGCAGTATGACGGCGAAAAAGGCGGAAATCAGTGGATGCGCGTTCAGTCCAAAGATCAATACGGCAAGCCCGGTCACGGCAATTATCGTGTAGGCGACGGCTGACAGCTGGCGGCCCGAGCGAGAAAAGACGAAGTCGTCCGACATATTGCATGGTCTCTCGTACCACCGCCACTCAGACAAGCGGCAAATGCCTAGGCAACCCAGGCTGGCACATTGGGGGCCACAAATGCTCCGACAACAGGAAAAGCGCAGCGAATACATAAGTATGCCAATCTGCTTGCGTTCGCATTGGCGCCTTTTTATCAGCGCAGTTGGATCAGCCAAAACGAGCAAAAAAAACATGCCCGATCGCGTCGAACGAAACGGCCTCAAGGTCAGCCAAATCCTTGCCGATTTCATTGAGAGCGAGGCGTTGCCGGAAAGCGGTGTCGACCCTTCGGACTTTTGGCGGGAATTTGCAGGGTTAATCGCCGAGGCTACGCCAAGAAACCGCGAACTTCTGGGCGTTCGCGAAAATCTGCAGAACCAGATCGATGATTGGCATCGGCGCCACCGAAACCAGCCGCACAATCACACCGAATACAAAGCCTTTCTGGAAGAAATCGGCTATCTCATTCCGGAAGGCAACGATTTTCAGATCGAGACCCAAAACGTCGATCCCGAGATTGCAACAGTTCCCGGCCCACAGCTTGTTGTGCCGATCACCAACGCACGCTATTCGCTTAATGCGGCAAACGCGCGCTGGGGGAGCCTGTATGACGCGTTTTATGGCACCGACGCTATCGATGGTGTGCTTCCAACCGGCGGCCATAACAAGGGCCGGGGCGCGCGCGTCGTCGCAAAGTCCCGGGTCTTTCTCGACGAGGCGTTCCCGCTCAAAGGGACAAGTCACACCGACGCCAGACGGTATCACATACGGGGCGGGCAACTTCTGGTGGATGATCTGCCACTTGTCGATCCGTCGAAGTTCGTGGGCTACCGGGGACATCCTAAAGCGCCGGAGAGCGTGCTGCTATGTAACAATGGGTTGCACGTCGAGCTGAATTTCGATCGCACGCACCTTATTGGCGCGCGCGATCAGGCCGGGTTGGCGGATATCCAGATCGAGGCGGCAATCTCGGCGATCATGGACTGCGAAGATTCGGTGGCCTGCGTCGACGCCGAAGATAAGGTGACCGCCTACCGGAACTGGCTTGGGCTGATGAAAGGCGACCTCGAAGATACGTTCGAGAAGGGCGGCAAGACGCTGACGCGCCACCTGGCACCCGATCGGGTTTACACCGGGCTCGACGGCGCAGATGTCACGCTCAAGGGTCGGGCGTTGATGCTGGTGCGCAATGTTGGCCATCTGATGACCAACCCGGCGATCCTCGATGCGGGCGGCAATGAGGTCTTCGAGGGGCTGATGGACGCCATGGTCACAACGCTTATCGCGCGTCACGACCTAGCGCGCGAGAGCGGCAATTCGGTGACCGGATCAATCTATGTCGTCAAACCCAAAATGCACGGTCCCGACGAAGTGACCTTTGCTGGCGATATCTTTACCCGCGTCGAAGCGGCGCTGGGCTTACCGCAATATACCGTCAAGCTCGGGATCATGGATGAGGAGCGGCGCACGAGCGTCAGCCTGAAGGAATGCATTCGCGCCGCCAAACACCGGGTTGCGTTCATCAATACGGGATTCCTCGACCGGACCGGTGACGAGATCCATACGTCAACGGAGGCTGGCCCCTTCAGTCGAAAGGACTTCATCAAGCGCAAGGGATGGATCTCGGCCTATGAGAGCCGCAATGTCGATGTCGGGCTTGCCTGCGGACTTTCAGGGAAGGCGCAGATCGGCAAAGGCATGTGGGCGATGCCCGACCGGATGGCGGCAATGCTCGAGCAAAAGATCGAACACCCGAAATCCGGCGCCAATTGTGCGTGGGTGCCGTCACCAACGGCGGCGACGCTGCACGCACTGCACTATCATAAAGTCGACGTTTTTGCGGTTCAGGCGGCGCTTCTTAAAGGTGGCGCGCGGGCACATGTCGACGGTATTCTCGATATTCCGCTGGCGACATTTCGGAAGTGGACTGAGGGCCAGATTATCCGCGAGGTTGAAAACAACGCGCAGGGCATATTGGGGTATGTCGTTCGCTGGATAGATCAGGGCGTGGGCTGTTCAAAAGTGCCGGACATCAACGATGTTGGCCTGATGGAAGACCGCGCAACGTGCCGGATATCCAGTCAGGCCCTGGCCAACTGGTTGCACCACGGCATTGTCACCGAGGACCAGGTCATGGCGGCGATGCAGAAAATGGCGGCGAAAGTCGATGCCCAGAATGCGGATGACCCGATTTATCGCCCGATGGCGCCAGGTTTTGACGGTGTGGCCTTTAAAGCCGCGTGCGATCTGGTATTTGAAGGACGCAACCAGCCTTCAGGGTACACTGAACCGATCCTACATCGGCGTCGGCTGGAACTAAAAGCAAGGGGATGAGACGTGGCCGAACTCAGCATTTCTAAATCGCGAAGCATCATCCGGGGCATCTTCAAGAAGAGCCGCGAGATGGAATTGAAGCCGTTGTCTGTCATCATTCTGGACGCCGGCGGCAACGTCAAAGCGTTCGAACGCGAGGACGGCGCCAGTCCTGGAAGGTTCGAGATTGCCCATGGCAAGGCCTATGGCGTCGTTATGACGGGGATGTCTGGCTCTGCATTGAAGAAGCGGGCCGAAGACCAGGCCTATTTCGTTGCTGCGCTGAATGGCGCTTTCGGGGGGCGGGTTGTACCGGTTCCGGGCGGCGTGTTGGTCCGAGACTCGCGCGAGCGCCTTTTGGGCGCGATCGGCGTCACCGGCGACACATCCGAAAACGATGCCGAAGTCGCCGTCGCAGGCGTCACTGCCGCGGGTTTGTTCGCGGAGGCGTAATCGGCAAATCAATCCCGTAATTTGCGCAAAAACTTGCCAATATTTTATGATTTTTCAGGAAAATGCACAGAGACTGCGCGTTGCCGTTGTTCCAAAACGAAGGCACGTGCACTAGAAATGGGCGAAAGAAGGTAGGGAAATGACGCGTCCGGTCGTTGGCATCATCGGAAACTATTATCTCATCAATGATGAGTACCCGACCCATGCAGGGGGTGAAATGAACAGCGAAGCGGTTCGCGAAGTTTGCGATGCGCTGCCGCTTATCGTGCCATCGAGCCCGAATCTGGTCGATATCGCCGACCTGACAGCCACCTGTGACGGGTTCATATTTACGGGCGGTCGGCCCAACGTCCACCCCGAGGAATATGGCGAGGAACCGACCGAGGCGCATGGCACGTTCGATCGCGCGCGCGACGGTCTTGCGCTGCCGCTTATTCGACATTGCGTCGCGTCCGGTCAGCCGATCCTGGCGGTATGCCGCGGGTTTCAGGAACTAAACGTTGCAATGGGCGGCACGCTGCATCCTGAAATTCGAGAGCTTCCGGGCCGTATGAACCACCGGATGCCACCTGACGGAACACTCGATGAGAAATTTGAGCTTCGCCACGACGTGACTTTCACGAAGGACGGCGTTTTTCACAGGGTCATGGGGGCCGAAGTCGTCCGCACGAACACCCTTCACGGTCAGGGGATCAAGAAAAAGGGTGAGCGAATCGTTATCGACGGCCGCGCCGACGATGGAACAGAAGAAGCGATTTATGTTGATGGCGCGCCGGGGTTCACTCTCGGCGTTCAATGGCATCCGGAATACCGCGCCGCTGATGACCCGGTGTCGCGCCCACTCTTTGCGGCGTTTGGCGATGCAATCGCCAAGTGGCAATCGGGCGAACGGCCCGGGCAACTGAAGTTGGCCTAACCCAACAACTTCTCTTTTGACACGGCCGTTCCGCGCGCGCAGGTTGCCCGTCATGAAACGTACGCGCATCAACGATATCATGGCCGCCGCTGACGAGTTGATCCGGCACCACGGTTTCACGCTCCCGCCGTTTGCCTATTGGTCACCAGACGAATTTCGCGCCAACTGCGATATCGCTTCGCGTCTTATCGATACTCGAATGGGGTGGGACATAACGGACTATGGCCAGGGACAATTCGACACCATGGGTCTGTTTCTTTTTACCCTTCGCAACGGCCTTGCCAGCGATCTCGAACGCGGGCGCGGAATGGTCTATGCCGAGAAACTGTTGATCTCGCGCCAGGATCAACTCAGCCCGATGCATACCCATGTGATAAAATCCGAGGATATCATCAACCGTGGTGGCGCGACTTTGGTTGTCGAGCTATTTGGCTCGGACGAGACTGGCAACTTCGCTGCAGATCGCGGCGGAACCGTGCTGTGCGACGGCATCCCACGCCCGTTTGCCCCGGGCGAGAAGCTGAAGTTTGCGCCCGGTGAGAGCGTCACGTTGATGCCTGGCGACTGGCACGCGTTTTGGGGCGAGGGGGGCGATGTGCTGATCGGCGAAGTCTCGACCGTGAACGACGACCTGACCGATAATATCTTTCGCGAACCAATTGGACGGTTCGCCGATATCGAGGAGGACGTGGCGCCAACGCACCTGCTGGTTAGCGACTACGAGCGTTTTCTGGCAGACTAGGCCGCTGAAATGTTCGCAAATACTTTCGCGTCCCTCGGCTTCAGACTCGGGCGCGACGTTGGTCCGAACCCGTTTGGATCTGACCTCAATCTCGGAAAGAGCGAAAACACTTCTTCGCGCGCCGGTGTGTGAAGCGTGTCCAGTCCAAATCCCCCGGGGTGAAAGCTCTCGCTGGCCGTGCCGTTTGCAAAGACAATCTCGTGGTCATCAAAAAGCATATGGTAGTAGGTCACCATTCCACCGTAAGCGACGCTTATACTCAGGTTGTCGACGAGGCTGCGGGCCGGTGCCAGCACTTCCTCCTCGCCGAAATGCAATTGTGTCTCGTATCCCGATTTCAGCATGCGGTGTTGCGGCGAAACGAAGAGATCGCGATTATTGCCAACTGACCCTCTTTGAAAACAAATCGGCGCCAATGCCCCGGTTGCCCGCACTGTCTTATGGCCAATCCACTTGATCGGCCTCGGGCCATGATCGAGCGTGTTGACCATATCGCCGCGGCGAAGAGTTTCGATCGGCCGTTCACCCCGCGGCGTTGCAATCTGTGTTCCCAAGGCAAAACATATGACGGTTTCGATTGCCGAAAACGTAACGACCGTGCCGTCGATCAATGTGGCCGTGCCCGACAATCCCCCGTTATCGTCGTCGGTATTCGTGTAAACAATCGACCCTTTGACCAACACACCGGTGAGATCGAGTGTGTCGCCGGCAGTTTCGCCGCTTTCACCCCCGACAATCGTGATGCCTGTTCCATCTAACTCGCTGGTATTGATGACGAAAAGGTCATCACCGGATCCACCGCGAACGGTGTCGCCACCTCCCGCATTCAGCAGGTCGTCACCGCTTCCCCCCGCAAGCAGGTCCGCACCCGCGCCGCCAAACAATGTGTCCGATCCGGCGTTGCCGCGCACCGTGTCGTCGCCGGCACCGCCATAGGCAAGGTCGTCGCCTGCACCACCGAGAATGCTATCGTCGACACCCGAAATCGGTGTTGCTTCGAAATGGATGTCGGAGACGTTGATGGCTTGTGTGCCGCCAAGACCGTTCGAGTAAATAATTTCGACGGTGGCTACTGGCCCGGCGATTTCAATGAGGACCGATCCACCGAGGTCGTCAGGAGTTTCAAGGATGTCCTCGGCGGTGATCGTATTGCCCACGACCGTGTCGCCACCGCCCGGCGTGAAAACGATCGGAACGGGGTTTCCATCCGCGTCGTAGGCGTTGACTTCGATAATGTCGCGGTGATTTCCGGACGCCCAATCCACGTCATTCAGACGGAAGCTGACGTCGCTGACCTCGTCCTCGGCGGTTCCGCTTGTCGCTGCTGCGAAGTCGAGAGTTGCAGTGGAAGTCGACGCGTCGCCGTTTCCGAACATCTCTAACGAGGAGTTCGGATCAAAGTCCTCTCCTGTCCCAACGTAGGTGTTCTGGGTGTCGACCTCGAAAGTCGGATTGTTGTTCCCATCGTCCGTGAACGTGACCGTAACATCGATCAGGCCGGTGTTTTGCGTGAACCCCGGCGAGAGATCGGCGTTGTTGCCGCCCTCATCCGTCCAGACCAGTGTTTCGTCTTGCGTTCCGGCAGCGCTTCCGTCGCCGTATATCGTGTCATTTCCGTCGCCGCCTTCCAGCGTGTCAGAACCGGCGTCGCCAAAAACCAGATCGTCCCCGAGGCCGGACTGGACGAGGTCATCGCCTCCACCGGCCAGAACATAATCGCCCAAACCACCTGGCCCGTAACCGGAACCGTCATCGACCTGATCGCCTTGCGGGTCGGTATAGGTCGCATCGATGACGTCGGCGCCGCCGGTGCCGTCGACCTGATTGTCTGTCGGATCGTCGGCGTAACTGGGTGCTGAAACAACCGAAGCGCTGGTAATCGTATCTACTGGGCCGAAATCGGGAACGAAATAGACGTTCCCGTCGGTTGCCAGGTAATAGACGCCGGGTTCTTGCGTATTGGTGTAAGTGGTGCCGCCGAACGTCCCGGACCAGACCCAAACACCGGCACCAAGGTTCGTCTGCGTCGTGAAAAACGTCAGGCCATCCACAATCGCGTCGCCAGAGTCCAGCGACCCGTCCCCGAGAACAACCAAATACCCGTTAGGCATCCGGAAATACCGTAATGAGCGGCAGCACTACTCGTTCCTTTTTTGCGACACCCGGGAGCAATACCGAGAATCATTACCCGAAGTCTGCTAAATGCACGCGGCTGACGCAAGACTTGCCATAAAAATAAGGGAAGACCACAACATATGGTTGTATCTAGCGGGACGGCGGACTGATTTTTTGGGCTTAAGCGGCCCTCAGGTGACGAGTGCGCGCTTTTGATATTCGGTATCGTCCCAAAGGCGGTCGCGCATGACCGTTGCCAGGGCTGCAACGGCACCGTGAATGTCAGTCTCATCCAGATAAAGCGGCGTGATCCCGAACCTGAGAATGTCCGGTGCGCGAAAATCACCAATCACGCCGCGCGCAATCAAAGCCTGCATGATCGCATACCCATCGGGGTGGCTAAACGACACCTGGCTACCGCGATCGTCGGGGTTTCGTGGCGAGGCCAGCGTCAATTCGGGACACTGCTTTTCCACTTCAGCGATGAACAGCTCGGACAGCTCGATAGAGCGCGTGCGCAGGTCGTCAAGATCAACCTGATCCCAAACGTCCAACGCCGCGTCCAAGGCTGCGACCTGTAGCATCGCCGGCGTGCCCACGCGCATCCGGTCGATGCCTTTGCCGGCGCGATAATCGAGGTCGAAGGCAAATGGCGCCTCATGGCCTAACCAACCGGAAAGTGCGGGCCGCACCGCGTCCGTCAAATCTGGGGCAACGTAAATAAACGCCGGTCCGCCTGGTCCGGAGTTCAGATACTTGTACGTGCATCCGACTGCGAAATCGGCCTGCCCGCGGTGCACATCGACCGGCAACGCGCCGGCAGAGTGCGCCAGATCCCAGATCACCAAAGCACCGGCATCGTGTGCCCGCTTGGTCAAGGCCGCCATGTCGTGCCGCCGCCCGGTTCGATAGTCGACTTCCGTGACCAGCAGGCACGCGACCTCATCGTCGATCGCGTCCGCGACAACTTCCGGCGCAACCAGACGCAATTCATGGCCGCGGTCCAGCGTGCGGATCAACCCATCCGCCATATACAGATCGCTTGGGAAGTTCCCGGTATCGCTCAGCACAAACCGTCGGTCGGGTCTCAGTTCCAACGCCGAGGCGAGCGCCTGGTAGACCTTGATCGTCAGCGTATCGCCCAACACGACCGAGCCTTCGGGCGCGCCGATCAGCGCGCCGATCCGGTCACCGACGCGCCGCGGCATTTCCATCCATCCAGCCCGGTTCCAGGCAGTGATCAGCATCTCGCCCCACTCGTTACGGGCGATTTTTTCTAACCGCGCAGGTACCGAGCGTGGCAGCGGGCCAAGCGAGTTGCCATCCAGGTAGATCACGCCTTCCGGCAAATCAAAAAGCGTCTTTGTGGCTGCGAAATCGGTCATGTGCCTGCCATAACTCAGCCGGAATGGCGGCGCCAGATCCGGCGCTGAATCAATTCCCTCGCGGTTAACCCGGTCAATTGGACATTGGCGCGTGAGACGCATTGAGGAATCCTCCGTCAGCCATTAGACAACTGCGAAATCGCTTGCTCTGCCAAAGATAGAGTCATTGTTAGGGGGAACACCCATGAAGATTGGCGCGCCAAAAGAAAGCGCATCCGGCGAGGCTCGCGTTGCGATGACGCCAGCGAGCGCTAAGGATCTGCAGAAGCTGGGCCACGAATGCTTAATCCAACAGGGCGCAGGTGCGGCGGCGGGGTTTGACGACGCGGCCTACGAAGACGCGGGCGCCAAGATCGTCAGCGGTTCGGCGATTTGGGAAGATGCCGAGATTGTCGCCAAGGTTCAGCCGCCCAGCGATTCAGAGATCGCCAACCTGAGCGACGGCCAGACATTGATTTCCTTTTTCTACCCAGCCGCAAATGAAAAGCTGCTGGAGGCGGCCAAGGATCAGGGCGCGAGCGTGATCGCGATGGACATGGTGCCTCGGATCAGCCGGGCGCAGAAGATGGACGCGCTCAGCTCGATGGCGAATATCGCCGGGTATCGCGCGGTGATCGAGGCTGGCAGTAACTTTGGCCGGTTTTTCACCGGTCAGGTGACGGCGGCGGGAAAGGTGCCGCCAGCAAAGGTGCTGGTTGTCGGCGCCGGCGTGGCAGGGCTGGCGGCGATCGGGACGGCGACATCGCTCGGTGCAATCACGCTTGCCTTTGACGTGCGCCCGGAAGTGGCCGAACAGATCGAGTCGATGGGCGCCGAATTCGTCTATCTTGATTTCGAAGACCAAAGCCAAGACGGCGCGGCAACCGGTGGGTATGCCGCGCCCTCCAGCCCCGGGTTCCGCGAAAAGCAACTTGAGAAGTTTCGCGAACTCGCGCCGGACGTCGACATCGTCATCACGACGGCGCTGATCCCGAACCGCGACGCGCCGGTGCTTTGGACCAAAGACATGGTCGAGGCGATGAAATCCGGCTCGGTCATTGTCGATCTCGCGGCCGAACGCGGCGGCAATTGCGAACTCACCGTCGCGGACAAAAAAATCGTGACAGACAATGGGGTTACGATCGTCGGCTATACCGACTTCCCGTCCCGGATGGCGACCCAATCGTCGCTTCTTTATGCGACGAACATCCGCCACATGATGACCGACCTGACGCCGGAAAAAGACGGCCAGGTCGTGCATGATATGGAAGACGATGTGATCCGCGGCGCGACGGTGACGCACAAAGGCGAGATCACCTATCCTCCACCGCCGCCGAAAATTCAGGCGATTGCGGCGCAGCCCAAACGCGACAAACCGAAAGCGCTGACGGCCGAGGAGAAGCGGGCGGCCGAAGCGGCCGAGTTCCAGGCGGCAACCAGGCGGCAGGTCTCGTTGCTGGCTGCCGGCGGTGCGGTGATGTTGCTGATCGGAGCCTATGCACCCGCAAGCTTCATGCAGCATTTCGTCGTCTTCGCTTTGGCCTGTTTCGTCGGGTTTCAAGTCATCTGGGGCGTCGCGCACAGCCTGCACACACCGCTGATGGCGGTGACGAACGCAATCTCGGGGATCATCGTTGTGGGGGCGGTCCTGCAGGTTGGATCGGGCAATTGGCTCGTTGTCTTCCTGGCCGCAATCTCGATCCTGATCGCATCCATCAATATTTTTGGCGGCTTCCTGGTCACGCGCCGGATGCTCGCCATGTTCCAGAAATCTTAAGGGGGCAGGAGCATGCTGTCGAACGGACTTGTTTCTGCCGCCTATATCGCGGCTTCGGTTCTATTCATTCTGGCACTCGGCGGGCTGAGGAATCAGGAAAGCGCCAAACGCGCGATCTGGTACGGCATCGTCGGCATGGCCATCGCGATGGCGGCGACCATCCTCAGTCCCGGCGTCGGCAACATGTGGCTGATCATCCTGACCGTGGTCGCGGGGGCGGTCGCGGGTGTCTATGTCGCCCAACGCGTCCAGATGACCGAAATGCCGCAGCTTGTGGCCGCGCTGCATTCGTTTGTTGGCTTGGCGGCGGTGTTCATCGGATGGAATGCCGATGTCATGCTGAGTTCCGTGAACGAGATCAAAGCTGCGGGCACGGCTTTTGAAAACGCCGAGCTCACAGCTTTTGGCGAAAAGCTCTGGAAAAAAGACGCCGCCGAGATCGCGATCCTGAAGATTGAAGTCTTTCTCGGAATCTTCATCGGCGCCATCACGTTCACCGGCTCGGTGGTCGCTTTTGGAAAGCTTGCGGGCA
>CAJHYP010000257.1_pt1 | contig 13450 bp, 16 predicted proteins | sample 9198731 | NCBI WGS metagenome assembly CAJHYP01 (sample SAMEA7708363, study PRJEB35096) | sediment metagenome | biome: marine neritic benthic zone biome [ENVO:01000025]; feature: sediment [ENVO:00002007]; material: shallow marine sediment [ENVO:03000034] sea grass bed [ENVO_01000059] ...
GATACGTCACGTCCGTCAACCAGGATGGTCTGGTCGTGGCCAAACCGAGCCGCCGGAGCCGCCGTTCGACGCTCAAAGGTGTGGCCATGATCGTGATCATCATCATGCTGTTGAAGGGCGTTCTGCATGCGCAGCTCGGCCCAAGGGCCTACGAAGAGCGAATTGAGAGACTGGCAGGTGGTAACGTAGTTGAGCAGGCTGGTGCCTTTGTGATGGTCGCAGACCCAATCACACTCTGGCTATCGGCAAATTTCGTTTCCCTCGTGCGTTAAAGGCTGCAGCGGAACAGTGCGACGCCTTTGAATACGCCTAAACGAAAAACGGCCGCGTCCTAACCGACGCGGCCGTTTCTTTTTCAATCGCCGAAACCCGGCTTAGAATCGCCGTTTGCGGGCAATCTGGTCAATGTCGCCGCGCGAAAGGCCGATGTCTTCCAGTTCGTGTGAAGACAATTGGTTCAGCGAGTCGCGGGTCCGCCGCGAGTCATTCCAGGCCGCGAACGCAGCAATCGAGGTTGAGACAAAGCTGTGATACCGGTCAGCAGCAGCGACCGAACGGCTGGGCGAGTGGGTGAAATCGAGTAGTGCCATTGCAGTCTTCCTTCATAAGTGGGCGATTGCCCGTTCCAAATCTGAATCGCATTTAGATCCGCAATCGGGCTTCAACAAGCGCTGAAATCGCATGTCTGATATGCGATTTTCGCATGGGTCGTTTTCTGACCTAAACTGTTATCAAAAAAGAGAAAATCAGCGCCGCGGCATGTCGAAATCAGACCATTTACTGACGAATTCAGGCCAACTTGTTGCGCGCATCGAAACACCAGGTCCAAAACCGACATTTCGCTAAATTCCTTGGAAGATGTTCGCGTTTCGTGCTAGGCGTGCCGCAAAAGCAACAAGAGCAGGTCAGGCAATGCGTGTGATGGGGCTGGACCCGGGGCTGCGGGCCCTCGGATGGGGCGTCATCGACGTGTCGGGATCGAAGCTCAGCCATGTTGCCAACGGTATTTGCCGCACTGAAACCGGCGATCTGGGCGGCCGGCTTGTCTCGCTTTTTGACCAATTGACCAGCGTCTGGGAGACTTATGCGCCTGACGCCGCGGGCGTTGAGCAAACGTTTGTCAACAAAGACGGCTCTGCCACGTTGAAACTTGGACAGGCGCGCGCAATCGCGATGCTGGTCCCCGCCCGCGCCGGCGTGAAAGTCGGGGAATACGCGCCGAACGCCGTCAAGAAGACGGTCGTCGGCGTCGGTCACGCCGAAAAGCGTCAAATTGTTCATATGGTCCGGATGCAGCTTCCGGGCGCGGACATTGCCGGGCCGGATGCCGCGGATGCACTGGCGATTGCCATTTGCCACGCACACTTCGCGCAAACGGCGGCACGCGTGTTAAAGGCCACGGTATGATCGGGAAAATTGCGGGACGCATTGAATACCGCGGAGCCGACCATGTGCTGATGGATGTGCGCGGTATCGGCTATATCGTTCACGTCAGCGATCGCACCCTCGCCGCGCTGCCGCCAATTGGCGAAGCCACGGCGCTCTACACTGACCTTTTGGTTCGCGAAGATTTGCTTCAGCTTTTTGGGTTCACCACACTTGCTGAAAAAGAATGGCACCGGCTTTTGATGGGAGTTCAGGGGATCGGTGCGAAAGCGTCGATGGCGATCCTCGGCACACTTGGCCCTGACGGCGTCGCGCGCGCCATCGCGCTGGGCGATTGGGCAACAGTCAAGGCCGCGCCGGGCGTTGGTCCGAAGATCGCGCAGCGCGTGGTGAACGAATTGAAGGGCAAGGCGCCGGCAATGATGGCATTGGGCAGCGGCGAGGCGAAACCAGCAATCTCAGATGATGGCGTGGTCATTGAACCCGTCGCGATACCCACCACTTCACCGACATCGTCAGCGCAGGCAGATGCATTATCGGCACTGGGGAATCTCGGGTATGCACCGGCCGAAGCCGCCGCCGCGGTCGCAGAAGTCGCAGGCGAGATCGATGGGGCCGACGAGGCAACTCTGATCCGCGAGGCCCTAAAGCGATTGGCGCCGAAAGCGTAACCGATGAGCGAACCCGACCCGACACTCCGCCCCGACCCGCATCCGGCAGATGCCGACCGCGCGCTGCGCCCGCAAACCCTGGACGCGTTCATCGGGCAGGCCGAGGCCCGCGCCAACCTCTCGGTGTTCATCCAGAGTGCGCGCCAGCGTGGCGAAGCCATGGATCACGCGCTGTTTCACGGACCACCTGGTCTTGGCAAAACGACATTGGCGCAAATCATCGCGCGCGAGCTTGGCGTCAACTTTCGAATGACCAGCGGACCAGTGCTGGCCAGGGCCGGCGATCTGGCGGCGATCCTGACCAATCTGGAGGCGCGCGATGTCTTGTTTATTGATGAAATCCATCGGCTGAACCCAGCGGTCGAAGAGGTGCTCTATCCTGCTCTCGAGGATTTTGAGCTTGATCTGGTGATCGGCGAGGGTCCTGCCGCGCGGACTGTCCGGATCGAGCTTCAGCCGTTCACTTTGGTCGGTGCAACGACGCGACTTGGCCTGCTGACAACACCGCTCCGCGATCGCTTCGGTATCCCGATACGACTGCAGTTCTATTCTGAGGATGAGTTGTTCGAGATCGTGACTCGCGGGGCGCGGCTCCTTGGCATCCAAGCCGACGAGCACGGTGCTCGCGAAATCGCACGGCGTGCCCGCGGAACACCGCGTATTGCCGGTCGGTTGCTGCGACGAGTCGTGGATTTTGCGGTGGTGGAGGGCGATGGATGTCTCACGCGCGCGCTGGCCGACAATGCTCTGACCCGTTTGGGCGTGGATGTTCTGGGACTCGACGGAGCGGACCGAAGGTATCTGATGCTGATCGCCGAGAGGTACCAGGGCGGACCCGTCGGTGTTGAAACGCTTTCCGCGGCGCTTTCCGAGAGCCGTGACGCTATTGAGGAGGTGATTGAGCCGTATCTGCTTCAGCAGGGGCTCATTCAACGCACACCACGCGGACGGACGCTCGCGGCGCGCGCTTGGTCGCATCTTGGCCTGCCTGCGCCGGACGGTCCGGGACAGGGATCATTGCTTTGAGCAACCGTCAGCTTAGAGGTGCCAAATAGGGGTGGCGGTCGTCGCACTTGGGCGTTAGCCCGCGGCACCATGGACCACAAGGCTGTCGCACGTTTCTTCACTCGCACAGACGGGTCGTATCTATTCGCGCGTTGGGGCCGCCCAATTGCGCCGATTGTCTTCGGAGTAGCGGACCAGTCGTTGCCGACAATCAAGGGTGCGATCGAGGCCATCGTCCTACTTGCCGACCATCAGCTGGCCGAGCACGATCCCGAGCTGGGCGCCAACCTGCTGATGTTCTTTTTTCGAGATTGGAAGGAATTGCTGGAAGCGCGGGATATTGACCGGTTGGTGCCCGATCTGGAGCCGCTCGTTGCCCGTCTGCAGGAGGCGCAGGCAAACCAGTATCGCTTGTTTCGATTTGACGACGAGGGTGCAATCAAGGCCGCATTTGTCTTTTTGCGCATGGATAAGGCGTTGGGCGACATACCCGCCGAGGAATTGGCGTTGGCTCAGGCAGCGCAAACGATTCTGCTCTGGTCCGAACAGGCGTTCGTTGATCAAGGGCCGCTTGGAAGGGCTGGCGACAAAGTTATCCTGCGACCCGACGTCGCGGCGGTCATCCGCGCGGCCTATGATCCGGTACTTCCGTCGGTCGCTAGGGATCCCTCACACGCCTTGCGACTGGCGGCGCGGGCCGGACAAAGCCGGAAAAGCTAGCGCCATGTGCAGGGCTGGACGCCGACTTGCACCTCGGCCATCGTCACCGTCATGACCCATCGCCTGGATTTGCGCGTTTACTACGAAGACACCGACCTTGCCGGAATTGTCTATTATGCCAACTATTTGAAGTTCATCGAACGCGCCCGCACCGAATTCGTGCGGTCCTTGGGCATCGATCAGACTCAATTGAAAGGCGACGCCGGCATCGTCTTCGCGGTCAGGCGCGTGGAAGCGGATTTTCTAGTGCCGGCGCGGTTCGATGAAGAACTTGGCATTCTGACGACCGTGAAAGATCTGACAGGCGCCCGCATTGTCCTTGCTCAGCAAGTGGTTCGGGATGACAGTCTTCTATTCGATGCCGTCGTAACGCTTGTGGCGCTCACGGAAAACGGAAAACCGGCAAGGCTTCCGGCGGAGATTCGCCAGCGGTTCGGCTGACCATTGCGTTCACGGCTTCTTGTTGGCATTTCCGCTTGCCTTCCGGTAATCTCGCCCCGAACGAGGGACCCGGAAAAATAAATCGGGCCGGCAGAGAGAGCAGTCGCAATGGAAACGGAAGCCCTGGCGCTAGCGGGGGAAGTAGATTTTTCGATGTGGGCGCTGTTTGCGCGCGCAACGCTGACGGTCAAGATCGTCATGCTGATACTCATAATCGCCTCGCTTTGGGCGTGGGCGATCATCGTCACCAAACTGCGCGATTATCGCCTTGCGCGCTCCGAGGCGCGAAGGTTCGATGAGGCGTTCTGGTCGGGCGATCCATTGGACCAATTGTTTGATGACATTGGCCCGGCGCCGAATGGTCGATCAGAGCGGATATTTGCGGCCGGGATGACCGAATGGCGCCGTTCGCACCGCCAGGATGGCGTCGGAATGATTGGCGGAGCCCAGGTCCGCATTGACCGATCGATGGACGTTGCCATCCAGAAAGAAGCGGAAAACCTGCAGTCTGGCCTGCCGATATTGGCAACCGTCGGCTCGACGGCACCGTTTATCGGCCTCTTCGGCACAGTCTGGGGGATAATGAACGCGTTTATCGAAATTGGCCAAAGCCAAAGCACCAACCTGGCCGTCGTCGCACCGGGCATTGCCGAGGCTTTGCTGGCGACCGGGCTGGGGTTGTTGGCCGCCATTCCTGCGGTGATCTTCTACAACAAGCTTAGCGCGGATTCGGATCGCATCGTGGGCAGCTACGAGGCTTTTGCCGACGAATTTGCCACCATTCTCAGCCGCCAGTTGGACGTCGCCTGACGATGGCGGCCGGGGTCATGCAATCGTCGAGTGACGGGTCGCGGCGGCGCGGCCGACGCAGGCGCGCCCAGCCGATGTCCGAGATCAATGTGACGCCATTTGTCGACGTTATGCTGGTTTTGCTGATCATATTTATGGTGGCCGCGCCTTTGCAGATCGTTGGCGTCCCGGTTGAGTTGCCGAAAACGGCGGCTCCTTCGTTACCCACTGAACAAGAAGAGCCGCTGACGGTTACACTTACCGCCGACGGTGTGACGATGATCCAAACGACGGAAGTTGCGGAAACTGATATTGTCGCGCGTCTGCAGGCGGTTCTCTCCGAGAGAACCTCGAACAGGGTATTCTTGCGCGCGGATGGTTCTGTGCTTTATTCGCGGGTCGTAACAATCATGGGTGCGCTGAACGCGGCTGGCATCACCAACATCGGGCTGGTTACTGACGACGGCGGCCCGCGACTGACTGGTGAGGACGGGTGAGGCGGCGTTGCGTAGGGGTTGGTATATCTCGGCCGCAGGGCACCTTCTGCTATCCCTGCTGGTGCTTTTCGGCGGGCTTTTTACGCGCGATCGGTTTGCCGAAGTGACCGTTGCCGAGGTTTCGATCGTCACCGAGGCTGAATATGCGGCCTTGACGCCGCCCGCGACGGCACCGGAGACGCAAACCGATGCACCCAGCGTGGCGGCTCCGGTGGAAGACGAGGCGCCGTCGGCACCGGCTGAGGACCAAGCCCCCGAGGTTTCCGAACCCAATCCCGTGAATACACCGGCCGCGCCTGACGGTTCAGAGATCGAACGTCCGCAACCGGTTCCGGAAACAGCAGTGGTTGACGACGCGCCCGAGATCGACTTGCCCGAGACCGAGGTCGACGGAACTTCGCTTGAACGCAATGTCGTTGCCGCGCCGGCACCGCGCATTGCCCCGACACCGTCGATTGCGCCCCCTCCGCAGGCCGAAATCTCGCCCGAACGCGTGGAGGATACCGCGCCCGACCCGGAATTGCCGCCCGATGATGTGGTCAATTCGGAAAACCCATCGGCACCACCAGAAGCGAGCGACCGGATCGTCACCGAAGCTGAAGAAACGCAGGAAAGTGCTCCGGCGTCCTCCAGGCGCCCGCGGTCGCGCCCGGCGCGGCCGTTGCGTCAGGTCGAAGTGCCACGCGACACCGACGAAGTCGATGAAACCGCCAATGCCATCGCCGCGGCAGTTTCCGAGGCCAACGAAAACGCATCGCAAAGCGCACCGAGCGGGCCGCCCCTGACCGGCGGCGAGACGGATGCGTTTCGTGTCGCGGTTGGCGGATGCTGGGTTGTCGATCCTGGCGCGCGTTCGGCAGGCGTGAAAGTCACCGTTTCGTTCTCGCTTGGACGCGATGGAAAAGTTGTCGGCAATGACATACGGCAGGTCAGTGCGACAGGCGGCGACGCGACGACGCAACGCGCCGCCTTTCAGGCAGCACGACGGGCAGTTCTCCGCTGTCAAAAAGGCGGATATCCTTTGCCGGCGGAAAAGTACGAGCATTGGCGCGATATCGAGATGACATTCAACCCCGAAGGGATGCAGGTGCGATGAAGGTATTTTGGTTTCTGGCGTTCAGCCTGTTTTTTTCACTAAACGCGGCCTCGCAGGCTCAGGACAGGTCCGGCCCGCTGCGCATCGAGATCACCGAAGGTGTTATCGAACCGGTGCCAATTGCCGTTGCGCCGTTCATCGCCGAAAACGCGGCAGCGGGCGACTTTGCGCGCCAAATCACTTCGGTTGTTGCCTCCGATCTAACCGGCACTGGGTTGTTCCGCGACGTTCCGCAATCAGCCTACATTAGCGAAGTAACGGATTTCGACGGTTCGGTAGCTTACGCCGACTGGAAGGCGATCAATGTCGAGGCGCTGGTTGTCGGCGCTGTCACCCTGACCAGCGACAGTCGTATCGTCGTAAAGTTCCGTCTCTTTGACATCTTTACAGGCGCGCCGCTTGGTGAAGGATTGCAGTTCGCAGGCGGAACCGAAAGTTGGCGGCGTGTCGCCCACAAAGTCGCCGATCAGGTGTATTCCCGTATCACCGGCGAGGGCGGATACTTCGACAGCCGCATCGTATTCGTCGAGGAAACCGGGCCAAAGAACGCCCGCCAGCATCGGTTGGCGATCATGGATTATGACGGCGCCGGTCGACAATATCTTACCGACGCTTCGTCCATCGTCCTTGCCCCACGGTTCTCACCCACAGGTGACCGTGTGCTCTACACCAGCTACGAAAGCGGATTTCCGCAAATCTATGAACTATCCGTTGGCGCGGTGTCGAAGCGTCCGCTTGATGTTGACGCGTCAGCAATGACATTTGCGCCCCGGTATGCGCCGAACGGGCGCACAGTGGTCTATTCGCGGGCCGAAGGCGGGAACACAGACATCTACAGGCTGGAGCTTCAGTCTGGACGTCGTGTGCGTTTGACAACGGCGCCGTCGATCGAAACTGCGCCGTCCTTCTCGCCCGACGGAAGCCGAATTGTGTTTGAGAGCGATCGCTCGGGCACCCAGCAGCTCTATGTGATGAGCGCCGAAGGGGGCGAAGCGACCCGCATCAGTTTCGGGCAGGGGCGTTACGGCACACCGGTCTGGTCACCACGCGGGGACTTCATTGCATTTACCAAACAGAACGCGGGCCGTTTCCATATCGGCGTCATGCGCACTGACGGCAGTCAAGAACGGCTCCTAACCGCGTCCTTTCTTGACGAAGGGCCGACTTGGGCACCAAACGGACGCGTCTTGATGTTCACGCGCGAAAGCGCTGGCGCGGATGGCCAGCCCGCTTTGTTTTCGGTGGATATTTCCGGCCGCAATTTGAAAAAAATGCCGATGGATGCGGCCGCTTCTGACGCTGCGTGGTCGCCGATCCTACCGTGACGATTGGCCTTTGCCCGCGCATTGCACAGACCCGCCGTTTTCATTGCCCGTGCACAGTGATAGCCTTCGAAAAAAGCAGAGCAGACAGAAAAGAATACAGGTGATCAAATGACACTATTCAAGTTTATCGCAATCGGCGGCGCTGTTTTGGCCCTTTCAGCTTGCACAGGTGCCGACCGTTTTGGCGCCGGCGGACCTGGCGGGTTAGGTGGCGACGGTGCCCTCGCCGGCAGCGTGGATGACCCCACATCGCCCGCCTATTTTAGTCAGGCAATCGGCGATCGCGTGCTTTTCCCAGTCGATCAGCACACACTTAGTCCGGAAGCAATGGCAGTTCTTGATCTGCAATCGGATTGGCTAGCACAGAACGCCGAGTATTCCGCACTGATCGAAGGTCATGCCGATGAGCAGGGAACAACGGCGTACAACCTCGCGCTTGGCGAGCGACGGTCCAGTGCGGTGCAAAACTACTTGGTCTCGCGCGGTGTCGCGCCAAACCGATTGAAGACCATTAGCTATGGCAAAGAGCGTCCGATCGAAATCTGCTCGGAAGAAAGCTGCTATTCGCGGAACCGACGGGCGGTTACTGTGATCACCGCAGGCGCGGGTGTTTGACGGAGGCCTGAACCATGCGCGCCATCTTAATCACATTGCTTTTGATGTCAGGTCCCGTGCTTGCGCAGGATCGCGACCAAACGCTTGCGGACATTCGGCAGGAATTGACGGTTCTTTATGTCGAGATTCAAAAACTTAAACGTGAATTGTCGACGACCGGCGGCGTGGATGTGAATGTGGCGGGCACAAACGCGCTGGATCGCGTCAATTCGATGGAAGCAGAGCTGACGCGACTAACCGCGGCCAGCGAGGCCTTGACCAACAGGGTTGATCGGATTGTCGCCGACGGCACCAACCGGATCGGTGATCTGGAATTCCGATTGTGCGAGCTGGAGGCAAGCTGCGACATTGCCACGTTGAGCGAGACAACGACGCTCGGTGGTGGAGAACTGCCGGCGACGACACAACTAACTTCAATCGGGGCAACCGACGGCGGATCGGCGACCGCAGGCGTCGAACTTGCGGTGGCCGAAAAAGCCGACTTTGATCGCGCCAAGGCTTCGTTTGACGAAGGCAGCTACGAAACCGCGGCTGAGCGATTCCAGCGGTTCACGGAAACTTACCAGGGCGGACCGCTGACAGGACTTGCGCACCTTCTGCGCGGTGAGGCCTTACAAAATCTTGGACATACATCTTCGGCGGCACGGGCCTATCTTGAAAGCTATTCCGGCACACCGAACGGACCGACGTCGCCTACTGCGCTGTTGAAGCTTGGGCTAGCGCTCAATGGGCTCGGTCAATCGTCCGAGGCATGCATCACGTTGGGTGAAGTGACGCTTCGCTTTCCTGCCAGCGATGCTTCGATCGAAGCCCAGGCTGCGCGCGCGAATATGGGGTGCATTTGAACTCACCGAACCTTTTGCTTGATGCAATTGATCGGCGCTTTGGCGATGACAAGGCTCCAAAGCGCCTGGGCGTTGCTGTTTCAGGCGGATCGGACAGTCTGGCGCTGCTTCACCTTTTGCACGACTGGGGCCGGGCTGATCTGTCGGCCGCTACAGTTGACCACGGCTTAAGACCCGAATCTGCCGATGAAGCGGACTATGTCGCCAAGCTGTGCGACGATCTTGGTGTTAAGCACGATATTCTGCGATGGGCTGGATGGGACGGCAAAGGTAACCTACAGGCTTTGGCCCGTCGCAATCGGTATGCCTTACTGTCGGACTGGGCCAAGCGCGAGGACAGGCAGACCGTCTGTCTCGGTCACACTCTCGATGATCAGGCGGAAACCTTCCTGATGAGACTGGCGCGATCTGCAGGTGTCGATGGCTTGTCGGGGATGTCACAGGTCATCTGGAGGAACGACGTCAGGTTCGATCGTCCATTGCTTTGGGAGCGGCGGGACGCACTGAAAGAGTACCTTTCGGCCAAAGACGTCAAATGGATCGACGACCCCTCAAATGATGACAGTCAGTTTGAGCGCGTAAAAGCGCGACAGGCGCTGTCGGTTTTGGCAGAACTTGGGATCAGCGCGGACGCGCTTGGCCATACGATGCTCAATCTCAGCATGGCGCAAATGGCACTTTCCGAGATCGCTCGGGATGCCGCGCGAGACATCGCGACAGAATCACACGGAGATGTGACTTTTGACCGCGCCGGACTGCGGCGCCTGAATTCTGAGGTTCAGCGCCGCCTGATTGTCGGGGCACTCAGGTGGGTCTCATCCGAGGACTATCCCCCTCGTCGCGATTCAGTGCTGGATATCGAGGCGGCGATTGCATTGGGTCGAAATGCGACGCTGCATGGATGTCTGGTGATGACCGGTGATTCCGCCGTGCGAATCACCCGCGAATTCAAGGCGGTAGAGCGTGAAACCTGCCCACCGACATCGCTTTGGGACCATCGCTGGCAATTGGAGGGCCCGATCGAGGATGGCTTGGAAGTTCGGGCGCTTGGCGAGGCATTGAAAGAATGCCCAAATTGGCGCGAATCGGGCCTTCCAAGGCAGTCTTTATTGGCATCTCCGGCGATTTGGCGAGGAAATTCACTCGTGGCCGCACCCTTGGCTGGCCTTTCAAACGGTTGGGCAGCATCGGCAACAGGTCGCGGCACATTTACCCAGATCCTGTTATCCCGTTGAAGTATTGGCCTCAGTGGCTATTTAATTGCTTAGTCCAGCGGGCAGCCTTTTCGCCCGACAGTTTCTCCAAAGGAGCATCCTTTGAACAACGCGCGTAGTATCGCTTTTTGGGTCGTCTTATTTCTGTTGATTTTGGCCCTGTTCAACTTGATTTCGGGTGGCCAATCGACACTGGCTACGTCGACGGTCAGCTATTCAGACTTCGTTGAGCGGGTCGAAGGCGGCAATGTCTCGAACGCGACCATTGATGGAGAAAGGATCGTTTTCCGTGGCGCCGATGGCCGTGACTACGTTACGATCCAGCCCGAAGGCGCGGATACCACCGACCTTCTGGTCCAGTACGATGTGAGTTTCCGTGCAGAGCCGCAGGAGCAATCAGGCTTCATCACGGTCCTGATGACATTCCTGCCGTTCCTCTTGCTGATCGGCGTTTGGATTTATTTCATGAACCGGATGCAGGGCGGTGGCCGCGGGGGGGCCATGGGGTTTGGCAAATCGCGCGCAAAACTTCTGACCGAAAAGCATGGCCGCGTGACCTTCGACGATGTCGCGGGCATCGACGAGGCCAAAGAAGAACTCGAAGAGATCGTCGAGTTCTTGCGCAACCCGCAAAAATTCAGCCGCCTGGGCGGCAGAATCCCAAAAGGTGCGCTTCTCGTTGGCGCGCCTGGCACCGGTAAGACGCTTTTGGCGCGCGCCATCGCGGGCGAAGCCGGCGTGCCATTCTTTACTATTTCGGGGTCTGACTTCGTCGAAATGTTTGTCGGCGTCGGCGCCAGCCGTGTCCGCGATATGTTCGAGCAAGCCAAAAAGAACGCACCCTGTATCGTGTTCATTGATGAGATCGATGCCGTGGGACGCTCGCGTGGCGTCGGTTATGGCGGCGGCAACGATGAGCGCGAACAGACGCTGAACCAGCTTCTGGTCGAGATGGATGGGTTCGAGGCCAACGAAGGCATTATCATCGTCGCCGCGACCAACCGTCCGGACGTGCTCGACCCTGCGCTTTTGCGACCGGGCCGATTTGACCGCCAAGTTCAGGTCCCGAACCCGGACATCAAGGGACGCGAAAAAATTCTGGGCGTGCACGCCCGAAAGGTGCCGCTTGGGCCAGACGTTGATCTGCGCATTATCGCCCGGGGCACGCCTGGGTTTTCCGGCGCTGACCTTGCAAATCTCGTGAACGAAGCAGCGTTGATGGCAGCGCGCGTCGGGCGGCGTTTTGTGACCATGGAAGATTTCGAGAACGCGAAAGACAAGGTCATGATGGGGGCCGAACGGCGCTCGATGGTCATGACCGAGGACGAGAAAAAGCTGACGGCCTATCACGAAGCCGGTCACGCCATCGTTGGCCTGAATGTCCCGCAACACGACCCGATCCACAAGGCGACAATCATTCCGCGTGGCCGCGCTTTGGGCCTGGTTTTGGCTTTGCCGGAACGAGATCAACTGTCGGTCACCTACACCAAGTACAAGTCCAAAATCGCAATGGCGATGGGGGGCCGTGTCGCTGAAGAGATGATTTTCGGAACCGAGAATGTGACATCGGGGGCTGCATCGGACATCCAGCAGGTCACGAAAATCGCCCGTGCCATGGTCACCCAATTCGGTTTTGACGCAGAGCTTGGCTATGTCGATTACGCCAATGAAAATGAGCATTATCTGGGCGCATATCAAACCAGCAACAAACACTCGGGCATGACCCAGAAGATGATCGACGACAAGATCAAGGACCTGGTGGACGAAGGATACGAGACCGCGAAGCGTGTCCTGACAGAAAAATCGGACGACCTTGAGCGGCTTGCGCAGGGCTTGCTGGAATACGAGACGCTAACCGGTGACGAAATCACCAGGGTCATTGCCGGTGAACCCTTGAACCGCGGCGACGACGACGACGATGCCCCGCTGGACACCGGCGGAACGGCTTCTGTGACGGCGATCCCGAAAACCAAGCCAAAGGCGAAACCGTCGGATGATGATGGCGGGCTGGAGCCCGAGCCAACCAGCTAAAAGAGACTATCTACAGCTATAATGGATGCCTCGCTTCGGCGGGGCATTGCATTTTCCAGTTGCCCCTGTATCCAGCCGCTGGCCTATGTACTGGAAGTTCAATGCCCGCATTAATCCCGACTGACCATACCGGACGCATCATATGGCTTGGCTCGGTTCCTGACCGTGATACATCCGAAATTTCGACGATCCCGCTAAGCGAAATGCAATTGACGTTTGCCGGTCTCGCGAATGAGATCCACGCTGGCCTCACACGAGAATCCTGTTCACGGGTTGCCTTGCAATACTCGCAAGGCACGGAAATCAGGAACACACGGCAGGTGTCGATTGTATCTGCCGAAGAATTGCAGGAAATCGCCGCAGAACTGGGACTCGATACGCTTGAGCCGCGTTGGTTAGGTGCGTCAATCGTGGTTCAAGGCATCCCGGATTTCAGCCACATCCCACCTTCGTCGCGCTTACAGGCGGAAAACGGAACAACTCTGACGGTCGATATGCAAAACCGGCCCTGCCAATATCCAGCGATGACAATTGAAGCGGAACAACCTGGTCACGGAAAGAAATTCAAGCCAGCCGCAAAAGGGCGCCGCGGAATCACAGCCTGGGTCGAACGGGAGGGTTTATTGAGTGTTGGCGACATGCTTCGCCTGCACATCCCGGACCAACGTGGATGGCGGCCGGACTAGATATCATTTCAAGCACTGGTTTCTGATTGGCGGCGCGATGTTTCTCCGCTCGACGCAACAGGCATCCGAAGTGTCGAAATCAGGCCTTTAGTTCGTTGCTACAATCCCTATAGCAATCAAAACCGCATA
>CAJHYP010000229.1_pt1 | contig 13258 bp, 12 predicted proteins | sample 9198731 | NCBI WGS metagenome assembly CAJHYP01 (sample SAMEA7708363, study PRJEB35096) | sediment metagenome | biome: marine neritic benthic zone biome [ENVO:01000025]; feature: sediment [ENVO:00002007]; material: shallow marine sediment [ENVO:03000034] sea grass bed [ENVO_01000059] ...
TACCTCGGGGTGCCCCACATGGGCTGAGATGCTGATCCCAGCAGACCCGTTGAACCTGAACCGGTTAACACCGGCGGAGGGAAGGTCAGGTCATCCTCACCCAACTTCCGCCCGTCGAAGAAGGAACGAGAGATGCGTTTTCCCATTCTTGCGGCAGGGATATTGGCTGTTACACCCGCGATCGCGCAGGAAAAGCCCGTTCTGACCGTTTATACCTATGACAGTTTCGTCGCCGATTGGGGCCCGGGCCCTGCGGTCGAGGCGGCATTTGAAGAAACCTGCGGCTGCGACCTGCAATTCATTGCTGCCGGCGACGGCGCGGCACTTTTGGCGCGGATCAAGCTCGAGGGCGCGCGCAGCGATGCCGACATTGTGCTGGGACTCGACACAAATCTCACTGCCGATGCACGTTCGACCGCGCTTTTTGCGCCGCACGGCATCGACGCGCCGGCGCTGCAGATGCCCGTCGATTGGGCCGATGAAGTATTTCTGCCCTACGACTGGGGCTATTTCGCCTTTGTTCACAACGCAGATGCGCAAGATGTGCCGACGGATTTCCAAACCCTTGCGCAATCAGACACAAGCATCGTTATTCAGGATCCGCGGTCGTCCACGCCGGGATTGGGATTGCTGTTCTGGGTCAAGGCGGCCTACGGCGACAAAGCACCGGAGATCTGGCAGGCGCTGGCCGACAATATTGTAACTGTGACGCCGGGATGGTCCGAGGCTTATGGACTGTTCCTTGAGGGCGAGGCCGATATGGTCCTCAGTTACACGACGTCGCCCGCCTATCATCTGATTGCGGAGGAGGATGACTCGAAGATTGCGGCATTGTTTACCGAGGGGCATTACATGCAGATCGAGGTTGCAGCCAAGCTTGCTGGCACCGATCAACCCGAATTGGCTGAAGAGTTTCTGGAATTTATGCTGTCTGATGCCTTTCAGGCAGTTATTCCGACGACGAACTGGATGTATCCCGCTGCACTGCCCGCCGAGCGACTGCCGGCAGGGTTCGACACGCTGATCCAACCGGAAAAAGCGCTGATTCTAAGTTCGGACGACGCTGCGGCGATGAGGACTGAGGCTCTGGACGAATGGCTGGGCGCGCTCAGTCGTTAGGCCTCGGCGGATGGGCCGGGGTCGCAGTTGCCGCCGCTGTTCCGCTTTTGATCGTGGCGACAGCGGCTGCCGTGACTTTCGCGGCCGAGCCAGGGCGCGGTCTTTCAACGGCGGATTGGGCCGCAATCCGGTTTACGGTCTGGCAGGCGGCTTTGTCGGCGGGACTAAGCGTTGCCCTAGCGGTCCCAATCGCGCGCGCACTTGCGCGCCGGCGGTTTGCCGGGCGCGGCTTTCTGATCACTTTGCTCGGGGCGCCGTTTCTTTTGCCTGTAATTGTTGCGATATTTGGTCTGTTGGCGATCTTTGGGCGTAACGGTGTGCTGAATGGCTTTGTGACTGCGCTCGGCTATGAACCGTTCAGCATTTATGGCGCCCACGGCGTGATCCTGGCGAATGTCTTTTTCAATCTACCGTTGGCAACCCGATTGATATTGCAGGGTTGGCAGTCGATCCCGGGCGAGCGGTTTCGTTTGGCGGCGGCTTTGGGCATGGGGTCTGTCGCGATCGCACGGCATCTGGAAATGCCGATGCTTGCGCGCATCGTTCCGGGCGCCTTGCTGATTATTTTCGTCATCTGCACCACCAGCTTTGCTGTCGCGCTGACGCTGGGCGGTGGTCCTAGGGCAACAACAGTTGAACTGGCCATCTACCAAGCCCTCAGATTCGAGTTTGACTTGTCGCGTGCCGCGCTCCTGTCGATCATTCAGATTTGCATAACCGGCGCAGCGGCGATCTTGGCGCTCAGATTTGCAATCGGACCTCGATTTGGCCCGGGACTCGACCGGGTTGCGCGAAGATGGGATGCGCAGGGCTTGGCCGTGCGGACACTGGACTTCACTTTGATAGGCTTTGCCGCGCTGTTTCTGTTGCTTCCCGTGGCCGCGGTCCTGCTAAGTGGGCTGCCGAGTATTGTGCAGTTGCCGGAGCCTGTCTGGGTCGCCACTTTGCGATCGCTTCTTGTCGCACTTGCATCAATGGCCTTAGTTGCCACCTCGGCACTTGCGATGGCGATTGCCGCGACACGCGTCGGGTCGAACGGGTGGTATATCGAGGGCGCCGGACTCCTGGCCATTGCGGCGTCGCCGCTGGTGCTTGGAACCGGTCTGTTCATTCTTATTTTCCCATTTGTCGATCCCTCGCGGCTTGCTCTGCCGATCACAGCGCTGGTGAATGCGGTCGTGACATTGCCATTTGCCGTGCGTGCGTTGTTGCCAGCGATGCAGACGGTCGAGACGGACTTTGGCCGGCTCGCCGACAGTCTCGACCTTCGCGGATTTGCCCGTCTTCGTTTGGTGACGCTGCCGCGTCTGCGGCGGCCGCTTGGGTTTGCCGCTGGCATCGCCGCTGCGCTTAGTATGGGCGATCTCGGCGTGATTGCGCTTTTCGCGGACCCTGAAACCGCAACGCTGCCATTGCAGATATATCGTTTGATGGGCGCCTACCGGATGGATGATGCGGGCGGTGCGGCCGCGCTTCTTTTGATTGTCAGTTTCGCGCTGTTTTGGGCTCTCGACCGAGGTATTGGCCGCCATGCTGAAGATTGAGGGCCTCCGATATCGGCGCGACGGATTTAACCTCGCCGCGGACTTTTCACTGCCCGAAGGCGCCCGGGCGGCGATTATCGGTCCGTCGGGCGGCGGCAAGTCGACGCTTCTTTCGCTGATCGCCGGCTTTGACTACCCAGACCAGGGCTGCGTTCTTTGGGCAGGCCGCGATCTGGCGGGAGTGGAGCCGGGGAAACGGCCGGTGGCGATGCTTTTTCAGGACAACAACCTGTTTCCCCACCTCGATCTATTGACCAATGTTGCGCTGGGTGCGTCGCCGCGTGCGCGTCCAAGCCAGGTTGCTTTAGATCGGGCTCGCGACGCTCTGTCCCAGGTTGGGCTGTCCGGATTTGAGGGGCGCAGGCCCGGCGCGATTTCGGGCGGCCAGCAAAGCCGCGCGGCTCTGGCGCGAATTCTGCTAACTGAGCGCCCCGTGGTTTTGATGGACGAACCCTTCGCCGCGTTGGGCCCCGCAATGCGCGCCGAGATGCTGGAGTTGGTCGTTGAGCTGTTACCCGACGCGACGCTTTTGATGGTCAGCCATGATCCGGATGATGCCAAACGCATTTCGACGCAGGTGCTGTTTGTCAACGACGGGATCGTTTCGCCGCCAGTTGGTATGGCAGAGTTTTTTGCGCATCCAGCAGGCGAAGTTGCAGAATACCTGAAATAACTAGAGAGCGTGTCTCAGGGCATCGGTTGGCGTGAGCGAAAGCTCAATCATCGCTATCCACCTGGCCGCGTAACACCTTGACGTCTCCCCGGCGTTTCTTGGCTTCCAGGCGTTTTCGTTTTTGCGAAGCTGAAACGCGGGTCTTTTTCCGTTTCTTCGGGGTTTCAGCGGCCCGTTGGATCAGATCCGCCAGCCGTTCGCGCGCAATGTCTCGATTTCGTGCCTGGCTGCGTTCTTCGCTGACCTGGATCACTAATGCGCCGTCTTTTGTCCATCGCCGTCCCGCGAGTCGCTGCAATCGGCGTTTCACCCTTTCAGGCAAATTCGGAGAGCTTTCGGCCTCGAACCGCAACTCAACAGCGGTCGCCACTTTGTTGACGTTCTGACCACCCGGTCCGCCTGCGCGCACAAATTGCTCGGTCAGTTCCCAGTCAGCGATCTCGATGTTGTCTGTGATCTTCATTTGCACTCAAAATAGAGAAGGGCCGCGCATGGCGCGACCCTTCCGAGGTTTATGGAGATGGGCCAGTTAGGGGTCGACGTATCGACGGCCCAATTAGGAATGTTCTGCCTTCAGGTTTGCCTTCAGGCGACGGTCCTCCCAATTGTCCCGACACCTCTCTCCAATATCGCTCTAGACACTGGACCACCTCCTTTCGTTGTTACCGATACCCTGGAAGTTGTCACAGATTTTGTGGCTGTCAACGAGAATCACGCAAGGGTTACGGTCATTCGCTTCACAATTAGGCGAAACGGCACCAGCGCGGCCAGCGCGATCAGCAGCTTGACACCCCAATCCGCTAGCGCCAGGGACACCCAAAGGGGAACAATCGGACCCAATCCGATCATTGGCAGCGCCTCGTTCGCCCAACCAATGTCGTTCGCGGGCTCAAGGAAAACCAACCAGGCCGAAAACGCGATAGTAAAGAACAGCGCGGTATCGACTGCCGATCCGATAAGCGTGGAAATCAGAGGCGCACGCCACCAGGCACCGTGGCGTAACCGGTCGAAAATAGCCACGTCCAAGAGTTGAGCCGTCAGGAAAGCCAGTCCCGATCCGATGGCGATGCGCAAAGTCACGAGTGGCCCGAATTCGCCCATGATCTGGGTCCCGATCAGCGAACAGCCGATGCCGGTCACGAAGCCTGCGAGGACCACCTTTCGCGCGATCGCAGCACCGTAGACGCGGTTCATCACGTCGGTGACCAGGAATGCCAGCGGATAGGTGAATGCGCCCCAGGTCAGCCATTGGCCGAAAAGGAATTGCACAAGGATGTTCGAAGCCACAACGACGGCGGCCATGGCAAGGATGCCGGGTAGAACACGAGCCATCTGAGATTTCCGTTTTGACAAGGTAGTCGGAGACTTGGCCCCATTAGGGGACGTGGGCATCTAGCGTCCGACACCTACTCGGTCAAGCGAAACTCGACAATCTGGGTTTTCTGAAAGCGTTGATAATTGTCGTCAGATATGAGGGTTAGTCGCAATTCCCCGGTATTTTCGATCCAGACTGAGAGCCCTTCGAGATTATCGAATGCCGCCATTGCCGGTTGCCAGATCACATCTCCGACCGAACTTGGAGTATCAAGGTTGAACATCCGAATCCGGCTTTGAAATCCAATCAGCCGAAATGCCCGTTCCAGCAAATAAAGTCGCCCTTGCGCATCGATGTCGGCGCCAACGGGGCGAAATCCAAGCGTGCGCTTAACGTGAAAAACCGTGGCCCATTGGTCGCTCTCCAATCGCCAAACTGGAAAGCCCGGGGCACCAGTCGGAACTGCTTCGGGGATCGCCACCAATCGCCCGGATGCATCGACCGCCAATGCTTCAATGCCCCGGTTTTCGGGCAATGTGCTTGCTTGCGGTATATCGGGGGCGCGGGCGATTGCCGTGTCGCCGCGGTAAATCAGAATGCGGTCATCGCGTTCGAATGAAATCGCAAGCCGTCCTTCGGGCAAAAGGGCAATGCCTTCGCTGTCGCCCAGTTCCTCGCTACTTTTCTTAAAGAAAGGCACGCCATCAATATCTTGCAGTGCGCCCACCAGACGTCGCGTGATGCCGACAATCCGACCGTCTTTGCGTTCAAATGTACCCGCGTAACTCTGCGCATTGTCGCCGATTGCGACGAAAACCGCACCGCCATCCCGAACCTCGATCGCGGACCATCCGCCGAAATAGTCTTCCGGTCGTTCCCAGACGAATGTGCCGACATGTTCCAGTCTTGGTTCAGCGAAGGCAGGCGCGGCGGCCAGGACTAGCGCGACAAGACCCGCGCGCATTGTTTTGGCAGATCGGCCAGAACATATTCGCGACGCGGTTTCGGTTTCGGCGCGTTTGGGTCTGGCGGAGGCGGGTTCAGGATGTCGTTGACCCATTCCTGAGCGGCCGCACATCCGTCGCCAGAGGGCGGCGGTGCTTGTTCGATGCAGCTTTCGGCCCCGCGCGGGCAATTCAGGCGAACATGGAAATGAAAATGGTGTCCCCACCAAGGTCGGATTTTTCTGAGCCACGCACGATTACCTTTTTCGTCTTTGCACATCTGCACCTTGGCGCCGGGAAAGACAAATATCCGCGCTACCGACTTGTCCCTGGCAGCGGCCCTCAATATCTCGTGGTGCGCCCGCGTCCAGTTGCCGTTGACGAAGGCGCCCTTTTCTCGCCGGGTTGAGATTGACGACAAATCTTCGCGTTCGGCGCGTGACAGTTTTAGGTTTTTGGGCGGCAGCATCCAGATGTCGATATCGAGACCCAATTGATGCGATCGATGCCCGGTGAGCATCGGGCCTCCGCGCGGCTGCGAAATATCGCCGATGTAAAGCCCTTTCCAGCCTTTTTGCTTGGCCGCGAATTTGGACAATCGTTCAATAAACTTCAAAGTTTCTGGATGGCCCCAGTTTCGATTGCGGCTCAGACGCATCGCCTGCCAGGTCGGGCCTGTTTCCGCAAGCTGTTCGCCGCCTGCCAGGCACCCTTTGGCGTAGCCGCCATAGGCTGCCGACTTCTGCCGCGAAGCTGAATGTTCCGCCCCGAATAGTTCTTTTGCAAGTGGTTCTGCCGATGCACCGCCTACGGCAAATAACATTGCCGTCAGGAAGGCTGCGGCGATTGTTATGCCCATTGATCTGCTCGATCTCCGTTCGCCTTTACCCACCGTAGCAGAATGAGCCCGAGAAGGAACAAAAAGATCAATGGCGCGACGCCAAGGCGCGCGTTTTGCGTCGCGGTGGTGACAATGCCGATCAATGCAGGCGCCAAGAATGCCGTCGCACGTCCGGACAGCCCATAAAGTCCGAAACTTTCGGTCGCGGTGTCGGGATTCGTGTGGCGAACCATCATAGTTCGACTTGTGGCCTGAAGTACTCCACCAAGCCCGCCTATCAGGACGCCGCAGCCATAAAACACATCGTCCGGAATGCGCGAGTTCGCCGCGAGTTCTATCCCAAAGAGGCTTTCGCGGCTCATATTTACGATCGTAAAGCAGACCGCCGTTAGCCCGAGGATACAAAAGATGATAATCGGTTTCGGCCCGAACCGTTTATCGAACTCGCCGCCAATTCTGGTGAATACTGCCGCATTAAATACGGCGACAATGCCGAAAATGCCGACCTGTGTGATATTCCAGTTCAACACGAGCGCCGCGTAAACGCCGCCAAATCCGTATAGCCCATTCAAAGCATCGCGATAGAGCATCGACGATCCAAGATACGCCGCCAAGCTTTTGCGAACCCTCAAGCCGCGGATTGAGCCGGCAACGCTCGACAATGCCGCCGAGATCGAATGCCGTTTGCGTTCGCCGCGAACTTCGCGAACCCAGAGGAAATACGGGATCATGAATATGGCAAACCAGATCGCCGACAACGGGCCGGCAAATCGGGTGCCTTCCCGGGCCTCCGCATCCAAACCGAAGATTGGGTCGAGACCGACGAGTGTTTTGCCGCCGGGTTGTTCTACAAATAGGGTTAGTAAGATGGCCAGTGCCATCAGACCGCCGATATAGCCAAAAGCAAATCCCACACCGGAGATTTTTCCAATTTCCTCTTTGGTTCCCAGTCCGGGCAGTTGTGCATTGGTGAATATCAGCGCGTATTCCGCACCGACAAAGCCGACGCCAAAAGAGACCAGTGCCCACGAAAGCGTTGATCCGTCCGGGTAGGTCCACCAAAGACCGGTCGCCCCCAATACATAGAGCCCCGAGAACCCAACGATCCAAGGCATGCGCCGACCCGCAGTATCGGCCAAAGCGCCGATGACCGGGCCGCCAAATCCGACGATCAGCCCTGTAACTGTCAGACAAAGCGACCAAAGCGATTGTGCGCGTGCGTCGGCGACTTGTTCGTCGATTCCGGCTCCCATGAAATAGGCGGCGGCGGTCGAGGCAAAAAACGGCCCGAATATGAATGTCACAAGCACGGTGTGATACGGCTGACTGGCCCAATCGAAAAAGTACCATCCCCAGATGCGTTTTCTCAGGCTCGGTTCGGGCATGTGAAACTCTTTCCAATTCACGGTCGCTAATAGGCCCGGCGTGCGCAGGCGGTGCAACAGTCAGTTATCGCTGACGGGGCCGACTTCGGGCGGCCAGGGCCGGCTATCATCGGCGGCCATCCAGGCCCCCACCCATTCCGGAAGGCCCGGTTGATCGGTCTTCATTCCCATGTTTTGCAGAAACGTCTGAGGTGGCACGGTGCCCGACTTTTCCCGGATCGCGGCCCTTAACAGCATCTGGTTCATACACGTGTCGCCCTGCCACATGGTTTGGTCGACATAGAAAAACCGATCTCCGTATCCGAGCATGCGCGTTTGCATTCGATATTTTTGAAAGATTGGCACGCGTTTGCGGTACCTGACCGATACGCCAGCAACCGCAAGGGTTAGGCCTCCGCGCAAAAATGGGTTGATCAGACCAAGGCGCACGGTGGTCTGCCACCGCCCAAGCTCGAACAATGTCAGAATGCGACCGTTGTTCAGCTCGCCGAACATGTCGGTGTCCCAGGGCCAGGCGCGGTGATGCGACACGTGGGTGTCATAAAGCCCCATTGGCGGCAGCGAGCGGGCTTTAAACATGACCAGCGCGGCGCGAAAATACGGATACATGCGAGGCTCCTTCGCGCTTCGGGATATAGAACCGGCCTGGGGCGTCAATCAAAACGCAACGAAAGCACGGTCTTGTCAGGCCGCTATGTGCAGCTTAGTTGGAAAGCGACGCAAAAACGGACGGGCACATGTGCACAATTCTGAAAATTCTGTCGCTGCTGCTCGATGTAGCGTTTTTTGTCATGCTGGTTCACATCATCATGAGTTGGCTGATCAATTTTCAGGTACTGAATCTTCGCCAACCCCTGGTTGGCCAGATCTGGGATGGTTTGACGCGCCTGCTGGAGCCGATTTACCAACCGATCCGGCGCTATATGCCGAATACGGGCTCGCTCGATTTGGCACCGCTGGTGCTGTTCATTGGTATTATCATCCTCAGAGATATCGTCATTGTCGACGTTGCCCGATCTGTCTGTTTTCGCTGACGCAACCGCGGGCTTGTTCACGACATGTTCACGTGCCAAGGTGTAGCCAACAAGAGCAGTTAAAGAAAATCCGAGGCAGTTCATGGACGGGTCGTCAGCGACCGCCCAGAGTATATTATCCGAGGTTTTTGGCTTCGAGACCTTTCGCCCAATGCAGGCGGACATTGTGGACGCTGTTGCCAATGGGCGCGATGTTCTCGCAATTTTGCCGACCGGCGGCGGCAAATCGCTCTGCTTTCAGCTTCCGGCACTTCTCCGCCCGGGCTTAACCGTCGTTATATCGCCTCTGATTGCCTTGATGCGCGACCAAGTCCGCGCGCTTCGCTAAGCGGGCGTCGCAGCGGGTGCGTTGACATCGGGAAACACCGAGGACGAGACAGCAGCTGTCTTTGAAACGCTTCGCAAGGGGGAGCTCAAGCTCTTGTATATGGCGCCAGAGCGCTTGGCGTCGGGCGGCACGGACAGATTGCTGTCGCAGGCGGGTGTGACGATGTTGGCGGTCGACGAGGCCCATTGCGTGAGCCAGTGGGGACACGATTTTCGGCCGGATTACCTTAGGATCGGGGCATTGCGCCGTGCACTGGATGTGCCTCTGGCCGCGTTCACGGCCACCGCTGATGCAGAGACCCGTTCTGAAATCATCTCCCGATTGTTTGGCTGCGCTGATCCAGAGATCTTTCTTGGTGGATTTGACCGACCTAATATTCATCTGGCCTTTGCTGCGAAAGATAAGCCCCGCCAACAAATCCTGAATTTCGCTGCTGCCCGTAAGGGGCAATCCGGGATTGTCTATTGCGGCACACGTGCCAAAACCGAAACCCTCGCGCAGGCGTTGCGGGATGCAGGGCAGGTTGCGGTCTCCTATCACGGTGGAATGGATGCAGATCGCCGTCGCGAGGTGGAGCGGCGATTTCAGACTGAGGATGGTTTGATCGTAGTTGCGACCGTCGCCTTTGGTATGGGGATCGACAAGCCAGATATCCGTTGGGTCGCTCACGCGGACTTGCCGAAGTCAATCGAGGCCTATTATCAGGAGATTGGGCGTGCGGGCCGCGATGGCGCAGCGGCGGAAACCCTGACGCTGTTCGGGGCCGATGATATTCGGTTCCGCCGCACGCAGATCGACGAGGGCTTGGCCCCCGCCGACCGTCGAACCGCCGATCACGGCCGGCTGAACGCGCTTTTGGGGCTGGCCGAGGCGCAGGCTTGCAGGCGCGCGACGCTTTTGGGTTATTTTGGTGAGTCCCACGAGCCCTGTGGCGGCTGCGATCTCTGCGACGTCCCACCCGAGACATTCGACGGAACCGAAGCCGTGCAAAAAGCACTGTCGGCAATCCTGCGCACCGGCGAAAGCTTTGGTGCTGGACATCTGATTGACATATTGTTGGGCACGCTGACGGACAAGGTTCGCGCCAGAGGTCACGAAGATCTTCCAACGTTCGGCGTCGGGGCGGACATAGATCGGCGGCGCTGGACGGCCATCTTTCGGCAGATGATGGGGCACGATCTGGTGCGGCCTGATCCCAACCGACACGGTGCGCTGAGGCTAACCAGCGCCGCCCGCCCTATTCTGCGTGGCGAGACCGGCATTACGCTGCGCAAAGATGTGTTTGCGAAAATCAAGCGGGCGCCGACGGCAAAAACACTGGTATCGGATGAAGACACACCGCTTCTGTCGGCACTCAAGTCTAAACGGCGCGCACTTGCCGAGGCGGCACGCGTACCTGCCTATGTTGTCTTCGCCGACAGAACGCTGATCGAGATGGCAGAGACACGGCCCACAACCTTGGATGCCATGGCCAGGATCAGTGGCATAGGTGCTAAGAAACTCGACCGCTACGGCGCGACATTCCTGGAAGTCATCACCGGCCGGATCGAAACGCCGACGCATCCCGCGCGAAAAAAATTGGCGGGACATGCAACTGGCCCGATTTATGACCGGCTCCTCGCAATGCAGGCTGACTTGATCCGCGGACCGGACGGAACCGGCAAGCCGATGAGTTGTTCGGCCGCACTTCTGGCCAGAATCGCAGCACTTGGCTCCGGTAGTGCGGATCAAATTGACAAGCTGTTGGGCGACCGGCTTGCGGAACGCTTTGGTCCGGCCTTTGCGGGTATACTGCGCGAAGACTGACGGAAAATGATCGACGACTATTCGGCCGCGGTGGCGCGCATGTTGTCGGTGTTTTCAGGCGAGTCAACTTGCTCGTCGTCGGGTGCTGGAATTGCGGGCAGCGCGTCAAGCGGTTGAGCGCCAAGGATGTGCTCAATAAGCTGTTGCTTTTTCAATGGTTTGGTCAGGTAGTGATCGACGCCCGCTTCCAAAATTTGCTGGGCGTCCCCGTCCATCGCATGCGCGGTAATCGCAACGATCGGGCACGGCGGCAAGTCGTTTTCGGTCTCCATCGCACGGATGCGACGCGTCGCTTCTTTGCCGTCCATTTTGGGCATTGAAATATCTGTGAAGAAGATATCTGGACGCGCGTCTGAAAACATCTCAATTGCCTCGAGACCGTTCACTGCGAAAACCAAATCGATATCGAGGTCCTTCAGCATCTTTTCAAATACGAAACGGTTCGTGTGATTGTCTTCTGCTGCCAGCACGCGCATCTGGCGGCGACCGTCCGGCGGTGAGGTCGGCAGGCGGATATCCATCCTCTGTGGGGTGGCGTCTTCGACCAAGCGCTCAATTTCACCGGTCTCACCGTATTCGCCGTGTTCGTCACCAATCGGTGCTTCGACGTCGGCGTCTTCCGGCTCGAAATTTTCAGTCGAGGGCGATGGATCGCTGGAGGTACATTCAACCTCGGGTCCTTCGGGCGCATCGGATTCGCGTTCAGGTGCATCCTCGGTTGTGGTTTCGGCGGCGGCTTCCGCGAATTTCGGCGGCTCCAGCGCAATCAGGCACTCCATCAATGCGGCGCGCAATACGGGGCGTTGCAGAAGCCGATCAAAGGAAATTCCACCTGCCGGAACCATTGTCGGTCCGCTTACCAGAAGGAAAATGCCAGCGGGCGAAAATTGCTCTCGAATTGCGCGCGCAGCTTCGAATGGGTCGTCATCCGACACGCCGTGGCCCAGAATAACGATATCGCGCTGGGACGGCCGTGCGGCGGCGATATCGTCGATAATGTCGACCGTCGATGTCTTCAGCCCAATAAGCCCCAGCTGTTTCAGAAGGACAGTCCGGTTCACACCGTCGTTGTCCAGAACAATTGCGCGATCCATCCAGCTTGGTGCGGTGATTTCGTCCAGTTCAACATCCTCGACCGCCTCAAGCGGAAGGAAGAAACCAAAACCTGAACCAACACCCTCGCTCGAGTCTACCCAGACATCGCCACCCATCGCTGTGACCAGCCGTCGAGTAATCGCAAGACCAAGCCCGGTGCCATCGTGCGCCCGATCCTGCTCGTTCTCGACCTGTTGAAACTCCTGAAAGATCGAATCTAGTTTATCTTCCGGGACACCGATGCCGGTGTCTTCGACCGTGACGTGAACCCGGTATTCCGTGCCGCTTTCTCCTGGAAGTCCAACGACGCGGATCAAGATATGACCTTCTTCAGTGAACTTGATGGCATTCCCGACGAGGTTTGTCAGCACTTGCCTGATGCGGCCCGCGTCGCCGACAAAGGAGGTCGGCATAAACAGATCATAATCCACCGCTATCTGCAGGCTTTTGTCCTGAGCACCGGGCTGCAACAGGTTGACGACCTCATGAATACAGCGCTCCAGATCGAAAGGCTGGGACTTGAAACTGATCTTGTCGGCTTCGATTTTCGAGTAGTCCAGCACATCGTTGATGATGACCAATAAGGCTTCGCCCGATGACCGGATCGTTTCGGCATAGGCGCGCTGTTCCTCGTCCAGTTGCGTTTCTGTCAATATTTCAGCCATTGCAATAACGCCGTTCATTGGCGTGCGAATTTCGTGGCTCATATTTGCAAGAAACGCCGATTTGGCGCGGTTGGCAGCCTCTGCTCTTACCCGGGCTTCGCGCAGCTGGTCCTCGCGAATGGTTTGTTCGGTGATGTTCAGAGCCAATGTAACAAGATCGCCGTCGCGCGTCCGGCGATCAATCAATTGCACATACTGGCCGTTCCAAAGCTTGAGGACCGCATGTTCGATCCGCTTCGACTCCAGCCGGCCCATCATTTGGGCCTGCCAGTCCTTCGAGCCAAGGTCGCCGGTATCGACAATCCCTTCGTCGGCGAAAAGTTCAAATAGTGTTCGCAGCTCAATGCCCGGCCGGACTAGCTCGAGCCCTTCGAATAGACCAAGATAGGAGCGGTTGGCCGCAATCAGGACATTGTCGGGGCCAAAGACCGCAAAGCCATCCCGAATAGTCTCCAGAGAATCCCAAAGCCGCCGTTCGGCAATGACAATGGCACTTTCCGCCCGCACAA
>CAJHYP010000184.1_pt1 | contig 13173 bp, 12 predicted proteins | sample 9198731 | NCBI WGS metagenome assembly CAJHYP01 (sample SAMEA7708363, study PRJEB35096) | sediment metagenome | biome: marine neritic benthic zone biome [ENVO:01000025]; feature: sediment [ENVO:00002007]; material: shallow marine sediment [ENVO:03000034] sea grass bed [ENVO_01000059] ...
ACAAAGGGAGTGCCTCGGGTGGGCTCGATGCCGCTATTGCGTCGAAATCACCCGAAGTCCGCAATGCGGAACAGCCCGACCATCTTTCTCCGTCTTACGATGGGAGCGAAGGCACCGATATCCCCGACCTCACCACACTACACTTCTTGCAACGCAACAAAGAAAGCGACTGTTCGCGCGCCGCGTGACTACATCCGGGGTCCGGACGACGGCTTTGCGGAAAAAACGGAGATTTGCATGGGTCACTTGGAAAACGCGTTTACAACCCGCCGACAAGCATCTGTATCCAAAGTAGGACGAAAGCCACAAAGTCGCACGGATTGAGCTGTTCTGTACCGATTGATAGGCCGACGCGCTGGGCTGCATAGTCAGTCTTGGGAAAATCCCGGCTCATTCGAATATGTCTAGGCCGCACTCGTTCTGGCCAACCGCTGGATGTCGGGAATATCGCCCGAAAGGGCGCAATTTCGCCCGGAGACCTTCGCTTCATATACGGCGGTGTCTGCTCGCATGAAAAGCGACTCGGCCGTTTCGTCTTCACGCATCGTCGCAAACCCAATACTGATTGTAACCGCAACCTTGGCCCCGCCGGGGCACGTGACTTGGGCTTCGCCTACCTTGCGGCAGAGCAGTTTGGCGAGCTGGGCGGCCGCTTCACTGTCGCTTGCCGGTGCAATGACAACGAATTCATCCCCGCCATAGCGCACCGGGATATCCGATTTTCGAATTCCCTCGCTCAAAACTGAGGCGATGACGGCTAACACCCGATCTCCGACTGTGTGCCCGTGGGTATCGTTCACGTCCTTGAAGTGATCGAGGTCGATGACCAGCAGGCTAAGATTGGACCCCGAGCGCCCAGCAAGCGCGATCTCGCGTTCAAACTGCTCGGCGAAGAACCGGCGATTGTAGACGCCAGTCAGCGGATCAACGATGACTTCTTGCTCGAGATGCACCAACCGGGCAACATCCGTGGCTGTACGTAAGGCAAGGATTGCGACCGACAATACGAAGACGCCGCCCATTACAAGAACTGTGCAAATGAGGTTCACAAGCGTGCGGTTCGTGTCGCGCGGAAGAAGTCCGATCAACGCGAGATAACCCGCAATGAAGCCGATGATCATGATGGCCAGCCAAAGCCATGCACGGCGCAGGTGCCGTGACCTCGTAATCTGCAGAAGTCGGAAAACCGGCGCCAGGGATGCGCCCAGAAAGCCAACACCGAACAAGACGGCGAGACTGACAAAGTCCAGCGTAAACATTACCTTAAGATAGCCGCAGACTGTTAACAGGCTATTATCTCGTTCGGGTCGGCCCCGATCACAATTCGGAGGGACAGGCTCCGGAACGGAAATCCCAAAATTAATGCTGTCGGCGATGGTGGTTTAGTTCGCGATGCGATCATTCGCTCAGGGTCTTCTTCGCGTCATGGCGAATGGCCGCAGTTCCGACTTGCCGGACCTTCGTTCTTTCAGTGTCAACTGGCGCGTACGGACCAGACTCGACCTTAGAAAACCCCGCGGCGAACATCTGGTGTCGGTCGAAACTATCCAGCGAGGTAAGCGTCTATTGCCACTTCGACACCATCCCTCCAGATTTGCCCCAACCACCTATCGAAAGCATCGGCAAATCGCGGCTCTGTGACGATGTTTCCATAAAACTGGCGCATTTCCAGCCAGGCGCGTGGATTGGATTTCGCCTCTACCGCGGTTGCCTGCAGCTCTTCCCAAAACGGATCGTTCGGCTCGATCTGGCTGCCGTCCTCCCTGGTACCTTCGCACATCCGGGCCCAGGCCGCCTCGACGAGGGCTAGCCCTTTAACCGGCCCATCAGATTGCAATCCGTCGACGACCGATGGGAGAACGAATCCCGGGTGGCGGGACGAACCGTCAAAGGCAACCCGGCGCGTGGTGTCGAACACCGCTGAGTTCGAAAAGCGTCGGTCGACCAAATCCACATAAGCTTCGGGTGTCATCCCCGGCACCGGTTTCACATGCGGCACGATTTCTTCAAGCTCAACTTTGCGGAACATCGCATGGATGGTGGGGTTCTCCATGACTTGAGAAATGGATTCGATGCCCAGTAACTCGCCGGCATTGGCGAGAATTTGATGGCCGGCATTCAAGATACGAATTTTTTGTGCCTCGAAGCCCCTCACGTCGTCCGAGAATTCGACGCCGACTTCCTCCCAGTCCGGTCGCCCGGCACAAAAGGCGTCCTCAATAACCCATTGACGAAAGTTCTCATGCATCACCGGTGCGGCGTCGTCGATTCCTAAGTCATTTGCCAGCTCCAGCTCTGCTGGACCGGTTGACGGAACGATGCAATCGACCATCGAATTGGGGAATGAGCAAGTTTGATCGATCCAATCCGCAAGGTCCGGGTCAGAAAGGCCGGCGAGCCCGACCACTGTTTGTCGCAAGACCGTGCCGTTCCCTTGCAGGTTGTCGCAGCTGAGCCCAGTGAAGGGTCCAATGCCCCGGTCGTGCCGGAGCATCAGCGACCGTACAATCGCGCCAAACGCCGTCTTTGGAGCGCCGGGGTTTTCCGCATCGTGCACAATGTCAGGGTGATTTTTATCGAAGAGCTTGGTGGCAGGGTCAATGAAGTAGCCGCCTTCAGTTACCGTCAGCGACACGATGCGTATGTCAGCTTGTGCCAACCGCTCAATTAGCGCCTGGTTGTCTTGCTCAACGGGAATGTAGTCGATCATCGGGCCGATAACTTCAGCTGAAATCCCGTCTGGATCGAGCTCTATCAATGTTGTCAGGTAATCCTGCGCCGCCAGTTTTTGACGTTGAACTTCGTCGTAAGGTCGCACTCCAGCACCGATAATTGCCCAGTCATGCGCTTTGCCGGATTGCATGAGAAGGTGTTGATACCAAGCCTGATGCGCGCGGTGAAAATTGCCCACACCGATGTGAATAATTCCCGGTTTAAGGCGCGACCGATCGTACATTGGACGCGCGACGGTCGCAGGCAATTCCGACAGTCTGTCGTTGCGGAGTTTCACTGTGGCCAAATCCTGCAAGTGATTTTCCATCAGCTCATCCAGTTTCCGCCATCGACGTTATATGTCTGGGCGACAATATAATCGGCCTCGGACGTCGCCAGAAACACGGCCATTCCGGCGAGGTCTTTCGCGATTCCCATGCGCCCAAAGGGTACGGCCTCTCCTACCTCTCTCTTTTTCTGGCCCAGAGGTTTGTTTTCATACTTGGAGAAAATAGCATCGACTCCGTCCCAATGCTCGCCGTCGACCACGCCGGGCGCGATCGCGTTCACGTTGATCCCGTGTTCGATCAGGTTGAGCCCTGCTGACTGCGTCAAGCTGATAACTGCAGCCTTAGTTGCGCAGTAAACACTCACAAGCGCCTCGCCACGTCGGCCGGCCTGGCTAGCCATGTTAATGATTTTACCGCCGCCGCCACGCTTGATCATATGCCGCGCCACAGCTTGCAAGGTAAACAATGTGCCGCTCACGTTGACGTCAAATACGCGCTGGGCGTCGGCGCGCTCGATTTCGACGATTGGGGCGGCAGTGAACAATGCAGCGTTATTGATCAGGATGTCGATCTGACCAAAAGCATCGATGGTTTCGGAGACTGCACTGTCAATACTGGCCTGTTTCGTCACGTCTAATTCGATGGCCAACGCCGCATTGCCGATCTGACGGGCCGATCGGCGGGCGCGCTCGATATCGATGTCGGCGATCGCCACTTGCGCGCCCTCGCGCACATAGGCGTCGGCAAATGCCAGACCGATGCCGCGCGCGGCGCCCGTAATCAGGGCTGTCATTCCCTCGAGCCGCTTCATGCGATTCTTAAACCCTCGGCGTCGAATTTGTGAATTTGGTCGACCCTCGGTGTTAGGTGAATTTTGTCGCCATGTCGGAAACTGACTTCTCCCGGCGCACGCACGGTGATCATGTCGGCAAGACCGGTTTCATGAATGTGGAAAAATGTATCCGAGCCCAAATGTTCGGCGACACCGACTGTGCCTTCCCACTGGCCCTCAGATTCCGTGACGTCAATATGCTCCGGGCGAACTCCGATTGCATGCGCGTTGTACTTGGCGGCTTCCGGACCTTCGATGAGGTTCATTTTGGGCGATCCGATGAACCCGGCGACAAAGACGTTTCGCGGCGTTTTATACAATTCAAGCGGCGAGCCAACTTGCTCGATGAATCCAGCGCGCAGCACCACGATCTTGTCGGCCATCGTCATTGCTTCGACCTGATCATGGGTGACGTAGATCATGGTCGTTGCCAGCCGCTTGTGCAGCTCGCTGATCTCGAGCCGCATGCCGACGCGCAATGCGGCGTCGAGGTTTGATAAAGGTTCGTCGAAGAGAAACGCCGCTGGTTCGCGCACAATGGCGCGGCCGATGGCGACGCGTTGACGCTGGCCGCCCGATAGCTGACCCGGCCTGCGGTCAAGATAGTCGGTCAAGTTCAACGCCGCGGCCGCCTGCTCAATGCGGCGATCCTGTTCCGCCTTGTCGATCTTAGCCATCCGCATCGGGAAGGCGATGTTCTTGCGCACGCTCATGTGCGGGTAAAGCGCGTATGACTGGAAAACCATCGCAAGGCCGCGCTTGGCGGGCGGGATATTCGTTGCGTCCTGCCCGTCGATCTTGATGATCCCGGAAGTGACGTCTTCCAGTCCGGCGATCAGCCGCAGCAGAGTGGACTTGCCGCAGCCCGAAGGACCAACAAAGACCGTGAATTCCCCATCATCGATAGTCAGATCCAGGGGCGGAATGACCTGAGTGTCGCCAAATCTCTTTGTCACCTTTTCAAGCGAGATCTGTCCCATGATGATGTTTCCTATTTTACCGCGCCGAAGGTGAGACCACGGACGAGTTGCTTCTGGCTGAACCAGCCGAGAATCAGGATCGGAGCGATTGCCATCGTCGATGCCGCGCTGAGCTTGGCAAAAAACAGACCCTCAGGGCTGGAATAGCTGGCGATAAACGCGGTTAACGGCGCGGCCTTGGCGGCAGTCAAGTTTAGCGTCCAGAATGCCTCGTTCCACGCCAGAATGATGTTGAGAAGCACGGTTGAGGCGATCCCCGGCACCGCCATCGGTGTCAGTACGTAAAGTATTTCCTCGCGCAGAGAGGCCCCATCCATCCGAGCCGCCTCAAGGATATCAACCGGGATTTCCTTGAAGTAGGTGTAGAGCATCCAGACAATGATCGGCAGGTTAATAAGCATGATGACAACGATCAGTCCGACCCGCGTGTCCAGAAGATTGAACTGAACGAATAAAAGCGAGATTGGATAGAGAACGCCCACCGCCGGCAACATCTTGGTCGACAGCATCCACAAGAGAATGTCCTTGGTGCGTTTGGACGGCACGAAGGCCATGGACCATGCGGCGGGTACCGCCACGATAATACCGAAAAGCGTGGACCCACCGGCTATGATCACCGAATTCCATAGAAACCGCATGTAGTCTGAGCGGTCTTGCACCACCGAATAGTTCTCTAAGGTCCAGTCAAAGAACAGGAACAGCGGTGGGTCATTGATCGCCTGCGCCTCGGTCTTAAAACTTGTCAGGATCGTCCAGAGGATGGGGAAAAAGATCAGCAAGGCAAGGAGCCAGGCGAACACCGTGTTGAATGCTTTGCGTTTGGAAGTGACTGCGCGTGCCATGGCTTCTTCCTCAGCGATCCAGATTGTCGCCGACGATGCGCATCAGGAAGATGGCAACAATGTTGGCGAGAATGATTGCGTAGACTCCTCCAGCTGAACCCAGCCCGATATTCTGGCTGTCCACGACTCTCTGGAAGATCAGATAGGTCAACGTGCGGGTGCCGAACGAGCCGCCGGTGGTCACAAAGATCTCCGCAAATATCGACAGCAGGAAGATTGTTTGGATCAGGATGACGATCGTCGCGGCGCGGCTGAGATGCGGCAGTATTATGAAGAAGAAGCGGGCAACTGGGTTGGCGCCGTCCATCTCCGCGGCTTCCAGTTGCTCACTGTCGAGTGACTGAATGGCGGTTAGCAGGATCAAAGTCGCGAACGGCAGCCACTGCCAAGATAGGATGAGTATCAACGAGAAAATTGGGACGTCGCTGAGCCAAACGACCGGATCGCCGCCGAACGCACGCCAGAGGTGGGCAAGAATGCCATTGACCGGGTCCATGAACATGTTTTTCCAGACCAAGGCAGACACGGTCGGCATCACGAAAAACGGAGAGATCACCAAAATGCGAACGATCCCCTGCCCCCACATTGGCTGATCAAGCAACAGCGCCAGCAAAATGCCCAGAACAACGGTGATGATGATAATGCCGCCGACAAGCACGAGGGTCGTCTGCACGGCGGGCCAGAACGAGCTGGAGCCGACGAACCGCGTGTAATTCGCCAAGCCAACCCAATCGAGGCCGTTTCCTACAGTGTCCCCTCTGAGTGGTAGGTATTTTTTGAACGAAAAGAAGAGCGTCATCGAGAGCGGCACGAGCATCCAGACAAGGAGAAGAAAGACTGCCGGAGCCATCATCGATCTGGCTGCTGATCGGGAATGCGCGGTCGCCACTGGGTGCACCTCTCCTGTTGACGGCTCACCGTCTCAGATGTCGGCTCAAGGGTTCAAGGTTGTTGGAACCAGAGGGCAACTGGATTGCCCTCTGGCTTGGGAGGATGCTCTAGCGGTAGCCTGCTGCTTCCATTGCATCGTTGGTCAGGGCCTGAGCCTTGGCCAACGCTTCATCTACGGATTGCTGGCCGGCGTAGACAGCCGAGAACTCTTGGCTCACTTCAGTTGCGATACCGGCAAACTCAGGGATGGCGACGAACTGGATGCCGACATAAGGTACCGGCTTCACAGTCGGATTTGTCGGATCAGCCGCGTTGATCGAGTCCAGAGTCTTTTGAGCAAATGGAACTGACTGGTAGTTTGGATTCTCATAGAGCGAGGTCCGCGCACCAGGAGGCACATTTGCCCAGCCTTCGTTCGCGGCCACCAACTCAATATAGTCTTTTGAGGTAGCCCATTCGATGAACTGCTTGGCCGCGGCTTCTTTCTGAGTGCCGCCCGGGATTGCAAGTGCCCACGCCCAAAGCCAGTTGGCACGCTTACCGAGACCAGTGTCAGGCGCAAGAGCGAAACCTACGCTATCGGCAACAGTCGAGTCATTCGGGTTTGTGACGAACGAAGCCGCAACAGTCGCGTCGATCCACATGCCACACTTGCCTTGCTGGAAGAGCGACAGGTTTTCGTTGAAGCCGTTGGTCGCGTAGCCCGGAGGGCCGGATTCAGCCATCATACCAACGAAAAATTCGAGTGCGTTCTTCCACTCGGGCTGATCGAACTGGGCGTTCCAGTCTTCATCGAACCAGCGTGCACCGAACGAGTTCGCTGTAACAGTGATGAAGGCACCACCCTCACCCCAGCCGGCCTTGCCGCGCAGGCATACACCGTTGATTTCGTTGTCGCGATCGGTCATCGCCGCCGCGGCCTCCCGGATGAAGTCCCAGGTGGGAGCGTCCGGCATTTCCAAGCCGGCCTTTTCCATCAGGTCAGTGCGATACATGACCATCGAGCTTTCGCCATAGAACGGAGCAGCATAGAGCGTGCCGTCATGGCTCAGACCGCCGCGCATCGCCGGCAGAATGTCATCGACGTCGTATTCTGAGCTCAAATCATTAAGCGGAACAAGCCACCCGTTGGCCCCCCAGATCGGAGTCTCGTACATGCCGATCGTCGTAATGTCGAACGCACCGCCCTTTGTTGTGATGTCGGTGGTTACGCGCTGACGCAAGACGTTTTCTTCAAGCGTCACCCATTCAACAGTATGCCCGGTTTTGGCGGTGAAGTCGTCGGTCAGCCCCTGCATTCGGATCATGTCGCCGTTGTTCACTGTGGCGATGACCAGATTCTCCGCATGGGCAACGCCGGTCGAGATCAACGATACCGCGGTGGCCGCACGGAGTGCGTTCTTAAGTTGCATTCGAATTCCTCCCAAGAATTTGTTGTGGCTAAATCGTAGCCATGTCTTTTACGCGCCGTCAAGAACAATTTTACGCGCGTAAATCTAGCGATGGATTATGCAGACTCTCTCATGATCAGCCGCGCCGGGAAGATGGTTTCGGATCGGGAGTCGAACCGACCGCCACTTTCGATGAGCTGGAAAAGCGTCTGGACTGCATGTTCCGACACCGACGTATAGTCATGCGCCGCAGTTGTCAGTGACGGACAGGTGAACCGCGAAAACGGATGATCGTCGTGCGACGCCACGCGGAGTTCGCAGCTCTCCGTGCGTCCAACGCGAACGCCCTTTTCGTAGCAGGCCGACAGGAATCCGATGGCCAGCCGGTCGTTGCTACACAACACAGAATTGGTCGGCAAAGACATCTCTTCGAGGATTTTTAGCCCGCCCTGGCGCCCGATCTCTTCGAACCCCCATCCGGTGCCGTCAATGCGGATGACATTTGGCTCGAGCCCAAGCCGCTCCATCATGTCCAGATAGGCGACGCGGCGCTTATTTGCGTTGGGGTTGGCCGGGTGTCGCATTTCAAAAAAACAGGGTGGCTCGCCGGTGCGGCTAAGGTATTCGACCGTCTGCGAGACAAAGCTGTAATTGTCCGAGCCAACGAATGCTTCGCCCATCTCTTCAATATTGCTGTCAAACAAAACTGTTGGCACGTCGCGACAGAATGCCTCGATCGCCGACTTGTCGGATTCCCGCCCGAGCGGCGCCAGCAGCACACCGGCCGGTTTTAGCGAACGAAGATTGTCGAGAATGTCATTTTCGTGCTTCTGTTCACCGTGGGAGCTGAACAACGACGGCGAAAACCCCGCGTCAATACAGCGCCGCTCGATAACCCGCACAATCTCTGCAAAGAATGGGTCGGCCAGATATGGCACAACGATGCCGATGTTCTTGGTTAGCCGCCGGTTCTGGTTAATTGCATAAATGTTGGGGCGGTAGTTGTAATGCTCCAGGGCCGTCTCAATGCGCTTGCGAGTGGACTTGCGAACGCTGTCCGGATCGTTGAAATATTTCGAGACGGTCGGACGAGAGATGCCGCTGACGGAAGCAAACTCTTCCATGTTTTTGATTTTTCTTTGGCTCATTTCCTGATGCGTACTTACAATCTCTGTCTTTTCAATGTCGCTTGCATTCCTTTGGTCCCCAAAGATAATATTAACGCGCGCAAAGTATTATGCAAGAAAAGCACCGATATTTCTCACTGATAGGGTGGCTAGCATGAATACGTCCAACCCTCTCAATCGACTTTCCGGGGTTGCCACTTTGGCTCGCGAAATTGAATCGCTTGCGTCCACCAAGGACCGGGTGTTCATTGCAATTGCCGGGCCGCCGGGATGCGGAAAATCGACCTTGTCGGCCGAGTTGGCGCAACAGATCCAGCTTCGCTCCTGCGTCGTCCCAATGGACGGTTTTCACTTAGACAACGAGACGCTTTCAAAGCTTGAACTTCTTCACAAAAAAGGCGCGCCTGAAACATTCGACCGGAAGGGCTTCCTAGAGTTGATCGCGGCGTTGCGAAGCGGAACGATTGACTATTATCCTACTTTCGACCGCGATGAGGATTGCGTTGTCCACAATGGCGGCAGAGTTCCCGCTGATATCCAAATTCTGATTGTTGAAGGAAATTATCTCTTGCTCGACGAACCGGGTTGGGTCGAGCTGGCGAACGAATGGGACGCCAGCGTCTGGATCGAGGTGCCGGAAGATGTCCTGGAAGAAAGGTTGATTCAGCGCTGGATCGATCAAGGTATGCATCGAGACGCGGCACGCGAAAAAGCACTCCGCAATGACATGCCAAACGCGCGACGGGTTAAACGGCAAGTTCTGCCCTCGACATGGGTTATTGGAAATTAGGTCGCCGAATTGCAGCCGACGCCGACGGTTGAAAAACCACTGGTGCGCGCACCCGGTTCGAGTGTCTGCATTGGGTCTATTGCCGTCGTTCACCGCAACGAGAACCAACGTCCGCTATGCGGACAAACCCGACATCTGGCGATTCTTCTCGGATGACCGACTGGAGAAGTGGACTGTCAGATGCCATGACGGTCTTTGCAGAAGGTGTATGGTCAAATTGCAGGCTATATGACACTGCTCAAGGGGCTTCAGTTATGGGTGCATCTTGGGGCGGCATAAGCAGGGACGGAGCTTGCTTTGTAAGTCGGCGATTGTTTTGCTTGCTTGGCTCGTTCACCTGATCTCCGCAGTTTCGCCCGGTTCGACGATCCTGATAGCACTCTGTGTTGTCGTGACCGAGGATATGCAGACGGCAGAATGATTATCGGCAAAGCAATGAACCGGCCATTCTCGGGGTGCCTATCTTTGGAGCGAATTCGTGTTGCGCCAATCAACTGAGAGAGCTCGCCTGGCGGATCGTTCGCCGTCGACTGAGATGCCAATTTGTGCGTCGGAAGAATTCTTGCGCTGCTGGTCGGACAATTATGGCTGGTTCGCCAGCAGTCAGTTTATTCTGCCTTTCTTCATTACACGAAAAGGGGTCTTCAAGCAGCTCGTCATCACCACAGACACGCTGTTTCAGTGTGGAGGCTCCTCGCTCGCAGACGAGCGGGAGTTCCTCAACGATGTGTTGACGCTTGCGAAGAAGACGGACGCCCATTTCATTGCTCAACCTCGAACCACATGTGTTTTTCGAACCGCTCCAGATGGGTCTACCGCCGTAGAATGGGGATCGTATCGGGTCGATCTTTCCCCGTCGAAAGAGCTCCTTTTCAAGTCCATGCATCGACATCATCGAAGGGTGATCCGCAAGGGCATGCGAGATGGCGTCGCCATCAAGAGCGGGCCGGAACAGCTTGAGACATGCTATCGCCTGATCGAGGAGACTCTCGAAAGGGAACAAAAACCCTGCCTGCCAAAAGCGCTGCTTCAAAATTTCGAACGGCAACTTGGCGAGGGCGTGAGTTTTTACGTCGCGTTCTATCAGGGTGAACCACACGCGTCCGCGTTGCTCATTTCGGATGCCGATCGGTCATATTATCTAGTAGGCGGCCGGCGTTCGGGCGCGTACAACGGCGCATCCGCAGTACTGCATTGGGCCGCAATGCTCGATATGAAAGACCGCGGCGTGTCGGCCTACGATTTTGTTGGCGGTCGCGTTAGCCCGGTCAGTGGGTCCAAACAGGAGGGTCTTCAGGTTTTCAAGTCCAGATTCGGGGCCCAGTTTCACAAGGGTCTCCTCTGGAAATACCCCTTGCGGCCCGCTCATTATCGGTTTGCCAGAGCGGGCAACCGCGTGAAAGACCTTCTGAATGGGAATCGGTACAATGAGGACATGATCGACAATGAAATGAGAACCGCGCATTTACCGCGAAGTGCGTTGATCCGCTGATGCCGCTGCCCCGGATCAATATCGCACAAATCTCGGCTACCGAAGCGCGACCCTGCAGACGTACCACAGGGCGATCGAAGTGACTGTGAGCCAGACCAGCATTTGAAGAACAAAACTCAATTGGAGCGGAAAAGCAGAAATGGCTTCGAGGAAACAGCAGCAGGAACAGCGCACTCTCGCGGCCCAGATGCAAATCGCAAAAAGAAGCTACGGCGCGGGCTATTTGCGTCAATTTTTTGATATGGTTGACCATTGCCGGGGCCCGTCGGGCCTCACGGTAAGAGAATACTATCAATTCGGGCTGTTCAGAAATGAACTGAGCAGGTCGGACAAAAAGTCCTTCGTCGGGGCAGCGCGAAATGCAAAGCAAATCGAACAGCTGAATGGCTCTCGATCCCAAGACTATATGTCTCTTTTTACCGACAAATTAATCTTCGACACGCTGGTTTCAGCATTTGGTTTGGCGTCGCCAGAGCTGCAAGCGTGTTTTGGAGACTCCGAAATTGCCTCGGCCCGGACACTTCACTCCAGCGATGATATTGTCGAATTCCTAACCGGACCCGCGGAGTACCCGATCTTCTGCAAACCACGTTTTGGTTCGCGAGGGATTGGAGCGATGCATATTGCCGGTGTCTCTGATGATAAATCGACATTGATGCTGGGCGATTCCACAACTGTCGACTTGCTTGCCACGGTTGATCAGATCGCGAAAAAGTACAGCGATGGCTATATGTTCCAGTCCGCTGTTTCCCAGCGAGATGACCTCTCAAAAGTCTTTGGAAAGGCACCCGCCGTATTTCGTGTCACGACGATCAAGGCGCCAAAAAAGAGTGCTGAGGTTCTTTATATCGTGATCCGCGTTGCCAAACCTGACAGCATGGGCGTCATTGCGAGTTCGGAAGAGCAGTATAACGCGGAAGTGGATCAGCGAAGCGGCAGGCTTGTCTCGGACTTCTGGTCGACGGATTACTTCTTTTCTGACGGGTTCCGGCAGCAAACCGATCTGAATATCAAGCGAGAGGAAATTTGCATCTCCGGTATTGAATTGATGTGCGACGCCGCGCGAAGAATGCACGATCACTTCTCTGCGGTGAGCATATTGGGATTTGACATCCTAATGAGCGATCGCGGCCCGGTGGTTCTTGAGGGGAATTACCGTCCTTATACGACGATTATTCAAAGGCTGCGCGACACAGGCATTCTAAGTGACAGATTTGATACCCGACTTGGTTCCCTTTTGAGGAGTTAATCGCTGCGCGGCAACAAAATATGGGGTCCAAACGTGTAAAGGAACTGATGCAATTCCAGTACTTGTAGCTTCTTTGGCGCTGGCCCGGGCCGCTGCGCGGATTGTGGATTTTTGGAAAAGCTGGTAGTGTTTTGCGTGCAGGAGGCTCAACTGGACGTCGTGGGAGTTCCACTTTCTGGCGAGTGAGTACCCGCAGGGCAAAAGAGAGGACAAGTCAAATGAAAAAGATTCTCACTGCGTTATTGTCATCTGGGGTGTTAGCAGGCACATCCACAGGCGCTGTGGCTGGCGGCGTTGCCGAACCGCTTATGGAGCCTGAGGTCGTCGAAGAAGGGGCTGCAACGACGGGCGGTTTCATTGTGCCATTGGTGTTGCTGGCAATAATTGTGGCACTGGTAAGTTCTAGCGACAGTAGCCCACCGGTCGAATAATTCGAACGTGATTAGGCGGCTCGTATTCGTTGCGATGCGCCGCCTTTTGTCTTTCCGATCCGCGCATGCGTGACTAGTGCGCGGGGGTCGCGCGAACGGCAACCTCATTGTTGATCTTCCCCACAAAGTAGACCGTTACACTGGCT
>CAJHYP010000035.1_pt1 | contig 13119 bp, 15 predicted proteins | sample 9198731 | NCBI WGS metagenome assembly CAJHYP01 (sample SAMEA7708363, study PRJEB35096) | sediment metagenome | biome: marine neritic benthic zone biome [ENVO:01000025]; feature: sediment [ENVO:00002007]; material: shallow marine sediment [ENVO:03000034] sea grass bed [ENVO_01000059] ...
CGTCGGGAAGATATTTGCCCAGCGCGTCGAGGGTTTCCACGGCGGAACTTTCCAGCGGATCGAAACCGTGGGCATGGTAAACTTGGGCAATGGCATCCAACATCGCCTTGCGTTCGGTGACGTCAGCACCGAAATAGTCGCGAAAGCCCTTCGGCGTTTCGGCCCGGGGGCGCGGGGTCTTTTTGGTCTTGGCCATGATCGTCCCTTGGTCCGTCGCGCGCGGTTTATCGGGTGGCGGCAAGCGGGGCAAGGAGGGGAACGGTGAGTGTCGATATTGAAGAAAGACTGGCGCATCTGGAGCGCCTCGCCGAGGAACTGAACGACGTGGTCGCGGCCCAAAATGCGGAGATTTCCGCACTGAAACAGCGGGTCGCGCTGCTGATCGAGCGCGAGGCGCAACGCGAGGCGGCGGAAAGTGGCGGTGTCGTTCTTGGAGACGAACGACCGCCGCATTACTGAATGACGCTTGCAACGGAACACATGACGGCGTTTGGTGCGGAAAAATCGACGATAAGACTACTGAGGAATGGCAGATGACCTATCGCGCGCCTGCTGACACACGCGTCGGCCATATCCATTTAAAGGTATCCGATCTTGAGCGATCGATTGCGTTTTACCGCGATATATTGGGGTTTGAGCTGACGTTGCGCTATGGCGATCAAGCTGCGTTTTTGGCGGCCGGCAATTATCACCATCATATCGGCCTGAACACCTGGGAAAGTCTTGGCGGCGCGCCCTCGCCCAAAGGGCACACGGGCATGTACCACGTCGCCTTTGTTTATCCCGACCGTGCTACCCTCGGACGCGCTGTCGGCGAAGTGCAAAAGGCCGGCGTCAATATCTATGGCGCTGCCGATCATGGTGTAAGCGAGGCGGTCTATTTCGATGACCCGGACGGCAACGGCATCGAGCTTTATTGGGATCGTCCGCAAACGGCTTGGCCACGAGACAGCGAGGACGCTTTGACTATAATCAACGGCCCGCTCGACGTTGCCGCTTTGGTTGCCGAAGCTGGATGATTTTGCAGCCCGCTATGGACGACGCGCGGACGACCACCTAGGCTTTGCTGTTGGGGAGGCAGAAAAATGGCAGTCGGAACAAACATCCGAACCTATTTTAACGGCGCGTGGCACAATGGCGACACGCCGATCATGCAGGCTGCGGACCACGGCGCGTGGCTGGGCACAACAGTTTTTGATGGTGCGCGCTACTTTGAGGGCGTGGCACCGGACCTGCTCGCACATTGCGAGCGAGTGAATAATTCGGCCCGCTCGTTGATGATCACACCTACTATCGAAGCCGCCGACATGGTCGACATCGTGCGCGAGGGTCTGGAAAGTGGCCCAGGCGATCAGGCAGTTTACATCAGACCGATGTACTGGGCCATTGACGGGGATGCGTCTGCGATCATACCGGAACCGGACAATACGGGGTTTGCGATCTGCTTTGAAGCGATCCCGATGGCAACGGCTGACAAGACAGTTCGACTGACGCGGACCCGTTTTCGGCGGCCGGTCCTGGAAGATGCAGTGGTGAATGCGAAAGCCGGCTGCCTTTATCCGAACAATGCCCGCATGCTCGCGGAAGCTCGCGCCAAGGGGTATCCAAACGCCCTTGTCGCCGACGCCATGGGAAATGTCGCCGAAACAGCAACCGCCAATATCTTCATGGTGCGCGACGGCGAGATCCTAACGCCGATTCCAAACGGCACGTTTCTGGCTGGGATCACGCGTGCACGGCACATAAAGAATCTCGCCGGCGAAGGGATGCCAGTGCACGAGGACGTGTTGACATTTGCCGATTTCGAAGCTGCGGACGAAGTTTTCATGTCCGGCAACATGGCCAAAGTCACGCCTGTGACGGAATTTGACGGGGCACACTACCAAGTAGGACCGGTCACGCGCCGCGTCCGCGAGATGTATTGGGACTGGGCGCTTTCGGAAGCTTCATGATCCACACCGGTAGCGATCATCTATACCTTCCGGACAGCACGCTTGAGGCGCTGGGGATTAATCCGCCTGAAGTCGCGGACGCCATCGAAGCTGCGTTGCGTGCGAAATCAGAAGGGCGGCTTCACACGACACCGAAATCCGCAATTCTGCCGGGCGATGGGCGCTACATGATGTCAACGCTTGCTGTCGGAGACGACGGGCTGGTGGTGTTGAAGGCGGTCGGCGTTTACCCGGGAAATGCAGATCGCGGTTTGGAAGCGATCAATGGTGCTGTCATCGTGATGGATGCCGAGACTGGGCTCTTACGTGCGGTGATGGGCGCTAATTGGATCACAGCCGTGCGCACTGCCGCTTTGTCGGCTGTTGCAGCGCGCAGGCTTGCCAATCCGGACGCCGAAACGGTGGCGTTTGTCGGTTGCGGCGTGCAGGCATCAAGCCATTTGGCGGCTTTTATTTCCATGCTTCCGATCAAAAAAATTTATGCGGTTGGCCGCGGTGCTGCAAATGTTGCGCGGTTGTGCGACGAGGCCACGATGTTGGGGCTAGAGGCCGAGGGCGCGAATGCGGAGGATGCGTTGAGACGGGCGGATCTTGTCGTTTCGTCGATCACATTGGATTACTCAGTGGCACCATTTCTGGATGCAGCTTGGTTAAAGCCGGGCGCTTTCGCCGCTATCACCGATCTTTTTATTCCATGGACTCCAGAAAGTGCAGAGGTTTTCGACCCGATCGTTGTCGACGACATCGAGCAAGAGCGGACGAGCGAAAAACCAATGGTCCCGCCTGATCGGATCAATGACGATCTTACTGGCCTGATAAACCGCAGCGACCTTGATTATCGGCCGGACAATGTGACCGCATTTGCTTTTCGCGGCCTTGCTTTAGGAGATTATGCCGCCGCGGCACTGGCGCTTCGCCAAGCCGAGGCGACGGGTGCTGGACAGCGCATCGGCGCGGAACCATAGACAGGCACGCGCTGAATCCCCATGATCTGCACGAAAGAAGGATGACCCAATGCGCAAATTTCTGGTTGTTCTGGACGACAGTCGCGAATGCCTGAACGCGATGCGATTTGCGGCGATGCGCGCGGCAAATACCGGCGCCGGTGTCGAAATACTTTCGGTGATCCCTCCCGACGAATTCAACCACTGGATCGGCGTCGGAAATATCATGCGCGAAGAAGCGCGTGAACGCATCCACGCCCACTTTGAGGTCTTTGCCAAATGGATGCGGGACAAACAGGGTGTTGATCCCGAGCTGGTTATTCGTGAAGGCGAACCGGTGCCCGAGATTATGGCCCAGATCGAGGAGGACACCGATATTGGCGTCTTAGTTCTCGGTGCGTCGAGCGAGAAACGGGGGCCCGGACCTATCATCGCGGAACTTGCCCGCAATTTTGGAACTTTGCCGATACCTGTGACGATTGTTCCGGGCGACTTATCGAAAGAAAAGCTGGTTTCGATCACTTAGGGAAGTGCCGCAGACTATTACGTTCGGCGGGCTTTAACCTCGGTGCAATTCAGAACGACAGAAAGCCGGGGATACGATTGAAATTCGCCGATTGGACAATTTAGAATGGTTCCAAACGCTTGACAGCGTGATGGTGGGCGCACATATTTTTGCCCTACCTGATAAGAAAGCCCGACATGTTTATCCAAACGGAATCGACCCCAAACCCTGCGACGTTGAAATTCCTTCCCGGACAGGCGGTTCTTGGCGCGGGGACGGCGGATTTTCCAACCGCCACGTCCGCCTCGGCGTCGCCGCTGGCAAGCCGGATTTTTCTGATTCAAGGTGTCACAGGGGTGTTTTTCGGCACCGATTTCGTCACCGTCACCAAAGGCGATGATATCGAGTGGGATCACGTCAAACCAGCCATCCTCGGCGCGATCATGGAGCATTTTCAATCGGGCCGTCCGGTTATCGATGGAGATGGCGGCGGGTCGTCGGGCCACGCGGATCACGATGGGCCGGACAAGGAAATCGTCAATCAAATAAAAGAGTTACTTGATACTCGTGTACGTCCGGCTGTTGCACAAGATGGTGGGGATATCGTCTTTCACGGCTTTGATCGGGGCGTCGTTTACCTGCATATGCAGGGCGCCTGTGCGGGGTGTCCATCATCGACGCTGACTTTGAAAATGGGCATTGAAAATCTGCTTCGTCACTACATCCCGGAGGTTGTCGAGGTTCGCCCCGTTGCAGCCTGACCCGGCAATATTAGCTTTCGACACGTCGGCCGCGCATTGCGCGGCCGCTTTATTGATCGGCGGAGAAATCATTGCCGCACGGCACGAAGAAATGCCGAAGGGGCAAGCGGAGCGTCTTTTTCCGATGCTTGAGGAAGTCTTGAGCGACGCTGACTGTGCCTGGAGCGCGCTCAATGGGATCGGCGTTGGCACGGGACCGGGCAACTTTACCGGCATCCGCATCGCTGTCAGCGCCGCCCGCGGACTTGCGCTGTCCTTGAATGTCCCTGCGGTTGGTGTGAACTTGTTCGATGCTCTTGCGATGGACGCCGAAGGTGACGTGTTGCTGACGCTTGGCGCGCCTCGAGACACATTCTATGTGCAGACGCGGATTGACGGCGAGATATCAGAAATTTTAATATGTGATATCAGAAGCTTACCATCGACACCGCCAGGCACAACATGCATTGGCGTTCACTCAGGTGAAGTCGCTGCGCACCTCAATTTGCGGAGTGCGCCAGCCGTCTTTGCGCCGGCGTCGGCGATTGCGAGAATTGCAGCGCTGCGGCTCGCAACAACCGTCGACCGACCCACTCCACTTTATATCCGACCGGCCGATGCGGCGCCGTCATCCGAGCCGCCGCCGGTCATCTTGCCATGACGCCTGAGTGGCTCGCGGCGATCCATACGCGGGCAATGGTTGTGCCGCGACCTTGGTCAGCGGCAGAATTTGAGGAGATCCTCCAATCGACCGGATGCATTCTAGCTGTGCATAGCGTCGGATTTGCTGTGGGTAGGATTGTAGTGGATGAGGCAGAGTTGTTGACCCTCGCTGTTGACCCAGAACAGCAACGCAAGGGAATTGGTCGAGTTTGTTTGGATGATTTTCATCTCAAGGCGTACGATAAGGGGGCCAGTACCGCGTTTCTGGAAGTTGCCTCAACGAATTACCCAGCACGCAAGTTGTATTTGGCGGCAGGCTATCGGGAAGTTGGAATGCGCGAAGCATACTATCGCGCGCCAAATGGGCCGCGGATCGATGCCATTCTTATGAACAAGGTCCCTTGAAGCGCGGAACCTAGCGTCATAGCGGCATTTGTCGTGCTGATCGGCCCAACAAACACCAAGACTCCTATTGACCCTCCGCCGCGACTGCGGGCTTAATCGGTCATGATCTGACTGAATTCAGACGAATAACGGGCGCTTGGGGTGGAGGCCCGCCTGAAGCGTTCCCAAAATGTGTAACTTGGGAGAGACTTAATGACCGTGATGCAGAAATTCATCGGCGCGAGCGCCGTTCTGGCGCTATCCGCAAGCGCCGTGGCGGCCGAGCCTGCGCTGATCTTCGATTTGGGCGGCAAATTCGATAAATCCTTTAACGAAGCTGCGTTCAACGGCGCGCAGCGTTGGGCGCAAGAAACCGAAGGCACCTTCCGCGAAATTGAGCTGAGCAGCGAAGCGCAGCGCGAGCAGGCGTTGCGCCGTTTCGCCGAAGCTGGTGCCAATCCAGTGGTAATGACCGGTTTTGCCTTCGGATCGGTTCTGGATGAAGTGGCGCCAGACTATCCTGACACCAAATTCGCGATCATCGATATGGTTGTGAACCAGCCCAACGTGCGGTCGGTTGTGTTCAACGAGCACGAAGGATCGTTCCTGGTCGGCATGATGGCGGGACTAAAGACGGAATCGAACACAGTGGGCTTTATCGGCGGCATGGATATTCCGCTGATCCGCAAGTTTGCCTGCGGTTACGCCCAGGGCGTAATGGCGGCAAATCCAGACGCGACCGTCATATCTAACATGACCGGCACGACACCCTCGGCGTGGAATGACCCGGTGAAAGGCGGCGAATTGACCAAGGCTCAGATTAGCCAAGGTGCGGATATCGTTTATGCCGCAGCCGGTGGCACCGGTGTTGGCGTACTTCAGGCTGCAGCTGACGAAGGCATCTTTTCGATCGGCGTTGACTCGAATCAGAACTATCTACACCCGGGATCAGTCCTGACTTCGATGATGAAGCGTGTCGATGTCGCCGTTTACGAGGCAATGTCGCAAGGCGCAGATCTTGAGACGGGCTTTCAAGTCATGGGACTTTCGAATTTTGGCGTCGGCGTGGCGCTGGATGAAAACAACGAAAAGATCGTCAGTTATTCGATGTTGTCGGCCGTTTACGATGCCGCTGACAAAATCGTCTCGGGTGATCTGGCTGTGCATGACTACATGGCGGACGACAGCTGCCCGGCGCTTGAGTTCTAATGTCGGAAACGACAGCAAACGGAGGGGCGGCCAGCGCGGCCGCCCCTGCTATTGAACTTACGGGTATTTCCAAAGCCTTTGGCCCGGTTCAGGCCAACAAGGACATTTCGATCCGGGTGATGCCCGGAACGATCCATGGAATCATTGGCGAAAACGGGGCCGGAAAATCGACATTGATGTCGATACTCTACGGATTTTACAAAGCCGATTCCGGTCAGATTTTCATCAACGGAAATGAAACCCAAATTCCAGACAGCCAGGCGGCGATTGCGGCTGGTATCGGGATGGTGTTCCAGCATTTCAAGTTGGTCGAAAACTTCACAGTGCTTGAAAACGTGGTTCTGGGTGCGGAAGAAGGGGCGTTATTACGGCCGTCGCTCGCAAAAGCGCGAAAACTTCTAACGCAACTGGCCGACGAGTATGAACTGAACGTCGACCCGGATGCGACGATAGAGAACCTCAGTGTCGGCTATCAACAGCGCGTGGAGATCCTGAAGGCACTCTATCGCAAGGCTGACATTTTGATTCTTGACGAACCAACTGGCGTACTGACGCCGGCTGAAGCCGACCACCTGTTCCGCATCCTCAAGGGTTTGAAAGACGAAGGAAAGACAATCATCCTGATCACACACAAGTTGCGCGAGATAATGGATGTAACAGACACTGTTAGCGTCATGCGCCGCGGTGAAATGACAGCTACTGTCAAAACACGGGACACAAGTCCCGAGCAGCTAGCCGAGCTGATGGTCGGGCGTAAAGTTCTACTGCGCGTAGATAAAAAGCCCGCGACACCTTACGCCAAAGTGCTTGAGGTCGAAAACCTTCGCGTCAAGGACGATAAGGGCGTCGAGCGCTTGAAAGGCATTTCAGTTGATGTGCGCGGTGGCGAGATCCTGGGGATCGCAGGCGTGGCCGGAAATGGGCAGTCTGAGTTGCTTGAAGTCCTGGGCGGCTATCGCAAGGCAACGGGCACGGTGCGGATCAATGGTGACGAGATTGATCTGACCGGGCGTAAGTCGGATGCGCAATCGCGGCGGGCGAAGGGGATCGCCCACGTGCCCGAGGACCGCCAGCGCGAAGGGCTGATTCTGGATTTTCATGCCTGGGAGAATATGGCTTTTGGATATCACAACGACGAAGCCTATCAGCGCTCGCGATGGCTGATGGACAACCGTGCCATTAAAATCGACACCGCTGAAAAAATGAAAAAATTCGATGTGCGACCGCCAAATCCCGCGCTCAATGCAAAGAACTTCTCTGGTGGCAACCAGCAAAAGATAGTGCTGGCACGCGAGATCGAGCGGAATCCGGATCTGTTGCTGGTCGGTCAGCCGACGCGAGGTGTCGATATCGGCGCGATCGAATTCATTCATCAGCAGCTAGTCGCGTTGCGCGACCAAGGAAAAGCGATCTTGCTGGTTTCTGTTGAACTGGACGAAATCATGTCCCTGGCAGATCGGATCGTCGTCATGTTTGACGGCCAGATCATGGGCGAGCGGATGGCAGGCGAAACCGATGAAAAAGAACTGGGGCTGTTGATGGCTGGGGTGACGGACACCGGTCGTGCGCCGACACCGAGCGCGTCATCCGGCGCGATGCGGGTCGGAAACGCCGGACAGGGAGAGTGACGAGATGGACGTGATGCCAAAGTGGGCAGACGCCCTGCTGATCCCGCTGATATCAATCTTGATCGCATTTCTGATTTCAGCCCTGGTTATCCTTGCAATCGGCGAAGACCCGATCGCGGCGCTGAACCTGATGGTCAGCGGAACATTCGGCCGGTCCGAAGGCATCGGCTACATGCTGTATTACACCACGAATTTCACTTTCACCGGACTGGCGGTTGCGGTCGCATTTCATGCTCGGATGTTCAATATCGGCGGCGAGGGCCAGGCAATGCTGGGTGGGCTCGGCGTGGCGCTCGTTTGTCTTTCGATTCCGTGGCCGCATTGGATTTTGGCCCTACCGGCTGCCATCGTCGGGGGCGCGATCTTCGGCGCCGCCTGGGCGGCGATACCAGCCTATCTCCAAGCCAAGCGCGGCAGCCATATCGTGATCACGACGATCATGTTCAACTTTATTGCGGCGTCGTTGATGGTCTACATGCTCGTCGAGGTGCTGAAGCCGGCGGGCGCGATGGACCCGGCGTCGGCGAAATTTCCAGTGGGCACACACCTGCCGACATTTCGCGATATGTTTGCGACCGAAGGCACCCGCCTCTTTGGTAGTTCTCCGGTGAACGTGACGTTCTTTGTCGCACTTCTTGCCTGCGTCGGGGTTTGGCTGCTGATCTGGCGCACACGACTGGGCTTCGCAATTCGGGCTTACGGTCACAGCGAACCTGCAGCCTATTACGCAGGCATATCGCCCACCCGGATCATCATGATCGCGATGCTTATATCCGGTGCGTTGTCGGGAATGATGGCAATCAATTCGGTCATGGGCGAGGCCGAGCGATTGGTGCTGAATTCGGTCGAAGGTGCCGGTTTCATCGGCATAGCTGTGGCATTGATGGGGCGCTCTCACCCGTTTGGCGTTCTGTTGGCCGCGCTTCTATTTGGCTTCTTGTTTCAGGGCGGGGCCGAATTGAGCCTTTGGACCGATGTCCCTCGCGAGTTGATCGTGGTGATTCAGGCCCTGGTGATCCTATTCACCGGCGCGCTGGACAATATGGTCCGGATGCCGCTTGAGCGACTATTCCTGACGTTCCGCCGAAAGCGACCCGAAGAACCGACGACGTCAGTCTCAGCAAAGCCGGCGGAGTGATAGAATGGATTTCCTGACACTCGTCCAGATCTCCGACACTGCTGTAAGGTTCGCGATTCCGCTTCTCTTCGCCTGTCTCGCCGGACTGTTTTCCGAGCGGGCGGGAATATTCGATATTGGGCTTGAGGGCAAAATGCTCGCGGCGGCGTTTTTCTCTGCTGCGGTCGCGGCGCTGACCGCCAATGTCTGGATCGGATTGTTGGCCGGCATTGGTGCTTCGATTGCACTGAGCATCATTCATGGGCTCGCGTCGATCACATTTCGCGGCAACCAGCTTATTTCCGGGGTGGCGATCAACTTTTTGGCTGCGGGACTGACGGTTCTGATCGCCGAGGACTGGTTCAGTCAGGGCGGCCGCACACCGTCGCTGAGCGATTTCGGACCCAACGCTCGTTTCAATCAGATCACGTTACCCTATGCCGATCAAGCGGGCGACGGAGTTCTCGGCGTTCTCTATCGCGAGCTGATTTCCGGCCACTCGATCCTGGTCTACGTCGGTATGCTGACGGTGCCGCTGACCTGGTACATTTTGTTTCGGACCCGGTTTGGCCTCAGGCTGCGCGCCGTAGGCGAAAACCCGGCTGCTGTAGACACCGCTGGCATCAGTGTAGTTGCACTGCGCTATGTCGCGGTGGCAATAGCCGGTGTACTTTGTGGGTTGGCTGGCGCGTATTTGGCAACGGGTCTGCAAGCCGGATTTGTCAAAGACATGTCATCGGGCCGCGGATTTATCGCATTGGCCGCATTGATCTTCGCGAAGTGGCGGCCATGGTACGCGCTATCGGCTTGTTTGCTGTTCGGCTTCCTGCAGGCGCTTTCGCTTCGACCGGACGCTGTTGAAGCACTGGTTCAATTCAAGGTGCCGGGTCAATTCCTGGACGCATTGCCATATATTCTTACGGTGGTAATCCTCGCCGGATTTGTCGGCAAAGCGATCCCGCCGCGAGCGGGCGGGCAGCCTTACGTCAAAGAGAGCTAAGCGCTGATCAACCTCATCGCTCCGATTTGTCGCATGTGGACTTATGGCGTGGGGCCAATTGGCCGTTGAAAGATCGGTCGTTGCGGGCGTAAGGGGAGCCTCATGCAAATTTACCTTCCCATCGCCGAAGTCTCGGTCAATGCTTTTCTGTTGCTAGGCCTGGGCGGAATGGTGGGCGTGCTTTCCGGCATGTTCGGCGTGGGCGGTGGGTTTCTGATGACACCGCTTTTGTTCTTCATCGGCATCCCACCTGCGGTCGCGGTTGCTACCGAAGCCAATCAGATCGTGGCATCGTCGTTTTCGGGCGTATTGGCGCATTTTCGACGACGGACAGTTGATTTTAGAATGGGTGGCGTGCTTTTGGTTGGCGGCCTCGCCGGGGCCGCTTTTGGCTTGCAGGTCTTTAACGCGTTAAAGGCAATAGGCCAGGTCGATCTTTTGGTTCGGCTTTGTTACGTTTTGTTTCTTGGCATCATCGGGTCGCTGATGTTTGTCGAAAGCCTGAATGCGCTTCGCAAAACACGCGGCGGGGCGACGGTTCCAACACGCCCGCACCACACATGGGTGCACAAGCTTCCCTTCAAGATGAAGTTCCGCACATCTGGGCTTTATATCTCGGTCATCCCGCCAATTTTGGTCGGCATCCTGGTGGGCATCCTAGCGGCGATCATGGGCGTCGGCGGCGGATTTATCATGGTGCCCGCAATGATTTATATCCTTGGTATGCCGACAAAGGTTGTTGTTGGTACCTCGCTATTTCAGATTATCTTCGTCACCGGATTCACAACATTGCTTCACGCGACAACCAACTTCACCGTTGATGTTGTTCTGGCGGTCCTGTTGCTTATTGGCGGCGTAGTTGGAGCGCAGTTTGGCACGCGGTTCGGTGCCCGATTGCGAGCCGAGCAGCTTCGTATTTTGCTTGCTCTTATGGTGTTGGTTGTTTGTGGCAAGTTGGCATTTGACCTGCTTGTCATGCCATCCGAGCTTTACTCGGTTGGCGCTGTAGGAAGTCACTGATGCTGCGGTGGCTGGCCTTGCTGATGCTTATCTCTCTGCCCGCAAAGGCCGAAGAAGTTGTCGCGGGCATGAGCCAGAACCGCGTGCAGATCACAACAAACTTTGACGGATCAGAAATTCTGATTTTTGGAGCCGTGAAACGCGAAACGCCTCTGCCTGAGGGTCCACCGCTGCAGGTGATCATTACCGTTGAAGGTCCGTCATCGCCTCTGACAATCCGCCGGAAAGCCAAGTGGTTCGGTATTTGGGTCAACACCGCCGCAGTGGAAGTGGATAAAGCTCCGTCATTCTATGCCGTCGCGACCTCGACCTCCTGGAGAGATACGATCAAGGATATCGAGGACTTGCGCCATAAGATATCCATCGATCGCGCTATCCGGGCAGTAGGTCTTGAGCGGCGCGATGCTGGTGATTTCGTCGAGGCGCTAATCCGTATCAGGCGCGGGAATGATTCCTATTTCAACGATTTTGGCGGTGTCGAAGTGAGCGAGGAAACGCTGTTTCGCGCATCGGTGAAGTTGCCGGCTAATTTGACGGAAGGCGACTATCTCACTCGCTTTTTTCTGACGCGCGGTGGCGAAGTCATCGATGTCCACCAGAGCGTCATCGATGTTCGCAAAGTTGGACTGGAGCGGTTTTTGTTCAACCTTTCCCGTCAGCAACCGCTGATCTATGGCGTTATGTCGCTGGCAATCGCCATCATGGCGGGATGGCTTGCGTCGGCTATTTTCCGGTGGATACGAATTTAGGATTGCGAGGCGAAATCGCGTAGCAGCTATTAGGCTATCCGCGGCCGATATAGGGCATATTGGTAGCGATCACGGTCATGAATTGCACGTTGGCTTCGGGCGGCAGCGACGCCATGTGCAGAACCGAGTTTGCAGCGTCATCCACATTCATAACAGGGTTCTCGGGTTTGCCCTGTTCTTTTAGACGGGCGTTCATAGCTTCGACCATCGCGGTTTCAGCGTTGCCGATGTCAATCTGACCGCAGGCAATATCGAACTCGCGACCGTCAAGACTGAGCGTTCTCGTCAGTCCGGTGATGGCGTGCTTTGTGGTCGTGTAGCAGGTCGATCCTTCGCGCGGTGTATGCGCGGAAATCGAGCCGTTGTTGATAATCCGCCCGCCTTGCGGGTCTTGCGCGCGCATAGTGCGAAAGGCGGCGCGGGCAGCGAGAAACATGCCTGTCAGATTGACAGCGACAACTTTCTGAAAATCGTCAAGCGATATTTTGTCGATGGTGGTTTGAGGGCCGAAAATGCCAGCGTTGTTGAAAAGCACATCCAATCGACCCGTTTCCTTGACGAAACCGTCGAACGCCGTATCCAACCCTGCCTCGTCCGTGACATCGGCCGGCAATGGAATGGCCGTGTCATAGTCTTCAGCCAATGCCTGCAAAGGCTCTTCACGCCGCGCAACCAAGCCGACGATCCAGCCTGCGTCCAGAAACCGTCGCGCAGTTGCATGGCCAATGCCGGAGGACGCGCCGGTGATAAGAATGGATCGGGTCATAGCGATTCCTCTGATGTTAGCGAAAATGGGGCCGGCGGAGCCGTTAGATCAGCGGTTGTCAGCGGGTTTTGCGGCATGCCAAGGCGGTACCGCGTAACCCAATGCAGCCGCGTTTCAGCGCGGGTGATAGCAACATAGGCCAAACGCTTCCAGAGCGGCAGGCCGGCTTCAATACGGCCAGCGCGGCTCGCGGCATATAGATCAGGTGCAAAGACCTGAACTTCGGGCCATTGCGATCCTTGCGCCTTGTGGATCGTGACTGCGGCGCCGTGAAGGAAGGCCGCTCCCATGTTGGCCGCAAATGGGATTGCCGGTTCTTCTTCACCCGGCAGTTCGATTTTGACGATCGACGCCGCCGAGACTTGCGGTTCGGGCGCCCCAAAGACATGTAGCCGCGAAAATCCAGGGCGTTTCCCGGGCCCGAGATAGATCACCTGAGCGC
>CAJHYP010000307.1_pt1 | contig 13001 bp, 14 predicted proteins | sample 9198731 | NCBI WGS metagenome assembly CAJHYP01 (sample SAMEA7708363, study PRJEB35096) | sediment metagenome | biome: marine neritic benthic zone biome [ENVO:01000025]; feature: sediment [ENVO:00002007]; material: shallow marine sediment [ENVO:03000034] sea grass bed [ENVO_01000059] ...
CCGAGGAGTCTGTAGAACTCTCAAAAATAGTCGGTGCAGAACAAGACGACACTGCCGAGGCATTTTTAGCTTCAATCCTTGAAGCTCTCTCAAATGACCGATTGGCTTTCTCAGTATGTATTGACGAGCAATACGGGCTACCGCTTTGCGTTACGCTCAACGACACATATCACACGATCGTCTTTTCATACAACGATTTGTCGGCGTCTTTCTTGGACTTCCCGCGACATAGAAAACTCGCCGCCTTAAAAGAGAAAAAAGCGGATCGTGAAAAGTGGACAGAAGCAGAGTTAGAGGCTGTAGAATATACTTTCTCAGGTATAGTCACAACCCGCGAGATTCTCGGGCATACATTGGTAGACATTGCCGATGGGTTGGCCGGGAGAGAAGCTGATCGAGACGGTCCATACACGGTTTATCAGTGGATTCCTGCTAATGATTAGTTTGCTCCACAAAATGCGTCTGACGAGGGTATAGCTTGATGCCATCGGTCCCGCGTCCGCTAGCGTATGATTCAAAAACGGCAGCAGCGTCTCTCTGCCTAACTGAGGCAGAATTTCTTGAACTTGTGCGAGCCGGCTCTCTTCCGGCTGGCCGTGCGTTCGGCAGTAAAGAGCTTTGGTCATTTACGGAGCTAGAGGCGCTTCTAAAAGGCGCGATGATAACGGACGATTTCGAGGTATGAGGCGCCCTAACTTACCATACCTTGAATTCAAGACCATCAAAGGTCGAGAATACATCTATTTTCGCAAGGGCAAGTTTCGCCGTCGCCTGCCTGCCAATCCCGACTCCGAGGAGTTTGCGCGGGAATATTGGGCCATTCGCAGCGGCAAGCGAAATATGCCTAGTAAAACCACATGGAACGCGCTGATCGCGAGTTACTACGCGAGCCCTACCTTCAAAACGAAGGCCAAGGGAACGCGAGCGAACTACCGCCGCCATTGCGAGGCCATCCGGGAAAAGAACGGCACAAAGGACGTGAACTCATTTAGTCGCCGGCACGCTCTAGCCGTTCGTGACGCTCTGCAAAGCAACTGGTCAAAGGCGAACGAACGCATCGCGGTCCTATCAATACTCTGCAATCATGCGGTTGATCTTGAGTGGATCGAGCGTAACCCCGTTGTCGGTATCGAGAAGCTGAAAGGTGGGGAATACCAGGCTTGGCCCGACGCCATTCTGGACGCCTTCGAACTATATTGCGACCGGCACGAACTTATTGTGGCGCGCACCGCCTACGAATTGGGTATTGGCACCGGCCAGCGTCTCGGCGACTGCATCAAGATGCGGTGGGAAGACTTCGACGGCGAATACATGAGCGTCGTCCAGGACAAGACCGGAACGAAAATCTGGGTCTACTGCCCTTCACGTCTTTGTGCGCATCTTGCCAGCCTGCCAAGGCACGGCAAATACATCCTAGCGAAGAACTTGACGCAACCGCTCGGCAAGCGAACTGTGCAGGCGACAATCGAGGAGGTGCGTGAAGCTCTCGGTATAATGCGGGGACCAAAAAGGCTGGTTCCGCACGGCTGGCGCTATACCGCAGCACGCCTCTTGGCCGAGGCCGGCTGTTCGGATGCCGAAATCCAGTCGGTTACCGGACACAAGACGCTCGCGATGGTCCAAAAGTATCGGTCACAGGCCGATCAGAGGAATACTTCAAAGCGAGCGCAGGAACGTCGGAATCGGTGAACAGAACGCAAACAGAACGCGAAAGTGCGAAACCGAGTGCGAAACTCATGAAATCGAGCAGTCGAGCAGGTCAGGGAAAATGGAAGAAAAACCAATAAAATCATATTGGTGCGGGTGGAGGGACTCGAACCCCCACGCCTTGCGGCGCCAGATCCTAAATCTGGTGCGTCTACCAATTCCGCCACACCCGCGAACCGCGGGCTCTCTAGCAAAGCTATTCCGATATGGCGAGCGGAAAGTGCGGTTTGCCTCTCGCCCTTCCCTGGCAATCTTCCTATAACGCGGCAATTGCCCCGCGGAGCTGCCCCATGACTGACCCACTTTCCCCGATCGACACCGCCAAATTTGCCGCGGCGAAGCGCGCCAGCGCATTTGTGGAAAGTGGAATGAAAGTGGGTCTGGGCACTGGCTCGACAGCAGCGTGGCTGGTCAAGTGCCTGGGCGAGCGCGTGCGCGACGAAGGACTGGATATTGTTGGCGTTGCGACTTCTACGCAAACTGCCAAACTGGCCGAGGACGTCGGGATTAAAATGTCGTCTCTCAATGAAGTTCGCTGGCTTGATCTGACGATCGATGGAGCGGATGAATATGATGCCGAATTGAATCTGATCAAAGGCGCCGGCGGGGCTCTCTTGCAGGAAAAGATTGTGGCAACCGCTTCGGATCGCATGATCGTGGTCGCCGACAGCACCAAAAAAGTTGAAACGCTGGGGGCGTTCCCGCTTTCCGTTGAAGTCCTGGGCTTTGGTATGAATACGACCCAGATTCTGATCGAGGAAATGCTGGAAGGCCTCGACGTGATGGGCAAGAAGGTGGTGCCCAGAATGGCAGGCGATTTGTTATTTGTGACCGATGAAGGCAACCATATCCTTGATCTTCACTTGGGTCGGATTGGCAATGCACGGCAATTGGCGTTGGTTCTCAATCAGGTACCGGGTGTCGTTGAAAACGGTCTTTTTATCGACATTTGCGATGTCATTGTTACCGGCCACGGCGATGGAAAAGTTGAGACACGGGATATCAACTCGGGTGAGACAGACGTCGGGCGATTCCTTGCCGGTCCTGTTTCGAATGTATTTTCCGATCTCGAGGTCTAAATCGTGAGCACTGACGTCGACCTTTTTGTGATCGGCGGCGGCTCGGGCGGAGTACGTGCGGCACGGACAGCGGCTGCGACCGGAGCCAAGGTGGCCATTGCGGAAGACAGCAGGATGGGCGGCACCTGCGTCATTCGCGGTTGTGTTCCGAAAAAACTCATGGTTTTCGCGTCAGAGTTTCGTGACAACGTCTCATTGGCGCAGGACTACGGCTGGTCAGCCGATGCTGGCCAATTTGACTGGACGCGGTTTCGCGCCAAGCTTCACGCCGAGCTGGATCGGCTAGAAAACGTCTATCGCCAACTTTTGGACCAATCCGGCGTTGCTATTCATGATCAACGGGCGATTGTCCGCGACCCGCATACGATCGGGTTTGCGTCAGGCGAAACGATTACCGCAAAAAACATCCTCGTGGCGACAGGCGGCCATCCGGTGCGACCGGAACAGACAAACGCACATCTGGGAATAGTTTCGGATGACATATTCCTTCTCCAAGACCTTCCGAAGTCGATTCTGATCGTTGGCGGTGGGTATATTGCCTGTGAATTTGCGTGCATTCTCAATGGTTTGGGCGTCAACGTGACGCAGTACTACCGAGGTGCGCAGATCCTGCGTGGATTTGATGATGAAGCGCGCGGACTGGTTGCAGAGATGATGATCGAAAAGGGTGTGAACCTGCATCTGGGCACAAATATTGTCGAAATGATGTGTGCGGAAGACGCGGCGACGCACATCGACGGGCCAGCAAACGCGCCGGTCCCGGAAGCCGCTGAAGACATGCGCGGCAAGCCGGTCTGGGTCAAGGCGACGAACGGTGCTATCGGCACATTCGATCACGTCATGTTTGCAACTGGCCGCGCTCCAAACTCGCATGGCCTTGGTCTCGAAGATATCGGCGTCAATTTGAACCGTCGTGGCGCGGTCGAAGTGGATGACTTCAGTCAAACTGCCGTTCCGTCGATTTATGCTATTGGCGACGTCACCGACCGAATTCAGCTGACGCCGGTCGCTATTCGCGAAGGAATGGCATTCACCGAAACCGTCTTCAAAGACAATCCGGCGAAACCCGACCATCACCTTGTGCCGTCGGCAGTATTCACTCAGCCAGAATTGGGAACGGTTGGCCTGACCGAAGAAGAGGCGCGCGACAACGAACCGATTGACGTTTATTGCACGTCGTTCAAGCCGATGCGTTCTGCTTTCGCCGAGCGCTCGGACCGTGTACTAATGAAGTTAGTCGTCAGTCGGGAAACCCGCACGGTTCTGGGCTGTCAGATCGTCGCGGAAGGTGCCGGCGAATTAATTCAGATGGTCGGAATTGCGATCAAGGCCGGGCTGACAAAAGAGGAATTCGACCGCACCGTGGCGGTGCATCCGACGATGTCGGAGGAATTGGTAACCATGCAAAACCCCGTTAGAAGTGGTTGAAATAAGGGGCTAGAAGCTACAGTTAGCTTTGCAAGACTTCATTCGGACCAACACAGGAAACGAACAGTTCATGTCCAATAACAATGGCGGACCTTGGGGCGGCGGCGGCCGCGGCGGTGGTGACGACGACGACGATCGCCGTCCCGGACGTCGACCCAGTAAAGATGGGCCGCAGATACCCGAAATCGATGAAATTATGAAAAAAGGCCAGGAGCAGTTGCGTGTCCTTATGGGCGGCCGCGGCGGTCGGTCCCGGCGCAACGGCGGCGACGGCGGCGGCGACGGTCCGCGCCTGACGCGCGGAACGCTTGGACTTGGCGCTTTGGCGCTGGTAGCGCTTTGGGCCTGGAATTCGCTTTATACGGTGAAACCAGAAGAGCAATCAGTCGAATTGTTTTTGGGCGAGTTTAGTGCCGTCGGCAATCCCGGCCTGAATTTCGCGCCCTGGCCCGTTGTTGCCTATGAGATTGTGCCGGTCACGCGGGAACAATCCGAAGACATTGGTCTTGGCCGCTCAGGATCACCGGGCGGTGATGGGTTGATGCTGACTACCGACGAAGCCATCGTCGACATCGACTTTCAGGTTGTCTGGAATATCAACAACCCGTCTGAGTATCTTTTCAATCTGCGCGACGGACCACAAACAGTGCGCGCCGTTTCCGAATCGGCGATGCGCGAGATCGTCGCGGGCTCAGACCTTGCGCCGCTTCTGAACCGCGACCGCGCCGCGGTGGCGCAGCGTGCTGAAGAATTGATCCAGGCGACGCTCGACAGCTACGAGTCCGGCATCAACATCGTGCGGGTCAACCTCAACAAAGCCGACCCGCCGGCGGAAGTGATCGACAGTTTCCGCGACGTCCAGGCCGCTGAACAAGAGCGTGATCGATTGGAGCGCGAGGCGGACGCCTATGCCAACCGCGTTCTCGCCGAAGCGCGCGGTCAGGCAGCACAGGTCCTGGAAGAGGCCGAAGGCTATCGCGCCCGTGTTGTGAACGAAGCTCAAGGTGAGGCCAGTCGCTTTAACGCGGTTTTGGCGGAGTACCTGCTAGCCCCCAAAGTAACCCGCAAGCGGCTTTATATTGAAACACTTGAGCGCGTTCTTAGCAGCGTCGACAAGATTATTCTCGACGAGAATGTCGGTGGTGCGAGCGGACAGGGCGTCGTGCCCTATTTGCCGTTAAATGAACTTCGCCGCGGCGAAACGGGAGGAAATTAAGATGCGGAGTGGAACAATTCTGCTGATCCTTCTCGTTCTTGGATTGTTTGCAGCGCTGTCGTCGATTTTTATCGTCGAGGAGCGTGAGAAGGCGCTCGTCCTGCAGTTCGGCCAGATCAAGGCGGTCAAGGAGGACCCCGGTCTAGCCTTCAAGATCCCGTTTATTCAAGAAGTTGTGCGCTACGACGACCGCATTCTTTCGCTCGATACACCGCCCATTGAAGTGACACCGTCGGATGACCGGCGACTCGTCGTGGATGCGTTCGCACGCTATCGGATTTCGGATGTCGTCAGGTTTCGTCAGGCGGTCGGTCCGGGCGGCGTGCGACTGGCTGAAGACCGGCTTGCCGACATCCTCAACGACAACATTCGTGGCATTTTGGGTTCGGAAGGTGTGACATCGAACACCATCCTTTCACCGGAGCGGGGAGCGTTGATGAACCGGATTCGTGTGCTGGCGGATTCGCGTGCCGATGCACTTGGTCTCGATGTCGTTGACGTGCGCCTGAAGCAGACAAATCTGCCCGAGCAGAACGAAGCCGAGACTTTTGCCCGAATGCGGTCCGAACGGGAACGAGAAGCAACGGACGAACGCGCACGCGGTGCAGAAGCGGCACAACGTGTCCGGGCGCAGGCTGACCGGACCCAAGTCGAACTGACGTCCGAAGCGCGCCGCGAAGCCGAGGTCATTCGTGGTGAATCCGATGCCGAACGCAATCGGATTTTTGCGGAAGCATTTGGCGCGGACCCGGAGTTTTTCGAGTTCTACCGGTCGATGACCGCTTATGAGCGTTCGCTTCGAGGAAGCAACTCGACGATGGTCATCACACCGGACAGCGAATTCTTCGAGTTCCTGAAAGGTGATGGTCTGGACTGATGGAGTTCGTGCTTTTGGGGCTGGGCCTGGTCCTGGTCTTCGAGGGGCTGGTGTTCGCACTGGCCCCTTCACGACTGGAAGAACTTGTGCGGATCATCGCTGAAATGCCGCTGGAGACCCGCCGGGCCTTGGGACTGGTGGCAGTGGCGGTCGGCGTCGTCTTGGTCTGGATCGCCCGCGCAATCTAGTGGTCCGCATCCTGTGGCTGAGACGAAATTTGCGCCACCGGAATCTCTTCACCCTTGTCGAATTTCTCAATCAGCTTCATCGCTCTGATTTCGGCTTTGCGAATTCTCATTGCGGTGGAGAAGTTCTCCTGCAGCGTGGGCGAAGACGAACCAATCTCGTCGCCGACCCGCTTTTCAATTGTTTCATCACCGGTTCGTTCGATCACTTCCAGCGCTCGTTTTGCCAATCCATCGGCAACTTCTTCCAGCATCGACATCGGGCTCTCCACACTCATCTCGTTTCGCCGTCTATAAATCGCCCATTGTCCTGATGCGAGCAAGAGCTGACGATAATGGCGGTTCAAATGCCGTTCGAGGCCTCTCGCCTCCTGTTTTTTCGGTGCATCAGCAGCCAATAGGGAGAATGCTCATGTTTCTTTCTGTTTTTGAGTTGTTCAAAGTCGGGATCGGGCCGTCGTCCTCGCATACGATGGGTCCGATGCTGGCAGCCGCCGCTTTTCTGGATCAACTACGCGCGTCTCGGTTTTCTCCGGCCGGGGTCCGCGCGTCGCTTCACGGTTCGCTTGCGTTTACCGGAGTCGGCCATGCCACGGACCGTGCAGTTCTGCTTGGACTCGCGGGATTCATGCCCGATGATTATGACGCTGAACGGGCAGAACAGGCGCTCCAGGCAATCAAACGCGACAAAGTGGTCGAGCCAGCAGGGCTCGGTTCGTTGAAACTCGATCCCGAAGCCGATCTGATCTTTGACTACGGCGCCCCGCTCCCCGGCCACGCCAACGGCCTGATCCTCATGGCTGTGGACGCACAGGGCGACGTCCTTTTGCAGGAAACATATTATTCGGTCGGTGGCGGTTTTGTCCTGACCGAGGCGGAATTGAACCAAGGGTCTGACAATGAAGACGGACCACCCATCCCCTATCCTTTCCACACCGCCGCCGAGATGCTCGCGATGTGTCGGGCCTCCGGAAAAACCATCGCCGAACTGAAAAGCGAAAATGAGCTCAGCCGGATGGACGCTCGTGCGCTTGATGCAGGCCTTGCGCGAATTTGGGAGGTCATGCGCGCCTGCATGGATCGCGGGCTCGCCACAGAAGGCATTCTGCCTGGTGGACTGAAGGTCAAACGCCGCGCGTTGGGTATTCGCCGGGCACTGGAGGCGGAGCGCGGAAAGAACCTGACGGCGCCGCACACTGTAAATGATTGGATCAGCGTCTATGCGATGGCCGTGAACGAGGAGAACGCAGCCGGCGGCCAAGTCGTCACCGCACCGACAAACGGTGCCGCGGGCGTGATCCCCGCGACAATTCGATATTGGCTGGACCATGTTCCCGGAGCCACAGAACGCAGGATCGGAGAGTTTCTTTTGACGGCCGCAGCAATCGGCGCCTTGGTGAAAATCAACGCCTCGATTTCTGGTGCCGAATGCGGCTGCCAGGCCGAGGTAGGATCGGCCGCCGCCATGGCCGCTGCCGGGTTTGCCGCGGTTCTCGGAGGCACCCCAGAACAGGTTGAAAACGCAGCAGAAATCGCACTGGAGCACCATCTTGGCATGACCTGCGATCCGGTTAAAGGACTGGTGCAGGTCCCGTGCATTGAACGCAACGGCCTTGGCGCGATCAAAGCTGTGAGCGCGGCGTCGCTAGCTCTACGTGGTGATGGCACACACTTTGTCCCGCTGGATGCCGCGATCGAAACTATGCGGCAAACTGGTCAGGACATGAGCGAAAAATACAAGGAAACCGCGCTGGGCGGCTTAGCCGTCAACGTCCCAAATTGCTAAGATTCGCTGCCCCTTCGATACTTGGAGACAAATAGTTAGAACGCATCCGGCTGGGCCTCGCGCGCGATGTGATCCAAGACAGCGTTGACGAACTTTGGTTCACGACCTTCTGGAAAGAACGCTTTAGCTACATCCACAAACTCGCTGATCACAACTTTTGGCGGGGTATCGCCGTCGATCAGCTCGGCGCCTGCGGCACGAAACAAGGCCCGGAGAGTCGGGTCGATGCGGTTGATCGGCCATTTCGCCACAAGCGCGCGATCCGTCATCTGATCGATCTTTGCCTGCCAGTTGACCGCCGATCCAATCAGCATCCGAAAATGCTCAACATCAGCCTCGGCGAATACATCGCCATCTATATCCGCACCGAGCCGGAAATCTTCGAATTCTCTTTGAACGGCGTCGGCCGACTGTCCAGAGGCCTCCATCTGAAACAGCGCCTGAACAGCGTGCAATCTTGCCGCTGATTTCATCTGTCGTGGTGAGGGCGTCATGCCGACTGCGGACCATCCTGGTTGCCGGCGATCAGATACTCGCCGGGGGCAAACCCAACCGATTTACGCTTGCCGCCGAAACGACGCGCCACCGCGATCAAATGCAATGTCGCCTGCGCGGCACCGCCGGCCGTATCGAGCCGCTCGGCATCGGCGCGTTCTTCGGCCTGGTCGATATTCTCGACCGTAATAATCCCGTTGCCGATGGCGACCCCTTGCAGGCCCAGCAACGTCAATCCGCGGGCGCTTTCGTTGACGACAACGTCATAGTGGCTTGTGCGCCCACGAATAACGCAGCCAAGCGCGACATATCCGTCAAAATTCGACAACCGATGCGCAAGCGTAATCGCCCCCGGAATTTCAAGCGACCCCGGCACCTCGATCGTTTCATGGGCCACGCCTGCGCTTTCAAGCACGGCCCGGGCGGACGCCTGCTGCGCTTCTGCAATTTCGGTGTAGTAAGGCGCGATAACAATCAGAACTTTGACCGGATCGGTGAACTCCGGCAGGTCAAGTTCCTTGTCGGAATGCCCTGCCATCAACTTCGCCCCGAGACCTTGCGTGTGCCGACGATTTCCAAACCATAAGCATCTAGACCGACCACCTTTGGTTGCGGCGAATTGGTCAGCAGAATAAGTTTCGAAAGTCCAAGCGACGATAATATCTGTGCGCCAAGCCCATATTGCCGGAGCGTCTGAGGCGACACTGCGTCCCCAGTCACGAGCTTCATCGTTGTGTCGCGCAATAGCACCAGAACGCCGCGGCCTTCAGCGGCGATCAGCTCCATTGCGTCGCCAAATTCCGAAGCTCGTCCCTGCGGCCCCAATCCCACGATATCTTGCATCGGATCAAGCGCGTGCATCCGGACCAGGCACGGCTCGTTGTCGGAAATATCGCCCTTTGTCAACACGATGTGCTCGTCACCGTGCGCGGTATCTGTGAATATCCTCAGATGCCAGTCGCCGCCAAATTCGGACGTTACAGTTTCTTCCTTAGTCACGGCGACAAGATTGTCGTGACGGCGGCGATAGGCGATCAGATCGCTGATCGTGCCAATCTTCAAATTGTGCTTTTGCGCGAAGGCAACAAGATCCGGTAGCCGGCTCATCGAGCCGTCTTCGTTCATGATCTCACAGATAACGCCGGATGGGTTCAGCCCCGCCAGTCGGGCAACATCGACGGCCGCTTCGGTGTGCCCCGCCCGGACAAGCACGCCACCGTCACGCGCACGCAGCGGAAAGATATGCCCCGGTGTTGCGATATCGGTCGCGGATTTTCCACTGTCGATGGCAACGGCCACGGTGCGGGCCCTGTCGTGGGCTGAAATCCCGGTCGTCACGCCTTCGCGCGCCTCGATCGACACAGTGAACGCGGTCTCGTGCCGCGAAGAATTGTGGGACGCCATCAGCGGCAGGCCGAGCGCATCGCAGCGTTCGCCGGGAAGACTAAGACAGATCAGGCCGCGGCCATGGGTCGCCATGAAATTGATCGCCTCGGGCGTCGCCATTTGCGCCGGAATGACCAGATCGCCCTCGTTTTCGCGATCCTCGTGATCTACGAGAATGAAAATCCGCCCGTTGCGGGCGTCTTCGAGGATTTCCTCGATCGACGATACGGCATCATGCCAGTTTTCTTCCATCGGTCCGGGCTTCTCAAAGGTCATGCTCACGCGACTCCAAGCGTCCTCTGCGCGGGAAATAGTTCAAGGTCGGCCAATATGCCAGAGGGACACCGATTTTAGACGGCTTCGGCCAGCCGCGCCACATACCGTGCCAGTGTGTCGATCTCGAGGTTGACCAGATCGCCCGCCGCAACCTCGCCCCAGGTTGTGACCGCCTTTGTGTGTGGGATAAAATTGACACCAAAAGTGTGTCCGGAAACTTCATTCACTGTAAGCGAGACGCCATTCAGCGCCACCGACCCTTTTGGTGCAATAAAGAGTGCGAGGTCCGGCGGGGCCTCCAACGTCACTCGGGTACTGTCGCCTTCGTCCCGGACATCAACGACTGTGGCAACGCCGTCGACGTGGCCGGAGACGATATGCCCGCCCAGTTCATCGCCTACCTTGAGCGCGCGTTCCAGATTGACCTTCCGGCCCACGGTCCAGACCGACAAATTGGTCTTGCTCACGCTTTCCGCCGACGCCTGGACTGCGAACCAGGGCCGCGGCTCGGCCCCAAGTGCCACCACCGTCAGGCAAATCCCGTCGCAAGCAATCGAAGCCCCGATGTCGATAGTATCGACGTCAAAACCGGTGGTCATACGTACATTCAGATCACCGTTCTGTTCGAGCGACACGATCTCGCCCACATCTGTGACAATTCCGGTGAACATTCCCGGCCTCCTGCATCTGGCTTTACTGGACGTAGACTGACCGCTTAGTCGCCGCAAGACCAAGCGGACCCGTGACATAGGCCCACTCGGGCCTTATCAGACAGCTATGGCGGGTGACCTTCACGATCCAAAAACACGACGATTTCTGTTCCTGCAGGGTCCGCACGGACCATTTTTTTCTTCGTTGGCGCGGCGCTTGCAGCACGCTGGGTCTGGCATTTCACGCGTTGGATTCAATCGCGGAGATGCCGTATTCTGGCGCCGAAATCCGGGGTTTCACGCCTATCATGGTGCGTCGGACGACTGGGGCGACTGGCTAAAGCACTACGCCAACCGCGAGGAAATCACAGATGTCGTCTGCTATGGCGCCAGTCGCCCAATTCACGTCGCGGCGCGCCAGGCTGCGCGCGAAAGTGGCTTGACTTTGCATGCCTTCGAGGAAGGCTATCTCAGGCCCTATTGGATCACCTACGAACGTGGCGGTACCAACGCAGACTCGCCACTAGTTGATCTGGGCCTGGGCGAAATTCGGGCGGCGCTGGGTAGTTCTGCCCTATCGCTCAGGCCGGCCCCGGACCGCTGGGGTGATATGCGCCAGCATGTTTTTTGGGGCGCGGTCTATCACGCACTGCTCTTGGCCGATCGGCGCAGTTTTCCGGCGTTCCAACCGCATAGGCAACCAGGACCCGATGCCGAGTTCGCGTTGTATCTCAGACACTTGTTGGCGATGCCGGCGCGAAGGATCCGGCGCCGGATATCAACTTATCGCGTGCGGCGGGGCTCGTTCCCCTATCACGTCGCCTTGTTGCAACTCGCGCACGACGCCAACTTCCGCGACAACTCCAGTTTCGGGAGCCAGGCCGAATTTCTGTCAGTCGTGTTTGGCGCTTTCGCGGGGGGCGCGCCTGGACACCACCATTTGGTGGTCAAAGCGCATCCGCTTGAAGACGGTCGCGAACCGTTGTTGCCATTGGTCAATTCGCTGGCGGCTGCGCACGGCATGGCCGATCGAGTTCATTTTCTGACCGGAGGCAAGCTGGCAAAATTGCTGGATGACGCGGAAAGCGCCGTCACCGTGAATTCCACCGCTGCAGAGCAGGTTTTGTGGCGCGGATTGCCGCTAAAGGCGTTTGGGCGTGCGGTATTTAATCGACCAGAATTTGTTTCTGATCAAAGCCTTAAGAATTTCTTCGCCGCGCCGGAACCGCCGGATCTTTCGTCCTATCAGGATTATCGCCAATTCTTGCTGCAGACGTCGCAAATCCCGGGTGGGTATTACTCGCTCAAGGGGCGCAGACAGCTCTTAAGACGACTGCCGGACCTTATGCTGTCAAAAACCGGGCCATATCAGACATTGCTGGGTAACCGTGCGGCGGCGGCGCAACACCTGCGCGTCGTCCCCTAAAAAGGGCCCGAAGGACTGGAAAACGCTGCCGTAGCTAGCTAGGATTCCGACAAAATCAGCCGAGGCAGGCATTATAAGGTCGAGGAGACCGGGCAGTGATTACGAACAATAAACGCCGGGCGCGTATTGTCGCCCTTTGCGTCATGGCCACTATATTGAGCGGGTGCTCGTTGCCCCGATCCGGCCCGACGAAGAGCGAAATATTTTCTGGCGCGGTGCAAAAACAAGGCGATGCCTTTGTGGTGTCGGTCAATGACCACGTCACAGCCGCGACAGCAGTTGTTCCCGCACTGGGATTTTCCGACGGTCTGGTGAAGGCCGCAGCGCTTGGGTCGGATACCATTCGACCCGGGGATACTCTGGGTTTAACGATCTGGGAAAACGTCGACGATGGACTTTTGGCCTCGGCTTCGGCCGGTGGCGCACCACTGGAGGAAATTCAGGTCGATGGCGCGGGCTTCATTTTCGTTCCCTATGCGGGGCGTATCCG
>CAJHYP010000062.1_pt1 | contig 12884 bp, 11 predicted proteins | sample 9198731 | NCBI WGS metagenome assembly CAJHYP01 (sample SAMEA7708363, study PRJEB35096) | sediment metagenome | biome: marine neritic benthic zone biome [ENVO:01000025]; feature: sediment [ENVO:00002007]; material: shallow marine sediment [ENVO:03000034] sea grass bed [ENVO_01000059] ...
ACTCGACGGGGTGATGATCGGGCGCGCGGCCTATCATGCGCCTTGGGATGTCCTGGGGGCGGTTGATTCCGAAGTATTTGGTGAAACGCCGCCGTTTGAGACGCCATTCGAAGTTGTGGACGCGATGCGTCTGCATATCGAAGAGCATCTGTCCGAGGGTGGTCGGTTACATTCGATCACGCGGCACATGCTGGGCTTGTTCGCCGGTCGACCCGGTGCTCGTGCTTGGCGACGGACTTTATCGGAAGGCGCAGCTATTGAAGGCGCAGGATTGGGTCTGATCGACGACGCGCTGACGGCAGTTTCGAGGCAAGCAGCGGCATAGGCAGGGCGGGCCCTAACGAGGTGCCACCGCGGCGGTGCCAAAAAAAAGAGGGCGCCCTGAAATGAGCGCCCTCAATCAACTGGCGTTGGATGTCAGCAGCTGTAATACATCTTGAACTCAACCGGGTGCGGGGTGTGTTCGAAGGCGTATATCTCCTCCCATTTGAGGTCCATGTAGCCTTCGATCTGGTGGCGTGTGAAGACGTCGCCCTGAAGCAGAAAGTCCATATCGGCTTCCAGCTCTTCCATGGCTTCGCGCAACGACGCGCACACTGTCGGGATGCCCTCCAGCTCCTCCGGTGGAAGATCGTAGAGGTCTTTGTCCATGGCCTCGCCCGGATCGATCTTGCTTTTGATTCCGTCGAGGCCCGCCATCAAAAGCGCCGAGAAGCAGAGATATGGATTTGCGGCCGGGTCGGGGAAGCGAACTTCGACGCGTTTGGCCTTCGGGCTTTCTGCCCAAGGTATGCGGACAGACGCCGAACGGTTCCGCGCCGAATAGGCACGCAGAACGGGGGCTTCAAAGCCCGGTATCAGGCGTTTGTAGGAATTCGTCGCCGGATTAGTAAACGCGTTCAAAGCTTTGGCATGCTTTAAGATTCCGCCAATATACCACAGCGCTTCTTGGCTCAGATCGGCGTATTTGTCGCCCGCGAATACCGGCTTACCATCCTTCCAGATCGACTGGTTCACGTGCATGCCGGTGCCGTTGTCGCCAGCGACAGGTTTTGGCATGAAAGTCGCGGACTTGCCGTAGGCATGTGCGACCTGATGGATCACGTATTTGTATTTCTGGAGGTGGTCGCCCTGGGTGGTCAGACTGTCAAATATCAAGCCCAGTTCGTGCTGACAGCTCGCCACTTCGTGGTGATGCTTGTCGACTTTCATGCCCATGCGTTTCATCGTCGACAGCATTTCGGAGCGAATGTCCTGTCCGTCATCGATGGGCGGCACAGGGAAATATCCACCCTTGACGCCTGGGCGGTGGCCCATATTGCCCATCTCATAGTCGGTGTCGGTGTTCCAGGACGCGTCGATCGCATCGATCTCGTAAGCGACTTTGTTCATCTCGACCGAATATTTCACGTCGTCGAACAGAAAAAATTCGGCCTCGGGGCCCCAATATGACGTGTCACCGATGCCGGTGGATTTCAGATAAGCTTCGGCCTTTTCAGCCGTGCCCCGCGGGTCGCGCTCGTAATGCTCGCCGGTGTCGGGTTCGACGACCGAACAATGCATCGCCATGGTGGCCTCGGCGAAAAACGGATCCATATAGGCGGAGCTCGTGTCCGGCATGAGCTTCATGTCGGATTGGTCAATCGATTTCCATCCGGCGATCGACGAGCCGTCGAACATAAATCCTTCATCCAGGAAGTCCTCGTCAACCTGATCACTTAAAACCGTTACGTGCTGCAGCTTGCCGCGCGGATCGGTGAAGCGAATATCGACGTACTCGACGTCCTCTTCCTCAATAGTCTTCAAGACGTCCTTCTTGCTCATTGGGTGACCCTTTTCCCTTTCGAACTTGCGTGTGTGAGTGGCCTATAGCGCGTCCTCACCGGACTCGCCGGTGCGGATGCGAATGGCTTGGCTGATATCTGAGACAAAGACTTTGCCGTCGCCGATTTTGTCGGTTTTGGCAGCTCCGACGATGGCTTCGATCGCGGCGTCGACCTGGTCGTCGCCCAGGACGACCTCGATCTTCACTTTCGGCAGAAAGTCCACGACGTACTCGGCACCGCGATAAAGTTCAGTGTGGCCCTTCTGACGCCCAAAACCCTTGACCTCGAGAACGGAAAGTCCCTGAACGCCGATTTCCTGTAGTGCTTCTTTGACTTCGTCCAGCTTGAACGGTTTGATAATGGCCTCGACTTTTTTCATGGCTCCGACTCCTATCCGGGCGTGTTCGGACGCGTCAGACCACGCGCGCGCGAGGGCGACAATCAAAGGGTCATTTCCCAGCCGATCTAATAGGGGCAGATCCGCCCAATTGCCTAATTTTTGTGCAATTCGCATCGCATGCGGGCAGAAAGTGAATCTGCCGGTGGTCTCTGGCTGTTTGACCAACTTCTTGGCAGTAAGGATTGAGACGTAGGCGAATTGACCGGAGACCGCATGACCGAGCTTTTGAGTGCTGCGCAAATGCGCGCCATCGAACAAGCCGCTATCGACAGCGGAGAGGTCACCGGGCTGGAGTTAATGGAGCGCGCGGGCAGGGGCGTTGTCGAAGCGATTTTTGAGGAATGGCCGGAGTTTGCGAAGGCACCCCATCGGGCGGTGGTGCTGTGCGGGCCCGGGAACAACGGCGGGGACGGGTTTGTCGTCGCACGGCTTTTGAAGGAGCAATCGTGGGACGTGGAGGTGTTTCTCTATGGTGACCCGGAAAAACTGCCGCCGGATGCACGGGTTAATTATGAGCGGTGGGGGGAGATTGGAACAGTTAATAAACTTTCGCTGGACGCCGTCATGCAAGCGCGCCCGTTCGCTCTCTGGGTCGATGCCGTCTTTGGAACGGGGCTCACACGTCCCCTCGAAGGCGAACTCCAGGAGTTGTTTGACTACGTCGAAGAAGACCCAGCCACATTCGCAAATGGAAGCGTGGCTGTAGATATTGCTAGCGGCCTATGTTCCGACAGCGGACGATTTCTCGGACCGATCTGGGAACCGGCGCTGACCGTGACGTTCCATGCTCGAAAACTCGGTCACATCATTTCACTCGGCGCCGAAATCGGTTCTAGGGGTAGCCTAAGATTGGTGGATATCGGGCTTAACACGAAGCGCAGAATCTACCCGCCACTTCGTGTCCATCCCTCCGGCTTGCATCTGTCCAGCATCGGCAAGGACCGTGCAGACAGCCACAAATACACCCACGGCCACGCTCTGATCCTTTCCGGCGGACCGGGCAAATCCGGTGCCGCACGTCTAGCTGCCCGTGGCGCACTCAGGATCGGTGCGGGGCTGGTTACCATTGGCTGCCCGAGAACCGCGCTATCTGAAGTGGCCGCCCAGACCACCGCCATCATGTGCCGGACGATCGACGGTGCGCCTGGGCTGACCGAACTCCTTGAAGATGATCGCTTTAATGCCCTCGGCCTCGGCCCGGGTCTTGGCTTGGGCCCGGATACCCAGGCACTGGTTCTCGCGGCCCTCAAGGCAAATCGCCTGACGGTCCTTGACGCCGACGCGCTGACCCGGTTCGAGCGCAATCCGGAGATTCTGTTCGACGCGCTCCACGAGAACTGCGTGCTCACGCCGCATGCGGGTGAGTTCAAACGGCTGTTCCCAGATATCGCCGAGAAGCTCACCGCACCCGCCTCCTCTGGCCCGGCTTATTCCAAGGTCGATGCGACGCGCGAGGCCGCCGCCCGCGCAGGTTGTACAATCCTGTTCAAGGGACCGGACACAGTAATTGCCGACCAGACCGCGCGGTGTTCGATCAATGCCAGCGCCTACGAGCGTGCCGCCCCCTGGCTCGCCACCGCCGGGTCGGGCGATGTGCTGACGGGGTTCGTCACCGGGCTGCTCGCGCGCGGTTTCGGCCCAATGCAAGCGGCAGAAACTGCTGCTTGGCTGCATACCGAATGCGCTTTGTCGTTTGGCCCCGGCCTGATCGCGGAGGATTTGCCCGAAGAAGTCCCAAAAGTTTTTCGCGCGCTAGACCTTTGAGATTACCTGTTCGGCATTCTGCTGCCGCACATCGAAGCCGGGTTAAGAAAAGGTTGATGAACCGCAATTGAGCGTTAATCTATTTGGAACGTCAGGGGGGACACGGGGTCATGGCGCCAATCACATCGCTGGATGGTCAGAAGAACTTGCCGCGCTACTTCGGTGCAACGTTCGCGCAAGCAAAAAAGCTGAAGAACGGCCGCCTCGATTTCCATTTGCCCGACGGTAGAACGTTCCGCATCGAGGGCCCGAACCCCGGGCCTGTCGCTGAAATTCGGGTCCATAACCCGGATGCTTTTGCCCGTTTGATCCGGGAAGGCGACCTTGGTTTTTCGGATGCTTACCTCGAAGGTTGGTGGTCGACGCCGGATTTGCAGGTGTTCATGGACGCGATGCATGCCGGCAATGACGAGATGTATAGCAGTTTCCCGGGCATCGTCTTTGTCCGCACCTATGAACGCATGCGTCACTGGTTGAATTCCAACTCCAAACGCCAGGCTAAAAAGAACATCTCATATCATTACGACCTCGGTAATGATTTCTATTCGCTCTGGCTTGATGACACGATGACATATTCCTCGGCGATCTTTGAAACCGGTCAGGAAAGCCTCGAAAACGCACAAATACTGAAATATCAAAGCATGGTCGACCAGATGGAGGCGACACCGGGCGACCACGTTCTTGAAATCGGCTGTGGCTGGGGTGGATTCGCTGAATACGCGGCGAAAGAACGCGGTCTAAAGGTCACTGGGTTAACAATATCCAAAGAACAGTATGATTATGCCGTCGATCGCATGTCGCGCGCTGGTCTGAGCGACCAGGTAGAAATCAAGTTGCAGGATTACCGCGATGAGCGCGGGATCTACGACGGCATTGCGTCAATCGAGATGTTCGAGGCCGTCGGTGAGAAGTATTGGCCAACCTACTTTAACGCGGTGCGCAATCGTCTGAAGCCGGGAAGAAAAGCGACGCTTCAAATCATTACGATCGAAGATCAGAGGTTTGATGCGTACCGCAAAGGCGTTGATTTTATTCAGAAATACATTTTTCCCGGTGGCATGCTCCCGTCACCTTCCGTTCTTCGTTCGGAAGTCGAAAATGCCGGGCTTAGAGTGATGAAATCGATCGAATTCGGTGATAGTTACAGCCAGACTCTTCGCCGCTGGCATGACACATTCAATGACCGGTGGGATGATGTCGTATCGTTGCGCGGATTCGACGATCGGTTCAGAAGAATGTGGAATTTTTACCTAACCTCTTGCGCTGCGGGATTTCACGCCGGAAATATTGACGTAACACAGATTACGGTCACTAAACCGGGATAGAGCAGATGCCGACAGGCGGGAAACTTGTCGCCGCGATCGCTTTCGCGGCTTTCGCTTACTTTATATCAGATTTGGTAAAGCCCCTTCTTCCCGAAGGATCGCGGGTTGGATGGTTTTCGCCCGTCAATGCTTTGATCGGGATGGCTATGGGGTGGACAATTATGGGGAGAGGCGCGGGCAAAACCTACCGCCAATCCTTCGGTTACGGGTTAACGACCGTCGCGGCGACGGTGTTTTGGGTGCTGATGTGCTGGTCGGGCTATGAAATGATCCGGCGGTCAATGAGGCTCTATTACGATGGACCTATCGAAGCCATTCAGGAAATGGCGCAGCTTTTTCTCGACTACGGCAAACTTGCCGCAGTACAGGAAGTGGTCTTGCCGGCGTTGGTGGGCGCATTGTTTGTATCCTGGCTGACCGAGTTTTTTGCCCGCCGCTGGTCGTGACAGGGCGTTCTGGATTTCCGATGCGTACGATCACCAATTAGAGCTATTCACCGGCCCTCGCTCTTTGGCCCCTGCGCGAACGCTCGCTGCAATCAAATGATACTCGGCTGTTCTGTGGCCATGCATTGCAACCGGTTCGTCTGAGAATTAGGACTTGAGCAACCTTAGAAGGAAGCTCAAATGCAAGTGCGTGCCGATCTCGCCGACGCGGTTGGGGACACCCCACTCATCAGACTACGCGGACCGTCCGAGGAAACCGGCTGCGAGATTTTTGGGAAGGCCGAATTTCTGAACCCGGGGCAGTCGGTGAAAGATCGCGCTGCGCTGTCGATTATCCGCGACGCGGTCGCAACCGGTGCGTTGCGTCCGGGCGGAACGATCGTCGAAGGCACGGCCGGGAATACCGGCATAGGATTGGCGCTAGTCGGCGGCTCCATGGGGTTCAAGACCGTAATAGTAATCCCGGAAACGCAGAGCCAAGAAAAGAAAGATATGATAAGGCTTTGTGGCGCGGAGTTAGTACAAGTCCCTGCGGTTCCTTACAAGAATCCGAACAACTATGTTCGGTATTCCGAGCGACTGGCAATTCGCCTGAACCAATCGACACCGAACGGCGCGATCTGGGCAAACCAGTTTGATAATGCGGCGAACCGGAAGGCGCACGTCGAGACGACCGGGCCGGAAATCTGGGCCCAGACAGATGGCAAAGTGGACGGATTTGTTTGCGCCATTGGAACCGGCGGGACATTAGCCGGTGTTGCTGACGTTCTGCAACCAAAAGGCGTAAAAATCGCCCTGTCGGATCCCGACGGTTCGGGTATGTACAAAATTTATACCGAGCAGGATCCACCGGAGGGGGACTCAATTACCGAGGGGATCGGGCAGGGACGGGTCACCAGGAACCTCGAAGGGTTCTTGCCGGATTTCGTTTACAAGATTCCCGACAGCGAGGCCTTGCCGGTCGTGTTTGATCTTTTGCGTGACGAGGGTCTTTGTCTGGGGGGCTCCAGCGGGATCAACGTCGCCGGTGCCGTGCGCCTGGCGCGTGACCTCGGTCCTGGCCACACCATAGTGACAGTGCTTTGCGATTACGGGAACCGATATCAATCCAAACTCTTCAATCCGACATTTCTGCGCGACAAAGGTTTGCCGGTGCCGGACTGGCTTGCCCACGAAGAACGGATATTGCCAACGGTTTTTGAGGACTGAGCGCATGACCAAGCTGCTCTTTCGCGAAGACGCTTATCTGAAGACTGCAACAGGGAGGGTTGTCGATGTGAATGATCGAGGCGGTATCATGCTGGATCAATCGATTTTCTACCCCACCGGCGGAGGTCAGCCGGGCGATGGCGGGACCGTGGCGTGGAATGGCGGGCAACTAACCATTGCGACAACGGTGAAGGGCGAGGGCAATACGGTTGTTCTCGTGCCCACCGAAGGCAGTTCGCTACCGCCAATCGGCTCCGAAGTCAGTCAGGAACTGGATTGGGGGCGGCGATTGGGTCATATGCGAATCCACACCGCACTTCACCTTTTGTCGGTAGTGATCCCGCTCCCGGTCACGGGGGGATCGATATCGGAAGCGAAAGGCCGTCTCGATTTCGATTTGGCTGAGCCGATCGAGGACAAAGACGCCTTGTCGGCGGAATTGAACGCGCTAATTACCCGAGACTTGCCGGTCGTTGACGACTGGATCAGTGAAGCGGAGCTCGATGCCAACCCGAGCCTCGTCAAAACCATGTCGGTGAAGCCGCCGCGCGGCGCAGGCAAAGTTCGGCTGGTGAAAATCGGTGAGGGCGAAAGTCAAATCGATCTGCAGCCTTGCGGTGGAACGCATGTCGCGCGAACAGGCGAGATCGGCCGCGTGAGACTCGGTAAGGTCGAAAAAAAGGGCGCGCGAAACCGCAGAGTCTATATCCACTTAGAACCGTGACGCGCCATTGCCAGAAGTTGTCGGTAGGCTCTTGCGTCGGACCGGCTCAAACGGCTACATGGGCCGCGCGTTGGAGAGGTGGCCGAGTGGTCGAAGGCGCACGCCTGGAAAGTGTGTAGGCGGGAAACCGTCTCCAGGGTTCGAATCCCTGTCTCTCCGCCAGCCACCCCAGTCTCTGTCAGCACTGTCGCTTTATCCCTGTTTTCTCCGGACTTTCCGGGCGCTTGCGCTGTGCCGTCTGCGTGAGAGACACCTGTGATCTGACCGACCAGGCCGAATTCCCGCCGCGGTCTCTGTCGCCAGCATCACGCGCTTCGGTTGCGCCGAATTTCCCTGCTAACAGGGAATTTACAGGGAAAATTTGCAGTTTCTGTCCGTTTTGGCGGATTCCGCACCAATATCATGTATAGATATCAACGCATTACAGCCGATTTCCCTGCGTAAATTAACAGGGAAATTTTCACCGTTAACAGGGAAATTCCCAACAGGAACAGGGAACGTTGGGCGTAGATCAGGGAAGGCCCGGATCGTCTCGATCAAACCCATACCTCCGCACCTGCTCATCCCAGTCCAGCGGAATGGGTTTGCGGACGATCTGTTCCAGAGTCAGTTCCGGTGGTTGGCGACCGTCGAGAATCGCGCTCTGGATTGCTGGAGCCAGGAAGGCGAGTTGGGCTCGCGTGCGGATGTAGGATTCGGAGTGACGGGTTGCGGCGGCGATGGCGCTTAATGGCTTTCCCTTGCGCAGGTCGGTTGTCCAGTCATGCGCACGGGCCAGCGCACGAACCAGGGTCCTGTCTGGTGCAGGTTCGCGATCGCCAGTAACGAGCTTGCCCTCGACGCCGCGCCGACGCAGCTTGAACGGCGCTTGGATCTTCAGCGCTGCCGGATTGAAATCTTTGGCTTCGAGGCCCAGTTCGTTTGCCAGTTCAACGGCGTTCAAGGTCAGTTCGATGTGGCCCTTTGCCAAACGGCTCTCCGCAATCAGACTTCCGAGAAGATCAGGCGCATTCTCGGAAAGCCGCCGCATCAGATCCATCGCTCTTTTCCGGATTGCTTCGCCAGCATCCAGATCGAGCTCGGTGCAGATGCGATGTCCGCGCGCAAGTTCGGCTATGTGCCGTGCGATGATCACCGCGACAGCGTGCTCAAGTGCAGGCCCGGGCAAGCGCCAGCCACTTGGATCGGTGCCGCCTGAGATCAATCGGTTTGACACGTAGTAGCGCAACCGTCGTCCATGGCGTTGCGTATGGGTTGGGGTCAGGCGGTCACCGGTTTCGTCCCGGAGCTTGCCAGTCAGGGGTGCGGCCGCGGTCATAGAGTGACTGCCTGCGGATCCGGCACGCGATCGTGGCCGCGCACTTGCGACTTCCAGCTTGGCCTGAACCTCGTTCCAAAGCTCGGGACTGATGATGGCTTCATGCTGCCCGTCCCAGATGTGGGTCTTGTGCCGGATCTTGCCAATATAGATCGGATTGCGCAGCACGGCGTAGATCTGACCGCGGGAGAATGGATTGCCGCCCTGGACCCGCCCGGACTTGAAGTGGTGCCGCTTGGACCTCAATCCCATATCATTCGCCTTGCGCATGACCGCGTTCAGGCAACCGAGCTGGGCGTAATGCTGAAACACCGCTTCCACAGTCTTCGCCTCGTTCTGATTTATCAAAAGTCCCCTGGTCTTCGGATCGGGATGCGGGTCGTATCCTAGCGGTGGCACCCCGCCCATCCAGAGGCCCTTTTTCTTGGAGGCCGCGATCTTGTCGCGGATACGATCGGCGGTCACCTCGCGCTCGAACTGGGCAAAGGGTCTTGTCAGAGAAACTTTGCTTGAGACGGGCAGGGTGGTTTCGTAGCTACCACTTATGACCAAACGCTCCCAATTTCGCTACTTCAAGACCTCGCCCGAGATCATTCGCCTTGCGGTGATGATGTACGTTCGGTTTCCACTGTCGCTCAGGAACGTGGAAGACCTCCTGCACGAGCGCGGCATAGACGTCAGCCATGAAACGGTCCGGTATTGGTGGAACCGGTTCGGTCCCTTGTTCGCCTCAGAGATACGGAGAAAGCGGGTTCAACACCTACGGGCGTTCTCGAAGTGGAAGTGGCACGTGGACGAGGTGTTCGTGAAAATTAATGGTGAGCGACACTATCTCTGGCGAGCGGTGGATCACGAAGGTGAAGTTCTGGAGAGCGTCGTGACTAAACGAAGAAACAAACAGGCAGCATTGAAATTCCTCAGGAAACTGATGAAGCGCCATGGCCAGGCAGAAGAGATCGTCACCGATCGCTTTGCCTCATATAAGGCAGCCCTCCGGGAGCTTGGTGCGACGGACAAGCAGATGACAGGCCGGTGGCTGAACAACCGGGTTGAGAATTCACACCTTCCGCTACGAAGACGAGAAAGAGCAATGCAACGGTTCAGGCAAATGCGAAGTCTTCAGAAGTTCGCCGCCGTCCACTCCTCCGTTTTCAACCACTTCAACCACGAGCGTAGCCTCTCCTCCCGAGACCTCTTCAAGCTGAACCGCACTGCCGCTCTTGACGAATGGCGCGGGCTCTGCTCGGCATAAAGGACAGTGCCACTGTCCCACCAGAGACTGGTTCGCATTCGTCTGACAGCACCGCCAGCCACCCCATTCTCTGTGAGCAAACTCGTTTTTCTCCGGTTTGCCGGGGGCTTGGACTGTGCCATCTGCCAGAGAGACGACCGCACTACCCCGTACTGGCGCGATATTCCCGCATCGCAGTGAGCTGCATCGAGCCCAGAGCGGACATCTTGGCCAACGTCTCGGCGCGATGAACCGTTCTTTGATACCGAGCCCGTATACACCTAACATATGAATCCTCCTAGCTCAGCAAATCAGGTCTGAGCGCCATTACGACGCCCAGGGCCAAGAGGACGATACCTCCGATCAAATGTGATAACCGCGAGAACCGCCCCGTGGCGACAGCAGCGCGCAGCGTCAGCATTGCTGCTACGAAGATGATGGTGTCATCCAACAGAAAAATCGAAAGATACAGCAGCAAGTAGCCGTAGTAGGCACCCATTGGCAGATCGTGCATTGACAGGCTCTGCGTATATATCGCCGGCAAGCCGGCGGAGCACGCCAGTTCAACCAAGTTTACCACTATTGCAAGCCCGGCGACACCGAGCGCCGCAATGGTCAGGTTTGGTTGTTCAACCATCGCCCTGAAGGCCTCTGATATCCGTTTCCGCCGCCCCGATGGCGTCACTCGGCACACACCCTCCGGATTGGTCCAGTATTCTCGCAGATAATAAAAGCCCGCTCCGATGGCTAAGGCACTGATGGCCAGTCGTAGCCATCCCACGGCGCCCAACCACAGAACGATATTCAACCAGGCCGCCATAACGGCAAAGTACATAACACCCGTAGCGGCCAGGAACACGGCTCCCAAAATCCACATTCGTTTTGCCTCACGAACCCCGAGAAGCAATCCGATCAACAGCGCCAGCACCCACATCGCACACGGATTGAACCCATCCACACCAGCCAACACCACCGTTAAAAGCGGAAGAGACAGCGCGCCGAGATCAACTTCCCCGATCAATGGAAGCTCCACCCTTCCGAGATCGCGGGCCGCCGGAGGAGCAGTCGGTCCGACAGCGGACATCGCTTGACCTTCGATCAGGGAGCCTACGGGGTCGGCACATGGGGCATCCCGGCACAGGGCTATCATCCTTCGATAACGTGCAGCTGTAATCCCGCTTGCGGCAAACCCGATCTCGTAGCCACCGCCGATCACGACAAAAGGTACCGCAGCCCTCTCCGCGCCCAATAGGCTGATCGTTTCGGCGAATATGGCGTCGTTCTTTTCGGAAACGCCGAGTTCGATAAAGACAGGTTCTACTGTGCCAATCTCTGCGTCGATCTCAGCCAATGCGGTTTTGGCCCGCTCACAGTGGGGACATCCTTCCTGCCAGAACACATAGACGGGTACTTCCGATGTCCCCGCTGTCCCGACACCGGCCATAGACGAAAGCAGCAATGCCACGTAAAGCATCACCGCTCTGCCCACCGAACAACATCGATTTGCGTACATGCACCGATTCTAACCAGAATTCGCTCAGTTGCCTTGATTCTGCTCAAAACCTGCGGTGCGTAACGCTCGAGTCCATCGGCGCAACGAACGTGCTCTGCCCGCGTTGCGGACAATGCAGTCAAATACGATTGAAGTGATTTCCGCTCCGCCGATAACACTTAACGCAGCTACTGAAGCAGCAATATCGCGCCGTGCCAAAGCCGCAACTGCGACGTAGCTTTTTAGGTTTGCAAATTCCAGGCGATTGACCGGATGCATGCGTCGCAATTCAAACGGTGGTAATCAATCACTGCGGCGCGAACTGAGCGCCGTGCTCCCCGTTCGACGAATATCTGCTGCCATTTCGAAGCGATCAGGAGGTGAAAATTTCACCGCGCTTACCCCACCAAAATACATGTCCAGCGCGTCGAACCGGCGCTGCGCTACGTCCAGTTCATCCACTGGCATTCCTGGTTCAAAGGCTACACAGGGCTCGGCCTCCCTAGACCACTCGACGTGAAGGCGAGCGTGATCCACCGCATCTTGAAGCGTCATGTCGAGATGGATGAAGTTCGTCAGTGTTTGCAGAATCGCGGTGGTAATGCGGTCTGCGCCTGGCGATCCGATGGACAGCACGGAGCCCTCAGGGCCACGACCGGTCGTTGGCGCCATGTTGGAGGGGATGCGTGTGCCGGGGCGTAGCACGTGAAATCCTCGCTTGTTGAGCTCGACTTCCCCGAGGGTGTTGTTCATCCATATGCCCGTTCCTGGTGGCATAACGCCGGAACCGTAACCCGCGGACGCAGTTATGGCGCAGGCAAGTCCATTAGAATCCACCACTGAAGTATGCACTGTTGACGGCGAGGCCAGCGCCGATGAATTCCTTTTCGCAAAATGCAGTAGCTCCTCTATGTCGTGTCCGAGTTCGTCGGATTTATCCAGGTAGCGCCGGCGAAACTGCATAACCTGGGTCTGTACGTCGATCAAATGGGCCGCCATCGGCGCCGTCCAGGCGCTATGCTGGAGGTCACGCACCAGTAACAGCATGGCTGCCAGTGCAGCTCCCCCAACGCTTGGAGCCGCCGCAGTCGCCAGATTCCAATCATCCAAAGTTACTTCGAGTGCCGGTAAGTTGCGTGGACGGTACGC
>CAJHYP010000414.1_pt1 | contig 12807 bp, 8 predicted proteins | sample 9198731 | NCBI WGS metagenome assembly CAJHYP01 (sample SAMEA7708363, study PRJEB35096) | sediment metagenome | biome: marine neritic benthic zone biome [ENVO:01000025]; feature: sediment [ENVO:00002007]; material: shallow marine sediment [ENVO:03000034] sea grass bed [ENVO_01000059] ...
CGGCGGCGCAGTGGGTGTCGACTGGGCTGTTGTTTCTGGCAATGTTCCTGAGCTGGATCATTTTCCTGACATTTGACGGTGAAACACAGCAAATTCAGATCCTGCGCTGGATCGAAAGCGGTTCACTGGCGACCGATTGGGCGATCCGACTGGATCGGCTGACGGCGATCATGCTGGTCGTGATAACCACCGTCTCGGCGCTCGTGCATCTCTATTCCTTCGGCTACATGGCGCACGACGAGAACTTTCACGAAGGCGAAAGCTATCGCCCACGTTTTTTTGCCTACCTAAGCTTCTTTACGTTCGCGATGCTGGCGCTGGTGACAGCCGACAACTTGGTGCAAATGTTCTTTGGTTGGGAAGGAGTGGGCCTCGCCTCATACTTGCTGATTGGGTTTTATTTTCGCAAACCCAGCGCGAATGCCGCCGCAATCAAGGCATTTATAGTCAACCGCATTGGGGATTTCGGGTTTGCGCTGGGCATATTGGCGCTCTTCTTTTTGGTCGACTCGATCAGATTTGACGACATCTTTGCGGCCGCGCCAGAGTTGGCGGAAACCGAGCTGACATTCCTTTGGAGTTCGTGGAACGCGGTCGAGCTTGTCTGCTTCCTCTTGTTCATCGGCGCGATGGGAAAATCGGCGCAGTTCGTGCTGCACACCTGGCTTCCGGATGCCATGGAAGGCCCAACGCCGGTCTCAGCACTGATCCACGCCGCGACCATGGTGACAGCGGGCGTGTTCTTAGTCTGCCGGATGTCGCCGCTGATGGAGTTCGCGGACTGGACGCAAGGCTTCATCGTCACGATCGGTGCCGTCACGGCCTTTTTTGCGGCGACCGTGGGCCTAGTTCAAAACGACATCAAGCGCGTGATTGCGTATTCGACCTGCTCGCAGTTGGGCTATATGTTCGTGGCGGCGGGCGTTGGCGTCTATTCGGTCGCGATGTTCCACCTTTTCACGCACGCGTTCTTCAAGGCGATGCTATTCCTCGGGGCTGGTTCAGTCATCACGGGGATGCATCACGAGCAAGATATGCGGAACTATGGCGGTCTGCGCCACAAGTTGCCCTACACGTTTTGGGCGATGATGATCGGAACACTGGCCATCACTGGCGTCGGTATCCCGCTCACCACAATCGGTTTCGCCGGGTTCCTGTCCAAGGATGCGGTAATTGAAAGCGCCTTCGCCGGCGGCACATCTGCATCAACATTTGCGTTTTGGGCCTTGGTCATCGCCGCGCTGTTCACCAGCTTTTATTCCTGGCGGCTGATGTTCATGACGTTCTTTGGCGAACCGCGCGGCGATCATCACACGCACGAACATGCGCATGAAAGCCCGATGACGATGATCGCACCGTTGGGTGTTCTGGCGGTAGGCGCGGTGTTCGCTGGGATGATCTGGTATAAGCCGTTCTTTGGGGATCATCACTCTGTTGAGGAGTGGTTCGGGATCACACAAAGCGACGACCATGCTCAGGTTTTGACGCTTGGCGCGGCCTTTGCGCAGGAAGCGCAGGATGTGGAGGGCGAAGAAGATAACGCCGATGATGGTGCCGGTGCCGCTGAAGAGAGTCACGGCGAGGAGGCGCACGACGAGGGCCAAACCACCGGAGACAATCACGACGATGGCCCAGTTCCCGGACAGGGCGCCATATTCATGGGGGCGGGCAAACGCGTGCTCGTCGACGCGCAACATGCAACGGCGTGGGTCAAGGTCAGCCCGTTCATTGCAATGTTGATTGGCCTTGCGACGGCGTATTTCATGTACATGATACGGCCCGATGTGCCGGGCCGCCTGGCCGCCAGCCAGGCGCCGCTTTATCGGTTCCTGCTCAACAAATGGTATTTTGACGAAATCTATGACGCGGTTTTTGTCGAGCCGGCCAAGGCGATTGGGCGGTTCCTTTGGCGGCGCGGCGACTTGGGCGTAATTGACGGGTTCCTCAATGGCATGGCGATGGGGGTCGTGCCCTTTTTCACGCGCCTCGCTGGTCGAGCGCAATCGGGCTACATCTTCACCTACGCCTTTGCGATGGTGCTTGGGATCGCGGTGCTTGTCACCTGGGTGACGCTGACCGGGGGGGCTGAATAATGCTTGAAGGCAGCCTTCTTTCGATCATCATATTCATCCCGCTCATTGGCGCCGCCATTTTGGCGATATTCCTGCGCGGCGAAGATGAAGCCGCGCAAAAGAGTGCGAAATACCTGGCGCTGCTGGCGACAAGTGTGTCGTTTCTTGCCTCGCTGTTGATGTTGGCCCAGTTCGACCCGTCAAATCCAGGGTTTCAGATGGTCGAAGAGGCCGAATGGATCCTTGGACTGAATTACAAAATGGGCGTCGACGGGATCTCGATCTTGTTTGTGATGCTGACCACATTCCTGATGCCGATCACCATACTCGCGTGCTGGGATGTGAAGCACCGGGTCAAAGAATACATGATCGCCTTTTTGGCGTTGGAAACGCTGATGCTGGGCGTGTTCACCTCACTGGATCTGGTGCTGTTCTACCTCTTTTTCGAAGGCGGCCTGATCCCGATGTTTCTGATCATTGGCATTTGGGGCGGCAAGGAACGCATCTATGCCGCGTTCAAGTTCTTTCTCTACACCTTCCTTGGCTCGGTCCTGATGCTGGTCGCGATTATCGGGATGTATGTGGACGCGGGGACAACGGACATTCCGTCGCTTTTGCAGCACAACTTCGGCTCGGAGACGATGAATGTTTTGGGGTTCCAGATCATCGGCGGCCTGCAGACGCTGCTGTGGATCGCGTTCTTTGCGTCGTTTGCCGTCAAAATGCCGATGTGGCCGGTTCACACTTGGCTTCCGGATGCGCACGTTCAGGCACCAACGGCGGGTTCGGTGGTGCTGGCGGCGATCCTCTTGAAGATGGGCGGCTACGGCTTTTTGCGGTTCAGCTTGCCGATGTTCCCTGTCGCCTCTGATCTGCTTGCCACTTTCGTGCTTTGGCTGAGCGCGATTGCGATCGTCTACACGTCGCTCGTGGCCTTGATGCAGGAGGATATGAAAAAACTGATCGCCTATTCGTCGGTTGCGCATATGGGATTTGTGACGGCCGGTATATTCGCGGCAAATCAGCAAGGTCTGGACGGAGCGATCTTTCAAATGATCTCACACGGATTCATTTCAGGCGCTCTCTTCCTTTGCGTCGGTGTGATCTATGACCGGATGCACACGCGCGAGATCGATGCTTACGGTGGACTGATCAACCGGATGCCCGCCTACGCCGCGGTTTTCATGCTGTTTACCATGGCGAACGTCGGACTGCCGGGCACCTCTGGCTTTGTCGGCGAATTTCTCACTCTGGTCGGTATGTTCCAGGCAAACACCTGGGTTGCGGCGGTTGCGGCGACGGGCGTTATTCTGTCTGCAGCCTATGCGCTTTGGCTGTACCGTCGTGTCGTGATGGGCGATCTGATTAAGGAAAGCCTGAAATCAATCACCGATATGACCCAGCGGGAGCGCGCGGTGTTTGCGCCGCTTGTAGTAATGACAATTTTGCTTGGTGTTTACCCAAGCCTTGTGACTGACGTCATCGGACCCTCAGTTTCGGCGTTGCTGGGCGAGTATCAAACGGCGGTCGCAGAGTATTCGGACATTGTGCAAGTCGCGTCGAATGGAGGGGGCAACTGATGCAATCCGGTGATCTCACTCTAATCCTGCCAGAAATCGTCATTTCGATTTTCGCGATGGGTGCATTGCTGGTTGGCGCATATGGCGGCAAGGACAAGCTCGCGCCGATGCTGCTTTGGGCGACGGCCTCTCTTTTTGTCGTCGTTGCAGCCTGGATAGGTCTGCAAGGCGGCGGGCGCGGCATCGCATTTGGCGGCATGTTCGTAGATGACGGGTTTGCGCGGTTCGCCAAGGTCACGATCCTTTTAGCTGCCGCCGCGATTCTTGTGATGAGCGAAGGCTACATGACACGGCGGGGGCTATTGCGGTTCGAGTTTCCGCTATTGGTCGCGTTGGCTGCAGTTGGCATGATGATGATGGTCTCGGCGGGCGATTTGATTGCGCTCTACATGGGGCTGGAGCTGCAATCACTGGCACTTTATGTCGTTGCGGCACTTCGTCGGGACAGCGTGAAATCGACTGAAGCCGGTTTGAAGTATTTTGTCCTTGGAGCTTTGTCGTCAGGGCTGCTGCTGTACGGCTCCTCGCTGGTTTACGGTTTTGCGGGAACGACGCTTTTCTCCGGCATAATTACCGCAGCTGGAGGTGAAACCTCGATTGGGCTTTTGATCGGTCTGAGCTTCATTGCGGCTGGCTTGGCATTCAAGGTCAGCGCCGCACCGTTTCATATGTGGACGCCCGACGTCTACGAAGGGTCGCCGACACCAATCACCGCATTTTTTGCGACCGCGCCAAAGGTTGCAGCGATGGCGCTCTTTGCCCGCGTCGTACACGATGCGTTTGGCGAAATCGTCGGAGATTGGCAGCAAATACTGGCTCTACTGTCGCTGCTGTCGATGTTTCTGGGCGCGATTGCCGCCATCGGGCAGACAAACATCAAACGCCTGATGGCTTATTCGTCCATCGCGCATATGGGATACGCATTAATGGGTCTGGCGGCCGGAACGGTCTTTGGTGTTCAGGCGATGCTGGTCTACATGGCGATCTATGTGACAATGAACGTTGGCACGTTTGCTTTCATCTTGTTGATGGAAAAAGACGGCGCACCGGTTGTGACAATATCATCGCTCAGCATGTATTCGCGGCGCGATCCAACAAAGGCGCTGGCGATGCTGGTGCTGCTTTTCAGCCTGGCGGGCGTGCCGCCGTTAGTTGGGTTCTTCGCAAAATACTACGTTCTGCTGGCTGCAGTGGAGGCGGGGCTGGTCTGGCTGGCCGTTGCCGGTGTGATCGCCAGTGTGATCGGAGCGTTCTATTATCTGCGGATCGTCTATCTGATGTATTTCGGCGCCGAAGAAAGCGAACTGGACACCGGCGGGTCGCGGATACTGTCTGCATTTCTTATCGCCAGTGCGGCGGCAATGGTGTTTGGCGTCGTGAATTTGTTCGGCGTTGAAGGCGTGGCGGAAGCAGCGGCAGCAACGCTTGTTAACTGACGGACGCCTTCCATGGCCTGATAATACGGGCAGGGTCATTCTCGATGAAGTTGACAGCACGATGGCTGAGGCGGCGCGCCGGGCACCGTCATTGCATCGGCCAACTTGGATCATGGCAAGGAAACAGACCGCTGCGCGCGGTCGTCGCGGACGGAGCTGGTTCGAGCCGGACGGCAATTTTGCAGCCACACTGGTGCTGAAGCCGCGTTGCAATGCGGCAGTGGCCGCACTTAGGTCTTTCTTGGCTGCGAACGCGCTTTTTGAGGCGTTGGCGATGAGCATCGACCGCAGCCGTCTTACATTGAAGTGGCCGAACGATGTTATTTTGAACGGCGGGAAAGTGGCCGGCATCCTACTTGAAAGCGCCGGCGTGGCGGACGAAGTCGAATGGTTGTCCATTGGATTTGGGGTCAATCTGGTCTCAGCACCGGAAGGTCTCTCGGGTGCCGATTTTCGACCCGTGAGCCTTGCCGCCGAGGGCGGTGAAATCATGGGTATCAACGAACTCCTGTCGCTCTTGGCGTCAAACATGGCCACTGAAGAGCGCCTATTCGCCGAGCTCGGATTCGGGCCAATTCGCGAAAAATGGCTGCGTCGTGCGGCGCGACTTGGTGAAGCAATTACCGCACGGACCGCGCGCGATGAAATCACAGGCACGTTCGAGACTGTGGACGACGCCGGTCAATTGGTACTGACTACGTCAAATGGCCGGGTCAAAATCCCGGCCGCAGACGTTTATTTCTAAGGGAGGCCGCGCAAATGCTGCTGTGCATCGATTGCGGCAATACAAATACAGTCTTTGCAGTCTGGGACGGGTCAGAGTTTCTGGCGACGTTTCGAACCTCGACCGAACACCAGCGAACCTGGGATCAATATTACGTCTGGCTGTCGCAGCTGATGGAGCATCGGGGAATTCCGATGGAGATCAATGAGGTCATCATCTCGTCCACAGTACCGCGGGTCGTTTTCAATCTTCGGGTGTTCACCGACCAGTATTTTGGCTTGCGCCCACTTGTCGTCGGCAAGCCCGATTGCGCATTACCGGTGCCGCCCAGAGTGGACGAGGGCACGACCGTGGGGCCGGACAGGCTGGTCAATGCCGCCGGCTCCTTTGACAGATACGGTGGCGATCTGATCGTCGTGGATTATGGAACGGCGACGACATTTGATGTTGTGGCTGAGGACGGTGCCTATGTCGGTGGTGTAATCGCGCCAGGGGTAAACACCTCACTTGAGGCGCTCCACATGGCGGCAGCTGCTTTGCCGCACGTCGACGTGACAAAGCCGCAAAAAATCGTTGGTACAAATACGGTCGATTGTATGCAGTCAGGGATTTTCTGGGGCTACGTCGGGCTGGTTCGCGGAATTTGCGACAGGGTCAAAGGCGAGTGCGAACGACCAATGAAAGTGATCGGCACCGGCGGACTGGCGCCGCTCTTCAATCAGGGCGATGGGCTATTTGACCTGATCGACGACGATCTGACGATGCACGGCCTGACCGTCATCAATGCTCACAACAAGGAATAATGAATGAGTGATCGGTTGATCTATCTGCCACTGGGTGGTGCGGGCGAAATTGGAATGAACGCCTATGTCTATGGGTACGGTCCGATGGGTAAAGAACGTCTGATTGTTGTCGATCTTGGCGTGACTTTTCCGGATATGGCGACGTCGCCAGGTGTCGATCTAATCTTTGCGGACATCACCTGGCTGGAAGATCGCGCGGACCGGATCGAGGGTATTTTTATCACCCATGCGCATGAGGATCATATCGGTGCGGTCGGTCACCATTGGGGCAAGCTGCGCGTGCCGATTTATGCCCGCAATTTTACCGCGCATCATGCCAAACGGAAAATGAATGACGCGGGTCATGGCGAAGAAAACGTGATCGTTGTCGAGAAGTGGCCCGATGTCATCGAAGTGGGACCGTTCAAGGTTGGATTTGTGCCGATCAGCCATTCGATTCCGGAAAGTTCAGGGCTTGTCATCGACACGCCGGCCGGGCGGATCGTGCATACAGGTGATTTCAAGCTAGACCCGACCCCGTTGGTCGGCGAGGCATGGGATCCCGCACTTTGGGGCGCCATAGGTGCGGAAGGTGTGAAAGTGCTTGCGTGCGATTCAACCAATGTCTTTTCGCCGAAGCCCGGGCGCAGCGAAGCGGATGTTGGGCCAGAGATCCGAAAGCTGGTGGAAAGCGCGTCCGGCATGGTTGTCGCCACTACGTTTGCGTCGAACGTCGCACGGGTCAAAACACTGGCCGAAGCGGGACGCGACGCGGGACGGTCAATCTGCCTTCTTGGTCGCGCAATGCGGAGAATGGTCGAGGCGAGCGTTGTGACCGGCGTACTGACCGATTTCCCAAAGACGGTGTCGCCGGAAGAGGCGGAAGACATACCGCGCGACAGTTTGATATTGCTGGTGACCGGCAGCCAAGGGGAAAGGCGCGCGGCCTCTGCCGCACTGAGCCGCGGCAAGTATTTAGGGCTCGAGTTGGCTGAAGGTGATCTATTTCTGTTTTCGTCCAAGACCATTCCGGGAAATGAAAAGGGTGTAAACCGGACTATTAACGCGTTTTCCGAAAAGGGCGTTGATGTCGTGGATGACGAGTCCGGATTTTATCATGTCTCGGGCCATGCTAACCGTCCTGATCTGGACACGGTCCACGAGTTATTGAAACCGCAGATGGTTATTCCAATGCACGGTGAACATCGCCATCTGCGCGAACACACACGCCTTGCGGCGTCGAACGGGTTTGCCAGCGTCATTGCGCCAAATGGTACGATGGTCGATTTGACCGGGGATGAGCCCGATATCGTCGAATATATCGAAGCTGGACGAACTTATCTTGATGGTTCGGTGCAGATTGGTGCCCTCGACGGCGTGGTGCGAAACCGCATCCGCATGGCACTCAACGGCCATGTTTTGGTGACGTTGATCATTGAAGGCGACGAACCGTTGGGCGAGCCGTGGGTCGAATTGTCGGGATTGCCGGAAACCGGTGCGTCCAAGGCGCCGCTGTCGGACGTTCTTGAAGAAGATCTGAGCCAGATGATTGGGCGCGCAAAGCGCAAAACGCTGGCGGATGACGATGATCTTGAGGATGACATCCGACAGGTTGTCCGGAAATCGGCGCAAGACGAAATTGGCAAAAAGCCAGAGGTCACTGTGGTTATCAGTCGGTTGAGCGGCTGAGCCTGATGTTGCCAGTTGTTTTTGATCTGGACGGCACTCTGATCGATAGTTTGCCGAACGTGACGGACGCGGTGAATAGGCTATTGGCAGATGCAAATTTGCCGGCTCTACGATCGGATGTGGTGGCTAATTTCGTCGGACGTGGCGAACGGGTGCTGCTTGACCGATTGATTGCCGCCACCGACCTAGATGGGTCTGATTATGACACGCTGATGCAGCGGTTCATCGAGCACTACAAGCGCGCAGCCGCAGATACGTGTGTGTTTCCAGGCGTGGTGTCGGCTTTAGAGGCATTGAGGAAAGACGGCGTGCCGATTGCGCTCTGCACCAACAAGCCGCGCGCACCGTTAATTCCAACCCTCGAGGCTGCCGGGCTTGAGGATGCCTTTGACGTTGTCGTTGCGGGCGATGATTTGGAAAAGCGCAAACCCGATCCAGCACCACTGCATTTCATTATGTCAGAACTAGGAGCACAAAGTTGCGTCTTCGTTGGAGACAGTGAAGTTGACGCTGAAACCGCACATCGCGCGGCGGTACCATTTCTTATCTTCACGGAAGGAATATGCGCGGTGCCGATTTCTGACCTCCCGCACGATGCGGCGTTTGGCGCGTTTTCAGAATTGCCGGAATTGGTTCGCCGATTTGTGCAGGTACCTGCGCGTTAACTTGCGCGCCGTTCCTCGAAACTCATGGCAATAAAGCTGGGTAGATGATCGCCCATTCCGACGGTTTTGCTCTTGTCGTTGCGCCGTCCCTGATCGCCGCGCTTGGGCTTCGGGGTGTCGTCGTTTGCAACTTTTTCCGGGGCGGAGTCTTTCTTGATTTCTTCCGGCTTGGCACGTCTCCCTTGCTTGGGTTTTTCGCCGGCTTCGGGCTTTGGCGCGTTCGGTAAATCGGTTTGAGGAATCTGTTTGCCGGTTAGGCGTTCGATAGCACAGAGGAGTTTTTCGTCGGCGGACGAGCAGATCATAATCGCTTTGCCCTTGAGGCCTGCGCGTCCGGTTCGACCGATACGGTGAATGTAATCCTCGGAATGGGTCGGCACGTCGTAGTTGAATATATGGCTGACTGCAGGGATATCCAGACCGCGCGCTGCGACATCAGAGGCCACCAGAAATTTCAGACTGCGATCGCGGAATGCGTCGAGCGTCTTGGTTCGCTGCGATTGGTCCAGATCGCCGTGAATCGGAGCGGCATCAAACTTATGTTTCTTTAACGATTTGGCGACGATATCGACATCCGTTTTGCGGTTGCAAAAGACGATGGCGTTGGTGCAGGCGTCTCCTTCGCGCTGAATAAGATCGCGCAGAATTCCACGCTTTATCTTGGCCGCTTGGTCGCGACGTGGGGCGCGGAACTTGACCACTTCTTGGGCGATCGTTTCCGAGGCTGTCGCTTGCCGCGCGACTTCGACGCGCTCGGGTGCGGAAAGAAATGTGTTTGTGATCCGCTCAATCTCCGGGGCCATTGTGGCGCTAAAAAAGAGTGTCTGTCGGGTGAACGGCGTCAGCGAAAAGATGCGCTCGATATCGGGAATAAATCCCATGTCGAGCATTCGGTCCGCCTCGTCGACGACCATAATTTGAACGCCGGTCAGCAATAATTTCCCGCGTTCGAAGTGGTCGAGGAGGCGGCCCGGCGTTGCGATCAGCACATCGACGCCCCGATCGATCAGCATGTCCTGTTCTTTAAAGCTAACACCGCCAATCAGCAGTGCTTTTGTCAGGTTTACATGCTTTGCGTAAGTCTCGAAGTTTTCGGCAACTTGTGCCGCAAGTTCGCGCGTCGGGCAGAGTACGAGGCTGCGCGGCATCCGTGCCCGTGCCCGTCCACGGGCAAGCATGTGGATCATCGGCAGCGTGAAACTGGCGGTTTTCCCGGTGCCGGTTTGGGCAATGCCCAATACGTCGCGCCCTTCAAGAGCTGCGGGTATCGCGCCTTTCTGAATTGGAGTTGGGGTCTCGTAACCGGCCTCTTCTACGGCCTTCAATACTTTTGGCGAGAGTGCCAAATCGGAGAATTTCGTCATCTCGGTCCATAAATTACGGACCAAGTTCACGGCCCGTCGGCTGAGCGGCACGGGTCCGGATGACCACAAGCTTATCCACAAGCTACCGCAGGTGGGACTCCACCTAGGGCAATCACCGGTTGCGGTCAACGCGCTATGGAGAATGATGCACAATGATGTGAAATTTGGTGCATTGTTTCCTGACAATCGGAAGCCGCCGGAAATAGGCCCCTTTTGTCATAGCACAAGTTTATAAGGGCAGGATGGTGGTCAGAATTACCCGCCCGCGCGGATAAACTGCGGCGGGAGCAATTCGCCAGAAAGGTCAAGCATTTGGCAGGAATCTGGGCAACATTTCTGCGATACCTGCGGAAACCCGCATATGTTCTATCCGGGCGGTAATCGCTGCGAGTACTTATCCACACTTGTTTAATTCGGTGTCGCCGGGATCGCTGGCTAATTCCTGTCCGGAGGGTGCCGCAGGCGTGCCGATGCTCAAACCATCATTTCTTTTGTTGCAGAAAGGCTTAGGTCGGGGAAATCGCGCTCGATCCGGTCGATGTCCCATTGAAGACGGGTCAGGTAGACCACATCGCCGTCGTTGTCCTCGGCGATATGACCTTTGTTCGCTTGCACGAATGCGTCGACCTGCGCTTTCTGGCCTGTAACCCATCGTGCCGATGTAAACTGCGACGGCTCGAAGCGGACAGGCAAGCCGTACTCCAACTCGATCCGGCTCGCGAGCACGTCGAACTGAAGCTGGCCGACAACTCCCACTATAAAGCCCGAACCGACCATAGGCTTGAAGACTTTGGCGGCGCCTTCTTCCGCAAATTGCCGCAGCGCCTTGTCCAGGTGCTTGGCTTTCAACGGATCACCAGCGCGGCAGGATTGTAGCAATTCGGGCGCGAAAGAGGGAATGCCGGTGACTTTAAGCACTTCGCCCTCGGTCAGTGTGTCGCCGATGCGAAGCTGTCCGTGGTTCGGGATCCCGATGATGTCACCGGCCCAAGCCTCTTCCGCGAGTTCCCGGTCGGCGGCGAGGAACAGGACCGGGTTCGATACCGCCATCGGTTTTTTCGATCGGACGTGAGTCAATTTCATGCCGCGCTGAAAGTGCCCGGAGGCAAGGCGGATGAACGCCACTCGGTCGCGATGCTTGGGGTCCATGTTGGCCTGAACTTTGAAGACAAAGCCGGTGACATTTTCCTCGTCCGGGCTGACCTGACGAGGTTCGGCAGATTGAGGTTGTGGGACCGGACCGAAATCTCCAATCCCATCCATCAGTTCCTTGACACCGAAAGAATTAATCGCGCTACCAAACCAGATCGGTGTCAGGGTGCCGTCGAGAAAGGCTTGTGCATCGAAGGGCGGCAGCAGCGCGCGCGCCATTTCAACTTCTTCGCGAAGCTGAGCAAGCGAATTATCGGGGATATATTCCGACAGTTTGGGGTCGTCCAACCCATCGATCTTGATCGATTCCGCAACCTTGTTCCGGTCGGCCCGCTCCATCAATTCCAGCCTGTCGTTCAGCATGTCGTAGGACCCGATGAAGTCGCGACCCGTCCCGATGGGCCACGAAGCCGGGGTAACATCGATGGCCAAGTTTTCCTGGATCTCGTCGATGATCTCGAATGTTTCGCGGCTTTCCCGGTCCATCTTGTTGCAAAACGTCAGGATCGGCAGGTCGCGCAATCGGCAGACTTCGAACAGCTTTTGCGTTTGGCTTTCGACGCCCTTCGCGCCGTCGATGACCATGATCGCGGCATCGACCGCTGTCAGTGTGCGGTAAGTGTCTTCAGAAAAATCACTGTGGCCCGGTGTATCGACGAGATTAAACCGAAAATCGCGATAGTCGAACGACATCGCCGAGGCGCTGACCGATATGCCCCGATCCTTTTCCATTTGCATGAAATCCGAGCGGGTCCGCCTGGCCTCGCCTTTCGCGCGCACCTGGCCCGCCATCTGGATCGCCCCACCGTAAAGCAGGAACTTCTCCGTCAGCGTGGTTTTCCCCGCGTCGGGGTGCGAGATGATCGCAAATGTCCGTCGCCGGGCGATTTCCGGTGGGAGGGCTGCGATGTTGGATGTGCGGTCGAGCATGAGCGGGATATAGCTACGCATACGAGCACACGCAATCGCGTGAATTCATCGGGTTGACTAGGCTGCGTTGGATTGGCACACTAAGAACATAACAAGAACGAAATTGAAGCCTGCCGACGGTAGGATACCGGGAGATTAACGCAAATGAATACTCAAGAAATTGCCCAGGCACTTTGCAATCACTGCAGAAACCACACCGAAGCGCAGGGGCTCGACGAGCTATATTCCGACAGCGCCATTTCGGTCGAACCAATGGCGGCTGAGGGCCAAAATCCGATCAGCGAGGGCCGTGACGCAATTAAGGCGAAGCACGACTGGTGGGCCGAAAACTTTGAAGTCCATGGATTTGATTTGGAGGGGCCATTTGTAAACGGCGACAAGTTCAGCGTCATATTCGAAATCGACGCGACAGA
>CAJHYP010000219.1_pt1 | contig 12744 bp, 14 predicted proteins | sample 9198731 | NCBI WGS metagenome assembly CAJHYP01 (sample SAMEA7708363, study PRJEB35096) | sediment metagenome | biome: marine neritic benthic zone biome [ENVO:01000025]; feature: sediment [ENVO:00002007]; material: shallow marine sediment [ENVO:03000034] sea grass bed [ENVO_01000059] ...
AACTGCGGTGCCGGGGCCAGCCCCTGAATTCTGGAGACGATCAAGGGGCCGGCGAAAATGCCGACGCCGAACCCTGCCAGAACTGCAACTCCCACAATTGCGCCCCGCAACTCAGCCAGGCGGCGGCGGGGTACGGGCGGGCCGACCTCGGCGACGGTATCATCTCCGGTGGCGATCGGAACGCCTTCGACCCAATCCTCAATGACCGCTGCCGTCCTTGGCGTTTCATCCTTGGTTTCGTGAGATGCGTGCGCATCGGTCGGCCGATCGCCTGGCGGCAGTGAAATATCCCTCTTGCGCAGCGCGGCCTCGATCGCGCGGGCATTTGCACCAGCAGGACGCGCTCTGGGAATATCCGGCGCGCCTCCCGCGTTCGCCGGCGTTTTCGCTGGTCCGGTCGAACGCTGCGCCGCCGCCTTAGCGGCACGAGCCGCCTTGTCTCTTTGCTCAAGGACGACTTGACGCCGGGCGCGCGCATCTTGAAGGCGCTTTTCAAAATTCATGACCGTGCCAATCGCGCAAAGAACCGAACGTGTAGTCGCTTCGGCTCCCCGCGATCTTCATTTTCCCCCACCTAAATCACGTCACTCGCGACGGCGAACATTCGCCGTTCGACCCTCTGGATTGGCCCGCGCAAAGCACGGCGTCTCCAACTTCGAAGGTTGAACACCCTAATATTGGACTTTATTCGGCCTTGGGTCCAGTCCGGAATGCGTCAGAATCGCCGCGGAGCAAGGCCGGAATGAAACCATGAAACAAAACTTTCCGCCGTGAACACCGGGCAACAGATTGTTTCCCGGATATCGGCTGCATAGGGCGTCATGTTTGTGCACTCCAGCACCAACGCGCCTACCTCGGGGTGCGATTCCATCAGTGCTTTGGCAGCGGCGACGTTGTCTTCCCGCGCGGCCTCGACGTCGAGTTCAAGCGCGTTGCCCAGTATGGCCTCGGTAAATTCCCGCCCACCTTCGGTTGTACCAATCGGCGTCCCGTCCGGCACGCCCGCGGCAGCCAGATGCTGATCTGTCAACGAACTTTCGGAAATTGTCAGAATTCCAGCGCGCTTATCTGGCGGGAGCGTGGCGTTCGCCAGTCGAACCTGCATCAGCGGCGACGTGGCGACCGGAACTTGCACCGCGTTTGCCAAGTCTTTTTGAAAAAGCGACAGAAATCCGCAATTCGTCGTGATTCCATCAACCCCGTCGGCGACAAGGTCTTTGGCAGCGTCAATGAAGGTCGAGAGCAGGCCATCCGCGCCTTTCCTGACGACACGATCCGGCGAGGCGTCTTTGACAACCTTGTAATGCACGGGAAACGGCCAGGTGGTGGCATTGCCCATGTCACCCGGGATTCGCGGAAATTGCGCATCGAGCATGAGAACGCCCACAGGCGCCCCGTAGATTGCCTTCCCGCCAACTGCATTCATCCACACGCTCCCTACCAGAAAGAATCGACGTATTATCGTGCGGCGCTGGCCGTCTTTCCATGGGTCGCGCGCGGGATACCCACCAAGGTTGGCTTCAGACGCGGTTCACGTTCAAGATTCGCCCAAGAATCATCGACATTTCTGTGCCTTTTGCGATGATCCGTGGGCAAACCAGGGGTGGAAGGCGCCTTGTGACTGAAACAGTGGCCATCATAGGCGCGGGGATTGTCGGTGTCTCGACAGCAATCTGGCTGCAACGCGACGGTCACAAGGTCATATTGATCGATAAAAAGGGCCCCGGAGAAGGCACAAGCTTCGGCAACGGCGGCGTACTGGCATCAGTGAGTGTGGTCCCGATCAGCATCCCGGGGGTGATCGGCAAGGCTCCGGGCATGCTTCTAAGCCCAAACCAACCCTTGTTTCTGAAATGGAGTTATCTTCCGAAACTGATCCCATGGCTTTTGAAGTATCTGCGCAATGCCAATGCCGACGCCGTTCGCCACCGTGCCTCGGCCATATCCCATATCATCGGCAGTAGCCTTGCGGATCATCAGGCGCTAGCTGCCGGGACCGGGGCGGAGAAATGGATCGTTCCGTCAGATTATCTTTTTCTTTACAGAGACATGCAGCATTTCGAAAGCGATGCATTCTCGTGGGGCATTCGCCGCGAGAACGGCTTTGAATGGGAGATTCTGGAAGGCGCGGCCTTTCATGAAGATGACCCCGCCTTTGGGCCGGAGATCAATGTCGGTGTGCGGAGCAAGAACTTGGGCCGCATCGCCGATCCGGGCCGTTATGTAAAGGACCTTGCCGCGCACGCCGAAGCCAACGGCGCCAGGCTCGTGATCGGCGATGCCGAAGATATCGTTCGCGAAAGCGGTCGGGTCATTGGCGTGCGCGTTGACGGAGAAACAATCGATTGCACATCCGTGGTGCTTTCGGCGGGCGTCTGGTCGGGTCCGCTGGCCCGTTCGCTTGGCGTCAATGTGCCGCTGGAAAGCGAGCGAGGCTATCATCTGGAGTTGTGGGAACCCAATATCATGCCGCGCTCACCGGTCATGGTAGCCTCGGACAAGTTTGTTGCCACGCCGATGGACGGGCGATTGCGGCTGGCCGGGATTGTCGAGTTTGGCGGGCTGGAAGCCCCGGCATCGCGCAAGCCCTTCGCGCTATTGGAGCGGAGCATCCGGAACGCAATCCCCGGGATTGAATGGAAGGAGACAACTGAATGGATGGGTCACCGGCCTTCGATTTCCGACTCATTGCCGTTGATCGGGGAAGTTCCTGGCGTGACGGGCGCTTTTTTCGGATTTGGACATGATCACATCGGGCTTACTGGCGGCCCAAAAACCGGGCGCATACTGGCACAGCTCATCTCAGGAAATCATCCAAACCTTGACCTCGGCCCCTTTTCGCCCGCACGTTTCGCGGTATCGGGAAGAATATAATCAAAACACCGAATTCAAATAGGGAGTGACCAACATGACCAAGCTAACCAAAATTGTGTCCGGGGCCGCGGTGGCTGCGGCAATGGCCGCACCGGTAGCGGCCGAAACCTGGGATATGCCGATGGCATACTCGGCCTCCAACTTCCATTCGGCCGTGGGCGCCGAGTTTGCCAACTGCGTGACCACCGGTACCGGCGGCGAAATCGAGATCGTGACCCATCCGGGCGGCTCGCTGTTTCCCGGCGCCCAGATCAAGCGCGCGATCCAGACGGGCCAAGTGCCTATCGGCGAACGGCTCCTATCGGGTCACCAGAATGAAAATGCATTGTTCGGATTTGACTCAATCCCCTTCTTGGCTACTTCGTTCGACGATAGCGAAAAGCTCTGGAAAGCTGCCAGGCCATCAATCGAAAAGCTGCTGGCTGAACAGAACCTGACATTGCTGTATGCGGTGCCATGGCCCCCACAGGGGCTTTATTTCAAAAACGAAGTGAATTCCGTGGCCGATATGGAAGGCATCAAATTCCGGTCCTACAACAACGCAACTTCTCGTTTGGCTGAGCTAACCGGCATGTTGCCGGTGACCATCGAGGCCGCCGAGATCAGCCAAGCCTTCGCAACAGGTGTGGCCGATTCTATGGTGTCGTCGGGTTCCACTGGCTATGACCGCAAGGTTTGGGAATCCCTGAACTACTTCTACGAGGTCGACGCCTGGCTTCCACGCAACTACGTGATGGTGAACTCAGGTGTTTGGTCCGGCGTGTCGGGCGAGAACAAAGCCGTCATCGAAGGTTGCGCCAGCCTCGCCGAATACGCAGGTAACTGGCGCTCGAAGGAGTATACCGGTTTCACCTTGCAGGGCCTGCGTGACGGCGGCATGACCGTCGGTCCAGCAAACGACCAGATGGTGGGCGAGCTGAAGGACATCGGCGTTACCATGACCAGTGAATGGCTTGAGGCCGCCGGCGACGAAGGCAAGGCCATCGTCGATGCGTTTATGGCGATGCAGTAACGACGAGTTGCGGGCGGCCATCTGAGGCCGCCCGCACCCTAACTCTGAAGACAAACTGACGGGGGACACAATGGGCGCGCTGAAGGGGCTTCGCTCCGTACTGGATTTTATCTATCTCGCCGCCGGCGTGCTCGCCGCGCTCTGCCTGATCGCGATCCTTAGCCTGATTGTCCTCCAGATGCTGGCCCGCTGGACGGGCGAGGTGGCGCCGGGCATTCCCGAATACGCCGGTTACTTCATGGCGGCCGCCAGTTTTCTTGCCTTCGCCAACGCGCTCAACCGCGGCAGCCACATCCGGGTGTCGATACTGGTCAATGCAGTGCCGCGCGCGGTGGGGCGCTGGATCGATGTCTGGTGCTTTGCGATTGGCGCTGCCGTGATGTGGTACTTCGTCTACTACGGTTGGCGGTTCGTGAATTTCTCGATCATGATCAACGACATCAGCCAGGGACAGGACCGCACGCCGCTCTGGATTCCACAGTCGTTCATGCTCACAGGCGCCGTCATCATGGCGATTGCTTTGACCGATCACCTTGTCAACCTCTTGTTAAATGGTGAGCACCGGATCAAGCGCGATCTGGTCGACCAGAGCTTCGGGGAATAGGGCATGGAAGACCTCAATATCATCATCCTGTTCCTATTCGTTCTGTTTCTTCTTTTGGGTTCGGGCGTCTGGATCGGTCTGGCGCTGATGGGCGTCGCCTGGGTCGGAATGGAGCTGTTCACGACGCGGCCGGTCGGCGATGTCATGCTGACGACGATCTGGTCATCTTCATCGTCGTGGACGCTGACCGCGCTGCCACTCTTTATCTGGATGGGTGAGATCCTCTATCGTACGCGATTGTCCGAGGATATGTTCAAGGGGCTTTCACCCTGGATGGCCGGGTTGCCAGGCGGGCTCGTGCACACCAATATCGTCGGGTGCACGGTTTTTGCCGCGGTGTCGGGTTCGTCCGCCGCGACGCTGACCACGGTCGGCAAAATGTCGATCCCCGAGTTGCGAAAACGCAATTATCCCGAAACGATGATCATCGGCACGCTTGCGGGTGCTGCCACGCTGGGCCTGATGATCCCGCCGTCGCTGACGTTGATCGTCTATGGTGTGACCATCAACGAGAGTATCTCCAAACTGTTTTTTGCCGGGATATTGCCGGGATTGGTGCTGGCGACAATGTTCATGGCGTATGTCGCGATCATGTCGCGCATCTCGAAAAAGTGGAATCCAAACGCCGAACCGCCGATGACCTTTGGTGAACGCATTGCCAATTCGCGTTTCCTGATCCCTGTAATCTGCCTGATCCTTGTGGTCATCGGCTCGATGTATCTGGGCTTTGCCACTGCCACAGAGGCCGCCGCCTTTGGTGTCATTGGCGGGTTGCTGTTGGCGGCCTCGCAAGGCTCGCTGACGTGGAAAACCTTCACTGAAAGTCTGATGGGGGCCACTCGCACCAGCGCGATGATCGCACTGATCCTTGCCGGTGCCGCTTTTCTGTCGCTCTCGATGGGATTCACCGGCCTGCCGCGCGGGTTGGCCGACCTGATCGCGCAAATGGAACTCACCCGCTTCGAGCTGCTGATGGTACTGTTGGTTTTCTATATTGTCCTCGGCATGTTCCTGGACGGAATTTCTTCCGTCGTTTTGACGATGGCTGTGGTGGAGCCAATGGTTCGTGAAGCCGGTATCGACCTGATCTGGTTCGGTATATTTATCGTCGTGGTTGTCGAGATGGCACAAATCACGCCACCAATTGGATTCAACTTGTTCGTGCTTCAGGGCATGACTCATCACGAGATGGGGTTCATCGCCCGCGCCGGGTTTCCAATGTTCCTGATTATGGTTGTGATGGTATTTGTACTTATCCAGTTTCCCGAAATTGCAACTTGGCTGCCGGAAAATATCCGAAAAGGGCCGGGGGGCTGACCCGTTCATCCACCGGCGCACGCCGTCTAGAGGCTGCGCCTTGGCCAATTCTATTCAGCAATCCTGAGCGCGGGTTCCCGTCATAATGCAAGCATTGGAATTTGCCGCGCGCCACGGTCGCTGGTGTCTCGTGCTTGGTTTGGCCGCCGGCCTGTCGCTGCCGGAACTGGCGCAGATCCTCGCACCCTATTTGCCGGAGATGATCGCGCTGCTCCTGTTCTTGGCGGCTCTCAGGATCGGACCTCGCACCACCATTGGCAATTTTCGGGACATCAGACACACGCTCGGAACAGTTGCTATTTATCAATCAGTTGCGCCGCTTGTCGCGTTGGCGGGGGCTTTGCTGTTTGGAGTTGCTGGAACGGCTGCAGGATTGGCAATGGTCCTCGTTCTGGCGGCGCCTCCCGTCACCGGAGCCGCAAATTTCACCATTCTGATGGGCCGAGATCCGGCAGCACCGATGCGGCTTCTGCTGGTTGGCACAGCATTCTTTCCTTTGACCGTAGTGCCGGTGCTTTGGTTGTTGCCTGCAGTCCCCACAATTGGCGGTGTCATCGAAGGGGCATTCCGATTGCTTTGGGTGATATTCAGCGCCGTTGGCATTGCTTTTGCGCTGCGCCATTTCCTTTGGCGGGACATGGCGGACCGGCACCGCGCTGCGCTTGATGGGGCTTCCGCCATTCTGCTTGGCGTCATTGTCATCGGCCTGATGTCGGCGGTCGGTCCGGCACTTTCTGGCGCGCCCTGGATTTTCGCAATTTGGCTTGGATTCGCGTTTCTCTTGAATTTCGGACTTCAACTCGTTGCCGCAACCTTTATGCCGATAGCGTCGCCCGTGGATCGTGCCGGCACAGCCCTTGTCGCGGGCAACAGAAACATCGCGCTATTCCTGGTGGCCCTTCCAGACCATGTCATGGCGGAGGTGCTTCTTTTTATTGGCTGTTATCAGGTGCCAATGTATCTGACACCTATTCTGATGCGGCGAATTTTGGCGCGTGACTGACCGCGAGTATTCCGCATCACGATCCGTTGCTGGACCCGCGGCGCACGCTGTCGCAAGTTGAAACAGTCACTGACACCCGTCGCTCCACAGAGGACCTTGCAATGCCGCAACCCGATCACGTTTCAATTTTTGATCTTCCCGATCCGGATACGCTCGATGACGATACCCGCGCCTATTTCGACATCTGCCGGGAAAAGCTCGGGCTCGTTCCCAATGTGCTCAGGACGTTCTCGCGCGACCACGAAAAACTGAAGACATTCTCGGCCTATTACAACCAACTGATGCTGGCGGACTCCGGGCTGTCAATACTCGAACGCGAGATGGTTGCAGTCGTGGTTTCCTGTGCAAATCGCTGTTTTTATTGCCTCGTCGCTCACGGACAGGCCGTCAGGCAGCTGTCGGGCGACCCGGAGTTAGGAGAAATGCTTGTAATGAATTATCGCGTTGCAAAGCTTGATCCACGGCAACGCGCAATGCTGGATTTCGCCTGGAAACTGACGACCGAGCCCTGGACGGTGGAGGAGCCCGACCGTCAGACTCTCCGGGACGCCGGATTAACCGACGACGAGCTGTTCGATCTGTCGGATGTGATCGGATTCTTCAATATGTCAAATCGGTTTGCTATCGCGACCGACATGATGCCGAACCGCGAATATCACGCGATGGATCGCTGACCGAGCGCCCGTTTCCGATCTGCGGACAAGCTATGCAGCTAGGAGCGTTGACAGGCACGGCCTGCGCCGGTTCCACTGCGCAAAAATAGGGAAGGGCAAAAATGCTCCGAAAATGGGCGGCGGTGGCAACTGGGGTGGCACTTGCACTTTTCGCGCGTTTTTTGACTGCGGCCCGGGCGATCTGGGATGGAACCGATCCCGTGGCCCGACAGCGCATTTATTTCGCCAACCACACCTCGAACGGGGATTTCATGCTGATCTGGACGGTGTTGCCGCCGCCTTTGCGTCGACAGACCCGCCCTGTCGCCGCGGCCGACTACTGGCTGAAGAACAAGGCGCGGGAATTCATCGGCCGCGATGTTGTCAATGCAGTGTTGGTCGACCGTCGCGCCAAACATCGCGACAGCGACCCTATCGAGGCGATGGTCGAGGCGCTGGACGACGGCGCTTCGCTGATCATCTTTCCCGAAGGCAAGCGCAACACTACGGGGGCGCCTCTTTTGCCCTTCAAAGCAGGGCTCTACAATATGGCCAAGGCGCGCCCTGAGATCGATCTGGTGCCGGTCTGGATCGAGAACTTGAACAACGTCATGCCCAAGGGTGAGGTGATTCCGATCCCGCTTATCTGCACAGTTACTTTCGGTGCATCGATCCATGTGGGCAAAAGCGAAGGCATCAAGCAGTTTTTGAAACGCGCCGAGGCGGCTCTGCTCGCGCTCGACGCCGCCGAAGGGGTCCGGTCATGACCGGCGTCCATGCCGATCTCGTTGTCTTGCTGGCAGGTGTCGCGGCGATCCTGGTCCTTGCCTCGTCGACAGCAATGATCCTGAAGGAACGCATCGCGCCGGACGGTTCGAACCCGGTGATCGAGACCCTGATCGATCGGGTCAAAGCCTGGTGGGTGATGGCGATCCTGATGTCGATCGCGCTTCTTTTCGGGCGGATCGGCATAATCCTTCTTTTCGCCTTCTGCTCATTCGCCGCGCTGCGCGAGTTTCTGACGCTGACCACGAAATCCCGGGCAGACCACTATTCGCTCTTAGCGAGCTTTGTCCTGGTCCTGCCGCTTCAATACGTATTCATCGGCTATGATAATTTTGGCCTCTTCTCGACCTTCATCCCGGTTTACGCCTTCCTGCTCCTTCCGGTTTTTTCGGTTCTTCGAGGCGACACCGAAAATTTCCTGAACCGGGTGGCCGAAACTCAATGGGCGTTGATGATCGCCGTCTTCGCAGCAAGCCACGTGCCAGCGCTCATGAACCTCTCGATCGAAGGCTTCGAGGGCCGCAACATCCTCTTGATCGCCTATCTGATCTTCGTCGTGCAGTTCTCGGACGTCGCGCAATATGTGATCGGCAAGATCTGCGGCAGGCGCCCTTTGGCGCCGGACTTGTCGCGCTCCAAAACCTGGGAGGGAACGCTAGGCGGTATCGCCCTGTCAACGCTCGTGGGCGCTTTCCTCTGGTGGCTGACGCCGTTTTCCTTCCTGCAATCTGCGCTCATGGCGCTGATCATCTCTTTGATGGGCCTTGCGGGTTTTTTGGTGATGTCGGCGATTAAACGCGACAAGGGCGTGAAGGATTGGGGGCATTACATTCAAGGTCACGGCGGGTTGATCGACCGGTTGGATTCCGTGGTGTTCGCCGCGCCGGTCTTTTTTCATCTCACCAGGTTCTTTTGGAGTTGAATGGCAGCCCCGAAACCAAACGAGTGTTTCAGCCACGAACTAGCCATCGCATTTTTCTGTAGAAAAAATCTTCAGACGCTAATGGTTGTCGCGCGGCATGTGTTGGCGCGCAATGTCGCGAAACTTTGGCGCGCCCTCCAGAACCATTCCCTCTGAAAACGGCCGCACCCGTTCGCGAAATATCTCCTGCCAGGGCGACTGGCTTTCGGGAATCAGAGCTGTGTCGTTAAGCACGGCCCGCCGCGCGTCCAAAACGTCATCGCCTGCCAGGTTATCTGCAGAGCATTTATTCAAATCGATCCGCACCCGGTCGCCGGTTTCAACAAGTGCAAGCCCGCCTCCGGCGGCGGCTTCCGGAGATGCGTTCAATATCGACGGCGACCCGGACGTGCCCGATTGCCGACCGTCGCCAACGCACGGCAATGATTGCACGCCTCGCTTCAGAAGATACGACGGCGCGCGCATATTCACGACTTCTGCGCCCCCGGGATATCCGATCGGACCGGCGCCGCGCATGATCAAAATGCAATGTTCGTCGATCCCCAAGCTCTCGTCGTCGATCCGTGCGTGGTAGTCTTCGGGGCCATCAAAAACTATCGCGCGGCCTTCGAATGCGTTGGGGTCATCGGGGTTTGACAAATACCGTCCTCGGAATTCATCTGAGATGACGCTGGTTTTCATGATCGCGCTGTCGAAAAGATTGCCTTTGAGGTTGATGAACCCAGCATCCATCAGCATCGGCGCATCTGCAGTTTTGATGACGTCGGCGTTCACGCTGCGTCGGTCGGCGCAGTTCTCGGCCATGCTCTTGCCGTTCGCAGTAAGCGCGTCAGGATGCGGCAGAAGTCCGGCAGCAAGCAGCTCGCCGATCACCGCGGGAACACCTCCGGCCCTATGATAATCCTCGCCTAGGTATTCGCCCGCCGGCTGAAGGTTCACCAAAAGCGGTACTTTGTGACCCAGACGCTGCCAGTCATCGTTGTCGAGCGGCACACCGAGGTGCCGCGCAATCCCGTTCAGGTGGATCGGGGCATTTGTTGACCCACCGATTGCTGAATTCACAATGATCGCGTTTTCAAAGGCTTCGCGGGTCATGATGTCCGATGGCCGCCGGTCAGCAAGAACCATTTCCACGGCTTGCTTGCCGGTCTCATAGGCAATTTGGCCCCGCTCTCGATATGGCGCCGGAATGGCTGCCGAGCCAGGCAATTGCATGCCCAGCGCCTCGGCCAGTGAATTCATCGTCGTCGCTGTGCCCATTGTGTTGCAATAGCCCACCGAGGGCGCAGAGGCCGCGGCAATCTCCATGAACTGCTCGTCCGTAATTTCACCGGCGGCCAGACGTTCTCGCGCCCGCCAGATCACGGTGCCTGACCCTGCCCGTTTGCCGTTGTACCAGCCGTTCAGCATCGGTCCCACGCTCAGCGCGATGGCTGGAATATTCACCGTCGCGGCTGCCATCAGAAGCGCAGGCGTGGTCTTGTCACAACCGATGTTCAGAACCACGCCGTCGATCGGGTATCCGAACAACGTCTCGACAAGCGAAAGATACGCCAGGTTTCGGTCCAGCATTGCCGTCGGCCGCTTGCCGGTTTCCTGGATTGGATGCACCGGAATCTCAATGACAGTGCCGCCAGCCGAGACAACACCGTCACGGACCCGTTTCGATAATTCGATGTGATGCCGGTTGCAGGGACTAAGGTCACTTCCCGTCTGCGCGATGCCAATGATCGGCTTGCCTGACTGTAACTCGTCCCGGGTCAGGCCGTAGTTCAGGTACCGTTCAATATAGAGCGCCGTCATCTCCGGATCGTCTGGATTGTTGAACCATCTTTGACTGCGAAGTTTCGGCTTAGTCATCAGTCATTCTCCAAATGGACGATGCGCCCGGCCTATTCCAAACCCCACCGGGTTTCTAGGGCGCGGCACCGGACTTCTCGATTTAACGGCTTCTAAAGAGGTCATCGATAGACCCGAGGATGGGTGGCTAAGGAAGGGTGGTGCGATGACCGCGCAATCCAACGCGCCCATTATTATCAAGCGCAAGAAAGTCATTGCGGCCGGCCACCACGGCGGCGCCTGGAAGGTTGCGTATGCCGACTTCGTCACCGCGATGATGGCGTTCTTCCTACTGATGTGGCTATTGGGTGCAACAAACGAGAAGCAGCGAATTGTCTTTGGCCGTCGCAATTTTCTTGCCGGTGGCAATCTGATTTTGGGTGTCTGCGAGATTTCGGTTGATGGAACGCAGGTTCTGCAGAGCGACCATTGCGCTCGTTTTAGTAAGAATACTAGCCATTTGGCTTTCTCCTATTCTGGGCGGCTTTCCGCCACGTTTCGGAAACGTCATTCAGACGCATGAAGCCATTCTGACCGTTGCGCAGGCCGCCCCCGGGGAAACGCGCGCCATCCAAAAGATGCAGGGAAACCTTCAGGCGAAAGTCTTAATAAGGTCTCAATGGCAATTCAGATGAGACCTGCAACCATCTAAAATCTTAGACAAAATTTATAGGCGTTGTCGAAGCGTTTGGGCGCGCTGGGCAATCGGGCTGCGGCTTCCATCCGCGGCATAGGTGGTCTGTTCACTCAGCGATCGTGCATCGGCGATCTGCCGGACAGCCGATTTCAAGCCCCGGGCTGCGGCTTGCAGTAATTCGTCGTTACGCATCGCTGCTGCGCGAAGCCTGTCGACGTGTGCCGTCTCCGCCCTTTTTGCGCGACCTATTCTGCTCGCCAGCAGCGATTTTCGAGTTGCCAGTCGCTCGAGATCTTCAAACCGCGCAGAAAGGATCAGATGGCGTTCTTTTTCGAGTATGTCTTCGAGCTCACTCAGGATACTCATTTTGCACTCCCTTTTTCGGTCAAGGACCGATAGATCGATTCCGCCAATCCAATCCCGCCGGCTTCAACCATCGCCATGGCCTGTTCTGATGCCAAAAGGCTGGAAACCTGATCTTCCCCGACTCCTCCGCCGAAGCTCGTTCGGGACTTTCCCAACCCCGTCGCTCGAAGCATTTCAGACAGAAAACTTGCCTCAAAAGCCTTTGATTTCTCCCAAATCGCAGGATCTCGCCGCGCGGGACCTTGGCGTTCACCCACAGGGTGGATTGAAATGTCGGGCATTCTGCATCCTCATCTCATGAAAATCTTCGGCACTATGCGTGCGCAAAGTAAAGAAGCGGTAACTTTGCACGATTACGCCGACGGTAACGCAAGGGCAGAAGGTCCGGACGATGCAGAATACTGTATTCTCAGTTGAACCTCAGAGTAGTCGCACCACAATACTCTCAATCGCCACCATTGGGCAAAACTTGTCTGTCGCCGATCCCGCGACACATTTCAAAACGGTGTTTGTCAGTCCCGATACTTCGGAGCCAGAGGCCCGTGCAACCGATGCGCTCGACGCACCCGCACTGGCTGGGCAGCCCGACGTGCCAACCACACTGATAAAACAGGATACAGCGGCTCTTGGATTGGTGTCGAAATCAGTGACCCACCTAGGTTTCCGGGCGATGCAAGGCACTCCGGAAGCAGGTTCGCGAAAAAAAAAAAAAAAAACTGTGCACCATTGGC
>CAJHYP010000417.1_pt1 | contig 12561 bp, 11 predicted proteins | sample 9198731 | NCBI WGS metagenome assembly CAJHYP01 (sample SAMEA7708363, study PRJEB35096) | sediment metagenome | biome: marine neritic benthic zone biome [ENVO:01000025]; feature: sediment [ENVO:00002007]; material: shallow marine sediment [ENVO:03000034] sea grass bed [ENVO_01000059] ...
CAGCGCCGCCGTCGCCTCGTTGAGGCGCGCCACAAAGGCGTCGTGGATGCCTGCCTGAACATAGAACCGGTTTGTGCAAACACAGGTTTGCCCCATGTTTCGGTATTTCGCGATCATCGCGCCTTCGATGGCGGCATCCAGATCGGCGTCATCAAATACGATGAAAGGTGCATTTCCACCTAGCTCCATAGAGACCTTTTTGACCGTATCGGCGGATTGCCGGATCAGGGTTTTGCCAACTTCGGTGGAGCCGGTGAATGTCACTTTGCGCACATCCGGGCTTTGCATGATCGCGCCGCCGATGTCTTTTGACGACCCGGTCAGGATGTTAACAACGCCGGCCGGAAATCCAACGTCCTCTGCGAGCTTGCCCCATGCCAGTCCAGAGTAAGGTGTTGAAGTTGCAGGCTTTGCAACAACCGTGCATCCGGCAGCCAACGCCGGCCCGAGCTTGCGGGCGAGCATTGACGACGGAAAATTCCACGGCGTAATCGCCGCCACAACCCCGACCGGGTGGCGCGACGTCAGTAGCCTGCGATCGCGGGTGGGGGACGGGATGATCTCGCCCTTGGCTCGGCGAACTTCCTCGGCAAACCAGCGAATGTAGGCTGCACCAATGGCAATTTCGCCACGCGCTTCGGCCAGGGGCTTGCCTTGCTCAGCGGTTAGAAGCTGAGCCAGCGATTCCTGGCTGTCCATCAACGCATCGTGCAGCTTTTGCAGCAATCCGACGCGCCATATCAGATCGCTTCGGGAATAATCCTGAAAGGCATTTCCCGCTGCGGTGATCGCCCGGTTGGTTTCCGCCGCACCGCAATTTGGAACAGTCCCGATCGCTTGTCCGGTCACTGGATTAGTCACCGGAATTGTCGACCCATCGTCGGCGGCAGTCCACTTGCCGTCGATTAAATTGGCTTCGCTGAGTAGGCTGCCGAAGGTGCTCATGGTGTTTCCTTTGAAAAAGCGAATTGTGTGTGCTGGCGGTAGGTTTCACCGGGCCGAAGCACGGCGCTTGGGAACCCATTGTGATGATTGGCGTCGGGCCAGATTTGCGGTTCCATCGCGATCCCAGCTCGGTTCGACATCGGTAGCCCGGCCAAGCCCGCAATATCAACATCGATCCTGCTACCGTCGTAGATTTGCAGGCCTGGTTCGGTGGTGCTGACGTCCATCGAGCCCCCCGAGTCTAGGCTGGTCAGGCGGGCGACTTTGCGAATTTCCTGGCGATTTGATGAGAGACAAAAGTTGTGATCCAGTGGTCCGCCGTCTGCGACGGGTCTTGGCGAACGGAAATCACATCGCGTGCCCGCAACGCCGCAAATTTCGCCGGTCGGGATCAATTCTTCGTCGACTGGCAAATAGCTATCTGCATCGATCTGAAGCAAGTGGTTAGCAATCGATCCGGTTCCATCGAGCGTGAAATAACTGTGATGCGCGAGATTGCAAAGCGTCGGGGCATCCGTGGTTGCTTCCATTTTGACGTCGAGCGTCGCCTCCGAACCGAGGCTGTAAACGACTCTGGCTTCAAGCGTGCCCGGAAATCCCATTTCGCCGTCGGCGAGTGAAATAGAGAACGCAACGCTATCGGTGGTTGCACATTCGATCTGCCAAACCTTCTTGCCTGTGCCAGCGGCTCCACCGTGGAGTGTATGTTTGCCAAGAAAATTCCGGTCTAGCTGATGCGTTTCGCCGTCCAGCTCAAAATGGCCGTCGCGAATTCGATTGGCGCAACGCCCTGCAATCGCTCCAAAATACGGCGAATGCGTCAGATATGGTGCGAATGTTTGAAAGCCCAAGACAAGCGGATCGAGGTGTCCGTCGAGGCGCAGGTCTTGCAGCACAGCGCCGAAACTCAGAAATTGCGCCTGTAACTGGCCGGATTGAAGCCGCATTCGGTGCACTGGTGTGCCGTCTGGCATGGTTCCGAATATTTCCATGACTTACATGCGAATCTCGATTGCCTGCCCGGTGCGGGCACTCTCTTCCGCCGCCTCGCCGACAACAACCGACCACAGCCCGTCCAGAACCGTGACTTCCGGTTGCCGATTTCCGGATCGGACCATGTCTCGAAATCGCTCGTGCTGATAATAAGTCGAGCCGTGATGATCGCCTGCGGCTAGAATTTCAATGTCGACGTCCACTTTTTCACGAACGACCCGCTTCTCAACTCTGGTTGAAATTTCGATTTCGGAAGTTCGCTCATTGCCGTTGTTTGACAGTCGCGCTGGCCCCGGCACTTTGGCATCCAATCGTGCGACATCCCCTGTCACGGATATGATCTCTTGCCAATAAGATCCTTCGGCAAACATGCACAGGTCCAGCATTCCTCGGGTCCCATTTGCGAAATCGACAACCGCATATGCGTTGTCGATCACGTCAGGCACGCGTCCGTCGTAGTGTTCGTCCTGATGGTTCACATCAACGCCGGCGGACGCGAACACCCGGATCGGATCGCTGTCGAGCGCCACGCGCATCAGGTCCCAAAAGTGGCAACACTTTTCGACGAGCGTTCCACCGGTACGTTCATTAAACCGGTTCCAGTCGTCGACTTTGTCTAGGAACGGGTACCGATGTTCGCGGATTGATACCATTTTGGGTGATCCGGCTGTGCCGCTTTGCAATTCTTGCAGCAACCGCTGAACCGGCGGCATATAGCGGTACTCCATTGCGATCCAAATGGGTGCGACGCGCGACGTCGCCTTACTCAAAACATCGCGGCAATCTGCCGACGTGGTGCAAAGCGGTTTCTCGCAGAGGATCGGAAGATTTGAATCCATGACATCGAGCAGAATGGAATGATGCGTGTCGTTTGGTGTTGCAATGATCAACGCGTCGCAAAGACCTGATGACAGCAATTGCCCGTGGTCGGCAAACCCTTTGGCTGTGCCTTTGGCTGAAGCAATTGCCGACGCGCGCATCCTACCATTGGGATCGGCAATAGCGGTGACTTCGCAGCCGTCCAAAAGCCCAATGTTTCGGATATGCTCCTGCCCCATCATGCCTGCGCCGATCAGGCCGTAACGAATAGTCATATCAAAGTTCCAACAATGGCAGATTCATCGCACCTGCCACGCCGCGCAATGTTTCGCGATGATCGCCATAGGCAATGGCCAGATGATGCTCAATCCCGCCTGAAATCAGATCATTCAGGACGTCGCCGGCATCTCGTGCAAACCGGATCACTCCGGAAGTCCCTGTGAACGCCATTGGGCGCTTCAACATCTCGCCAAAACCAAGCACCATTTGCTTTCTGCCAAAGGCCTGGCTGACGCGCATATACGTCACCGGCCCAGGCTTTAGCGAGAATTGATAAAGAAGTGGCTGTCTGCGATTTGTGTGAATCGTTGCCTCGGCGAGAGCTTCCGGGTCTCGCATCGAATACGGCGCCTGTCCACAATGCCAGAGGACGCCAGTGTTGTCCGACATATCGATGTCGACAACATCGGTCAAAAAAACCGGCGCCTGCGCTGTTTCTTGCAGCACCATTTGCGACAACGCGCCAAAAACATCCGCCTCGCACGCACAGGGAATCTTTGCTTCGCCCATCATCGCGGCGGGGCCGCAGACCGCACCGCCGTATTCGGTGAATGTCTCCGGCCAACACCTAATGGCAAAAGCGTCATACCCACCGCTTGCCGTCAAGTCGTCAAGTCCAAGTTTCAGCCTGAGTGAGCGATCAAGTTCGATCTGATTGACGTCGTCGAGCCCACTTAACTCCCGATCAGTTTTGTCGCGAAGGTTCTTTGTTCTCGCGGCGGACGCAATTCGCGCGGCGTCGAAAAGATCGCCGATCTCCATTTCGTCGACATCGACCCCCGCCAGTTCTTTCAGTTCTTCGGCGTCATAGGCGCAAGTATCGAAGCCAGCGGGGTGCTCGCCAAGCCGCGCGATTTTCCGCCCCCGAATAGCATTTGCGACGGTGGCTCCTGCAGTTGTCTCATCAGGTATTATGGCAGGGTTCAGCGGCTTGGTGCGCATCTCGCCCGAAATCAAACGCGCGATCTGATCCGCGGCATCGGTCTCGGGGTCGCAATACAGCCAGGAGAATTCCCGCATTTTGAGGCCAAGCGCGTGGCTCGCAAGATTCAATCCGCAAAATGCATTGAGCCGAAGCCGACCTCCGGACCGGGGCTCCGGCACTGCCCAAATGGATATTGGCTGATCGAAAGCGTCCGCGACCGCGCCTACCACGCTGGCATCCGTGAATGTGGCCTGAAGGATCAGAACCTGATCGACATTGGACGAAGTAAGGGTATCGATGGCCCGCCGCGCCATGTCCTCGTCGACCAACAGTTCACGTGAGCCAATTAGATCATGCTCAGTCGCGTCGAGCTGACGCAACATGGCGTCGAGTTTGCTTTCGGCAAACGGGACATCAAATGTCGGCCGCCCGAGCGGCAGAATGCCAATTCTCATTCAGCGGCTCCCGAAGTCTGCGTATGCGTGCCGAAAACTGGCATCATTGGGTTGGAATGTAGCGCCATCGTTCCCGAAACATGAATGAGTGGCCCAGTTTGCAGCATGTTGGTCGGCCAAATCGCCAATTTCGGCCAAATAGTCGACGGCCACGCTCCGAAGGTCGTGTTCGATTTTTTCCCAGTCAGGATAGGTCGAGAACGCATCAAGCCAAATTGCCCGCCCGGCGAGAAAGCCGGACGCGCCGGCGGCGAAGGCGTGGCCTAGAACTTTCTTGAATTGCGATTTGCCTGCGCCCGCTGACAGCATCACCCAAGGGCGACCGGCAAGTGCACCCATTTCGTCAAACAATGCTTGGACTTCGCGCGACCCATCGGCGTCCTCGGCATTGACCGGGCTTTCCAGCTTGAAGACGTCGACGCCGTAATCCGACTTGGCGAACTCTTCGACCGACGCTAGCACATGGTCCGACTTTTTGCCTTTCATTTCAATGTACTCTTGGGTTTGGTGCGCGTCGGACGCAAGCGGATAGACCAATAGTTCAAACAAAAAGGGAATATCAAAACGCGCGCAGTCTTCGCCAATACGTTTCACGTAATCCTGCTGCTGCCGTGTCACGTCGGAACCAGCGTCGGGCCGGTACCAGGCAAGAACTTTGACGGCATCGCCGCCCATACGCTTGATTTTGCCAACCGACCAATCGTCGATATTCGCGGACAGACGCCCCCCAGTCGTGTCCTTGAACAGGCTGTCCTCAAGCGTCACGATCAACCCTTTCCCGGGCGACAATTTTCCGATTGCGTGCGGTATAGCGTAGTGCGGGTCAAGCAGCATCGCCGTGCTTTTCCCTTGAAGGGTCTCGACCAGAAGACCTTTGAAACGCGCAACTTGATCCCAGGGGGCCTCGTTAACGCCCAGATATTCTGCGATCGGGCCTTTTATTGGCGGCCGCTGATCGACGGCGGTCATTTTGAAGATGCCACGTTCATCCGCCATGCGGCGAAGCCCCCATTGCTTTCCAGCCGTCAAGTTCATGGCGAATTCTCCTGCAGGAACTGTTCAAGTTCGGCCCGTGTCGGCGTGCCCTTTCGGCCGCCGAATTTGGTGCACTTGATTGCCGCGGCGGCATTGGCAGTTCGGATTGCGGCAGAGGGGTCGCAACCTTCGCTCAGTGCAAGCGCGAATGCACCGTGCCAGACGTCGCCAGCGCCGAGAGTGTCCTTCACGTCAACCTCAAATGCTGGCACGTGTTCGATGGCATCAACGCCAATGAACGAAACGCCATTTTCGCCATCGGTGACACACACCCAGGCATCGAAAATATCGGCAGCGGTCCGTAGCGCCAAATTCAAGTCTGTATTTGGGGCAACGGACATCAGCCCATCGCGCGAAAAGGCGATGTGACTTGCCAAATCCAGAACGTTTTTGTCCATCGGAGCCTCGGCATCGACAATCCCGGGAACTCCGCGTTGACGCGCGAGCTCTAGCGCCGCGATTGCTCCCTCGGTCCAGCGCGTATCGGCAAGAACTGCGTCAATCTTTGGAGCATTATGAATCCAGCTGGTCTCGGTTGAGAGATCGGCGCCGCGAAAATTCATAATCTGACGCTCGCCTTTTGCGTCGACATAAACCGAGCTGAACGACGATTGGGCACCGTTTGTCTGCTGAACCAGACCCGTATCCACGCCTTCGCTGCAAAGATCCGAAAGAATGAGATCGCCCAGTGGGTCGTTTCCAAGCCGCGCCGCAAGCAGAGCATCGCCACCAAGTCGCGCGACTGCAACAGCAGCGTTTGCAGCGCAGCCCCCTCCGACGATATCCGCCTTTGTGGCTCGATACTTTCGTGCGTCAGTTGGAAGCCTGTCCATCTGAAAAACGAAGTCGACTACGGCCACACCAATCACCAGCACCCGGGCCATCAGTCCACTTTCAATCCGCTTGGGACGGACGCGGGTCGGCCCAGTCGCCCCTTGACCGACTTGGTGCCGGTTAGCGATTGCAGGAATGCCACCAGCTGATCGATCTCCGCCTCCGACAGGGAAATCGTCTCGATGTCGAGCCTGGAGCCCAGGCGCGCACGCTCGCGTGCGTCGGCAAATGGCAGAAAATCGGCGTTCGCAATCCAGGGAACGTCCGGCAAGGCCGCGAAGCTTGGCTGCCATTCAGCGAAAGCCTTCTTCGGTTCAATGTGGTGTCGAATGATGCCCTCCAGCGAGGGATACGCGCCGTTGTGACCATACGGGCCAGTCAGCTCGGCGTTTCTAAGCGACGGGGTGCGGAACCGATAGGCATCTTCCAGACGATCCGAGACCGCCATGTGCCCCAGATCGCGCACTATCGGGTCCCATTGGCGCGTTCGACCGGGTCCGAAGTGCGGCAGCATCAGAGCATGAAATCGATGATCGGTCAGCAAAGGTCCGGAGTGGCAACTGCTGCATTCCGCCTTGCCGTAAAACAATTCTAGCCCGGCCAATTGGCGGGGCGTAAGTGCAGTCCTGTCACCCGCGACATAGGCATCAAATGGGCTGTCATAGCTTTGAAACTCCGTCGCCTCAAAGGCGGCCACTGCATTTGCGATATGGGTGATATTGATATCCGTCGGCTCGCGTACATCGTCGAAGGCAGCCACAAACCTGTCAGCGTAATTCGGGATAACGCGGACGCGTTTCGCGAGAATTGGCCAAACGTTGTCAATCCGATCATAAGCCGCTCCGGCGACCTGGTTTTCCTTAGGATCGCCCGCCATCTCAAATTGCGAGGTCAGCGGAAAAAGCGCCTGCACCGCCAGAATGCTGTTCAGCCCGTCGGGAAGCCACTCCTGTGCCGGTGTGTTAAAGCCGTTTTCGTAAATATTGGAAACTGAAACCCGCCCATCGTGAAATAGTGTGTCGATTTCCTTCGCGCCCAGGTTCCACAGTGCAGGTGCGTTGCGCGGAATGCGTTTGCGGATGCGGCCGTCGCCGGTTCCCGGCGTCCGGTCCGGGCCAATGCCGACACCGCCCTCGCCAATACCCAGTGACAGGCCGTCAGCGCTTGCGTGATCGAGGCTGTGACAGGTCGCGCACGAGATGTTGCGGTTGCCGGACAGAATCGGATCAAAAAACAATAGTTGGCCGAGTTCGACCTGGCGCGCGTCGAACTTCAGAAAATCAGAGGCTTGCAATGGCCGCGGAAGGTCGCTCCCATAAGCAGGTGCACACGCGAGCACGACCAAAAGAGAGCCCAGATGAAACATATTTTTCTTGCGATATTTCTTTGCATTGCCAGCTCTGCGCTGGCCGAGATCGAATCCGCGCGTGATCTGATGGATGTAGGAGACTACGCTGCGGCGATGGAGGCGCTTCTGCCGGCCGCGCGTGCAGGGAACGCGGAAGCCGAAGAGTTGATCGGTGTCATGTATGCTAGCGGCCTGGGCGTCGACCGGGACGATGTCCGCGCCTTTGAATGGTATTTGCGCGCGTCGATGAAGGGTCACCCTGGCGCACAGTCCGGTGTGGGGTGGTACTACGAAGTTGGCCGTGGCATGCCGGCACCGGACCTGGTCCGAGCGTATATGTGGTACGTGCTGTCGACGATCGGAGGCGATCCGGACGCCGCCATTTCCCAAGAGGAAGTGGTGAAAAAGATGACGCCGGATCAAATCGAACGAGCCCATGTTTTGATTGATGACTACCGAACCTGGCTTTATCCGTTTCGGTGAATATCAGGGGCCGTGTCCGGCACGGCCCCTGATCCGTTCTTTTCAATCTCTAGTTCAGGTCCTTCATCGCGCCTTCGGCGAGATCTGCTTCGACCTCATCAACTGCCGACACCAACGCATCGAATACTTCGGGACCGCCCTGAATATTGGACTTAAACCAGTCGTAGACAGGTGACGCCGCTTCGCGGAACTGAGCTTTTTCTCCTGGAGTCGGAACGTAAAGATCACCACCACCCGCAACGAAGTCGGCATAGGCTTGGATAGATTTGCGCTTGGGCGAGGCAAAGGTCGCCTGCTGAAGTGCGGCAAACCCATCAACCACGACCTGACGCAGATCTTCCGGAAGCGATTTGAATTTGGCGTCGTTCATCCACCAGAGCGCGCCCATATAGGCGTGCCCGTCAAGCGTGACATACTGCAGCCCGGCATCCGGGAACTTCATGCCCATGATGTCGGTGATGCCGTTCTTTGAGCCTTCGACAACGCCGGTTTGGAATGACGTGAACAGTTCCGGCCACGGAATTGGAGTCGGCGACGCGCCAAGTGCACGCACCAGTTCTTGCGGCAGGTCTGCGACAACGGTCCGGATTTTCAGGCCTTCCATATCAGCAGGTGATTGAACCCGGCGCTTAGTATTTGCGAAGTTGCGCCAGCCGCCGGTATTGCCAATCGTCATCAAACGAATTGTGCCGCCTGAATCCGCGAGCGCCATATCGCGCAACGTACGAGTGAAATCGCCCGAAAGCACGGCTTCAGCGATGCGGTCACTCGACATCAAGTAGGGAAGATCCAGAACCTGAACGTATGGGAAGATGCCGGCAGCACCGCCGGAGGTCGAAATATAAACGTCAACGGAACCGTCCGCCACGCCCTGCAGGCACTCCGCGCCATTCCCGCAAAGTTGAGTGCCGATAAAAAGCTCAACTTCGACAGCGCCATTTGAAGCGCTTTCGACAAAGCTCTTGAATACGATCAGGCCGTCATAATCTTCGTCGTTTTCGTTTGAATTCGCGGTGGCGCGGATCGTGTAATCTGCCGCCGCCGCTGAAAGCGCCATACCAGCCAGCATTGTTGCCGCCGTCAGCGCCCTGAGGGTGGATTTGATCATGGAGTCCTCCTTAGTTGGATTGCTTTGTCGTTTTATTGGACGAACCCTGTGAGGCGTGGGACCGTCATTGAGATGGCCGGGACATAGGTAATCAGGAAGATCACCACGACCTCAACCGCAAGGAAAGGCAGAATCGCCTTCGAAATCGTTTCAACTTTCTCACCCGAGACGGATGACGCCACAAACAAAACCAGACCCATGGGTGGTGTGGCAAGCCCGACCGTCAAATTCACCGACATGATAATCGCGAAATGAACCGGATGAACGCCAAGATCGACAAATATCGGGCCAAGGATTGGCCCAAGAATGATAATTGCCGGACCTGCATCCAAAAACATGCCGACGATAAACAATAGGATGTTGATCAAAAACAGCAAAATCAACGGGTTGTCGCTGAGACCAAGCATGAAGGCGGCCATTTGCTCTGGCGCGTGGCTGAGGCTTACAACGGTTTTGAACGCCACTGCCGCGCCCACCAGCAGCAGTACGACAGAAGCCGAAAGCGACGCGCGCAGGAATATACCTGGGAGGTCGCTCAATTTCATTGATCGCAGGACGCCAAACGAAACGATCAATGCATAGGCCACCGCAACTGCTGACGCCTCGGTTGGTGTGAAAACGCCGACGAGGATACCACCAAGTATGATTATCGGCGTTTGCATTGGCGCGACGGCTTTCTTGCAGATAACGCGAAAATCTGCGGAGACTCTTGATCTTAGACGCATCAATAGTAGATGTGCGATTGGTAGGAAAATCAGGAAAACCAACCAGCCGTTGAAGGCAATATCGGCAACCGAAGTAGTGCGAAGGAACGCAGCAACGCCGAAAAATGCTGCGGCCAGAACACCGGAAAAATTGATCCTGAGAAGGACAAACGACACCCAACCTTCCAGCGGCGATATGGACTGGCCCCTGTTTACGATGCGCTCGGCTTTTGGCAGATCATATCGGTCCGCCATCAGGCGGACGACTACCATCAGACCGACACCTACCAAGATCCCTGGCACAATGCCTGCGAGGAACAGCGCCGCAACGCTTTCGCCCATCACGTAGGCATAGATAATCATGATCCCCGACGGCGGAATGATCGGCCCGATTACCGAACTGGCTGCAGTGACAGCGGCCGCAAATCTTCGCGAATAACCATTCCTCTCCATCGCTGGAATGAGCGTGGAGCCGAGTGCGGACGTGTCCGCAACGGCCGACCCGGACAGGCCCGCAAACAAAATTGAACTCAGTATGTTCACATGGGCTAGGCCGCCGCGAAAATGCCCCATGAGCGCCTGGCTAAACTCAACAAGACGGGTCGTGATCCCGCCCTTGTTCATCAGTTCTCCCGCCAAGACAAAAAACGGCAAGGCCATCAAGGGAAACGAGTCCATCCCATTGTAAACATTGCGATAAAGTAACGCGATATCGCGCTCTTGCCCGCTTAGCCACAGCAGCATGCCCGGCGCCAGCAGAAGGCCGAAAAAAACCGGCAGTCCAATCATTAGCGCGAAAAGAAAGACGGGGAGGAAGAATGCAAGCATCAGTCGGCACCCAGCATGGCTTCTGGGGCATCATCTGAGGGAAGTCCAATTTCAGGAGAAATTAGCGACAAAAGCGTTCGAAGGATCAGCTCAACGGTGACCATGATCAATAGGATGACACATGTCAGGAGGGACCCGTACATGTAGCGCAGCTTGACTTTGACCGATTCAAAACCAATCCAATCCAACGGAAGCCGCAATGAGGAGCTGTCGAAATTGCCGCCAAATCCAAATGTGTGGTTGTACCCGTGTCCGACCGCCGTCACCAGCACCAACAACGACATCACGAGCAGCACAAGCATCAACACAAGAGACGGGATCCTCGGCAAGGCCCGCAGCAGCATGTCGATGGATACGAATCCGCCCCAGCGCATCGCAGACGGCGCAACGAAGGCAGTCATCCACAGCATCAGGAAACGCGCGGCTTCGTCGGGCCAGGCGAGGGCGTTGTTCAAAACATAGCGAAAGAAAACCTGCGCCAGGATCACGAGCACCATCAGCGCAAGGACCATCCATGCAAGTTGTCGCCCAAATCGCAGGATGTGCGTGTTAACCCAAGCGATGATGCGCAAGAGCGCTAACATCTACCGATCCCCCCGCGCGAAATCAGATATCGCGCGTTTCTGACGTTGTTAGGTTCGAATTCTTTACGATGCGAACATTGATGTCAATGATTCGCGCTTACGTTGCAACGAGCAGATCCAAACCCACCTTGGCACAAAGTTTGCGCAATTCTGCGGGGCAAGATCTGTCTGTGACCAAGGTATCCACCTGCCCAATATGCCCGATGCAGACCGGTGCGGCGCGACCGAATTTCGTGCTGTCGGCGGCAAGAATGACATTACGGGAATTTTCAATGATGGCGCGCGCGACAGAGGCTTCGCGCAGGTCATAGTCCAGGAGTGCGCCGTCAGGCGCAATTGCCGCGGCACCAATCACAGCAATATCGACGCGAAATTGCCGGATAAAGTCGACAGTCTCCTGCCCAAATATCGCCCCGTCGGCCTTTCGCACCACTCCCCCGGGAACCATAACTTCAATTCCTGGAAAATCTCTTATTTCATTGGCTAAATAGACCGAATCCGTAACCGCTCTCAAGCCGACATGATGCGACAGCCGCATCGCCACTTTGGCGGTCGTTGTGCCGGAGTTTATGAACACAGTCGTGTTGTTCGGGATCTTGGCCGCGACCACCGAGGCGATGGATTCCTTTTCCTCCCGAGCGATCGCCTCGCGCACAGAAAATCCCGTGTACTCGGTACCGGCGATCAATGCGGCACCGCCATGGAAACGAGTTATCTGATTGACATCGGCAAGAGAGTTCAGATCTTTCCTGATCGTTTGCGGCGTTGTCTCAAAGGCATCGGCCAGCTCGTCAACTGACGCACGGCCTCTCGATTGAAGGTGCTTGAGGATGGCCGCCTGACGCGCCTTCGAATTTCGACTCACGGTCTTCATCGCGCGTTCCAAGGTGAATTACTTTCGAAAAGTTTCACAAACGAAAAAAACAATCAACCCACTTGGCGGATGAGCCGTTCGTAGTTCGTTGGCTCTGTCTCAACATAGGCAAGCCGTGGCTAACCCTTTGGCCGAACGTTCTCGGGGTCGAATGGGCTGGGGGCAATAATTTCGGCAGGGACGCGATCCTCCAGCAGATCGACGGACAGCATTCGGCCGACATCTGCGGCGCGCGCATCGGTAAATCCCAAAGCCAAGTTGAGGCCAACGCGGTGCCCCCATTCGCCAGACGTGATCGAACCGACGACTTGATCCCCGTCCATAATTGAAGCGCCGGGGTGCGCCGG
>CAJHYP010000079.1_pt1 | contig 12437 bp, 10 predicted proteins | sample 9198731 | NCBI WGS metagenome assembly CAJHYP01 (sample SAMEA7708363, study PRJEB35096) | sediment metagenome | biome: marine neritic benthic zone biome [ENVO:01000025]; feature: sediment [ENVO:00002007]; material: shallow marine sediment [ENVO:03000034] sea grass bed [ENVO_01000059] ...
AGCTCGAGCCCTTCGAATAGACCAAGATAGGAGCGGTTGGCCGCAATCAGGACATTGTCGGGGCCAAAGACCGCAAAGCCATCCCGAATAGTCTCCAGAGAATCCCAAAGCCGCCGTTCGGCAATGACAATGGCACTTTCCGCCCGCACAAGATCCTCGCGCGCGTGTGAGACTTCGGACTTCAAAGATTCCGCTTCGGTTTTGACGCGGCCCATTTCCTCGCGGCTGGAAACGATTTCGGTCGAGAGATGACGCGCGTGCTCGGCAAGGCGCTTGTTGGCCTCGCTCAGCTCGCTTTTCATCTGATCGAGCAGCCTTTCGGCGGCCAGCCTCGCGCGCCGCTCAGAGGCAAGCTCGTCGGCGAATTCCATGCCCAACTCCGTCGCCCATGGCCTAACGACCATCCGAGACAGTTATGCCGCCGATCTGGTAAATAAGCTGTTAACTTGTCTGAACGGTGCTCAGGATCGCTCGATGGCCAACGCGATGCCCTGACCGCCGCCAATGCACATTGTGATCAATGCCTTGGCGCCGCCGATGCGCTCCAGCTCATAAAGCGCTTTGACAGTCAAAATCGCACCCGTTGCCCCAACCGGATGGCCCAGTGCAATCGCGCCGCCATTTGGGTTCACCTTGTCCGCATCCAGACCCAGCCCTTTGTTCACCGCAAGCGCCTGCGCGGCAAAGGCTTCGTTCGATTCGATGACGTCGAAATCCTCGACCACAAGTCTCGTGCGTTCGAGCAAATTTTTGACAGCGGGAACGGGTCCAATGCCCATCACATCGGGTCTAACGCCAGCGTGGGCATATCCCAAAACACGCGCGCGCGGGGTCAGGCCCGCCGCCTCCGCTGCATCAGTGCGTGCAAGAACCAAGGCGGCCGCGCCATCGTTGATGCCGCTCGCGTTTCCCGCCGTGACAGTTCCGTCTTTTTGAAATGCCGGTCGCAGCCCGGCCAATGCGTCTGCGGTCGTCGCCTTTGGGTGTTCGTCTGTATCGAACGCGATCGTTTCGCGTCGCCTGATAACTTCAATCGGAACGATCTGGTCCTGGAAGCGGTCCTCGTCGATGGCCGCCGCTGCGCGGGTTTGGCTTTCAAGGGCGAAAGCGTCTTGCCCGGCGCGGTCAATCCCGTGTTCGGCGGCCACATTCTCAGCAGTGATGCCCATGTGCCCGGTTCCGAACGGACAATTCAACGCGCCGATCATCATATCCGAGGCGCTGGCGTCGCCCATTTTCTGTCCCCACCGCGCGGCGGGCAGTATGTGTGGCGACCGGCTCATACATTCCGCGCCGCCTGCGACCGCGAAGTCCGCATCGCCCAGCTTTAGAGACTGGATCACAGAAACCAAGGCCTGCGCGCCCGAGCCACAGAGCCGATTCACATTCATTGCCGGTGTCGTATCGGGGATGCCCGCATCGATTGCCGCGACACGGCTCAGATACATGTCGCGCGGTTCGGTATTGATGACATGTCCGAATGCGACCGCCCCGATCTGTGATGCCTCGACACCGGCGCGCTCCATTGCCGCTTTGGCCGTTATGGCTCCAAGCGCTATCGGCGGTGTGCCAGCAAGCGATCCGCCGAAGGTTCCGATCGCCGTTCGTGCGCCAGATAAAATAACAATATCGGTCATGCCGTTACTCCCCCGATTATTCGGGCGGGTCTTACCGCAGGCTGCAATCGCTGAAACCTGTCATTCCCTATTCCGTCGGCAGCATCAACATGGTTGTTACGCGCTGCCCAAAGACTTTTCGCAACCGAACACGCGTCGTCTGTTCGCGCCCTGCGGTTTTGCATCTCGTCCTCGCGGCGGCAACCAGCCGGTGGTATCGTCGCGCTCGGAGGTACCCAATATGTCCGAATTCGATCGCCATCTCGAGAGCGCTCTTGCCGGGATTGAGGCTGATGGGCTCACAAAGCGTGAACGCCTGCTCACGTCGCCGCAATCGGCGCACATAGAAGTCGGCGGGCGGCAGATGTTGAACCTTTGCGCCAACAATTACCTCGGGCTTGCGGATCACCCGCGCCTGATCAAAGCGGCCAGGGACGCCGTCGAAGCACACGGCTATGGGATGGCCAGCGTTCGCTTCATTTGCGGAACACAGGATCTGCACCACGAGCTTGAGGCAAAGCTAGCCGAATTTCTGGGAATGGAGGCGTCGATCCTGTTCGCCGCTTGTTTTGATGCCAACGGCGGCGTTTTCGAGCCGCTACTTGGCCCCGAGGACGTTGTTGTTTCGGATGCGCTGAACCACGCCTCAATCATTGACGGCATCCGGCTTTGCAAGGCAAAACGCTATCGCTTTGCCAATTCCGACATGGATGATCTGGAAACCAAGCTGAAAGAGGCGCGGGCGGACGGCGCTCGGTTCATTATGATCGCAACCGACGGCGTTTTTTCGATGGATGGCTACTTCGCGAATTTGCCTGATATCCGCGCCCTGGCGGACCAGTACGATGCGCTGGTGATGGTCGATGATTGTCACGCAACCGGGTTTATTGGACCGAAAGGTGCCGGGACCCCGGCGCATTTCGGTGTCGAAGTCGACATTCTGACCGGCACGCTCGGCAAGGCAATGGGCGGCGCGATCGGCGGCTTTGTGGCGGCCTCGCAGCGCATCGTCGACATGCTGCGTCAGCGGGCGCGGCCCTATCTTTTTTCCAACGCGTTACCGCCGATGGTTTGTGCGGCCGGGATTGAGGCGATCGGTCTCGTCGAAGACGGCGACGATCTGCGGGCGCAACTATTCGAGAACACGGCGTTCTGGCGAAAAAGTCTCGAATCCGTTGGTTTAGTGACGCTTTCCGGCGAACATCCCATCGTGCCCGTTATGCTGGGGGACGCACAATTGGCTCAGGATTTGGCCGCGCGGCTGGACGCGCGAGGCGTCTATGTTGCCGGGTTTTTCTTCCCGGTCGTGCCGAAAGGGCAGGCCCGTATTCGCACTCAGATGAATGCCGCACTGACCAGGGACGACCTGGACACGGCGGCGGCGGCTTTTTCCGAGGCGGCGCGCGAGATTGGAGTGTTGGCATGAACGGTCGAATGAAGGCGCTTGCGAAAAACGCGCCCGGGCCTGGGTTGGACATGATTGAAGTGCCGGTGCCGCAGATCGGGCCGGATGACGTGCTCATCAGGATCAAGAAAACCGGTGTTTGCGGCACGGACATTCATATCTGGGATTGGGATGACTGGGCTGCCCGAACTGTGCCGGTACCTTTGATCATCGGGCACGAGTTCGCGGGCGAGATTGTAGAACTTGGGCGGAACGTATCCGATCTCAATCTTGGCCAGCGCGTGTCGGGCGAGGGCCATTTGATCGGCAAGCATTCCCGTCAGTCCCGTTCCGGCAAGTTCCATCTTGATCCCGAAACGCGTGGGATCGGCGTTAACGAACAGGGGGCATTTGCCGAGTACCTGAAGCTGCCGGCCTTCAATACGGTGCCTTTGCCAGATGCCATCGACGATGAGATCGGCGCCATTCTCGACCCGCTCGGCAATGCCGTTCACACCGCGCTTTCCTTCGATCTTGTGGGCGAGGACGTTTTGATCACTGGGGCGGGACCAATCGGAATTATGGCCGCGGCCGTCGCCCAGCACGTTGGCGCGCGCCACGTTGTGATCACAGACGTAAACCCCGATCGTCTGGCTCTGGCCGAGAAAGTGACGGACGTTGTTCCGGTAAATGTCAGCAATTCTGATCTAAGCGATGTGATCACAAAGCTGAAAATGAAGGAGGGCTTTGATGTGGGGCTGGAAATGTCAGGAAATCAAAGCGCATTTGATCAGATGGTCGAGGCAATGGTGATGGGTGGACGCATCGCCATGCTCGGAATTCCGCCCGGGAAGTCGCCGGTTGACTGGTCGCGGATTGTCTTCAAAGCGATCACGATCAAAGGGGTTTATGGCCGCGAGATCTTTGAGACCTGGTATAAAATGATCGCCATGCTTGAGGACGGTCTCGACATCAAAAATGTGATCACACATCGACTTCCTGTCGATGATTATCGCACGGGGTTTGAAATAATGAAGTCCGGTCGCTCTGGAAAAGTTGTTCTCGATTGGACGTGACCGCCAGTATCAGAGTCCCACTGCGATGGTCCTCCGCAACACTGGGCGCCACAAGTCACACACGAATCCTGCGTTGTTGTTGACTGTTTCACCGCCAACGGCAATTAAGTTTGACGGCAGAACGAGAGAAAACTCACATGGGCGACATAATTTTCTGGGCAGTTGCAACGGTTGCTCTGATCGTGGGATTTCGCTGGCTGCAAAAGCGCGGGAAATAGTGCCGGATATCGTTGTCTAGCTCGCCGACTGCCACTCCAAAACCGCATCGAGCGGAAAGAGCAGCATGACGACGTTCAACGTCAATCCGTCGCGGATTACCCACGCCGTCAACAGCTCAAAAAAGAGTATTATTGCGACGCTGGCCCAGACCGGCAAACGCAATGCCAGCCAGAATCCAACCCACATCGCCACCACGTCGGCCGCGGAGTTAACGACGCTGTCGCCAAAATAGTCCAGCGATACGGTCACCCCACGATATCGCTCGATGAGCGCATCCGTATTCTCAATGATTTCCCAGGCGCACTCAACCACCGTGGCAATCACTAAGCGCCAGCTCACATCAAGGCGACGCGCAACAAGCCAGAGCGCCCAGTAGAAGATCAGCCCGTGCAGAATGTGGCTTGGTGTATACCAGTCGCTCAGGTGTTGAGAGTTTTCGCTCGACGGCGTCTCGCCATGCCAGAACTTAACGTAGCCACACTCGCAGATCGGCATCCGTCCCGTCCATAAAAGCCAGGCCGCCATGAGAACGAGCGTCAGAAAGGTCAGTGCGTACGGCGTCACTGTTCTTTGCATGACGACAGGGAATCACGCAGGTTTTGCTGTGTCCATCCAACGGCATGGACGGGCGATAGAGCGTGACCAATGCGACACGAGACGAAATCGCTGGCCCGCCGTGGTACACTGCGCCGAAAGATGCATTCGGGAGAACAACTGGCATGACGATCGCAGAAAGCCCTTGGATAATGATGGCCCTGAACAATGCCTGGGCAAACGCGACACTCTACGGTGTGATCAAAGACCTGCCGGACGGCGCGTTTACGGCCTCTCGGCCTGGGTTCTTCCCGTCGATCGCCAAGACGATGAACCACATCTACGAGGTCGACCTGTATTATCTCGATGCGCTGGAAGACGGTGGAGCCGGTCGCTCGGTCTATGACCGCGCTGATGTCAACGATCCGGGCGAAATGGCGACGCTTCAATTCGGGGCCGATATGCGATTTGCCCAATTCTGCGATGGTATTTCGACCGAGACGCTTGCCGCGTCTCGTCGCACGGCGCGTTACGATGGCGATTGCGATGAAAACGTGGCCGCATTGATCCTGCACCTTGTGCAACATCAGATTCACCATCGCGGCCAGGCGCATGTCCAACTACAGGACGCGGGCGCAACGCCGCCGCAGCTGGATGACTTCTATCTGGAATACGGGCGCGTTCCGTCAGCGCAGGCCTATTGGTAACTGTGACTGCCTGGCAGTCCGGCTATTATGGCTCAACAGGTTCGCGTCCCTCCGGAGTCAGCGCGAAACATTGACCATTCTCGAACACGACGGGCACCAGCGGATTTCCCCAGCCTGCCCCGCAATCCAAATTCACCCGATTGCCATAGTGCGTCGGCGCATCGACCGGTGTGTGCCCATGAACGATCAGAGCTTCATGGCTCTCCAGGCGCCACAGAAACTCGTCGCGTATCCATAAAAGATCATCCTCGTCCTGGGCTTCCAGCGGGAACCCTGGGCGAATTCCGGCATGGACGAAAATCATGCCATCGGCCCGATGCCAAAGCGGCAGGCTTTCCAGGAACGCCACGTGCGCCTCGGGCACTGCCTTCACCGCCCGGGAGTAGAGTTTCTCGATCCGCTCCAGTCGTCGTCGTGCGACGCCGTATGACTTCAACGTGGCGTCACCCCCCATCACGGGGCTTAGCCATGTCAGCCCGGATCGAAGTCTGTCGTCCGTTGCGGCACCAGTGCGGATGTAGTTGCTGAACAGCCGATCATGATTTCCCTTGATGACAATCCAGTCTTCGTCGCGGGCAATCCCGTCCAAAAGAAACTGTATCACCTTGCGGCTGTCGGGGCCGCGATCGGTCAAGTCGCCGAGGTGAACGACGGGTGCGGGGCTGCCCATACGCTCGATGTCCGCCGCAATATTCACGTGGGCGTCGCGCAGTTTGTCGAGATGTCCATGAACATCGCCGACGGCATAGATTCGGGTACCCGTCATACGCATGGCCTTAGGTTGCGCCGTCGCCCCCGGCAAGCATTTTCCGGTCTTGTTGATTGCGAAACAGCCAGCCCGCCAGGCCGGCGGCCAGAGCGGCGCCAATGCATTCGGCGACAATGAAGCCGGGCACGTCCAAGGGGCGGATCCCCGAGAAAGTGTCCGTTATCGAGCGTCCAATGACGACGGCAGGGTTAGCAAAAGACGTCGAAGCCGTGAACCAGTAGGCTGCGGTGATATACAATCCGACCAGCCACGGCACGGTTTCGGGCTTGCTGCGAAGTCCACCGAGGATAACAAATACCAGACCGAACGCGGCAACCACTTCCGCCAGCCATTGCGCGGTTCCAGTCCGAATTGTCGATGATACTTGGATTAATGTTTCTGCGAACATTGCATGGGCCAAAATCGCGCCCGCAAGCCCGCCCGCGATCTGAACGGCGACATAAGCGCTTGCCATATTGAGTGTGACGTCCCGTCGAAGCGCAAAGGCCAATGTGACCGCGGGGTTGAAATGCGCGCCTGAAACAGGAGCGAGAACTGAAATCAGCACGATCAAAATCGCCCCAGTTGGGATGGTATTTGCCAGAAGCGCCAGTGCGTCGTCATCGGTCAGGCGCTCGGCCATGATGCCGGACCCGACAACAGTCGCGACCAGTATTGCGGTGCCCAATGCTTCGGCGACCAATCGCCTCGAGGTGTGTTCCATTCTGCCGGCTGTTCCTTGCGCTTCTTTGCTGCGCTGTTACGGCATCCTCATCCGTTAGAAAACGCATTTAACGTCAACATCGGGAGCGGGGAGTTACCAAATTCACGAAACCTCAAACTGAAGTGGGCGCACCTGCGTAAAAAGTTCCGTGGCCTTAAGCTGTTTGATCACCTTTGTCGGCACCGGATCATCAACATACAAAAGCGCAATTGCGTCCTTGCCTTTCGCCGACCGGCCAAGCGTAAAATTCGCGATGTTTACGCCGTTTTTGCCCAACGTGAGGCCCAGCGTGCCGATGATGCCCGGGACATCATTGTTTGTTGTGTAGAGCATGTTCTCGCCGATCTCCGCGTCAATCGTGATGCCCTTGATCTGGATGAAACGCGGCTTGCCGTCCGAGAACACCGTTCCCGCGATCGATCTTTCACGCTCGTCGGTCACGACTGTCAATTTTATATAGGCGTCAAAAACACCGGTCTTTTCCTGCGTTGTCGTCGAGACGTCGATGCCGCGGTCTTTGGCGACGACCGGGGCTGAGACCATGTTCACTTCTGGGTTTGTCGTTCTCAAGATGCCGGCAACGGCGGCTGCATTCAGAGCGGCGGTTTTCATCTCGGTGACCTGGCCATTGTGCAGGATATTGATCGCGCGAATTGGTTCGTCGGTTAACTGTCCGACAAATGACCCAAGATGCCCAGCAAGTCTTAGCCATGGCCCCATGACTTTGGCTTCTTCTGCTGTCACCGACGGCATGTTGAGCGCATTTGCCACCGCACCGGTCAGCAAGAAGTCGGACATTTGCTCGGCGATTTGCAGCGCGACGTTTTCCTGCGCTTCGGTGGTCGCCGCGCCAAGGTGCGGCGTCGCGACGACATTCGGAAGGTTGAAAAGCGGGCTTTCGGTCGCCGGCTCGACGGCAAAGACATCAAAGGCTGCGCCAGCAACCCGACCGGAATTCAACGCATCGGCAAGCGCCTCTTCGTCGACCAGTCCACCGCGGGCGCAATTGACGATCCGTACGCCCGGCTTGAGCCGCTCGATCGCGTCCGCCGATAGGATATTTCGGGTTTTATCTGTCAGCGGCACGTGAAGCGAAATGAAATCGGACCGCCCCAGCAATTCATGCAACCCGACTTTTGTGACGCCGATTTTTTCGGCCCGCTCTTCGGACAAGAACGGATCATACGCGATGACCTTCATCTTCAACGCCAGCGCCCGCTCGCAGACGATCGCGCCGATATTGCCGGCACCGATCACGCCGAGCGTTTTGGCAGTCAATTCGACGCCCAGAAATCGGGATTTTTCCCACTTGCCCTGATGGGTTGAGGCGCTTGCCTGAGGAATTTGCCGGGCAACGGCGAACATCATTGCGATGGCGTGTTCGGCGGTGGTTATTGAATTGCCAAACGGCGTATTCATCACGATCACACCGCGTTTTGAGGCGGCGGGGATATCGACATTATCTACGCCGATTCCGGCGCGCCCGATTACTTTGAGGTTTTCGGCGGCGGACAGAAGCTTTTCGCTGACTTTGGTGGCCGAACGGATCGCCAGACCGTCGTAGTCACCAATAGCCTTCAGCAGGCGATCCTTGTCCTTTCCAATCTCGGGGTCAAAGGTCACGTCAATCCCGCGGTCGCGAAATATCTGGATGGCGGTTTCGGAAAGCTTGTCGCTCACCAGTACTTTTGGTGTATTTTCCATTGTTCAGTTCCGGCGTTTGGGCGCGCAAAGCGCTTAAATCAAGTTCAGGCAGCTTGCTGAGCCGCGGCAATTTCGGTCTCAAATGCCCAGTCGAGCCACGGCATCAATGCTTCAAGATCGGACGTTTCGATGGTGGCGCCGCACCAAATCCGCAATCCAGGCGGCGCATCCCGATAGGAGCCGATATCGAAAGCCACGCCTTCCGCCTCCAGTCGTTTCGCGATTGCCTTCGCAAACGCAGCACCATCGGCGATGCGTTCATCGGTGAACTTCAGGCAAACGCTGGTGTTCGATCGGGTGGAAGGCGCCACGGCCAAATTTTCGATCCAGTCTCGGGTTTCGCAAAACTCCCAAATGACCTGCGCATTCGCGTCGGCCCGGGCAATTAGCGCAGGCAGCCCGCCAATACTTTCGGCCCAATCCAACGCATTCAGATAATCTTCGACGCAGAGCATCGACGGCGTGTTGATCGTGGCGCCTTCGAAAACGCCCGACATCAGCTTGCCGCCTTTGGTCAACCTGAAGATTTTCGGCAGCGGCCAGGACGGGTTGTATGATTCGAGGCGTTCGACGGCGCGCGGCGACAGGATCAGCATGCCGTGTGCCGCTTCGCCGCCCAGCACTTTCTGCCAGGAATAGGTCACGGCATCCAAAAGTTTCCACGGCAAATCCTGCGCAAATGCCGCCGACGTCGCGTCGCATATGGTCAGCCCGGTGCGATCCGCTGGAATCTCAAAATCCAGTGGAATCCGAACGCCCGAGGTTGTGCCGTTCCAGGTGAAAACAACGTCTTTGTTCCAATCGACAGCCGCAAGATCGACAATCCTGCCATAGTCAGCGGTTCGGACGGTCGCGTCCAATCTGAGTTGTTTCACAGCGTCGGTCACCCAGCCGGCACCAAAGCTTTCCCAGGCCAGCATCTCGACCGGCCGCGCACCGAGCAAGTTCCACATCGCCATTTCCACCGCGCCTGTATCCGAGGCCGGAACGATGCCAATGAGGTGGCTGTCTGGCACTCCCAACATCGCCCGCGTGCGGTCGATTGCCGCTTTCAGCTTTGCTTTGCCAACAGCGGCACGATGCGAACGGCCCAGGGGCGCGTCGATTAACGCATTAAATGAAAATGAGGGGGGTTTGGCGCACGGGCCAGATGAAAAACGCGGATTTGCCGGCCGCGTCGCCGGGATCTTGGTATCCATCGCTGAATATCCTTCCAGATACGCGCCCCTCGTTGGGGAGGGGTGTCCCGCTCGCGGCAGTACTCAAACCCAGAAAGAACAGCAATAGGCAAATCGGATTCGGAAACAAATCGTCGCAGGTTGGAACAGAACGATGCAAGAACCTTCGAGGTAGAGTGGCGCAATTCTGGCACAGAGTGCTCCCGATTTGTTCTCGTATCCGCTGCAGGCCTTTTTACAGAGAAATCGGCCCCCACAGGAGCAATATCCAAGGCTGCAAATTTGCGCGGCGGTTTATTCCGTCTGTCTCCGCTTGCGCCTTCGGCCTAACTCAATAAATGGGATTAGGCATCAAGAACAGATGGCACGGTTTCGCAGCGCTCCAGTGCCAAGCGCGCCCAAGGGTTCTGGCCTGTCCCATCGGAAATATCAGGCAACATTGAATTCCCGGGTTCAGGTGCCCCAATTCCTTCCCGGGGCCGTGGAGCGAAAACCCGTTTGGGCGACACACCGTGGCATTCGCCATCTCGTGAATAGACTCCCCGCAGAAGACGACCCACGGAGGTGCGGCCCACGAGAAACGCACCGGCAGACACTCCGAGAGGGCTGGCCCGAAAACGGGCAAGGAAAACCGAGTATGTGCCCGCAAGGGTTGGGATAGTCTCCCACGTGAAGCACTCCCGAGATGGGTCTCCACGGCAAAAAGGGGAGAGTTTGTGATTTGAGCAGGACGAATGTTAGATCTTGCGGATCGCGTTGATCGAAACATCGAAAAGCGCGTCAATCAATTTCTATTTCTAGACTAGCAGTTCAAGCCTTCATCTTCTGATTTAATGCTCAAAAATAGCCAGATAGCGAGATTGAACACAGCCCGTCTTCGACGGAACCGTCGGGTCGGCTCTTCCTTGCTCAGTTTTGTTGCTTCAAGCCACCCTGTGTGCGTCTGAAGGGCTGTGTGAGGCCGCTAGAATTAAGATCATTTGCGGCGGCGGTGTCAGGATCGCGATGTGTCTCGAATAAGTAAGGAGGGCCACTCCACCACCCCATTTCCCTATCGCCCGAGCACCCCGGCCCCCAAAAAACGCGACCGCGGTACATGCATCCAAGGACCGTCTCTAAATCGACACCGGTTTGCTTCTTGACTTATTATTTTTCGCAAGAGGCGAATGTCCGCATTGCTGCAGTACGGCCATTCGTTGCAAAACGCCCCAATGACTGCTCTGCGGACTTTTCGGCCATTCAAATGCTGGGGCAACAACAAAACATTATTGCCGATAAAAGCGCATACCGGACTTACCTGTAGACTTAGACGATTCTTGTTTCGAACGTCTGATCCCAAGCCACGTACCCCGCCTTGCGCGACTTATGTGTATATTCTGCTTACCCGCCAGCAATGCGCCGAATGAGAAAGACTTCGTTGTCACCGGTGAGTTCTTTTGACCAATTGTCGCGGTAGACCACGCCGTCAATCACTACGGCGACATCGCTTTCGATATGGCGGCGGAGACCCGGGTACCGTTCCGAGAGCTTCTGGAATAGTTCGCGAATGTCGCTGGCTTCGACATCGACTCTTTTCTGGTTGTCGGCGAAGGGAACCAGACCTCCCCAAAGCGTGACGGCGACCATCAGCCTTCCGTCTCGCCCCCGAGCGCTGCCAAAATCCGCGGCGGCGACATCGGGATGTGGGACATTCGCACGCCGACGGCGTTCGAGACGGCATTGGCGATCGCCGCGAGCGGTGGCACAATCGAAGTTTCGCCGACACCGCGCACACCGTAGGGGTGATTAGGATTCGGGATCTCGAGTATCTGGGTATCGATCATGGGCAGATCGGAGCAGACCGGGATGCGATAGTCGAGAAACCCAGGATTCTGCAACCGTCCGTCCGCGCCGTACACATACTCTTCGTTTAGCGCCCATCCGATGCCCTGAGCGGCGCCACCCTGATACTGCCCCTCAACGTAATCCGGGTGCACCGCCTTGCCGGCGTCCTGGATCACCGTGTAGCGCAGGATTTTGGTTGCACCCGTCTCGCGGTCGACTTCGACATCACAAATGTGGGTCGCGAAGGACACTCCGGCGCCATCGGCGACGAGTTCGCTGTGCCCGGCGATCGGCCCCCCGGTTTTACCAGATACTGCGGCGATCTCCTGGATGGAGAGCGGCGCGAGGTTGCCGTGTTTCACACCAACAGCTTTGGCATGCCCGTCTTCCCAGACGACGTCCTCGACAGGAATATCCCAGGTCAGCGCGGCCCGATCGCGCATGACCGTGATGGCGTTTCGCGCCGCCGAGATCGTCGCCATGGAGGACGAGAAAGTCCCACGACTGCCATCCGTCATGTCGTTGTAGCCCAGCGTTGCGGTGTCGGCGACCACGGCCTTTACATTCTCGTACGCTATCCCGAGTTCCTCGGCGGCGACCAGTGACAGCGAAGCGCGCGAACCGCCGACGTCGACCGTGCCCACGGCCAGCGTCACCGTCCCATCTTCATTGACGTTCAGATCCGTGCAAGTCTGACCGCCGAAATTAAACCAGAACCCGCAG
>CAJHYP010000019.1_pt1 | contig 12016 bp, 11 predicted proteins | sample 9198731 | NCBI WGS metagenome assembly CAJHYP01 (sample SAMEA7708363, study PRJEB35096) | sediment metagenome | biome: marine neritic benthic zone biome [ENVO:01000025]; feature: sediment [ENVO:00002007]; material: shallow marine sediment [ENVO:03000034] sea grass bed [ENVO_01000059] ...
ACCAATGCCAAAAGCGCGCGGAAGCCTTCGCTTTCAGTTGTCAGCTCGTCTATGGGCCAACCGCAATGGTCGAACACCACCGGACAGGAAAGTGCTCGCACGTCGCCCGCAAGATCCGCCAAATGCCGGTCGGCGTGGGCGAGCATCTGGATATGCATACCTCTGTCTGCCAGCGCCGGCACCATCGCCTTTGCCCCGTCCCAGGTCAAAATGCCGCCGTGGACGTAATTCAACCGGACAGCTTTCATGTTCGCCGCCGCCATCGCGTCGATCTCGGCCTCTTCGGCGCCGTCCGGCAAAAGACAGACGCCGCGCGCGCGTTGGCCCAGCCTTCGGACGGCTTCGATCGTTACCGAGTTGTCGGCTCCGTAGAGGATAGAATGCACGATCAGCGCACGCGACATTCCGAGCGCACTAAGATGCGCTTCAAACAACGCCAACCAACCGTCAAAATCCAGCCCGGGTGCTGGATCCTCGACGCGTTCATCCCAAAGCGGGAATTCATCAGCGCCGGCGACCATGTGCACGTGCGCATCGCACGCGCCTTCTGGCACAGCGAAATCGGGTTTGGTGGGTTGGGCAACGGGCATCGTTGCGGCAGGCATATTTAGCATCCTAGCCGCCATAGAATTTAGATCCCCAACCGGTCGCGCAATGAAAACCAGGTCATTCCCAACGTCAAAAGTGGCGTCCGGGCATGGCGGCCACCTGGAAACATTTGGCCAGGCAGGTTCGACATCAGATCGAACCGGCTGGCGTCTCCGGCGATCGCTTCGGCGAGTATCTTGCCGGTCAGCCCGGTGATCGCGACGCCGTGGCCGGAAAATCCACCCGCTGCGAGCGTTGTTTTTCTGATGCGACGAACCATCGGCAAGCGGGTCATGGTGATGCCCAATGTGCCACCCCAATAATAGTCGATGCCGACGCCCTGCAGTTGGGGGAAAAGCCGCGTCATCCGGGCGCGCAGCGCGGTCACGATATCGGTCGGAAAGCCGATCGAGTAACTCTCGCGACCGCCGAATAGCAGACGCTTGTCTTCGCTCAGGCGAAAATAGTTCACGACAAAACGATCATCGGCCACCGCAATGTCTTTCGTTAGGACCTTGTCTGCCAGATCGCCCAGGGGCGCGGTTGCGGCAATGAAGGAGTTGATTGGCATGACGCGAGACGAGATCTGCCCGTTCAGATCCGGCAAGTATCCGTTGCCGGCGAGAACAATGTGTGACGCTCTGATTGTCCCCGTCGGGGTGCGCACTTTGCCGTCGGCGATGCCGGTCGCTTCGGTTCGTTCGAAAATCCGCGCGCCGGCAGCTTCAGCACCGTGCGCCAGCCCAAGAACATAGCGCAGCGGATGGATGTGCCCGGCATCCCAGTCCAGAAGCCCTCCCTGATAGACGTCCGATCGGCAGATCTCACGCACAGCGGTGCGGTCGAAGTATTCGGTCTCAAAGCCATAGGATTTTTCCAGCCATTCACCGTAGCGTTCCGCGTCTTCCGCACCTGCCTTGGTCCATTCTCCGTGAAGCACGCCAGGTTTATAGGCCGCATCGGGCGCATACGTTTCGACAAGGTCGCGGGTCAGGGCTTTTGCCTCGACGGTCAGTTCCCAGAGCTTGCGCGCGTCTTCGCGACCAACCCGGCTTTCCAACCAGCGCTGGTCTTTGTTCCAACCAGTGCCAACTTGCCCGCCGTTGCGCCCGGATGCGCCGAACCCGACCCTGTGGGCGTCGATTACAACAACATCCAATCCCTTTTCGGCGGCGTGGAGTGCGGTGGACAGCCCGGTATAGCCCGCGCCGACAACCGCCACGTCACACGCCAGATCGCCGTCAAGCGACGGGCGCTCGGCGCCAATATCCGCCGTCGCCGCGTACCAACTTGGAGGATAGCTGCCGACGGTGTCGTTGCGGTAAAGTGGGTTCACGGGCGTTTTCTTATTATCCTATGTAATCTTGGAATGTGGGGCAGGTGTTTGAAATCGTGCGAATTTTCAGACATTCAGCAGAAGATGTTCGCGCTCCCAGGGGCTGATGACTTGCAAAAACTCGTCGTATTCCGCCATTTTTACGATCTCATAGACGCGGGCAAATTCCTCGCCCAATGCGTCCCGCAAGGACGCCGCTTGCGCAAATTCTTCCAGCGCAGTGTAGATGCCGCGTGGAATCTCTTCATCTGCATCATAGGCGTCGCCGGTAAAGGCAGCCTTGGGTTTGATCTTCTCGACCATGCCAAGATAACCGCAGGCAAGCGACGCGGCGATCCCAAGATAGGGATTGCAGTCCATGCCCGGCAGGCGGTTTTCGACCCGCCGTGCGTCCGGTCCGGAAACCGGGATACGAATGGCCGTTGTCCGATTGTCGCGGCCCCATTCCAGGTTGATCGGCGCGGCGTGGTCTTTCACGTAGCGGCGATAGGAATTGACGTAGGGCGCAAAAAGCGGCGTTGCGGCGGGGATATATTTTTGCAGACCGCCGATGAAATGCTCGAAATCCTGGCTTTCCTCGCCATCGGGTGTCGAGAAAATGTTTTGTCCGGATTTTGTATCAAGCACCGAGTGATGAACATGCATGGCCGATCCGGGCTCGCCTTCGATTGGCTTGGCCATGAAAGTTGCGAAGCAATCATGCCGAAGCGCTGCCTCGCGGATCAGGCGCTTGAAAAAGAATATCTCGTCCGCCGAATTTATCGGGTCGCCGTGGCGAAGATTGATCTCGAGCTGCCCGGCGCCACCTTCCTGGGTAATGCCATCGATTTCAAATCCCTGCGCCTCGGCGAAATCGTAGATGTCGTCGATCACCGGGCCAAATTCGTCCACTGCTGAAATTGAATAGGCTTGCCGCGCGGCCGCCGGGCGACCCGAGCGCCCGACCATAGCAGTGATCGCCTGGGCAGGATCGACGTTGCGGGCGACAAGATAAAATTCCATCTCAGGTGCGACGATCGGAGTCCAACCGCGCTGGTGATAAAGCTCAACCACTCGGCGCAACACGTTGCGCGGTGCATAGGGCACGCGCTCGCCGCCTTTGTCGAAGGCGTCGTGGATCACCTGAAGCGTCCAGTCACCGGTCCAAGGTGCGGCCGTCGCGGTCGTGTATTCGGGGACCAAAACCATGTCAGGTTCCGTGAACCCGCCTTCGCCCGCGGCCTCGCCCCAATCGCCTGTAATTGTCTGAAAGAAGATTGAGTTTGGCAGGTAGAAATGAGCCTGCTTTGCAAACTTGGAGGCGGGCATTGCCTTGCCGCGGGCGATCCCCGAGAGATCGGGGATCAAGCACTCGACCTCGTCAATTCGACGACCGTCCAGATACTCGACTGCCGCTTCGGGGATTTGATCCAACCAGTCAGACATGTTTCTCCCCTTTCAGGAACTCTGCAATTCGGTCGGCCATGGCCTGGTTGTCGTTGGGTGTCGCCAAATGCAAGCGGGCGGTGTCAATCATGTTGTCAGGGACAAGGCCCGGTGCACGCAGGTCCAGAAGGGTCTCAAGCTCTGTACGGTCGAATTCCGGGTGCGGCTGCACCGAATATGCGCGGCCCCGATAGGCAAGCGCGGCATGCGCGCAAAAAGCATTGGAAGCTATGGTGCGCGCCTCGGGCGGTAACTCAGTGACCTGATCCTGATGCCAGGCATTCAGAGCCAATGGCCCATCGCCAAATTCGTACTCTGTGTGGCCGATGGCCCAACCGCCATTGAATTTTTCAGCTTTGCCGCCCAGGGCTTGTGCCATGATCTGGTGCCCGAAGCAGATGCCGACAAGTGGCACCTCGTCGGCGTAGGCGTCACGGATAAAGTCTTCCAGCCGCCGGATAAACGGCAGATCATCGTAAGCACCGTGCTTTGAGCCGGAGATTATCCAGCCGTCGGCCTGTCCTGTGTTGTCGGGAAACTCCATGTCGACGACGTCCCAACCACGAAAGTTGAATCCGTGCCCGGCCAACAGATCGGCGTAAAGCTGCGTGTAGTCACGGTAGGGCACACCGTCGCGTTCGACGAAGTGGCCGCATTGTAGGACGCCGATCAACATGAAACACCGAAGAAATTGGATTTGGCGGACCCTAGCGGGACGGCAATTTGCGGGCAAGCCAAAATTTGATCAAATTCTGAAAGTCACTTGAATACACAAATGCGCGCGTTAGACTGCGCGCGCCATCATTCAGGACGATCTTATTCGCCAGCGATTGCCTTTGAGCCCTTTTTGATCGGTGCCCAGATTCGCTTGTTCGTGAGATAGAGCAGCACGCTAAGGACAATCAGAAACACGACAGCGATGAAACCAACTTCCTTGCGCGCGTTCAACTGCGGCTCAGCGGTCCACATCAGGAAGGCGGCCACGTCCTTCGAGACGTCCTCGATTTCTGTTGAGGAGCCGTCTTCGTATTCGACATCATCGCCGAAAAGCGGCGGCGCCATTGCGATCCAGCCGCCAGGGAAGGCCGTGTTTTCGTAAAAGATCGTGCCGAATTCTTCTTTTTCCTCGCCTGTATAGCCCGCGAGGATCGAGGCGATGTATTCTGGCCCGCCCATGCCTTTGAAAAACTGGTTTATCCCAAGCCCAATGGGTCCGTGGAATCCGGCGCGCGCCTTGGCCATCATGCTCAGGTCCGGGGCATTATCCAGCGAAGACGTTGGGAAATAGTCTGTCGGTATGGCGGTGCGAAAATCGTCCAGGTCGGTATCAAAAACCTCGTAAAACTCGGCATAGGCGCGAACCTGATCCTCGGGAAGGTGCGGGCCGCCATCGTACCCAAGAGAGCGGAACGGAACGTACTGCAATCCATGGCAGGCCGCACAGACTTCTGTATAAATCTGAAGCCCGCGCTGAAGCTGCATCTGGTCGTAGGTGCCGAACGGCCCTTCGAACGAGAACGAATAATCCTCGACGTGGGATTCACCGCCAGCGGCCCAGACAGGACCAGCGACGGAAATACTCAGCGCGGTCAGAGCGGAAAGTGCGATCTTGCGGATCATATTTTCTGTTCCTTTCATTCCGCTGGTGTGGCGTCGGCAGCATCCGCCGTGCCACTTGCTTTGGCTTTGTGGGCCTCGAAGTCGGCCTCGATGGTGTCTGGCTGCGGAAGCGGTTTCTCGAACACGCCCAACAGGGGAAGGATGACCAGGAAGTAGCCAAACCAGTAACCCGTGCCGATGAGGGACATGGTTGCATAGATGCCTTCGGCCGGCTGAGCGCCCAGCCACATAAGGAACACGAAATCCAAAACCAAAATTATAAACCACCACTTAAACATCGGGCGATAGCGGCCCGAGCGCACCTTTGAGATGTCGAGCCACGGCACAAGCACCAGAACTCCAATCGAGCCAAACATCGCAAGGACACCGAAGAATTTGGCGTCAATGATTCCGGCGGTCAGGAAACTGGCGATCTGAACGACCCAAACCTCGCCGGTGAAGGCGCGCAGTATGGCGTAGAACGGCAGGAAGTACCATTCCGGAACGATATGTGCAGGTGTGACCAGCGGGTTGGCTTCGATGTAGTTGTCCGGATGGCCAAGATAGTTGGGCATAAAACCGACAATCGCGAAGAACACAGCGAGGATGACAGTCAATGCGAACAGGTCTTTGATGACGTAGTAAGGCCAGAACGGAATGGTGTCTTTCTCGGCCACTTCTTTTGAACTGCGCCGCACTTCGACCCCGGTCGGGTTGCTATTGCCTGTGGTGTGGAAAGCCCAGATGTGCACGATCACCAGCCCGGTAATCAGGAACGGCAGCAAATAGTGAAGCGAGAAAAAGCGGTTCAACGTGGCGTTGTCCACCGCGGGTCCACCCAGTAGCCAGGTCTGAATAGCTTCGCCAACAAATGGGATGGCGCCAAAAAGACCGGTGATCACGGTTGCACCCCAGAACGACATCTGCCCCCAAGGCAGAACATAGCCCATGAAGGCGGTGCCCATCATCAGGACGAAAATCAAGACGCCGATGATCCAGGTAACCTCGCGCGGTTCTTTATAGGAGCCGTAGTAGAGGCCGCGGAAGATATGTGCGTAGACGGCAAAGAAAAACAGCGAGCCACCATTCATGTGCAGGTAACGGAGCATGTGACCACCGTTCACGTCGCGCATGATGTGTTCGATGCTGGCGAAGGCCATACCGACCTCCGGCGTGTAATGCATCGCCAGAACGACGCCGGTAATGATCTGCAGCGCCAGGCAGAAAGTTAACACTATGCCCCAGATCCACATCCAGTTCAGGTTCTTGGGCGTCGGAATCATCAGCGTGTCATAGAGCAGCGCCACAATTGGCAGCCGTCGGTGCAGCCATTTTTCAGCCCCGGTGTTGGGTTCGTAGTGGTCGTGAGGAATTCCGGCCATCTTTCTCTTCCTTATCCAAGGACGATGGTGGTTTCGTCGTCAAACCGCGCGGGCGGGACGGCGAGGTTTTCGGGCGCAGGTCCTTTGCGTATTCGGCCAGACGTGTCGTAGTGCGAGCCGTGGCAAGGGCAGAACCATCCGCCGAATTCGCCAGCACCATTGCCCAGCGGAACACAACCGAGGTGCGTGCAAACTCCCATCATTACCAACCACTCTCCCGACGGCCCGTTTTCGGTAAGTGGCGCTAGGAAGCGGTTCGCATCCGCGCCGTCGGCGCTGTCCAATGTATTGGCATTGCGCGCGTTGTTGTCCGGAAGATCGGCAAGCGCCACGTCTTCGGCGGCAGCGATCTCGTCTTCTGTCCGGCGACGAATGAATACAGGCTTTCCACGCCATTTGACGGTTAACTGCGTGCCAGGTTCGACCCCGCCGATATCCACGCGGATCGAGCTGAGCGCCTGCACATCGAGCGACGGGTTCATCTGGTGGATCAACGGCCAGACAGCAGCACCAGTAGCAACGACGCCCGCTCCACCAGTGGCGTAATACAAGAAGTCGCGGCGGGTGCCTTCGTGATCATCTGCGTGCGACACGGGCTTCTCCATCTTCGTTTAGGACGCGCATCCAAGACTTTAGCGCCGACACGATGCCGGCTCTATTGATGGCGCTGGATAGCGCCTTGCACCAAGGTCGTCCAGCGGACAATCGAGCGCACCTTATGGAATATCTGGTCAACCTGTTACGATGCCAGTCCGGCGTCTTCTTATTCGCGCATCAAATCTGCGAGATCATCGAGTTCCGAACCAAACCCGTCTGCAACTGAGTCTGATGCGCCGCGCTTCTGATCGCTTCCCTTGTTCTGGCTCAGTTTCCAAGTGGCATCGATATTTTCTATGTGAAAGCGAAAGGGCTGGATCATCCGCAAAAGTCGCGCGAGGACGTCGGCGGATACCTTGGATACCATCCAAGGTTTCTTGGGCAGCAGGCGAGCCTCGTATTCCGCAGACTGCCGGTCCAGCATATCGCGGAGTGCATCGTTCGGAAGCGGTTCGAGCGTGCCACGAAGGTGAACCGCCACGTAATTCCATGTGGGCACCTGATCGTCGACGCCGTACCAGTCTGGAGAGACATACCCATCGGGACCATTGACCGCGATAACGGCCCGGGCCGACCCCTGACGTGCAATGGGATTGGAGCGCACGAGGTGCAGGTCGGCGTGGGTGGCGGGTTCGTTCAGCAAGTACGGGACATGCGATAGCAATGGCCCGGCCTCAGCATTCACGGCCAGAACCCCGAACGCCCGCTGCCGCACAAAGGCGATATTGCGCGTCTCAGTTTCGCCCCGATATGCCGGATTTGGATGCATCGACTAAGCCGACAGAGATTGGCCATCGCTTTTTGCGATGCGGACTAGAACAATTTCGCCTTCGGGCTGGGGCCCGCGGAAGCGCACCTCGGTGAACTGTTCGGTTCGGCCCATATCTGGCGCTTCCAGCAACACGCGGTGGGTCTTGCCGATCTGCGCTGAAAGGTGGCGCGCGACGGCGGCGTCACCTGCGGCCCGAAGCCGCGCCGCACGGTCTTTGATTGCGTTCCCGTCCACCTGGGGCATCCGCGCCGCTGGCGTGCCCGGGCGTTGCGAATAGGGAAAAACATGAAGCCAGGTAAGATCGCATTCTTTGACGAGCTTCACAGAATTCTCAAACATCGCGTCTGTCTCGGTCGGAAATCCCGCGATGATGTCCGCCCCAAAGGTCATTTCTGGGCGAAGTTTCTTCGTTGTTTCGCAAAATCGGATTGCGTCGTCCCGCAGGTGTCGGCGCTTCATCCGCTTCAGAATCATATCGTCACCGGCCTGCAAGGACAGGTGCAGATGCGGCATTAACCGCGGCTCGGTCGCTATCGCGTCCATCAGCGCATCGTCAACTTCGATCGAATCGATCGAGCTGATCCGCAAACGCGGCAGATCGGGAACAAGCCTTAAGATCCGTCGAACCAGATCGCCAAGCTTCGGCTCCCCTGGCAAATCAGCCCCCCAGCTCGTCATGTCAACGCCGGTCAGCACGACCTCGTTGAAACCTTTGCCCACAAGACGTTTGATTTGATCGACAACTGTGCCTGCCGGCACTGATCGCGAGTTACCGCGTCCATATGGAATTATGCAGAATGTGCAACGGTGGTCGCATCCGTTTTGGATCTGAACGTAGGCGCGATGCCGCCCGAATCCGTCGATCAGGTGTCCCGCGGTTTCGGTCACAGACATGATATCGTTGACTTGTACACGCTCGGTGTCGCCAATGAAGTTGGCCACTCCTGTCCATGTTTCCGCTGCCATTTTTTCGGTATTGCCAAGGACAAGATCGACGTCGCTCATCGCAGCAAAACGTTCTGGTTCGGTTTGGGCGGCGCAACCTGTGACGATCATTTTTGCGGTTGGGTTTTCGCGTCGAAGACGCCGGATCTCTTTCTGAGATTTCCGAACCGCCTCGGCAGTGACTGCGCAAGTGTTCACAATTACTGCGTCGCCCAGCCCCGCCGCGTCTGCCATTTCGCGCATCGCTTCGGATTCGTAAGCATTCAGGCGACAGCCGAGAGTGGCAAAGGTGGGAACTTTGCGGTCCATCAAAGTGCCGCCAGGAATTCGCCGGTCAAATGACCAGAGAAGACGTGCGCTGATGGGCCGGTCATCCAGACGCCATCATCACGCCAGTCCACCTCGATCCGGCCTCCGTCGAGGTCGATCGAAACTGTCTTGGTAGTGAGCCCGCGCCGCGCTGCGGCGACTGTGACCGCGCAGGATGATGATCCGGACGCCAGCGTCACTCCGACCCCACGCTCCCAGACGCGCATGCGCAGATGATCGGGGCCGACGAGGCTTGCAAACTGAACATTGGTCCGCTGGGGATAAAGTGGGTGGTGTTCCAGCTCGGCGCCGCGGGTGTCCAAGTCTACGGCTTCGGCATTGTCGACGAAGAAAGTGCAATGCGGATTGCCCATGCCGGTGGCAACCGGATCTCCATCGATCGGAAGATGCAGCGGATCAACGGCTTCGCTCAGTGGAATGTCCTGCCATTCAAGAATTGGCTGGCCCATATTCACGCTGGTTGCACCCTGTCCTGCATCTTTGCATTCCAGCGCTCCACGCCGCGTGCGCAAAATCAGATGATCCCGCCCAGTTTCATCCATGAGATGACGTGCAATGCACCGGGTCGCGTTACCACACGCCGCGCTCTCGCTGCCGTCAGAGTTGTAAAAGGTGAGTTGCGCATCCGAGTGACCGTCGTTTTGGATGACCGCAAGCTGATCGAACCCGACGCCGCGATGGCGATCACCAATCGCGCGCGCCAAGGCAGCGGTCATCGGCGCGCCACCATGCCGGCGGTCGACCACAACAAAATCGTTGCCAAGGCCGTGCATCTTCAGGAAATTCAGGCCGGTATGCGCATTGGGCGAGGTCATGGCGTGCCATATACGCCGCTAACCGGCGATCTGCAAAGCCGGGATCGATCATCCAAGGATTTCAGTTGCCAGTCGCAATTCCCTGGCGCGTTTGGCATCGACTAACCAAATCTGCCCGAATGGCACTTGGTAAGCCGCTTCGTTCACCGAACCGAAGCCAAATCGTTTCCAGTAAGGTCGGTCAATCGTGATGCCAAACTCGGGGTCCGATGCCGCGTGCAAGCCAAGTTCGGCATCTTCCGCTATCGACCGCTCGCGCCCGGCAATAAAAACGTCTACGCAGGCCGAACGGCAACTGACCAACACGGCGGTGTTCATTCGGCTCGCCGCAATTGCCCGGCCGATCTGATGCGCGGCCAGTAAATTACCACCGGGGCTTTGCGCGATCACCAGCCCATTCACGTCGGCCGCCTCCAGCAGCGCTTGAAATTGAAAGGCTGTTTCCGGGGTAATTTCACCGTCAAGCACAAGAACCTGTCCGCCATCGCTGAGAGATTCGACAAAGAGGTTGCCACCGACCGGGTCGGCACTCGGGCTGACCAGCAGGCCGCTGGTCGGTAGGGCACAGGCCGAAAGGCCCAACGACACCAGTGTCGCGAGAAGAAATTTGCGCATGTTGATCCTGTCTGAGGAATGCTGCCTAAAGTGTGTGTCGCTGGGCGTGAAACTGTCAAGCTGCGACACGTTTGTCGGGGGGGCAACGTTGTCTATTTGCCCTTGACGCCCCACCCCCCGGAGTTTACGCCGAGCGCCCGAGTGGGCCGTTAGCTCAGTTGGTAGAGCAACTGACTTTTAATCAGTGGGTCGCAGGTTCGATTCCTGCACGGCTCACCACTGAAATCAATGACTTAGACAGCCAATGCCCAACTCCATCGCGAGACGGGTAAGCGCAGGGTAAGCCTGATCTCCTGATTTCTCGCATTTTCGTTGCCTTTTGTCGGTGCCAGATTAGCTTGCCTCATCAGGGAGGACATCATGGGCCATATCAGGCTGGGGACGCTCCCACAGTCTAAAAAGTGGCGCGAGGTTATGGCGCTGCTGGAATCTGACGCGCCTTTGGAGCGCGTCGCAATGGCGGCGGCCGAAGCGTCGGAACGCGATCTGTCGCGCGCCTCGTCCGACCCACGTTTCCAGTTTGTCGCAAACCTGCTTGTGACGTTGCCGCTCCAGGCCCGTTCACCTGGATTTTCTGAGTATCTGGAAAGCCTCGGCTTGGGCAGCAATGACATGGCCTCGACGACTGACCTTCTCTCCGGGCTAAGTCGGGCAATCGATGCCAATGCCCATGAATTGGGCCACTTCTCGGATGCCGGGGAACTCGCCAAATCGGCTTTGCTTGAGAGCCTTTCGGTTCAACTCTACGACCGGCTTCCATCCCTGTTCGAACCGACGCCGACCGATATCCGGGAAGCCTTGGCCGTGTTTTCGGGCGGCAAAGGCTTCGCCATACTGGCGCGCGACTTTTTCGCGCGCCTGACCTACAGGTCTCTGGACTATTACCTGAGCCGGGAACTGGCCAACCATACGGGCTCGGGCAAGCGCTTTGCCTCTGACGCGGAGCGCGTGGCGTTCCAAGCAGCGCTCTTGCAGCACACGTTCGAGGCATCCCGTATCGTGCAGGAGTTCGCCGGCGGCTGGTACGGCAAGACAGTCTGGAAAGAGCAGCGGCTCGACCAAGACGCTGTGAATGGCTTCACGCGGTATGCGTTTACGAAGATGAGACAAGAACTTGGCCGGCGTCGCGCCGCCGCCTGAGCACCAGGTTCAATGCCTGGCGCCCCTGACGTTCAGCGGTGGGGATGAAGTTCTACGCTTCGAACTTGACGGCAAAGAACGCGGTATCGCTCTGAGAATAGCGCAGATGAGCCGACGGATGGTAGCCGGACTGCCCGACCGGGCACTGGACCTCCTGGAGATCGCGGCCCTTGTTTACGCCGTCGATGCCTCTATCAGTCGGGGCGGGTCTAAACTTCAGCAAATGGGTCGACAGTGGCACAGGCGATTTGCGGTAGAGGTATCTGTCCGCGACTGTTCGTTTTGGCGGAAGGCAGACGTGGCGCAGTCGCTGGAGGAGCTGCTCATGTTCCTGAGCGGTGACCGGTTCGAGTTTGAGTTTGTGTCCACTCAAACTCCCCAGGCTGGGCGGTCCTGCTTGTCCCGGTCTGGGGACGAGACGGCCTGGTCGCCGGATCGTATCCTCATGTTCTCGGGTGGGCTGGATTCGTTC
>CAJHYP010000111.1_pt1 | contig 11992 bp, 10 predicted proteins | sample 9198731 | NCBI WGS metagenome assembly CAJHYP01 (sample SAMEA7708363, study PRJEB35096) | sediment metagenome | biome: marine neritic benthic zone biome [ENVO:01000025]; feature: sediment [ENVO:00002007]; material: shallow marine sediment [ENVO:03000034] sea grass bed [ENVO_01000059] ...
GAGCGCGAGATTCCGTTCGGGCGTCGAAGCGTTCAGGTGGCCGGCAATCCGCGCCGTCATCAGCGCTGCCGCAACGCCATGACCGGCAACGTCCACCGAAAAGATTCCATATCGGGTGTCTGTCACGCGAAAAATCCCGACAAGATCTCCGCCAACGTGACCACTAGGCTGATAAAGAAAAGACGCGTTTATACCAGGAAGGTCGTGAAAATGATCGGGCACCAAAGCCTGCTGGAAGCTTCGCGCAGGTCGCGGTCGACCGCAGAGTAAACTTCTTGCAATTCCTTTAGAGTTTTGGACAACAGCTGATTTTTTTCCAAAATGTCGCGCTGTGACCTCAGCATTCTTTCGCCCGCACGGATCCTCGCCTTGAGTTCGATGACATTGAATGGCTTGGAAAGCAAATCATCCGCGCCGTTTTCCAGCCCCTCCGCCAAAGTCTCCCTGTCGGTTTGCGCCGTAAGCAAGATAAAATAGGCCGGGCGATCCCGTTTGATTTCGCGAAACTTTCGACAAAATTCGACGCCGGACATGCCAGGCATCATCCAATCACTCACAACGAAATCGATATCCATACTCGTGCAGAGCTCAACTGCCGCTGCACCCGATTCAGCCTCAATAGTTGTGTAGCCCCAGCTGCCCAGCGTCTTCGCCAACAAATGCCGTTGGGCCCGGCTGTCGTCGACAATCAAGATAGGCGGCGGTACTTTCGGCGCCGATTTTGCAAGGCTAAGCGACATTTCCATATTCATTCGGCAACAATTGAGGCCTGGTCGTTAAGGTGGAATGAAACCTAAAACTTTCCGGAGTTGTGGTTCCAAACCGTTTCTTAAGAAGCTGAATGTAAATCGGACGCCCAATTGCGAGGGTGTCATGATCGACTGGAATCGAGTTAGCGAGCTTCGCAGCGAAGTCGGCGAGGAAGACTTCGGTGGAGTGCTTGTTATGTTTTTTGATGAAGTGGCCGATGTTCTCGAAGGCCTCGGGAACGGCGGCGTCGAAGCGATTAAACGCGATCTTCATTTGCTAAAAGGCAGCGCAATAAACATCGGTCTGGCTGATGTCAGCACACTTTGCCGGAACTGCGAGGTGGCGTTGGCGGCGAACCCTGATGAAGTGATCGACTTGAACGCCATAAGAACCGCGTTCGTGGCGTCGAAGAAAATGATAGAAAGCCACTCAAAATAGTAGACCAGCAACTAGCGAGCTTAGTGGGTGAGCTTTTGATTGTGTGATCACGAAGCATTGCTAGTGGTTCGCAGAGCCGCCCCTTACATTGCTGCTGCGCGCTTGTCCCTATTTTGAAAACCCCGTAAATGCGCCGGGACGTGCATGCATCCGAGGGGGTTTTCATGTCCGCGCCTAAGAAAGTTGTGCTGGCGTATTCCGGCGGTCTCGATACTTCGATCATCCTGAAATGGTTGCAGTCTGAGTATAGCTGCGAGGTCGTGACCTTTACGGCCGATCTAGGTCAGGGCGAAGAGCTAGAGCCGGCGCGCAAAAAGGCTGAGATGCTCGGCGTGAGCGAGATTTACATCGAGGACCTGCGCGAGGAATTTGTGCGCGATTTCGTCTTCCCGATGTTTCGCGCGAACGCATTGTACGAGGGCCTGTATCTACTCGGAACCTCTATTGCCCGTCCGCTGATCTCAAAGCGCCTGGTCGAGATCGCCGAAGAAACCGGCGCCGACGCCATTGCCCATGGTGCTACCGGCAAAGGCAACGATCAAGTGCGCTTCGAGCTGAGTGCCTATGCGCTGAACCCCGACATCAAAGTCATCGCACCCTGGCGACTATGGGATTTGACCAGCCGCACGCGGCTGATCGAGTTTGCCGAGAAGAACCAGATCCCGATTGCAAAGGACAAACGCGGCGAAGCCCCGTTCAGCGTCGACGCAAATCTTCTTCATACGTCATCGGAAGGAAAGGCACTCGAAGATCCGGCCGACGAAGCGCCCGACTACGTATACCAACGAACGGTCCATCCCGAGGACGCTCCAGATACACCTGAGTTTATCGAGATTGGGTTTGATAAAGGCGACGCCGTTTCGATTGACGGCACGCCCATGACGCCCGCACAAATCCTCACGCGGCTCAACGAAGTTGGTGGCAAGCACGGAATTGGCCGGCTGGACCTTGTTGAGGGTCGGTTTGTCGGCATGAAATCGCGCGGCGTTTATGAAACGCCGGGCGGCACGATTTTGCTGGAAGCCCATCGCGGTGTCGAACAGATCACCCTGGATCGTGGCCAGGCACATCTGAAAGACGAGCTTATGCCGCGCTATGCCGAATTGATTTACAACGGTTTCTGGTTTTCGCCAGAGCGGGAGATGCTGCAGGCCCTGATCGACAAAAGCCAAGAGCACGTGACGGGAACTGTACGGCTGAAACTATACAAGGGCCTTGCGCGAACGGTTGCGCGCTGGTCAGACCACTCGCTTTATTCCGAGGCCCACGTGACATTTGAAGAAGACGCCGGTGCCTATGATCAAAAGGATGCCCAAGGCTTCATTCAGCTGAACGCGCTGCGCCTGAAGTTGCTTGCCGCAAGAAATCGTCGCCTTGGTTAACGCCGCGGCGCGCCAAGCCGTTTCTCGTAAAGCGCCTCATAATAGGGCATCGCCTGCTGCGCCACTGCGTTTAGGTCACCGCTAAGCACCGGCAACGGGCCTTCTGGTCCGGCAAATCCAGTGCTTTTGTGAACGGCGCCGTACCAGTGCGGTCCCCAAGCGCCGTCGAATGGCTTTGGGCCACGCCGCCACGTGAGCATTGCTTCATCGAATTCGATTTTCATTGCCTTGCAAAGCGAGCGGAGCGCCCGTCGCGGGTTGCGTCGAATATCATAGCTGTCGATCACAATGGGGTCGCAGCCCCACGCAAAAAGAAGGTCAAAAATTTCCAACTGCAGTGCGACACCGATATCAGCCAGTGTCGGTTGTTCCCGCTTGGAAGCATAGCTGGCGACCACGCGCGCTGGGTGTCGAATGAGAAAAACATTGGTGCACGACCGTGCCCACCCAATATCAAACTCATCCACCATGTGATGGCACATGTGTTTCATATAAAGGTGCCGATCGCTGGGGGTTTCGCTCTCGCACTGCGTAGATATTTTGCCGTGGTCGGGTTCGTGGGCTGTAAGAATTTCCTCGCGCATTGGGTGATCGGCACCGGTCGCGGCGAGGAAAGCCGCGTAGAATGGCTCGTCCCAGACTGCAAAATCGGGGCGCGCACCAAATGAGTACATCATCGCCGTGGACAGGTTCCGCGGTCCCGACCACATGGCGATTTTCATGGGCTCGCAACCAGGTCTCTGTAAAGGTCGCAAATACGGGCAGTGACCGCTCCAAACTGCCCGTCGCCAATCAGGCGTCCGTCAATTTCTCCAACCGGCGTCTGCGCGCCAAATGTGCCGGTCAAAAAGGCCTCGTCGGCAGAGTAAGTGTCTAACAAGGTGAAATTTCGCTCGAATACCGGAATATTGTGCGCATAACAGAGGTCGATCACTTTCTGCCGAGTGATCCCGTTCATGCAATAGTCGCCTGTTGACGTCCAAACTTTGCCCTTGCGAACGATGAAAAAATTGCACGCATTGGTCGTGTTCACAAAACCGTGGATATCAAGCATCAGGGCCTCATCAGCACCAGCCTTCTCGGCGGCAATGCACGCAAGAACACAATTCAGTTTTGAGTGACTGTTCAGCTTGGGATCCTGCGTCATCGGCAAGCCACGGATATGCGGCACAGTTGCCAACTTGATCGAACGATCGAATTTCGGTTTCGAATGCTCCACAATAATGACCATCGTCGGCCCCGACTGACTGAGCGACGGGTGTTGAAATGGCCGGATCTTGGTTCCCCGCGTCACCATCAACCGCGCATGCGCGTCTGTGGTCATCGAATTGGCCGTTTGTGTCTCTAACAGCGCGGTTTTGACACCATTACGGTCCAAACCAATCTCAAGATCAATCGCCTTCGCCGCTTCAAATAGCCGGTCTATGTGCTCGTCCAAAAATGCCCAGCGCCCGTCGTATAGCCGAATACCCTCCCAAACACCGTCTCCCAGCAAAAATCCACTGTCGTAAACGCTAACAGAAGCCTCGGAACGCGGCTTCAGCTGGCCATTTACCCAGATCAAGATACTGGCGTTTCGGGCGTCGTCTTCGGATTGATGCGTGGTTTGCCGGTCCATGCTGGCTCCGTTTTGGCAGACGCTATTGATTTGTCTTGGATGAAACAACTCTCACGCCTCCGCCAGCTCACGTGGCGTTGAATTGAAGTGAGCGCATTTTCAGGACATGTTCGCGCCAGTTTTTGGAGGATACTCGAAATGAGCCTGATATTGCACAGCCTGAAGGCCGCCTTGATGGGTCTCATGCTCTTGATCGGCGCCGCTTTTCAGCTCGGAGCCGCCGATGCAGGAACCAAGAAAGCATATTTTGCCGGAGGCTGTTTTTGGTGCGTCGAATCTGATTTCGAAAGCGTTTCCGGCGTCAGCGAAGTAATTTCGGGCTACACCGGCGGCACCAAGGCCAGGCCGACCTATAAGCAAGTGTCGAGGGGCGGAACCGGCCACTACGAAGCGGTGGAAATCCGCTACGATCCTGCGCGTGTGTCGTACGAAGACCTTCTATATGCGTTCTTCCGTTCGGTTGACCCCACCGATAGCGGCGGTCAGTTTTGTGACCGCGGTGAGAGCTATCGCACGGCGATATTCGTCTCTAACTCTGCCGAACGTGAGGCTGCCGAAGCTGCAAAGGGCCGCGCCGAGCGCGATCTCGGCCAAAGTATTGTAACGCCTATATTAGCGGCAAAGCCGTTCTATCTGGCCGAGGAGTACCATCAGAATTACTACAAAAGTAACGATGTCGTCCTGACGCGTCGGGGGCCAAAAGCGAAGAAGAACGCATACAAATTCTATCGCAAGGCCTGTGGCCGCGATAAGCGCATCAAAATGCTTTGGGGCAAAGACGCCTTTTCCGGACTGCACGGATAAACACGAATTGGGCAGAACGAAACGTATTCAGCCCACTTTGCAGGCCGCGAGCACCGCCATGTTCAGTATGTCGCTCACGCTGGCGACGGTTGGCAGAATCTGAATAGGTTTGTCGACGCCTGTCAGGATTGGGCCGATCACGGTCGCATCCGCCATTTCCTGCATCAGTTTCACCGATATCGACGCCGAATGGCGGGCTGGAACAACCAAAATATTCGCCGGGCCTGTCAGTCGTGAGAACGGATACGCCTCTTGCGACGCCGGATTAAGCGCCACGTCCACGGTCATTTCACCCTCATACTCGAAGTCGACATTCATTGCGTCCAGCACGCGTGGTGCCTGGTGCATTTTTTCGGCGCGCTCGCTGACCGGGTATCCGAATGTCGAAAAACTGACGAATGCCGCGCGCGGCTCCAGCCCGAGGCTGCGGGCCACCTTAGCGCTCTGAATGGCGATATGGGCCAGGTCATGATCATCTGGCCATTCATGCACCAGCGTATCAGCAATCAAGACAATGCGGCCGCGGTGCAAGAGTGCAGTGACCCCAACGGCCCCGTCTTCAGCGCGTGCATCAAACACATGATTGATCAGTTTCAGAACGTGCGCCGACTTACGCGTCACGCCTGTGACCAATGCGTCGCCGTGGTCGTGCGCCAACATGCATGACGCAAAAACATGCCGATCCCTCGCTGCAAGCCGATGGATATCGTGCTGATCAAAGCCTTTGCGCTGCAGGCGGCCATAAAGATAGTCTTTGTAGGTATTTAAGTGCGCGGTGTTTGCCGCATTGACGACCTCGATCTCGTCAACGGCGTCGGCCATGCCTTCGGCTTCCAGCCGTTTCTTGACGTCCGCCTCGCGTCCAATGACGATCGCGTGCCCAAAACCGTTGCGCTGGTAACTGACAGCGGCACGCAACACCCGATTGTCGTCGCCTTCGGCGAATATCATCCGCGATTGTGCGGCTCTTGCGCGTGCGTTGATCGACCGCAGAATTGACGCCGTTGGGTCCATGCGGGATTTCAGCTGAAGCTCGTACCCCTCCATATCGACAATCGGACGCCGCGCGGCGCCGGTGTCCATTCCTGCCTTGGCGACCGCCGGCGGGACACGGTGGATGAGACGCGGATCAAACGGTGTGGGAATGATGTAGTCCCTGCCAAAGTTCAGCTTTCGTCCGTATGCCATCGCCACTTCATCGGGAACTTCTTCGCGGGCGAGCGCCGCGAGCGCGTGCGCGCAGGCGATTTTCATCTCATCGTTGATTGCGCGGGCATGAATATCGAGCGCGCCGCGAAACAAATAGGGGAACCCGAGAACGTTATTCACTTGGTTCGGATAATCTGACCGTCCAGTCGCAACGATGGCATCCACGCGAACACTATGTGCATCTTCCGGCGTGATTTCCGGGTCCGGATTTGCCATTGCAAATATTACCGGATTTGGTGCCATGCTCTCGACCATTTCGGATGTCACGGCACCCTTGGCGCTAACACCGAGAAACACGTCAGCGCCCTTCATCGCCTCATCAAGCGTTCGCAGATCCGTGGCCACAGCATGGGCTGATTTCCACTGGTTCATACCATCGGTCCGGCCCTGATAGATTACACCTTTCGTGTCGCAAGCGATGCAATTTTCATGACGCGCGCCCATGCGTTTCAGAAGTTCAACACAGGCGATGCCGGCGGCACCGGCACCGTTCAATACGATCCTCACATCTTCGATTTTTTTCTCGGAGATGTGCAATGCGTTGATCAGCCCGGCGGCGCAAATCACGGCGGTGCCGTGCTGGTCGTCGTGAAAGACCGGGATGTCCATTTCCTCTTTCAAACGCTGCTCGATTACGAAACATTCGGGCGCCTTGATGTCTTCCAGATTGATGCCGCCAAACGTTGGCCCCATCAGCCTGACCGCGTCGCAAAACGCGTCGACGTCCTCGGTATCAAGCTCGATGTCGATGGAATTCACGTCGGCGAATCGCTTGAACAGGACGGCCTTGCCTTCCATGACCGGCTTCGAGCCAAGCGCGCCAAGGTTGCCCAATCCAAGTACCGCGGTCCCGTTCGAGATCACCGCGACCAGATTGCCCTTGTTCGTGTAGTCGTACGCCGTTTCGGGCTTGGCTGCGATTTCTTCGCACGGCACCGCCACTCCAGGAGAATATGCGAGAGATAAGTCGCGCTGCGTAGTCATGGGGACAGTCGCTTGCACCTCAAACTTTCCTGGGCTTGGGTGCATGTGAAAATTCAGCGCGTCCTCGCGCGTGTATTTGGTCTTCGGCATTGCGCTCTCCCTGCACGCCATCCTTATCGGGTGCGGCGGCGGGGGCAAGCAGAAGCATTTCCACTTTCGCGTATCTGCAGGCCCGGTTAGATTCCCCGAAACACTCTGGGGGAGTGAGCAGTGACCGTTGCAAACGCCGCCGTCACCCCGATGATGGCGCAGTATCTGGACATCAAGGCCGACCATTCGGGCGCGCTTTTGTTTTATCGGATGGGTGACTTTTACGAGTTGTTTTTTGACGACGCAGTCGCTGCCGCTCAGGCGCTGGACATTGCGTTGACCAAACGCGGAAAACATCTTGGTGAGGACATCCCCATGTGCGGCGTTCCAGTGCACGCCGCCGAGGGTTATTTGCTCACACTGATCCGAAAGGGTTTCCGCGTCGCAGTATGCGAACAGCTCGAGAATCCGTCCGAGGCGAAGAAGCGTGGATCAAAATCCGTGGTTAAGCGTGGGGTCGTTCGGCTGGTGACGCCGGGCACTTTGACGGAAGAATCCCTTCTCGAAGCGCGCCTGCACAATTTTCTGGCCGCATTGTCCGAGGTGCGCGGCGAGGCTGCCATTGCCTGGGCAGATATCTCAACAGGTGAGTTCAGGGTTCTTTCAACAACGGTTGCTCGACTTGGCCCTGAGCTTGCCCGTCTGCGTCCGCGCGAGGTCTTGATTTCTGATGCAAAAGATGCGGAATTTGCTGATTTAGTGACTGAATCTGGGTCTTCGCTTACACCTCTGTTGGGTGCGAGCTTTGACAGCCAGTCGGCGCTGAGACGCCTCAAGTCGCATTATTGCGTCGAAAGTCTGGAGCCGTTTGGTGCCTTCACGAAGCCGGAGTTATCGGCGATGGGCGCGATCTTCGAATATTTAGAGCTCACGCAGAAAGGCAAACTGCCGCTCCTTCGCTCACCAATTCGTGAGACGGCGGGCGGAACTATGCAGATCGACGCCGCAACAAGGCGGAATCTTGAGCTCACACAGGCAATCAGCGGAGGCCGCCAAGGAACACTTTTGGACGCGATTGACCAAACGGTATCCGCCGCAGGCGGTCGGTTGCTCGAGCGTCGAATTTCGTCCCCGTCGCGAGACATAGACTTGATTCAAATGCGGCTGGACGCGGTCGAACACTCGATGAGTGAAATTGATTTCCGGACGGGCCTGCGCGATTCTCTGAGGAAATGCCCGGATATTGATCGGGCACTGTCGAGGTTGTCTCTTGATAGAGGCGGCCCGCGCGATCTTGCTGCAATTCGAAATTCGCTGCACCAAGCTGGCGGCATTGCAAGCGGTCTACCGGATGACTTGCCGAACCTAGTTTCCGATATTTCAGTAGATCTCGTCGGATTTGGCGGCCTTTCGTCGCTTCTCGATGCCGCCCTTGTTGCCGAACCGCCCTTGCTGGCACGAGACGGAGGTTTTATCGCCACCGGATATGATGCCGAATTGGACGAAGCGCGGAAGCTGCGCGACCAGGGGCGCAGGGTAATTGCCGAGTACCAGGCCGAATACGCTGCCGATACCGGAATTACGTCGCTGAAGATCAAGCACAACAATGTGCTTGGGTACTTCATCGAGACAACCGCCACACACGCAGAAAGAATGTTGTCCGCCCCGATGAGCGAGAGGTACATTCATCGACAAACGACCGCCAATGCCGTGCGCTTCACAACCATTGAGCTGGCGGAGATTGAAACCAAAATATTGAACGCCGGGTCGCGCGCAATTGAGATTGAAAAACGTCTCTATGAAAGGCTTTCTGGCGAGATTCTGGCCAATTCCGAGAAGCTGAGCGCGGCCGCGAAGGGGTTGGCTGAACTTGACGTTATATCCGCGCTTGCAAGCCTTGCCGACGCAGAAGAATGGTGTCGGCCTACCATTGATGCGAGCAAGTCATTTCAGGTCGACCGTGGGCGTCATCCGGTTGTTGAAAAAGCGCTCAAGGTTGAAGGCGCGCCGTTCATAGCTAATGATTGCGATATTAGCGGTGGAGATGCCGGGTCGATTTGGCTGTTAACCGGGCCCAATATGGCCGGAAAATCCACGTTTCTGCGCCAGAATGCCTTAATAGCGATTTTGGCACAGGCAGGTAGCTTCGTGCCAGCGCAGGCCGCGCATATCGGATTGGTGAGCCAGCTATTCAGTCGGGTCGGTGCCGCGGATGACCTTGCGCGCGGTCGTTCGACTTTTATGGTAGAAATGGTTGAAACGGCGGCGATCCTGAACCAGGCGGATGATCAGGCACTGGTCATCCTTGATGAAATTGGACGTGGGACAGCGACTTATGATGGCCTAAGCATCGCGTGGGCAACGCTTGAGCACTTGCATGACGCCAACTGTTGCCGGGCGCTGTTTGCTACGCACTACCATGAAATGACCCAGCTGGCGGATAAGTTGGATGGCGTGAGGAATGCCACGGTCGCCGTTAAAGAGTGGGATGGCGAGGTGATCTTTCTTCATGAGGTTCGAAAAGGTGCGGCGGATCGAAGTTATGGCGTGCAAGTTGCCAAGCTCGCCGGTCTGCCGCACTCCGTCGTCGAGCGCGCGCGCGTTGTGCTTGAGGCCCTTGAAAAGGGTGAGCGCGAAGGCGGAACGCGGCAGAAAGCTCTGATTGACGAGCTTCCGCTGTTCGCGGCAACCGCACGTTCCGAGCCCACAAAATCGTCGAATTTCTCCGAATTAGAGACAAAAATGCAGGCGTTGTTGCCCGATGAGATGACGCCGCGCGAAGCGCTGAGCGCGCTCTATGAGCTTAAGGCGATTTTGGATTCCAAGCAGACGTCCAAGTAATGCCGCCTCATATCAATTCGTGGCAGGTGTCGAGCTAACACCGACTTTCGCTGGCCGCAGAAGGCGATCGTGCAGCAAAAATCCGTCCGCGCTTACCTGTATGATTTCGCCTGCCGTTGTCCCGGGAAGTGGGGCTTCGAACATTGCTTCGTGAAGCTGCGGATCAAATCTGTCTCCAATCTGCGGTGAAATCGGTTCAATCCCGTGTTTCTTGAACACGCTGACCAGTTCCCTCATGGTCAGCTCGACACCTTCGATGACCGCTTTGTTCGCCTCCCGGTTTTCCTCGGGAATAGAATCGATCGCGCGCTTCATATTGTCGAAAACGGGCAGTAAATCGCGGGCCAGCCTTGATCCGCCGTACTGCTCGGCTTCGCGCCGGTCTCGCTCAGACCGCTTGCGCGAGTTCTCTGCCTCCGCCAAGGCACGCATGAACCGGTCTTTGAAATCGTCTCGTTCCGCCTCTAGTGCGGCAATCCGTTCGTCATCGGACGGGTCTTCAAGGGCCTCGGGGCTGTCAATGTCTATTAACTCTTCATCACTCAGTGGTTTCTTTGCTTCCGGGTCGTTCATCCTTGCCCTCGATCAGAAATTAGCCGCCCAACCAATTGGGCCGTGTAATCAACAATGGGCACAATGCGCCCATAATTCAGTCGTGTGGGGCCAATCACACCCACCGCGCCGACAATCTTTCGATCCGCGTTCATATAGGGAGACACCACTAAAGAGGAACCCGAAAGTGAAAAAAGTTTATTCTCAGAACCAATAAAGATCCGTACTCCTTCCCCGCCTTCGGCAAGCTCAAGAAATTCAGCGATATCACGCTTGCGTTCCAGATCATCGAACAGGGTTCGGATACGCTCTATTTCCTCTTCCTCTTCGCTGACGCCAACGAGGTTGGCGCGGCCGCGAACGATCAGCCGCTCATAAGGCGCGCCTTCGTTTTCCCAAACCGCTGCACCGCTCTCGACAAGCTCCCGCGCAAGCACGTCAAGCTCTTGCCGTCGCGCTGTAATCTCGTGTGCAATGACACGACCAAGCTCCGACAGCGTGTGCCCTTCCATGATCGCGTTCAAAAAATTCGCGGCTTCGCGCATCGAGCTTGGTGTCTGTCCCGGCGGCGGCGAGAACACCCGGTTTTCAACATGCCCATCCGCAAAAACCAAAACGACCAACGCACGGTCTTGGGCAAGGCTAACGAACTCGATGTGTTTTACAGGCGCTTCATGCTTTGGTGTGAGCACCAGGCTGGCACCCTGCGTCGCGCCGGACAACGCAGAACCGACGCGATCGAGGATCTCTCCGACGTCATCGCCTTTTCCGCCTGCTGAATCATCGATGGCCTCGCGGTCCTTGTCGGTTAAGTCGCGGACTTCCAACAGCCCGTCGACAAACATACGCAAACCCAACTCGGTCGGAACGCGGCCTGCCGATATGTGTGGGGAGTCCAAAAGGCCAAGATACTCCAGGTCCTGCATCACATTCCGTACCGTCGCGGCGCTGATCTGCTCGCTCATTTCGCGCGTCAGCGTTCGCGACCCGACCGGGTCGCCATATTGAAGATAGCCGTCAACAACGCGGCGGAATACCTCGCGCGAGCGGCTGTTCATTTCATCCAATATTTTGCTGGCGTCACTCATCTTCTTCGAAACCTTGAAGGCGGTGCAATTAAAGGCAAGCGGCGGGCGGCGTCAATCGGGGTTGATGCGCTTGGCGTCGCCGATTATCAACCGCGCACATTTCCAGAGAGGTATTGCAATGCGTCCTTCGGGTCGAAACGTCAGCGAAATGCGTCGGGTGAGTATTGAAGCCGGCGTTATCCGCCACGCCGAAGGGTCATGCCTGATCCGCTGCGGTGACACTCACGTCTTGTGCACAGCGTCAATTGACGAGCGCGTTCCTCCATGGATGAAGAATTCCGGCCTTGGCTGGGTGA
>CAJHYP010000221.1_pt1 | contig 11968 bp, 13 predicted proteins | sample 9198731 | NCBI WGS metagenome assembly CAJHYP01 (sample SAMEA7708363, study PRJEB35096) | sediment metagenome | biome: marine neritic benthic zone biome [ENVO:01000025]; feature: sediment [ENVO:00002007]; material: shallow marine sediment [ENVO:03000034] sea grass bed [ENVO_01000059] ...
GCGTCGAGGTTGCCGAACGCCCTGGCGTATCGGTCAAATTGTCCGCCCTGCACCCGCGTTATGAAGTTGCACAGCGCGAACGGATCATCGCCGAGCTTGTGCCGAGAGTGGCGGAGCTAAGCCGGCTGGCGGCGTCCCTGAACATTGGTCTAAACATCGACGCTGAAGAAGCTGACCGACTGGAACTCTCACTGGATGTGATCGATGCCGTTCTATCCGACGCAAACTTGGCGGGATGGGATGGATTTGGCATCGTGGTCCAGGCCTACGGCCTGAGGGCCGCACAGGTCATTGACCATGTCTATGCTATGGCCCAGCGCCTGGATCGGCGCTTGATGGTGCGCCTGGTCAAGGGTGCCTATTGGGATACCGAGATAAAGCGCGGGCAAGTGGACGGCCTGGACCGGTTCCCTGTTTTCACCAGCAAGCCTGCAACAGATGTGTGCTTCCTCGGCTGCGCCCGCAAACTGCTGGGCATGAGGGACCACATCTATCCCCAATTCGCCACACACAACGCCCACTCCGTCGCTGCGATTCTCGAGATGAGCGACGCTGCACAAGAGTTTGAATTTCAACGACTTCACGGAATGGGCGAGCAACTCCACGAGATTATCTGTGAACGCTACGGGACGCGATGTCGGATATATGCCCCAGTCGGCGCCCATCGCGATCTGCTTGCCTATCTGGTGCGGCGGCTTTTGGAGAATGGCGCGAATTCGAGCTTTGTGAATCAGGTTGTCGACAGCGCGATACCGCCCGAGGACGTGGTGGCGGACCCGTTTGCAGCCCTTGGCACGGCGCAGGCGATACCGACCGGAAGGGAGATTTTTTTGCCCGAACGCCCGAATTCATCCGGTTGGGATTTGACGGATGGCGCAACCTTGGCCCGGATCGACGCGGTGCGGAACCCGTTTCGGACGCATAAATGGTTCTGCCAGCCGTTGATTGCTGAAGGCACACCCTCCGGCGCGAGTGCCGACATCCTCAACCCCGCCGATCCAGCGGATACCGTCGGGAAAACTGTCACAGCCGATACGAACACCGTTGAAGTCGCGCTTGCCGCATCGCGGATTTGGCAGGCAAGCCCGGTCGATCGAGCTGCCGTTTTGTCCAACGCCGCCGATCTTTATGAGGCAAACGCGGGCGAGATTTTTGCTCTGCTGGCACGTGAGGCGGGCAAAACACTGCTCGACGCCGTTGGCGAGCTTCGCGAGGCCGTCGATTTTCTGCGCTACTACGCGCACCTGTCGATCGGGCTTAGCGGCGAGCCAGTGGGAATCGTAACCTGCATCTCGCCATGGAATTTTCCGCTCGCAATTTTCACCGGACAGATCGCTGGCGCGTTAAGCGCGGGCTGCGGTGTTCTTGCGAAACCGGCCGAGCAGACGCCGTTGATTGCGCATCTTGCGGTGCGGCTGTTGCACAAGGCCGGCGTGCCGACCAGCGCACTGCAATTCTTGCCCGGGGACGGGCCAACAGTGGGGCGCGCGCTGACGTCGGATCCCAGGGTCGATGCCGTGGCCTTCACCGGGTCGACGGAAACGGCTCATCTTATTCGTTCAGCAATGGCCGAGCATCTCGCACCCGGAGCACCGCTGGTCGCCGAAACCGGCGGCATCAACGCGATGATTGTGGATTCGACCGCGCTTTTGGAGCAAGCCACGCGCGATGTCGTCGCCTCGGCTTTTCAGTCGGCTGGTCAGCGATGCAGTGCTCTTAGGGGTTTGTACGTGCAGCAAGATATAGCTGACGCGTTCCGGGAAATGCTCGTCGGCGCGATAGAGCAACTGAGCGTCGGTGATCCTTGGCAGCTTTCGACTGACGTGGGCCCACTGATTGATGCCGAAGCGCATGAATCCATTTCCTGTTACCTGAAAAACTGCGATCTTTCATACCAAGGGAACGCTCCTGAAATTGGCTATTTCTGCCCGCCAAGCCTGGTTGAGGTGCCGTCGATCCGCGCAATCGAGCGCGAGGTATTCGGACCAGTGCTGCATATGGCGAGATTTGAGGCGGAGGATCTCGAGCGCGTCATCGCAGACATCAATGAAATGGGTTACGGCCTGACGTTTGGCTTGCACACGCGGATCGATGGTCGTGTTCAGGAGATTGTCGAAAAGATCAAGGTCGGCAATATCTACGTGAACCGAAATCAAATCGGTGCCGTTGTCGGATGTCAACCATTCGGCGGCGAAGGCTTATCCGGAACGGGGCCAAAGGCCGGCGGCCCGCTATACCCATGGCGGTTCCGCAGAGGTGGAAATCCGATGGCAGCGCCGGTGCGAGACATGCCCGGGCCCACCGGCGAGACCAACCGGCTCAGCCTTTCGCCGCGCCGGCCTTATCTGTGCCTTGGCCCAAGTCCCGAGCAGGTCGATCGCCAATTTGCGGCACTGGAAAAGATTGGCGCGCACGGCACAAAGGCCGACGGAATGGACCCCGCCGAACTGACTGCGACACAGAATATTTCTGGCGCCATTTGGTGGGGCGATGACGAGGCGGCACGCGAGTATGGTAAAGCCCTAGCTTCGCGGCACGGTGCGATCCTGCCGCTGATCACCGACACACCGCGCGTGTTGGATGTCGTCCACGAGCGGCATCTCTGCGTTGACACAACGGCATCGGGCGGCAACGCGGCCTTGCTAGCAGAAGCTGCAAACGCTGCTTGACGCCGGCGGGCGGAAAAGGTCCGTTGGGCCATGTTTCCGATCCGTGACCACAACCCGTCCCGCCGAACACCCTACGTCACATGGGTTTTGATAGCGATCAATGTGCTGGTCTTCGTCGGCTATTGGAGCCTGTTTCCAAATGATCGCGTGCTCGCACGTTTCTTTTTCGAGTGGGGACTTGTGCCGGCAGCGGCGCGGCCCGAGACATTCGTAACATCGATGTTCCTGCATGGCGGACTGCTACATCTGGGCGGAAACATGCTTTTTCTTTGGGTGTTTGGCGACAATCTGGAAGACGCCATGGGGCATCTGGGATTTCTGATATTCTATTTGGCGGGCGGTCTTGCGGCGGCGGGCGCTCAATTTGTCTCTGATCCGTCAAGCACAGTACCAATGGTCGGCGCTTCGGGCGCCATTGCAGGCGTGATGGGTGGCTATTTGCTGCTTTTCCCCAAGGCAAGGGTCGACGTTCTGATCATCCTGATCATCATAGTCCGGGTGATTCCGGTCCCTGCGTGGATCGTGCTGGGCGCCTGGTTCGGTATACAGATCGTTCAGGGGGCGGTGGCCCCCGCTGGCGCCGGCGGCGTCGCGTATTGGGCCCATGCCGGGGGCTTTGCCGCGGGCCTGATCTTGACGCTGCCCATTTGGCTCCGGCGCGGCGCGGCGGGATATTGGCGACGCACGGAAGGTCATCCGCCCCACCCTGACGCCGAATACAAATGGGTAAGGACACGCGTGCCACGGGTGCACCGCTAGCCGCCTAACTGTGTGTTGTTGAACCGGAAAACAGATGGATCACCAGAATTCCGGCCACGATCATTCCCATTCCGACAATCGCTGCAAGATCGAGTCGCTGGCCAAATACCACCAAACCTATCAGCGCAATGAAGACAATCCCAACGCCTGACCAGATCGCATAGACAAGTCCGACAGGCATTACACTCAGCGCCAGCGACAATAAGTAGAAAGACGCTGCGTAAGCAAAAAATACAACGATTGACGGACCCGGTCGGGTGAATTGATGGCTGGCCTGCAAAGCCGTCGTTCCAATCGTTTCAGCAAGAACGGCGAGGATTAAGTGAATGTAGTGCACGGGCATGAGCGGGTCCTGACTAAAGAGGGAGGGCTGTGGTTGATTTTAATTCTTCCATAACAAACGACGCCGAAACGTCAGACATTTCCACCCGACGGATCAATCGCTGATAAAAGGCATCATAGGCCGCCATATCTGCGACGCGCACCTGAACCAGATAGTCCAGATCGCCGGTCATTCTATAGGCCGCTGTGACTTCGGGCATTTCTCGTGTCGCCTTGGCAAAGCTCTCCAGCCATTCCGGGTCATGGCGATTAGTCCGGATTTGAATGACCACCGAAAGACTGAGATCAAGCTTATCCGGGTCAAGTAGCGCCACTCTGCCCCGGATGACGCCGGCCATTTCCAACGCCCGCAGGCGCCGCCAGGTGGCATTCCGGCTGAGACCAATTTTTTCGCCCAGCGCTTCGAGACTAAGGCTCGCGTCACGTTGCAATGCGTCGAGGATGCGGCGGTCTAGGTGGTCGATTTTCTCGATCATGGCATAAAAATTGGGATTAATTCACCAAATTTTTTGCATATTTCGATATTTTTGGGAAGCCATTTTTGAGCCACTCGGCCAAAATGCCCAAAATCGAATCCGGAGGCATTCATGATTGCGCGCATTTTCATCAACCATCCCGCGAGTGTAGACGAGTCATATGGCGAGCACGCCCGTTTTGCCTTTGGCTTTTCGCTAAAGCTCTTCGGTGCGGCATTTGCAGCGTTGGTGCATGCTGCTGTACCCTGTCTGTTCGAGAAGACAGCAAGTCGCATCGTTGGCGATCTTTATGCGCGGACTCACAATCGGGCACCTAAGTAAGCTCTAGGCCGGGCGCCACCATTCAGCCGGCTTCACACGACGCCCGCGTCCGCGGTCCAGCCAGAGTGCCACACGGCGCAGCGGCGAGAGCGCCAGCCGCAGCCACCACCGATGCCACGGTTTTGAAAAGTCGCGATTGAACGGGCAAACGCGCATGCAGATTGCGCAGTCAGTCGAAAGTTTGGCCCAAAATCCAAAACATTTTTCGGCATCCGACGTCCATTTTCGCACGCCTTTGATTTCAGACTTGCCTCCTCCCGACACTTCGGGTGGTCCGTAAGGAAGTGCTTTGACAGGACAGGCGTCGGCGCACTTCGTGCAAATGCCGCAAAACTCTCGCACGCCATGCATTCGTGGCGGATCGTGGGCGATCGGAAGCGATGTGAAGATTTTGGAGAACCGCAGCCGCGGCCCGAACTCGGGCGTTATGACCATCTGGTTGCGAGCGTATTCTCCCAGGCCAGCTTTGATCGCATAGGGGATCACCAACCCGGTGTCGTTCATCGATGGCACCGCCTGATAGCCGAGATTGCGGATATATGCCGCGACCTGCATCACAATGGCGGCTTCATGGCTGTATTCGCGCCCCGTGGCGGCCTCTGCAAGAGCCGACGGATAAGTTGCGACCAGGCTTTCCTCCATCTGGTGTCCAAGCACGATAACCGAACTCAGGCCTTCGGGGAGATCGTGCGGAGCAGTTGACATATCCCGCGTATCGACCCGCGAAGTGTAAAGCCATCGATCATCGAAATCAGTGATCCCGCAAAGATCTGCGCCGAAGAACCGCGCAACGTGTTTGATCTCGTGCGCCATGCCGGATGGATCGTCGACAGGAACAACCTCGGTCGCTACGGGCGTGTCACACGCCACCGGTGACTGAAACCCTTCGCGTCGTCCCTCGCCCGTCGAGCGTTCGGCGACAATGTCGGAAATCAGCCAGGACGCATTGCGTAATGCAAAATCTTTTTGGGAAAACCCCGCGCCGCGGCGGGGAATTGCAGCCATCCGGTACGAGGCGAAAAAGGCGTCAGTCGCATTCGTCCGAATGTTATTGTCCCAAAATGCGCGCGTGAATATATCGTTGCGTTGCTCGAACCTTTCAAAGGCGTCTGTCACCTCGATGCCGGCCTCGACATCTTCGTCACGAATAGAAGAATTTGATGGCCAGGACATATTTTTCAATATGGTCCATCATCCAACACACCGTCCGCCGACATCTGGGCATAAAGCAACCCTTCGCGCAGGCCACGGTCGGCCACCGAAAGCCGGTCCGTTGGCCAAACCCGCAGCAGCGCCTGCAGAATGGCAGAACCCGACATGATCAGGGCGTGACGATCACGGCCAATTCGCGGATCGGTGCGCCGTCCTTCTGGGCCCAACTCCAGATAAATGCGGATTACTTTGTCAATCTGATCCGATGTCATGCGCAACCCATCGACTTTGTTCCGGTCATAGCGACGTAATCCGAGATGGCTGGCGGCCACTGTTGTCACCGTCCCCGAGGTTCCGATGATCTGAAACCCTTCGCGGGCCTGCTCGGCTTCATAGGGCGAAAACTCGGAAAGGTTCTCTTCAAAAAACCAGCTCATTAGCGCAAACCGCGCAGCGTCATCCTCGACATCGTTGAATTGATCGCGAAGTGTCGCGACACCGAGTGGAACCGATATCCAGTCAACGACTCGTGCCGTGGGAAATGGAATCTCCGTCTCCTGTGCGAACCCTGCATGAAGCCGCATAATCGCGCGCGGCCGTTCAACTTTTGGCACCCGGCTTATGTCGATCCAGACCAACTCGGTCGATCCGCCGCCGATATCAACAACGAGAAGCTGGTCGGTCTTTGTTGAAACAAGCGGCGCGCAAGAAATTACCGCGAGGCGCGCCTCCTCCTCCGGCTCGATGATGTCAAGCGTCAGGTCCGCCTCGCGTTCGACTGCACTGAGGAATTCGCTGCCGTTCTGCGCCCGCCTGCAGGCTTCGGTCGCGACAAGACGCATTCGGCGAACATCGTGTTTTTCCAGCTTTTTTTTGCAGATTTTAAGGGCTTGTATAGTTCTCTGCATTGATGCGCGGCTTAGTTTGCCGGTTCGCTCCAGTCCATAACCCAGTTGCACCGATTTGGAAAAACTGTCGACAACATGGAACTGGTTGCCCTTTGGCTGGGCAATCAGCATCCGACACGAGTTCGTGCCGAGATCCAGCGCAGCATAAAGCTCGGCTGGATCAGCCTTTCCGGGCGCAGACGGTTCGACCGCCTTAGGGAACCGGTCAGCGCCCGGTGGACGCCTGGGCGCCATGTCGCCCTCCGATCTCTGGTTACACTCACCCTAAGGCCGGGCCGGGACCCGGCGCAAGCCTCACAATCAATCTGAGAAAATTTCATCTTGCTGCCCCTGTAACTCACGGTTCGGCACAATTAGTGTTTGCGCGTCGCGTGTGTTGCGAAAGATGTCGAAATCCGGCGTCGTTTTCGGCTCGGCCAGGCGTAGGAGGAGCGAAACGAGGAGCAAAGTCCATTGCCTGATGTAACCATTGTCTATTGGCGGGATATCCCGGCACAGGTCATTGTGGGAAAAGGCCGTCGCGGTTCAAAAGCTCCGTTGCCCGAACGGTTCGAACAAGCGATCGACCGCGCCGCGATGAAGGTTGGGGCCAAAGAAAGCGACGCCTATCTTTCAGAGTGGCGAAAGGCCTCACCATATGAAGTGGATGGTGATCCGGCCGCAGCTGCGGCCGCCGAGGCGGTGCGGATTGACACCGAATATGATCAGGAACGTATCAAGGCCCTGATTGCAAACGACGGATGGGCCTGAGCGCCCGAAACATAAGGAACGCGCTCATGGCGTTGTTGCAATTCAAACGAAAAGCGCAAGTTGAGGCGCCCACTGACTCCAAAGTCGAGGCCATTTTGGCAGATTATTCGATCGAGGTCATGCCGCGCACCGCTGAGAAGGTTGAAGACTTCCGCGCCATCCTGCCAGAGAACACGCGCGTCTATGTCGCCCATATCGAAGGCACGCCGATCGAAGACATGGTTGCAACAGCAGGTCGGCTGGCGGCGGATGGATTCCGGGTGATGCCACATTTCCCAGCCCGAATTATCAAAGATGCTGCGACACTCGGCGACTGGATTGCCCGCTATCAAGGCGAAGCAGGCGTTGATCAGGCGTTGTTGTTGGCCGGTGGCGTTGCAAGCCCCGTCGGTGAGTTCGACAGTTCGATGCAGCTATTGGAGACCGGGTTGTTTGACAAAGCTGGTTTCAAGAACCTGCACATCGCCGGCCACCCCGAAGGCAACCGCGATATTGATCCAGATGGCGGGAACGCAAACGTTGAGGCGGCGTTGCAATGGAAGAACGATTTCAACCAGAGAACCGATGCGCAGATGGCAATTGCAACGCAGTTCGCCTTTGACGCCGGTCCGATCATCGAATGGGCGAATCGCGTTCAGGCGGCTGGCATTGATTTGCCGATCCATATTGGGATCGCCGGGCCGGCCAAACTTCAGACGCTGATCAAATTTGCAATCGCCTGCGGCGTTGGCCCGTCGCTAAAAGTTCTGCAGAGGCGGGCAATAGACGTAACCAAACTGGTACTTCCTTACGAGCCCGATGATGTGGTCTCGGCACTGGCGGCTCACAAGGCGGCAAACCCGGGCTTTGCGATAACGCACGTGCATTTCTTCCCATTGGGCGGGGTCAAGGCCTGCGCAAATTGGGCAATTTCGCGCGGCGGGGCATCGACAATCCCGGCGGCCGTTTCTACCTAACGACACCATAAACGAAAGTAAGAAATGACCCGCACTGTCCTCGAGTCCAAATCTAAAACCGTCGTCATCGGCTTCGACGAGCCGTTTTGCGTAATCGGCGAGCGGATCAATCCAACTGGTCGCAAGAAACTTGCCGCCGAATTGGAAGCCGGCAATTTTTCCACGGTTGAGAAAGATGCGCTTGAGCAGGTTCAATGCGGCGCGCAGGTGCTGGATGTAAATGCGGGCGTTGTTTACAACTCGAACCCCAACCCGAACGAAACTGAACCGCCGCTCATGACAAGCGTGGTCGAGTTGGTGCAGGGGCTGGTTGATGCCCCTTTGTGTATCGACTCGTCCGTTCCAGGCGCGCTACAGGCCGGGCTTGAGGCTGCCCAAGGTCGCCCTCTTTTGAACTCGGTCACCGGTGAAGAAGAACGATTGGAACTCGTTTTGCCACTGGTCAAAAAGTACAACGTGCCGGTGGTTGCGATCTCGAATGATGACACAGGCATAAGCGAAGACCCTGACGTTCGTTTTGAAGTTGCGAAGAAAATTGTCGAACGCGCCGCGGATTTCGGCATCCCCGCCCACGATATTGTGGTTGATCCACTGGTCATGCCAATCGGCGCCATGGCCACGGCTGGTTTGCAGGTCTTTTCGCTGGTTCGCCGCCTTCGGCTGGAATTAGGTGTTAATACGACATGCGGCGCCTCAAATATTTCGTTCGGGCTTCCAAACCGCCATGGCATTAACAATGCCTTCCTTGCGATGGCCTCAGCGGCAGGCATGACTTCGGCCATCATGAACCCAGTGGCGATGCCGCGCACTCGCAAAGCTGTCGGCGAACGGCTCGACGAGTTGAAGACGTTGGGCGTAACCGCGCCCGAAGACGTCGATCTTGTCGCGCTTGGTCCGCTTTTCGGCATGGCGGTGGGGCAAGAATTGGTACTTGAGCGAGTTGCGCGCCTCGCTGATCTGGGCGTCGTTGTGCCAGAGGGATTGGATTTCGCAAAGCTGGCGCCGCTTTTGGGGTTAGCGCCAAAGACCGGAGTGGCCTCTGACGAGTCATTGTCGATCCGTGCGGCAGATTTTCTTATGAACCAAGACCCGTCGGGGGCGAACTGGATCCGTCTAAACAAAACGCCGTCCACAAGCGGCGGCCGCGGCGGTCGCGAGGGGCGGCGGCGGCGGCGAGCTTGAGGCCGTAAGTGCACAGAAAAAATCGGCGACTCTCGACGCCGCCGCTTGACTATTTCATCATCAACGCGACAGCGTCCGATGTGAAAATATAGTCATCCTCGGCCGAATGGCAGGCGATACAGCCCGCATCTGCGCCTTTGGCAACGCGACCGGCAAGACTCGTCCCATTTGGATTCTTATCGAGCGTGCCATCGGGCAGATACTTGACCCAGAACCAGTCCTGATTGTCTGCGTCATATCCAGCTTCCCGCTGGAACATGACCGTGACGGCGGCCAAGTGGCCGGTAGGGTCGCCGATGACTTGATCGTAGTCGACGTCCGCTGGACCGTAGTTTCGCTTGACCACAAGCGTACCTGTGTGACCGTCAACTGTGGCGTCGGTATAGAACGTCTCGAGCAGCGCGCCATGGGGTTCGACGCCCTCGTAAGGAAAGCCGTACAACGCGTTGTCGCCGACCATTCGGCCCTCTTCCATGACCGCCCAAAGAAGCGCAGCATAATTGGCATCGGCATCAGTGCCAAATTCCTGCGCGGATGCGGGAAGGGACAACGCGATTGACATGCCCGATACGGCAAGGGTGGATTTGAATGATGGCATGAAATTCCTCCGTCAGAAATCTGGTTGTTCGGCCAGACTAACCGCGGAGCACATTCGAATGGGGTCAACATTTGCTCGCGACCCGATCAACATCGCGTGGGGGAAATGTGATTGGACGCAGGTCCGACGCAGATCGCAAACTCTGCCTATGTTCCGATCTGCGCTTGCATATTTTTCACTCGCGCTTTTCACCGCGACAGACGCGGCAGCATCGCTTTGTGTCGAAAACAAAAGTCGCGAAGAATGGCTTTTTACTGCTGCCATCGATAACGGTGCACGCGCACGCGCCACGCTTGCTCCGGATGCCCGACTTTGCGTTGAAGGCAACGGACCCGGAACCGTCGCGGTATTTGCAAGTGTCGAGGAACTTGAAGGCTGTTCGCGTCGTGTTCCCAGTGATAGCATCGCCCAGATGCTCGACTTCCCGGGCGTCGATCTATGCGCGTGGGCCGCAGCGCCCTCGGAGTGACGCGCCGGAGTCCAAGGGCCGATGACAGATCAGGAGCAGTTGCCGCCGCTTTGGGTGGGGCTTTTCCGACTGGGGTTGCGGATCCTGGTCATCGTAATTGTAGTATTCGCAATCCATCTGGTGATGAATTGGGCCACTGCACGGGCCGAGGCGGCGGGCCGTGACGGGCTTATGCTTGGGGTGCTCACGGCATTGCTATTGGTTTATGCGATTTTAATCGCAATTCCATTTATGCCAGGGATCGAAATCGGGATCAGTCTTTTGTTTTTGAAAGGCGCATCGATTGCGCCGCTTGTCTATGCCGCGACCATTCTGGGTCTGTCGCTGGCGTTGCTGGCCGGGCGTTTCACGCCCTACCGCTGGCTTTATGGGATTTTAGCAGATCTTCGGTTGCGTAACGCCTGCAGACTGGTTGAGCGTTTAGCGCCAATGAGCCGCCAAGAGAGACTCCAACACCTGGCAATGCGTGCGCCGCGCTGGTTGAGACCGATGGTGCTGACCGGTCGCTATCTGCTATTGGCGGTGTTGCTGAATCTACCGGGCAATTCGGTGATCGGCGGCGGCGGTGGCATCGCCTTCATCGCGGGATTCAGCCGGCTCTTCCGACCAAGCATCACGATACTGGTGATTGCGATTGCGGTATTGCCGATACCGTTGACCGTGTGGCTCGCAGGCACGGATACATCGCAAGCCCGCTAGCTCGTTTGCGGTCGAAACAAGCGCACAAACTGCGCCACCACGATCAGCACGATCAAATAGATCAGGCCAACGGGAACTGCGATGAACGACGCAATTTCGGAACCAACAATACCAAACAATCCGCCAACGACCGAAACGATCAGCATGGCGCACAAAGTTGGAACTGGAACGATGGCTGCAACCCGCCAGGGGCCTGAAAAACGCGCAAGTGCCGCACCTTGCAATGACACATAGACCAGCGCAACGGACGCCAGAACAATGGGATCCATGGGAGTACCTTTCCCGAACTCTTTACGCCTTTCATCTTAGTTCGCCATTGCGGCGATCGCGGGCAACCAAGATGACGTTTCAAGGACGAATTCTGGCGCGACTGGCCTTTCATTCGCCTTAAAGCGCGGTATCCTCCGCCGCGAAATGAGCGGAAAACGCATGTCTGACAAAGCTTTGGTGATCTTTACGCCCTCGGGCAAGCGCGGCCATTTCGCAAATGGGACGCCGATTCTGACAGCCGCACGGCAATTGGGCGTTGACCTTGATTCGGTCTGTGGCGGCCGCGGCATTTGTTCAAAATGCCAGGTCACACCCGGCTTTGGCAGCTTTCCAAAGCACGGCGTCACGGTTGAGGAAACCGCCGTGTCAAAGTGGAATGCGGTTGAAGAGCGCTATCAGCAAAAACGAGGGCTGAAA
>CAJHYP010000209.1_pt1 | contig 11841 bp, 13 predicted proteins | sample 9198731 | NCBI WGS metagenome assembly CAJHYP01 (sample SAMEA7708363, study PRJEB35096) | sediment metagenome | biome: marine neritic benthic zone biome [ENVO:01000025]; feature: sediment [ENVO:00002007]; material: shallow marine sediment [ENVO:03000034] sea grass bed [ENVO_01000059] ...
ATGCCGACAATGCCGCACATTGGGATTATCCTTTCTTTTGAGCGGACTTCGCCGCCCGGAGCTTCTCAAAAAAACGTGTTGCGAAGTTTGGTTTGTTGATTTGCCGGGCCCGTGCGACGCCGAGGTCGCCAGCGGGAATGTCTTTTGTGATAACGGATCCGGTGCCGGTCATCGCCTCGTCACCGACCGCGACTGGGGCTACAAGCAATGTGTTGGAACCGATGAAGGCGCGCTCGCCAATTTCGGTCCGGTGCTTGAAGACTCCGTCGTAGTTGCAGGTGACGGTGCCGGCGCCGATGTTGCTGGCTGAGCCCACGGTGGCGTCGCCGATGTAGCTGAGGTGATTGACTTTGGCGCCGCTGCCAATCTGGGCGTTCTTGATCTCAACAAAGTTGCCCACCTTCGCGCCGCTTGAGAGCTCGGTGCCGGGGCGAATTCTTGCGTAGGGCCCAACGATGGCACCTTCGCCGATATGCGTGCCCTCAAGGTGGCTGAAGGCGCGAATGCGAGCGCCGGATTCGATGGTGACGCCTGGACCGAAGACAACGTTTTGTTCGATCACTGCATCGCGGCCAATTTCAGTGTCATAGGCAAAATAAACGGTATCTGGCGCCAGGAGCGATACGCCGTTTTCGAGCGCGGCGGCGCGGGCACGGGATTGGTAGGCTGCCTCGGCGGCAGCGAGCTCGCCGCGGGTGTTCACACCGATGGTCTCGTTCTCGTCAGCGGTGACGAACTTCACAGTCAACCCTTCAGCACGGGCCAACTCAACGATGTCGGTGAGATAGTATTCCTTTGCGTCATTGTTGTTTTCAACCGCGGCGGCAAGGCGGAGAAGCGTTCCTGTTTCGGCAATTGCCACGCCCGAATTGCAGAGCCCGACGCGCCGCTCGGTTTCGCTGGCTTGTTTCCATTCAACGATTTTGAAAAGCTGGTCGCCCTCGGTAATCATGCGACCGTATCGCGCCGGGTCCTCGGGCTCGAAGCCAAGGAACACCAAGTCGGCGCCGCCTTTGCGCAGGTCCTGCATCTTATTCAACGTCTCGGGGCGGATAAAGTGTGTGTCGCCCAGCAAGATCACCGTGTCGCCGCCCGCATCGCTTAGTGCAGTGGTGGCAGCGGCGACAGCGTGCGCGGTACCAAGTTGTTCCTTCTGTTCGGCAATAAGGATTGTTTCATCAAATCGATGCGCGGCTGCGGCAACTTCGTCTGCACTGTGGCCGACGACCAAGACGCGGCGTCCATCAAGATCGGCAGCAGACAGAAGCGAATGAACGAACATCGGCGCGCCTGCGATTTCGTGAAGCACTTTCGCCTTGTTGGACTCCATCCGCGTGCCCTCGCCTGCGGCGAGAATTATGAGATGCGTGGGCATGCCTGCTCTTTCCTTTTTTCGTCCGCCGTTTTAGCCGCATGGGGCGATGCAGCAAGATGTGGCGGCTTCACTTGATGTTGCCTTAGGTTACATCGAAGGCGGAGATATGCCGAGGAGATGGCGTGAAAACGGTTGTTTTTGATCTGGATGGAACCCTCGCGGACACAAGTGCTGATTTGATTTCGGCGGCAAATGCGTGTTTTCGGCGGCTTGGGCACGGTGATCTTTTGCACCCGGATGCCGATAAACTAACGGCGTTTCACGGCGGGCGTGCAATGCTTCGGCTGGGGTTTTCAAGGACGGGCGATGTTTGGAGCGAAAGCGAAATTGACGCGGAGTTCCCGTATCTGCTTGAATCCTATGCAGTAAATATCGACCGTGAGACGGAGCTTTATCCAGGTGCACGTACTGCGGTCGAACGTTTGGTTGGCAATGGATATCGCTGCGCTGTCTGCACCAACAAACCCGAGGGCTTGGCCCGCGAATTGCTTAGTCGACTGGATGTTCTGGAGCTGTTTGGAGGACTGATCGGGGCAGATTCTCTGCCGCAAAGGAAGCCGGATCCCATTCCTTACCGCACAGCTGTAGAATTGGCAGGTGGGAAGGTCGTTTCGTCCTGCCTGATTGGCGACACTGAAACGGATGTTCAAACGGCGCGCGCGGTCGGCGTTCCGGTGGTGCTGGTACAGTTCGGACCAGAAGGCGAGTCAATTGCCCGGCTTGCGCCGGACGCCCTTCTGAGTGGCTACTCAGACCTGCACGACGTGGTTGCCGGTTTGATAGGGTGAAGCGCCTGTTTTTGTTGACGTTGAAGCGGATTCCCCGTATTAACTGAACAAGCGTTCAATAAATTGGAGGCGATGCATGTTTCAAGGTTCGATGCAGTTCGATCTGGGTGAGGATATCGCAGCGCTGCGCGACATGGTGCATCGATGGGCGCAGGATGTTGTCCGTCCAGTAGCTGCGGAGATCGACCAAACGAACGCGTTTCCCGCCGAATTGTGGCGTGAAATGGGGGAGCTTGGACTGCTTGGGATTACAGTTCCTGAAGAATATGGCGGTGCGGGGATGGGGTATCTGGCGCATGCCGTCGCGGTCGAGGAAATCGCTCGCGCAAGTGCCAGTGTATCGCTCTCCTACGGAGCACATTCCAACCTTTGTGTGAACCAGATCAAACTGAACGGCACCGATGAGCAAAAGTCGCGCTATCTGCCGCGGCTGGTTTCCGGCGAGCACGTCGGCGCGTTGGCCATGTCGGAGGCGGGATCGGGCTCGGATGTTGTGTCGATGAAGCTTCGCGCCGAGAAGAGAAACGATCACTTCCGGCTGAACGGCACCAAATACTGGATCACAAACGGGCCGGACGCAGACGTGCTGGTAGTCTACGCAAAGACCGATCCAGAAGCGGGATCGAAGGGGATTACCGCGTTTTTGATCGAAAAAGAAATGAACCGATTTTCGACCTCGCCACACTTCGACAAATTGGGCATGCGCGGGTCGAATACGGCGGAACTGATTTTCGAAGATGTCGAGGTGCCGTTCGAAAACGTGCTGGGCGAGGAAGGGCGCGGGGTTGCCGTTCTGATGAGCGGGCTGGACTACGAGCGCGTGGTTCTGGCGGCCATTGGGCCGGGGATCATCGCTTCGTGTATGGACGAGATCATGCCCTATATGGCCGAACGCAAGCAGTTCGGAAAACCAATCGGATCGTTCCAGCTAATGCAGGGCAAGATTGCCGATATGTATACCGCAATGAATTCGGCGCGGGCCTATGTCTACGAAGTTGCCAAAGCCTGTGATCGAGGCGATGTAACCCGGCAAGACGCTGCGGCGTGTTGTCTATATGCCTCCGAGGTCGCGATGAGCCAGGCGCATCAAGCCGTGCAAGCGATGGGCGGGGCCGGGTTCATGAACGATCATCCCGTGTCGCGGTTGTTCCGGGATGCCAAGTTGATGGAGATCGGGGCCGGAACCTCGGAAATCCGGCGGATGCTGATTGGTCGGGAGCTGGTGGGGCCGTGACGTGAATTCATTTAACGACATCTTCTCAATGCTTTGCGTTGCAGAACGAAAGTTTGTGTCTGCCGTTGTACTGATGACGGTGGGAACTGTCTTTTTGCCGAATCGGGCTGCCGCGACAGAGCATGAGGTCAAAGAATTCGGCGGTTTTCTTGTGCAGTGTTATGAGGAAACCAGCGGCGCGGAAGCCAAATCGCAATGCGTCGGTGCAATGTCACAGGTTTGCATGGACGATCAGGATGGCGGTCACACGACGTTGGGCATGTCATCGTGTCTTAGTGCGGAAGGCCAGGTTTGGGACCGGTTTTTGAACGCGGAATACAAGGCGACGATGGCCTGGTCGGCGGCGGCGGACGAGGACGAGGCCGAGTATTTCCCTGAATTTGCCAAAAGAGTGGAGCACCTGCGGTCCGCGCAGAGGGCATGGATCGCATTCCGCGACGCTGAGTGCGCGCTTGAATATGCCCAATGGGGGTCGGGCTCGATGCGGACCATCGCGGGAACAGATTGCTTGATGCGGATGACCGCCGAGCGCACAATTAAGTTGCTGCAAATGCGGGAGTTGTTTGAGTGACCCGCGACATTGTTCCAGAACCCACAATAAAACAACTGTTGGTGGAGCAGGATGCTTATCGAGCGACTGGACCGGCCGCCTTTCCTCGCGCGGTGCGTTCGCTTTCAAAACCGATTGGATTTCTGACGAACCGACTTATCCCGGCGGATGTCATCGAAGCAGCGATCCGGGGCGCCGATTGGGCTGCTTCAGGTTCGATCCGTAAAACCGCAATTCAGCACGATTTTTCCGATATTAATGCCTGTGAAGACGCGGTGTCCGACGTGCGCCGATGGGCGCTTGGGTATGCCGTCACGGGCGGTGGCGCGGCAGGTGCCTTTGGTGCCCTGGGTCTGGCGCTGGACGTGCCTGCGACAATGACGTTGGCGCTCAGAACGGTCCGGCTGGTCGGGCTTTGCTATGGATTCGGCGCCGATACCGAGACCGAGCGGGTCTATATCCTGGATATTCTTCAACTGGCTGGCTCTAACAACATGAAAGAGAAGCTGGAAGTCATTGAAATACTTTCAAAAGATCGAACTAATCTGGGCGGAACGGACTGGCAGAAAATTGTGCAGCTAACTGGCCAGACAGGCGGATCGCTGGCCGCGACGCAACGGGTTGCTGCGACGCTCGGCGTTAATTTGTCGACACGGAAAGTTGCGCAGCTTGCACCGATTGTTGGGGCAGCCGTGGGGGCCGGCGTGAACGCGGCATTTCTAAATGATGTGGTGGCGGCGGCACGGTTTGCCTATCGCGAGCGCTGGTTGCAGGTCAATGAAGGGATTATCGAGAGTACTATGCACGATCAACATGAGGCGCCGCAGTGAAAGCTTTGATATTACTGATAGGTTTGACTTAAATGGTAAGTGCGCAGGAATCTGTCAATTTGCATATTACGATAACGGCCAGCATCAGTATGGCGGATAGCCGCGGGGCGCTGACCTCGCGCCTCAAGGCGAATCTGGAGGACCCGAAATGAGATTGCTCTCTGGTGTTTCGGTGTCATCCGATTCCTTCCGGACGAACGAGGCGGCAAATTTGGCGGCCGTTGACTTGGTGGCCGAAGCGGCCGCGTTAGCAGCGGACGGAGGTGGTGAGAAATCGCGAGATCGACACGTCTCGCGCGGAAAAATGCTGCCGAGGGATCGGGTCGCGGCGTTGTTGGATCCAGGAGCGCCATTTCTGGAAGTCGGCGCGACGGCGGCGCATGGAATGTACGACGGCGTTGCCCCCTGCGCCGGGATGATCGCTGGTGTCGGGCGCGTTGAAGGGCAGGACGTGATGGTCGTGGCCAACGACGCGACCGTGAAGGGCGGCACCTATTACCCAATGACTGTCAAAAAGCATCTGCGCGCGCAGGAAATCGCCCGCGAGTGCCATTTGCCGTGTGTTTATCTGGTGGACTCCGGTGGTGCGAACTTGCCGAACCAGGACGAGGTGTTCCCGGACCGCGACCACTTCGGGCGGATCTTCTATAACCAAGCGCAGATGTCGGCGGCGGGAATTCCGCAAGTTGCGGTGGTCATGGGGTCCTGCACCGCTGGAGGAGCTTATGTGCCGGCGATGTCGGATGTAACGATCATCGTGAAAGAACAGGGCACGATCTTTCTGGCCGGCCCGCCGTTGGTCAAGGCGGCCACAGGCGAGGTGGTGACAGCGGAAGAACTGGGCGGCGGCGATGTTCATACACGGCTGTCAGGTGTTGCGGATTATCTGGCGGAGGACGATGCCCACGCAATTGCGATGGCGCGTCGCGCGGTGGCGAATCTGAACCGGAAAAAACCGGAAACCGTAGCGTGGGAAACACCCGAAGACCCGGCCCATGACCCCAGCGAATTGCTCGGCATTGTACCAGCGGACCTGCGCACGCAATACGACATTCGCGAGGTGATCGCGCGTGTCGTCGATGGCTCGCGGTTTGACGAATTCAAGGCGCGGATTGGCGAGACTTTGGTGACTGGTTTTGCACACATCAAAGGATGTCCGGTGGGGATCGTCGCCAATAACGGGGTGTTGTTCATAGAATCCGCCGAGAAAGGCGCACATTTCGTCGAGCTTTGCTCGCAACGGCGCATTCCATTGATTTTTTTGCAGAATATTACCGGCTTTATGGTCGGTCAGAAGTACGAAAATTCCGGGATCGCACGGGCTGGCGCGAAGATGGTGACAGCGGTGGCGACGACCTCGGTACCGAAGTTCACGATGATCGTTGGCGGCTCTTTCGGTGCTGGAAATTATGGCATGGCGGGGCGCGCTTACGGGCCGCGATTCCTCTGGACCTGGCCCAACAGTCGCATAAGCGTGATGGGGGGCGAACAGGCCGCAGGCGTCTTGGCAACGGTGAAACGGGACGGGATTGAGCGAGCCGGCGGCTCGTGGTCGGCCGAAGAGGAGGCCGATTTCAAACGCCCGACAATAGAGATGTTCGAACGTCAGTCGCATCCGCTCTACGCGAGTGCCCGGCTTTGGGACGACGGGATCATCGATCCGCGAAAGACCCGCGAAGTTCTTTATCTGAGCCTTTGCGCCGCTCTGAACGCGCCCATTGAGGAAACGCGATTTGGCGTGTTCAGGATGTAACCCGGATGCCTATTCGGAAACTGTGAAAGACCAATCCCATGACGCTTGATGAAGCAATGCAGCGTTATCCTGGCGCCGAGACATTTCAGTTCGGCGACAGTCGCGCGCTTTGCAGGGAATTGCTGGCGCTGGTTCGGGCAGGGACAAAGACAGCGACCTGCGGTGCGCTGCGGGATTTCCAGGCCGAGGGCGTGGCAATGCCGGTCGTGGGGAGGCGGGATATTTCTCTGGATTGGAATGGAGCGCCGGCACTGGTGATTGAGACGCTCGAGGTGACCAGGCGACGGTTTTGTGACGTGGATGCCGATTTCGCACTGGCTGAAGGCGAAGACGAAACGCTTGAGGGCTGGCAGGCGGGGCATCGGCTTTATTTTGAGCGCAACGGCGGCTGGTCGCCCGACATGACGTTGGTGTGCGAGCGGTTTCGGTTGATGGAGGATTTCGGGTGAGACGGCGCAATGTGATCAAGTTTGACCGGACGCCCCGGGCGCGCCACTGGTCTTTGGGCACGCCGCCAAGTCGCGGCCGCCGGACGCGCCGCAAATTCCGCCTGGCCGATCCCAGGTTCTATCTGACGGCGGCAGTTGTCGTTGCGGGCACGGGGCTAGTTGTTCTGCCCTACGGTGCTGACGCGGTAAATATTGGCTTCGGTGCGCGGACGCTTGACGGCTGTCGGGTTACTCGTGTGGTCGATGGGGATACGGTGACGCTGTGGTGCCCGGGCGCGGGTTTAGAGCGGACACGACTGGTTGGATTTGACACACCGGAAAAATCCAGCCCCGGCTGCGCTTCCGAATTAGCGCGCGCGCTGCAGGCCGAATGGCATTTGCGGCGCCTGATCGCAACGCGGTCAGATCTGAAAGTTCGGCGGCTGGGCCGCGACAGATACAATCGGCGACTGGCGGTGATGGAGTTGGATGGCGATGACGTTGCGCGGCTGATGATCGAGGCCGGATTCGCGCGCGCGTATGTTGGTGGACCCCGAGAAGGCTGGTGCGCATGAAGTTCGACAAGCTTCTTATCGCCAACAGAGGCGAAATTGCCTGTCGCGTGATCCAGAGTGCGCGTTTGATAGGAATTCGCACGGTGGCCGTCTATTCGGACGCCGACGCGACCGCACGCCATGTCGCGCTGGCCGATGAGGCAGTGCACATTGGTCCGGCGTCGCCTGCTGAAAGCTATCTCCGAGGCGATCGGATCATATTGGCTGCCTTGGAAACCGACGCCGATGCAATTCACCCGGGCTATGGGTTTCTGAGCGAGAACCCGGAGTTTGTCGAAGCCGTTGAAGCCGCGGGTCTCATCTTTGTCGGTCCTTCGGCCGAGGCGATCCGGGCAATGGGGCTGAAGGATTCAGCCAAAGCGATCATGTCGAAAGCCAATGTGCCGGTCGTCCCGGGCTATCAGGGAACGGACCAGGGTGATGCGCATCTGGCAGCGGAGGCGGATCGAATTGGCTATCCGGTGATGATCAAGGCGGTTGCCGGTGGCGGCGGTAAAGGCATGCGCGCGGTCGCGAGGCCAGATGAATTCGTATCTGCGCTCAACTCGGCGCGAGCAGAGGCGAAGGGTGCCTTTGGCAACGACTCGGTTCTCATTGAAAAGTTCATCGCATCGCCCCGTCACATCGAGGTGCAGGTATTCGGTGATGGTGAGAAGGCGGTGCACCTTTTCGAGCGAGATTGCTCACTCCAGCGGCGGCACCAAAAGGTGATTGAAGAGGCGCCGGCGCCGGGAATGTCCGATGGCATGCGGTCGGCGATGGGGGCAGCGGCCGTGCGCGCAGCGGAGGCCGTCGGTTATAAAAGTGCCGGTACCGTGGAATTCATTGTCGATGCCTCGGCCGGTCTGAAACCTGACCGATTTTGGTTCATGGAAATGAACACGCGGCTTCAGGTCGAACACCCGGTGACGGAAGCAATCACAGGTGTCGATCTGGTTGAGTGGCAATTGCGAGTGGCTCAGGGCGAAGCCCTGCCGGTGTCGCAAGAGGCACTGGCGATCACGGGGCATTCAATCGAAGCGCGGCTCTACGCAGAAGACGCCAGCGCGGGTTTTCTGCCCGCGACCGGGCGGCTTGAGCATCTGGTGTTTCCCGAGGTTGCGCGGATCGATACCGGGGTGCGCCAAGGTGACACAATCACGCCTTTCTACGACCCGATGATCGCGAAAATTACCGTTCAGGGGCGGGATCGGGTCGAGGCGCTTGGCAAACTGGCGCAAGCATTGGATGCGACGGAGATCGCGGGCACTGTAACAAATCTCGGATTTTTGCGCCGACTTACTGCGCATACGCAATTTCAGTCAGGCGATGTAGATACCGGGATTATCGACCGCGATGTCGATCAATTGGCCGCGGATCCGCCGCTTTCCGACGAGGCGTTGGCGGTTGCGGCTGTCGTTTCGCTTGGGTTAGGCGACATCAATCAAAAAGGGTTCACACTTTGGACGCCGCAGCGTCACGTGCTGACATTGGCGGATCGCGAAATTGAAGTCGTGCCGACTGCCAGCGGGGCCAGCGTCTCAATCGGGTCGGAGACATTGAGTGTCACTGCAGAGGGGGATGGCTGGCGGGTTGGAGGCACGCCGGAAAAGTTTCGGGCGTTGAAGCTTGTCGGTTCAGTCGAAGTTTTTGGAGCAAACGGCGGGCGTATAGAAGTTTCCGACCCGTTAGCGCGCGGCGAAGACGACAGCGCGGGCGGGCTGGCCCTGGCCCCGATGCCGGGCCGTGTTTCCTTGGTTCCGGTCGAGGCGGGCGGGCAAGTTGCGAAAGGCGACACGCTCGCCGTGCTCGAGGCGATGAAAATGGAACACCGGTTGGTCGCCGCCCGTGACGGCGTCGTCGCCGAAGTTCTTGCGCGCGCCGGAGATCAGGTCGAGGCCGGTGCGGCACTGGTTCGGTTGGCCGAGGCCGAGCAATGATTGTTCTGCATCACTGCCACGAGAGCCGCTCAATGCGCGTTTTGTGGCTTTTGAACGAACTGGAGGTCGACTTCGAACTCCAAGTGCATCCGTTCGATAAATCGCTGCGCGAGCAGACATATTTGGAGTTGTCGCCGGCAGGTCGTGTGCCAGCTTTGGAGATTGACGGTGAGGTGTTGTTCGAATCCGGCGCCATTCTTCAAGTGTTGTCGGCGCAATACCCAAATAGCGGCCTTGGGCGGCTGCCAGGGGATCCTGAGTGGGGCGAATGGCTGGTCTGGCTTCATTTCGCAGAGACCCTGAGCCAGCACACTGCGGCGCTGACACAGCAGCATATCGCGCTTTATGAAGATCACATGCGTTCGCCCACCATAATGAAGCTTGAAGCCGCGCGGATCGGGAAGTGTTTCGATGCGATCGAGGCACGGCTCGCGTCGTCAGAAGAGAAGCGGGATTACCTACTGTCCTCGGGGTTTTCGGTGGCGGACATCGCGGTCGGCCAAGCGGTCTTCATGGCGATGCATTTCGTGCGTCTTGAAGGCTGGCCCGGGCTTTTGGCCTGGTTCGAGCGGATCACCACGCGGCCCGGGTTTATCGCCGCGCTGCCGCCAGAAGGCGCTGACAAGCTTTATGGCCAAAACTTTTTTGAGGTTTGGCGTGGCTGAATACGTCGAAATCGTCGAAGTCGGACCGCGCGACGGATTGCAAAATGAGCCGCGGGAAATCTCGGTGGCTGACAGGGTTGCCCTCGTGGACGCGCTGTCGCCAGTTGGTTTTCGGCGGATCGAGGCGGCATCGTTTGTGTCGCCAAAATGGGTGCCGCAAATGGCTGGATCGTCCGAGGTGATGGCGGGAATAAAGCGGGTGCCGGGTGTTCGATACACGGCCTTGACGCCAAATTTACGCGGCCTGGAGGATGCGATCGCGGCGCGCGCAGATGAAGTTGCAGTGTTCGCGTCGGCCTCCGAAGCGTTCAGCCGGGCCAATATCAACGCGTCCATCGAGGATAGCTTTGTGCGGTTTCGCGCGGTGATCGCGGCGGCGCGCTCCGAGGGCGTGTCGGTTAGGGGCTATGTCTCGTGCGTGACGGACTGCCCCTATGAGGGGCCAATTGAGCCTTCGGAAGTCGCGCGCGTGTCAGCAGCCCTATTTGACGCGGGATGTTTTGAAGTATCGCTTGGCGATACCTTGGGGCGCGGGACACCGGAGCGCGTGGACGCGATGCTTGCGGCCGTTATTGAGGTTGCGGCTGCAAAGGACCTAGCCGGGCATTTTCATGACACCAGCGGGTTGGCCTTGGAAAACATAGGTGTGGCGCTGGCGCGGGGTCTTAGGGTGTTTGATGCTTCTGTTGCTGGTCTGGGCGGGTGTCCTTATGCGCCGGGCGCGGCCGGCAATGTCGCGACCAGTGCGGTTGCGGCGTATTTGTCAGCTGCGAGACACAAACACGGGCTGGATATGGCCCGGCTGGAGACGGCATCAGCGCTGGCGCGGACGTTGACGGGAGAGCGATGATGCAGACCATCCGGCTGAAAGAAGACGCGCGCGGCGTTGCAGTGCTGACGCTCGCACGGGAAGAAAAGCGCAATGCGATGTCGCGCGAAATGATTGCTGAGCTAGCCGAAGTGGCCGAGCAGATCAGCGCGTCGAGTTCAATTCGCGTGGTGGTTTTGGCGGCCGAAGGCCCAGTATTTTGTGCCGGCGGCGATCTGAATTGGATGCGCGAACAAATGGCGGCGGATGCGTCCACGCGGCGGCGTGAGGCAACAGCGCTGGCCAACATGTTGGGTGCGCTGGACCGCTTGCCGAAACCGCTGATTGCGCAGGTGCACGGCGATGCCTTCGGCGGCGGCGTTGGTCTGATGTCGATCTGCGATGTTGTGGTCGCGGCCAAGGGAACACGCTTTGGGTTGACCGAGACCCGGCTCGGCCTAATTCCGGCGACGATCGGCCCCTATGTCGTCGCGCGCCTTGGCGCCGCCCAGGCGCGGCGGGTGTTCTTTTCGTCTCGTGTGTTCGATGTCGAGGAGGCCCGGGCGCTTGGGCTGGTGGCGCGGATTGCCCCGGCATCTGAACTGGACAAGGCGGTGGAGGACGAGGTCGCGCCGTTTTTGGAGTGCGCGCCGGGCGCCGTAGCTGCGGCAAAGGCCCTGGTGGCGCGACTGGGATCTGCGGTCGACGATCAGGCCATCTCGGACACAATTGACGCTTTGGTCGAGCGATGGGACAGCGACGAAGCGGAAGAGGGCACCAAGGCGTTTTTTGAGAAACGCGCGCCAAACTGGCGAAGTTAACGAACATTTTATTTTGCATTTTCCGCGGCGCAAACCGCTTTGCGTTGACCCGGCGACGTCGCGCGTCTAGGAACAAGATCGGACCCTGCGGCACG
>CAJHYP010000082.1_pt1 | contig 11734 bp, 7 predicted proteins | sample 9198731 | NCBI WGS metagenome assembly CAJHYP01 (sample SAMEA7708363, study PRJEB35096) | sediment metagenome | biome: marine neritic benthic zone biome [ENVO:01000025]; feature: sediment [ENVO:00002007]; material: shallow marine sediment [ENVO:03000034] sea grass bed [ENVO_01000059] ...
AGGGTTCCCGACGCCGCGAGCCACCCGATTTTCCAGTTTGGTCCAGTGCGTTGTTGCCGGACCGAACTTGTCGGCGACGAACTTGTGCGCAAAAGCCTCGGCAAAGGGCACGCCCCTAGTGACCTGGCCCGCCACAGCCTGTTGCTGGGCGACAGTGCGGGGGCCGACACCGAGACGGTCGAGATCGTCCTCGGATTTTAGGCCCTCGGAACTGAGCCAAGCGGAGATGACGCCCAACATCTGTTCTTGCATGGATTGGCCGCGCGTGACGATCACGCCGAGACTGATCGCAGACAGCCCGTGCAGGCGCTGAAAATTCTCAAGATCGCGATCGAAAAACGGATCCTTGTTGTTCCACTCGATCTCCAACGCCAGTGTGCCGGCGTCGGTTTTCAGCACGTGGTCCACTTCGTGGCTGACCCCCTCGCGGAGGTGGCCGTCCACGACGAGCTGAACCGCGAAATTGTGTTTTCGCCAGCCGAGATCGTCCAGCGAGTGCCGCAGTCTTTGGGTCTGCCCGCTTTCGCCACCCCCGCCAGTGACGAGCTCGGACACCGCCACGCGAAAGTTCATTAGCTCGCTGATCAATGCGTCAGTTTCTTCGGCAAAGTCGTGCGCAATAATCGCTTCGGCGTGGCTGCGGGCCAGCACATCGAACCCGGCGTCGCGAAGCGCCTGGAGTGTCACAACGCCGGGTCCTGGGCGACCAGGATCGGCCGTGTCAGGTTTGCAAGGCTTTGTTTTTGCTGCCCTTTGTCGTCAAAATTGGCCGGATCAAGCCATGTCTCGAAGGCGTCCCTGATCCGGGGCCATTCCTGGTCGATCGCGGCAAACCACGAGGTGTCGCGGTTTTGACCTTTCACGACCTGGGCTTGGCGAAATACGCCTTCAAAGGACAGGCCGAACCGCTCGGCCGCGCGCCGCGACGCAAGATTTGCGGCGTTGCATTTCCACTCGAACCGACGATAGCCCGCCTCGAATGCCCATTTGATGCACAAATAAACGGCCTCGGTCGCCTCGCGCGTCCGCTGAAGCCGGGGCGTGAATACGATATAGCCCACCTCGATCGACCCGGCGCCCGGATTGATCCGCATCAGCGTCATCGTGCCCCCCAAAACGCCATCTTCCATCCGAACCGCGAATTGCATCGGGTCGGTCTGGATCCGCACCTGATCGACCCAGGCGCCAAGCGCGGCTTCGCTGTCGAATGGCCCCGCAGGGATGTACCGCCAGACCTCGCCATTGCCTTCATGCGCCTCCCAAAGGCCCGGAATGTGGCTGTGATCAAGCGGTTCAAGCCGAACGAAGCGGCCCTGCATCTCGGTCCGGGGTGGAATTGGCGGCGGGGTCCAATTGGCGAGCGACATCAGTCTTCGGGCGGCAGCACGCGAAGGTGGAGCTCGCGAAGCTGCTCATTTGTCGGCTCGCTCGGGGCGTCCATCATAAGGTCTTCAGCGCGTTGGTTCATCGGGAAGAGGATCACCTCGCGGATATTCTCTTCGTCCGCCAGCAGCATCACGATCCGGTCAATCCCTGCGGCGCAACCGCCGTGGGGCGGGGCGCCATAGCGAAACGCGTTGACCATGCCGCCGAAGCGCTTTTTCACTTCATCCTCGCCATAGCCGGCAATCTCAAACGCCTTGAACATGATTTCGGGACGGTGGTTCCGGATCGCGCCTGAGAGAATTTCATAGCCGTTGCACGAGAGGTCGTACTGGTAGCCCAGTACGTCGAGCGGGTCGCCCTCCAATGCCTCCAGACCGCCCTGCGGCATCGAGAACGGGTTGTGTTCGAAATCGATCTCGCCGGTTTCCTCATCACGTTCGTAGATCGGGAAGTCGACAACCCAGGCGAAAGCGAAACGATTCTGCTCGGTCAGGCCAAGTTCATCGCCGATCGCGTTCCGGGCCAGTCCCGCAACACGCTCGAAACTCGCGGGTTTGCCGCCGAGAAAGAAGGCCGCGTCGCCCTTGCCGAGTCCCAGCTGGGTGCGGATTGCCTCGGTACGCTCGGGCCCAATGTTCTTGGCCAGCGGCCCGGCGGCTTCGGTGCCCTCCTCGCCTTCCCGCCAGAATATATACCCCATCCCCGGCAGGCCCTCTTTCTGGGCAAAGGCGTTCATCCGGTCGCAGAACTTGCGACTGCCGCCGCCATGGGCCGGGATCGCGCGGATTTCGGTGCCGTCCTGCTCAAGAAGCTTAGCGAAGATCGCAAAACCCGAGCCGCGGAAATGCTCGCTGACATCCTGCATCTTGATCGGGTTTCTGAGATCGGGCTTGTCGGTTCCGTACCACATCTTCGCGTCGGCGAATTTGATCTGCGGCCAGAGCTTGTCAACGGTGTGCCCGCCGCCGAATTCCTCGAATACGCCCTCAATCACCGGCTGGATCGTGTCGAAAATATCCTGCTGCTCGACGAACGACATTTCCATGTCGAGTTGATAAAAGTCGGTGGGTGACCGATCCGCTCGCGGATCCTCGTCGCGAAAACACGGTGCAATCTGAAAATATTTGTCAAACCCGCTGACCATGAGAAGCTGCTTGAATTGCTGCGGCGCTTGCGGCAGCGCATAAGACTTGCCCGGGTGGAGACGCGACGGCACCAGAAAGTCGCGCGCGCCTTCGGGACTGGATGCGGTGATAATCGGAGTTTGGAACTCGCGAAACCCAATGTCCCACATCCGGCGGCGCATCGATGCTACGACATCTGATCGGAGCGTCATGTTTGCCTGCATCGCCTCGCGCCGAAGGTCGAGGAAGCGATACCGAAGCCGGGTTTCTTCTGGGTACTCCTGATCGCCAAAGACAATCAGCGGCAACTCGTCCGCGCTGCCCAGAACTTCCATGTCGCGAATAAAGACCTCGACCTCGCCGGTGGGTATCTTGGCGTTTATCAGATCGGCGTCGCGGGCCAGAACGTTGCCGTCGATGCGAATGCACCATTCCGAGCGCACATTTTCGACTTCATTAAAAACCGGGCTGTCGGGGTCGCAGAGCACCTGCGTGATCCCAAAATGGTCGCGCAGATCGACAAAAAGCACGCCCCCATGGTCACGAATACGGTGGACCCAGCCGGAAAGCCGGACGGTGTCGCCCACGTTGGCAGCTGTCAACTCGGCGCAGGTATGACTGCGATAGGCGTGCATGGATTGCCCCTTTAGGCGTGCGTCGCGGTTCGCGCCGATACACAGTTTCAAGGCGCGGAAGTCAAGCGGCTCCGATGTTACTCAACGGCCACGAGGGCGGTAATTTTGACCGAATGCACAGGCAGGGCGGATTTTTTGATTAAGATCGCGACGTCCGCGCGTAACCAAAAAAACCGATGAACCTGAACAGGCAACTCAGCTTTCAAGAATACCTTGTTGCCGCCGTTCTTTTGGCGGTGATGCTTTACGTGTTCCAGATCATGGCCGCCAACGCGCGCTCTGACGATTTGCACGCCATCCATTGGGCGGGGCGGTTTTTTGATTTCGGTGCAGCCGGGATTTATGCCGGATCAGAGGGAACATTCTTTATGAGACCCCCGGACCTTTGGGTCGAGGTCGCAATAGAGAAAAACGCAAACCGCGCGATCTATCCCTTCATCTACCCGCCGATCTGGGCCTGGATTTCGGCGCAGGCCGGGGAGTACTTTTCGTTTGACCAAATGAGCGGGGTATTTGCCTGGATCAATCCCGTGCTTGTCTGCGGCTGCTGGTTTCTCGCAATTCGCATCGCCGGCGGGAGTGGCTCTGTCGGCATTTATCTGATGATTGCGCTTGCCGCCTCGATCATTTCACGCGTCATCAACTTGCCGATCGAAGAAGGGCAGCCACAGATTATTGTTTCTTTTCTGATGCTTGCAGCAATTGAGCGGGACCGCGCAGATCGCCGCGTCTTGGCGGGCCTTTTGTTGGCGCTGGCCGCATCAATAAAACTATACCCGGCAATTTTCGCGATTTTCTGGCTTGCCGCTGGGCGAAAGCAAAGCGTCGTCGCCTTTTCAGTATTTGGTGCAGCCTTCGGCTTACTGTCCATTGCGGTAACCGGGTGGCCGCTTCATCAGGCGTTTCTTTCCGAGGTTGCCGCGATCTCTCAGACGGCGCTTCTTTCGTTCGCCAACCTCTCGCTCGATCCGCTTGTCGTCTATCTGACCACGCCGGAGTCAGAGACAATCCGGGTGTCAACGGAGGTCACCGGCGGCAAAGCGAACTGGCGAATCGTAAAAAAATCATCCGGCCTGCACCTGGTCAGTACCTGGATTCAATTGATCGCCTTGGTCATTCTCGCGGCGACCGCCTTCAAAACAAAGACCAAAGACCCAATGTTCTGGCCGTTGGCGTTTGTGGTCGTAGCGTGGCTGTCACCCTTAAGCTGGCTTTACCACTATATGACGGCGTTTGTCTTTCTGCCTGCCCTGATCCCGCGCCTGGGTTATTTCTACGGTCTTTCCGCGGTTCTGCTTACCGCGACACTGACCAGTTCTGACTTTGTTCGGGCAATTGTGACGGTAACAGACTCGCGCTACTGGATTATTCCCATTTCGAACTTTGCCATCGTTATAATGGGCGCTTTTTTTCTGATCGCTTTTTTGCGACACGAAGCTCCCCGGCCTGACTTGCACCCCGGCGCGCAATCACTATAACGCACGACAATTTGCGCGTGCGCCGCAAGCACCGCAATCCGCGAGCAAATCAAAGGGCGGTCGATGCCGAAGAGAACCGACATTCAGTCGATAATGATCATCGGCGCCGGCCCCATCGTCATTGGCCAGGCATGCGAGTTCGATTACTCCGGCGCGCAGGCATGCAAAGCGCTGCGGGAAGAAGGATATCGGGTTATCCTTGTCAACTCGAACCCGGCAACAATCATGACCGACCCGGAATTGGCCGATGCCACGTATATCGAGCCGATAACGCCCGAGGTTGTGGCAAAGATCATCGAGAAAGAACGCCCCGACGCGCTGTTGCCGACCATGGGCGGCCAGACCGGCCTGAACACGTCATTGGCGCTTGAAGAATTGGGTGTATTGAAGACATTCGGCGTCGAAATGATTGGCGCCAAACGCAATGCCATCGAAATGGCCGAGGACCGGAAACTTTTCCGCGAGGCGATGGACCGGATCGGTCTGGAAAACCCACGCGCCACCATTGTTTCGGCCCCGAAATCCGACGATGGGCGCTTTGACATACCAACGGGTCTGGAAGCTGCGATGGCGGCCCTGGACGACGTCGGTTTGCCCGCGATTATCCGCCCCGCATTCACGCTTGGCGGGACAGGCGGCGGCGTCGCTTATAACCGCGACGACTATTTCGAGATGTGCCGGCGCGGCCTCGAAGCGTCACCAGTTGCACAAATCCTTGTCGACGAAAGCCTGCTTGGCTGGAAGGAATTCGAGATGGAAGTCGTCCGCGACAAGGCGGACAATGCCATCATCGTGTGTTCCATCGAAAACGTCGATCCGATGGGCGTTCACACAGGCGACTCGATCACTGTCGCCCCGGCGCTGACGCTGACGGACAAAGAATATCAACTGATGCGCACCGGGTCGATCGCGGTACTGCGCGAAATTGGTGTCGAAACCGGCGGATCGAACGTCCAGTGGGCGGTGAACCCCGCAGACGGACGCATGGTGGTGATCGAGATGAACCCGCGGGTTTCGCGCTCCTCCGCGCTGGCCTCGAAGGCGACGGGATTTCCGATTGCCAAAATCGCCGCGAAACTTGCGGTCGGCTACACTTTGGATGAACTCGATAACGACATCACCAAGGTCACGCCAGCGTCGTTTGAGCCGACCATCGACTATGTGGTCACGAAAATCCCCCGCTTCGCGTTCGAAAAATTTCCCGGCGCCGAGCCGTATCTGACCACCGCGATGAAATCGGTCGGCGAGGCGATGTCGATCGGTCGAACCTTCCACGAGTCGGTGCAAAAGGCACTGGCCAGCATGGAAACCGGCCTGACCGGATTTGATGAAATTGACATTCCGGGTGCGCCGGAAAAAACAGCGCTCACAGCCGCACTCAGCCAACAAACGCCCGACCGGCTACGTGTAATAGCCCAAGCGATGCGTCACGGGCTGAGCAATGACGACATTCAGGCGGCCACGGCCTTTGATCCGTGGTTTCTGGCGCGCATCCGCGAGATTATCGACGCAGAAGAAGAAATCCGTAGCGACGGGCTTCCGTCGACCGAAGCCGGCTTTAGGCGCATTAAAATGCTTGGCTTTATCGACGCGCGGCTCGCAAAACTCACCGGCGAAACGGAAAGCGCGATCCGCCGCGCGCGGACAAACCTGGGCGTTGTTGCCGTTTACAAACGGATCGACACCTGCGCGGCGGAATTCGAGGCGCAAACGCCCTACATGTATTCGACCTACGAAGAACCGGTTATGGGCGATGTCGAATGCGAAGCCCGCCCAAGCGGCGCCAAAAAGATCGTGATCCTGGGCGGCGGCCCGAACCGGATCGGCCAGGGCATCGAGTTTGACTATTGCTGCTGCCATGCCTGCTTTGCGCTGACGAAGGCCGGATATGAAACCGTGATGGTCAATTGCAATCCCGAGACCGTATCGACCGACTATGACACTTCGGACCGGCTATATTTCGAGCCGCTGACCTTTGAGCACGTCATGGAAATATTGCGGGTCGAACAGGACAACGGCACGCTCCACGGGGTGATTGTGCAGTTTGGCGGACAAACGCCGCTAAAACTCGCCAACGCGCTTCATGACGCGGGGATCCCAATTCTTGGCACCTCGCCCGATGCCATCGATCTGGCCGAAGATCGCGAGCGGTTTCAGCAAATGGTCATGAAGCTGGGCCTGAAGCAGCCGCATAATGCCATCGCCAACACAGACGCCGAAGCAATGCAGGCCGCCGAGCAAATCGGGTATCCTTTGGTCATCCGACCGTCCTATGTCCTCGGTGGCCGGGCGATGGAGATCGTCCGCGACACCGCCCAGCTTGAACGCTATATCCGCGATGCCGTCGTTGTCTCCGGCGATAGTCCAGTGCTTTTGGACAGCTACCTCGACGGCGCGGTTGAGGTCGACGTTGACGCGCTTTGCGACGGCAGGGCCGTTCATGTTGCCGGGATCATGGAGCATATCGAGGAAGCCGGCGTGCATTCCGGCGACAGCGCCTGTTCGCTTCCGCCGCACACACTTTCAGAGCGCACGATCGGCACGCTCATCCGCCAAACCGAGGCGCTCGCCAAAGAGCTTGGCGTCGTCGGCCTGATGAATGTGCAGTTCGCCATCAAGGACGACGAGATATACCTGATCGAAGTGAACCCGCGCGCAAGCCGCACTGTGCCCTTCGTCGCCAAGGCAACCGATTCAGCTATCGCGTCCATCGCGGCCCGTCTGATGGCGGGTGAAAAACTTACTGATTTTGCGCCCGCCCCGCCGCACAAGTTCGTCGACGACGATGTGACAATTCCCCTGGGCGACCCGATGGCGCTGGCCGATTTCCGCACGCCGTGGTTCAGCGTCAAAGAGGCCGTGATGCCCTTTGCGCGGTTTCCCGGCGTCGACACACTCCTTGGCCCTGAAATGCGGTCAACCGGCGAGGTCATGGGGTGGGACCGGAGCTTCGCCCGCGCATTTCTAAAGGCGCAATTGGGCGCGGGCACGGACCTGCCCGAAGCGGGTACGGTGTTTTTCTCGATCAAGGATGACGACAAGACCGATCAACTGATCGACACCGCGAAAATGCTCCACGGTCTCGGGCTTTCTATCCTTTCCACTCGGGGCACGGCGGCGTTTCTGACCGAGAACGGCATCCCCTCGGACGTCGTGAACAAGGCCTACGAAGGTGGGCGCACCATTGTCGACGTGATGAAAGATGGCGGCATTGTTCTGGTGATGAACACCACAGAAGGCGTGCAGGCGATCGAAGACTCGCGGTCGATGCGGAACGTCGCGCTGATGGACAGGATCCCGTATTTCACCACCGCCGCGGCCAGCCATGCGGCGGCTTTGGCGATGGTCGCGCGGCGTGAGGGTGAGTTGGGGGTGAGAAGATTGCAGGGCTGAGGGCCGCCCGGCCCAATGCATTCTGTGGGGGCAAGTATCTATGTCGGCATTGCGGACACAGCGGTCATTCGCTGCGTGAGCCCTCAATGGCTTCTATGCGGACTTTGCAAACTCCAGCCGTGTCGCCTTAGGCAGGCGCAATAGTGTCGGCAATTTCAAAACTGCCAGCGCAACAGGTTGGGCAGATAATATCCCACGATACCCATAATGATCCCTACAACCATCATTATGAACGCAAGGACTCGCAGCATCCGCAATCGGGGAGGCTCGCGTCTTGCAACTGTCGCGGTTCGACCCAAGTGCTCCGGATGGGGAGACGGCTTACGGCGATCAAAGTAGCCGATGCCGAATATGCCAAATGCAAACCCCCCAACGTGCGCAATGACAGCGGTGTTTCCCGATGTCCCTGCAGCGAGTGCGGTTAATCCCAAGGGAAAAATGATAAAACAGTAGAGCACATATACCAGGCTTCTGCGTTCCGTGACGACTTCCATAATCCCAGCAAGTGGCAATTGCTTCAGCTCTTCGGATGGCCAAAAAAGGGCCTTGAGCCGATCTTCGGCCCTTGGCACAAATCGGAAGGTCGCGCCCATGATACCCAAGGCCCCGGCGGAGGCGCCAGCTAGCGGATCGGTGCTGCCCCAGTAAAAGACCATGTGAGCAACCGCGCCCGCGGCGGATCCAAATGCGAATAATAAAAAAAACGCCAGCCCGCCGAGGCGCCAGGCGACGGTGCGGCCAAAGATAAACAATGCAAGACCATTGCCGAACAGATGCAAGCTATCAAAATGCAAGAATGCATGTGAGAAAGGTGTCCAGAGGTAGGCGGCAGCGCCTCCTGGTACCCATGGTATGCCGTATTCCGCAGAGTATCGCGCTGGGATAAAGGCAAACATTGAGAGAAAGTACCAATAGATATCCAAGGAGCGAGTCGCGATGAGGATCTGCAGAATGTGAACACCAACCAGGACCATGATGAAGAGTTCCACATGGATGCTCGGGCGCCGCTTATTCGACATTCCGACGATCAGTGCGATTCCCAACAGGAAAACGGACAGGGCAATCACTGCAAGTTCATTGGTAAGTAGGTATCCGGAAATGGGCATTTGTGAATCCCCTGCAAAACCGCGTCTTACATTGGCTTACCCACACGGCATTCCGTCCATGCGACATGATAGGTCGTCGATGGCGAAGCCTGACAAATTGTGCCAAATACCACTTCAATCATACACCGGTGCCAGTATTATCCATTGATCCAAGTCAACAGTGGTCCCAAAGATCTCTGTCAGCTCTGGGCTCAAAGCGATCGTTCGCTGCAGTGAGCCCACACGTCCGCATCGGGCGCAAGGCGGCCAATCGAGCCATCAACCAAGCCACTCCACCTTTTGTCCCACCAACGCCTTCACAACCCCCGGATCGTCCCGCTTCCTGACCCGCAGACACGATTTTCCATAATTCATCCCGCCCCGGATTTTCGCGCCCGGATCGAACCTGTCCAGCTCGCCCAGATAGACGCCGACGTAGGCTTTTTGCGCGTTAAGACGCGCGATAACGAGCCCGGGCTTGAGAAAATGACAGCAGCCGGTTTGTCTCTTCGTCCCACAAATGTAGCCGCGCGTTACAAATGCTCTCTCGGATTGTCATTCGATTGCAATCGGCGAGAACCGCGTGATCGCGCAGCACCTCAGGCAGCCTATAGAACGGGATGCGGCTATGCAGATGATGCACATGGTGTATTCCGATGTTGGCGCTCAGCCATTGCAGCACAGACGGCAGTACATAGTGCGAGCTTCCCGTTAGGGCCGCATCGTGCAATTGCCAGTTTTCCTCGGCTACCCAATGCGTGGTCTCGAACTGGTGCTGGACGTAGAACAGCCACATCCCCGCCGTCGCCGCAAGAAGCGTCGAGGGCAGAAAAATCAACAAGATCGGCATCAAACCCCCGAGGTACAAAATAACGATCAATCCCGCGAGGATTGCGGCATTCGTGCACATCGCACTGACCCAGTATCTGGCGTTGGCCATTAACCCCAAAGGCAACCGGTTCTGGACGAAAAAGATATAACCTGGCCCCAAGCCGAACAGAATAATCGGGTTCCGATAAAGTCTGTACATCAAGCGGTTAATCGGCGTCAGCTTGTGGTACTCTGCAACTGTCAGGGTGTGGATATCGCCCATGCCGCGCCGTCCAAGATTTCCAGACGTACTGTGGTGTGCGGAATGGGTACGGCGCCAGACGTCGTAGGGAGTCAAAGTAAGCACGCCGATCACCCGTCCGAGCCAATCGCTGACGGTCCGGTTTTCAAAGAACGCTCCATGTCCGCAATCGTGTTGGATGGCGAACAATCGCAACAAGAATGCCGCGTTAAAAAAGGAAATCGCGAAGGTCAGCCAGTAACTGAAGGCCAAAGACCACCACGCCAGGACCCACAGAAAAAAGAAGGGGCCCGCAGTAACAGCAAGCTCGAACGAACTGCGCAGCGTGTTTGAGTCGCGATAGCCTGAGAGGATCTTGACCCACTCCTTCGCGGGCCGCGTTTCGGGCTGTTGCCCGGAAGAGTCGGAATGATCGAACATGCGCCTGCTATTATAATTGTCGCGGACTTAATAAACGATCAGTGAGTTCGCGCAATTGTTGCTTGGGGAGGCGTTCGAAAAAAGATCTGTCGGTCAGTTTTGGCACATGTGCCGATTTCTTGCGCGGGTGCGGGACGCCCTTTTCCGCTCCACCAATTGCCGCTCAACCGCGGAACACCTGCGCGGTCTGACTGGATCATTCCCGCGGTTAAAAAGTCGATCGGATCGATCTTGGTGTCGTCCAATTGACGGTCCACATCCAGAGTGTGGTGCATCCGAAATCGGCTCGGAGCTATGACCATACCCGCATAGGCCAGGCTGTGCTATACTGCGCGGATTATTGTATTCATTTCACTGAGAGAAACCATGAAAGCAACAGCAATCGCCTTAGTTTCAGCCTGTAGCATGCTGCCGGCTGCGGCATCGGCCGCCACTTTCCTTGTCGACTTCAGCATAAACGGGTCACAGGGTTTCACCGGGCTCTTCGACGCTCCTTCGGGCGGCGGCGCAGTGTCGAATTTTACCGCGACAATCGATGGCGTCGTATTCGATGTTCAGGACGGCGGCTTAGGCTTTGCCTATGATCCGACAATCAACGATTTCGACATGACGGCGTCCTTCACGAACTCGAACGTGTCGGCAATCTGCCCTGTTTTGGGCACGTGCGATCTGACACTTTTCCCAGACCCGGACCCGCTGATTCCCGGGGATTACCAAGCAGTTGCGGCCAATCTCAGCAACTTCGACGATGGGACAAAGTACGAAATAAGTGTGATTCCGGTTCCCGCGGGGTTTCCACTGTTGCTGACATGTGTGACGATCTTTGGCCTGATGCAGCGTGGTCGCAAGGGCGGCCAATCCAGCCTTTAACTAAGCCATCCCACATTCTGACCACTAACGCCGTCACAACCCCCGGAATATCCCGCTTCCTGACCCGCAGACAGGATTTTCCGAAGTTTTTCTCGCCCCGGATCGCCGCACCCCTGGGTCGATCGGCTTGAGCTCGCCCAGTCAAACCCCGACATAGGCCTATTGCGCGTCGAAGACTCGCGTTCGATGCACAACGTCACGCTGATGGACAGGATCCCGCATTTCACCACCGCTGTGGTAAGCCACGCGGCGATGGTCGCGTGGCGTAAGG
>CAJHYP010000421.1_pt1 | contig 11688 bp, 12 predicted proteins | sample 9198731 | NCBI WGS metagenome assembly CAJHYP01 (sample SAMEA7708363, study PRJEB35096) | sediment metagenome | biome: marine neritic benthic zone biome [ENVO:01000025]; feature: sediment [ENVO:00002007]; material: shallow marine sediment [ENVO:03000034] sea grass bed [ENVO_01000059] ...
AACCCTCAAACGGTGGTACAGGCGGAGGCCCGTTTTTGGTCAACATCCCAAGCATGGCGTCGCGTGCCGTCTCGATCTCTCTTCTGGTGCGACCGATAACGTTCTTCGCCAGGATCGCGGCGGCGGCCTGACCCAATGCGCAAGCCTTGACGTCTTGTCCGAAGTCCGCGATGCGTCCGTCCTCGATCTTCAGATCGACCGTGACCGTCGAGCCACAGAGCGGCGCGCGCCGTTTTACAGTCGCCTGGGGTGCCTCAAGTCGGTCAGTCAGGGGAATATCCGCCGCCAGAGCGAGGATACGTTCTGAATACAGCTTAATCAGATCGGTATCGGCCATGGGTTTCCTTCTATGTTACAGCCTCTTAGATAGGGGGACCGCGATCTTTTGGAAAGGACTGGCAGATGCCCTTCGATCCGGCAAGCCTAGCATATAACGATCAAGGTCTCATCCCAGCCATCGCGCAGGAGGTCGATTCCGGTGATGTACTGATGATGGGCTGGATGAATTCTGAAGCGGTATCGCGCACATTAGAAAGTCGTCGTGTGACATACTGGTCGCGTTCGCGTCAGGCGTTCTGGATCAAAGGCGAGACCTCCGGTCACATTCAGGGTCTCGTAGAACTGCGGATAGATTGCGACCGAGATTGCCTGTTGCTGATCGTCAAACAGACCGGACCCGCATGTCACACCAATCGACGGAGTTGTTTTTTCACTGGCGTTCGAAATGGTGAAGAGGTTGAGCTGCCTGAGCCTGTACCGGCGCGCTGATCCACAGCGACAATGAGAAGAAATTCAGAGGTCTTGTCAGAGGCCGACCATCTGACGGATTTCGGCGGGCGTGACCCCGGCGTCACGATATGTGCGGATGGCTCGGGCATCGTCGCGTTTGGCGAGACGCTTGCCATGGTCGTCCCGAATGAGCTTGTGGTGGTGGTAATTCGGCGTCGGCAGCCCAAGCAGACGTTGAAGCACGACATGGATTTTCGTTGCCTCGAACAGATCCTGTCCACGGACGACGTGGGTTATGCCTTGCTCGGCGTCATCGAGGACAACGGAAAGATGATACGACGTGCCCATATCGCGACGAGCGAGGACGATATCGCCAATGGTCTCTTTGAAGGCTCGGCGGCTGCATTTAATCGCGCCGGTTTCACCGGTCGGGCCGTGTCCGGTTTCTTCGAAAAGCGCCATTGTCTGCGGGTCATCACGATGTGTCGCGATGCCATCAGGGTCGATTGCGTCAACCGCGGCGGTCATATCAAGCCTAACCGCGACATTTTTGGGCATCGTCCCGCACCGGGATCCGATACGGCATGTCCCTGGGTAGATCAGCCCATCCGGCCCGCTGGCGGGCGTGCCTTCATTTGGCGCTGAAGCGGCCTCGAGAATATCGCGCCGATTGCAGGAACAAACAAAAAGCAACTGTCGATCCCAAAGCTTTGAAAGCGCCTTTTGGTAGGTTGTCAGGCGCGCTGACTGTCGCAATACTGGTCCGTCCCAAGACAGGCCAAGCCAGCGCAGATCTTCAAATATCAGTTCTTCCCATTCGGGCCGGGCGCGGCTTTGGTCAATGTCCTCGATCCGAAGAACAAATTCGCCACCGGCTTTGCGAGCCATGTCATGGGCGAGGATGGCCGAATAGGCGTGGCCAAGATGGAGCGGTCCCGTAGGCGACGGCGCGAAACGCGTTTTCACGTTTTTTGAAGGACATAGACGGTGGAATTCATGTTTTTTGCCGGCAAGTGAGGGCCGTTTCCTTCGAACGCCACCTGAACGTCTGGTGCCAAAAGTGCAGCGTCCAGCTGATCAGTATAGGTGCGGTCAGCGAGTGTAGCTTCGTTGTAGCTGAAGGCCAAAAGGCCGCCGGGACCGAGTGCGTCGATCAGCATGTCGAGCGTCTCGGGTGGAGCAGCACCAAGGCTCACAACGCCGGTGGCCGAGATGATCGCGTAGTCACCACGCTTGATGTGGCCTAATGTGCCCGGTTCGCCCCTCCAGACTTGGCGGTAGACGTCGCGTGCTTCGGCCTGCGCAAGCATTTCTGGGGAAATGTCCGTGCCGTCGATCACATCGAAGCCGACGGATTTCAAAGCCATGCCCGAGAGCCCGGTGCCACAGCCAAAATCGAGAACAGGTTTTTCGACATTTGCGCCGCAGTGACGCAGTGCGAGGGCGATCCGCGCCGGTGTCGCATAGCCCCATTCCGCGACATCGGCGTCATAACTACCCGCCCAATCAGCATAGATTTTCTGCGTCTCTTCGACCGTTCGTTGGGTCCAAAGCCCTGAAGGCGTATTGTCGTTTTCGCTCATGTCGCGAGATTATGTGAGCGGATTGTCAGCGTCCAGCGGTGATGGATGCATATTTCGAGAGGATGACAGTCTATTCCGTTGCCTCAGTGGCGGGGTCGGACGCCTCCAGCCACGCCCTCCAATCGGCCTTGGCCCGATCGGTATAGGCCTTGTAGCGATCGCGTCGGCCGCGGCGTCCTCCCTTGGCATCAACCGGTGGAAAGAGGCCGAAATTAACATTCATCGGTTGGAATGTCTTTGCGTCGGCGCCGCCGGTGATGTGGGTCAGAAGGGCACCGGTTGCCGTGGTGGGCGGCACCGGCGGAAGTTCAGCACCGTTGATTTCAGCCGCCGCCAGACGCCCGGCCAAAAGGCCCATGGCAGCACTTTCGACATAGCCTTCGACCCCGGTTATCTGCCCGGAAAAACGTAAATTCGGTCTTGATTTCAAACGCATTTCTGCATCCAGAAGACGCGGCGAATTCAGAAACGTATTGCGGTGTATGCCACCGAGCCGGGCAAAACGGGCGCCCTCAAAACCCGGAATCATTCGGAATACCTCGGTCTGGGCGCCGTATTTCATTTTCGTTTGAAAACCGACAATGTTGTAGAGCGTGCCAAGCTTATTGTCACGGCGGAGCTGAACGACCGCATGAGGTTTAGTCTCGGGATCGTGTGCATTCGTAAGACCGACCGGCTTCATCGGGCCAAACCGAAGCGTCTCGCGACCACGCTCGGCCATGACTTCGATCGGCAAACAGCCGTCGAAATAGCTCGCTGTTTCGCCTTCTTTGAACTCGGTTTTTTCTGCGGAAAGGAGGGCGTCGATAAAGGCTTCGTATTGGTCCGTCGTCATCGGGCAATTGAGGTAGGCTGTCCTCTCTTCTTCCGTTTCGCCTTTGTCATAGCGTGACTGGCGCCAGGCTACGTTCATGTCGATTGTCTCGGCATATACAATGGGTGCGATGGCGTCGAAAAACGCTAGCGCATTTTCGCCGGTTTCGGCACGTACTGCTTCTGCCAGGTCGCTGCTGGTCAGTGGACCAGTCGCGATGATCCAGTGGCCGTCTTTTGGAATAGTCGTGATTTCACCCGGCGCAATGGTCACATTGGGGTGCTTTACGACACGCTCAGTGACGGCCAGTGCAAATGCGTCGCGGTCCACAGCCAATGCGCCGCCTGCGGGTAATCGGTGTCTGTCCCCCATCGCCATGATCACACCGTCGGCCTGGCGCATTTCCCAATGAAGGAGGCCAACTGCATTCTGTTCGTCATCGTCTGAACGAAACGAATTGGAGCAAACCATTTCAGCCAGGTGGCCGGTTTTGTGGGCGAAGGTTTCCACTTCGGGGCGCATTTCGTGCAATACGACCTGAACGCCGCAATTGGCCGCCTGCCAGGCGGCTTCGCTTCCAGCAAGACCGCCGCCAACTATGTGAAGTGTTCCACCCATGAAGGGCGATGTAGCCCCGAGATTGCTGCTTGAAAAGGTGTCAGGACGCCCGGACGTGATTTAAGTCTTCGACGAACTGCTCTTTGCTTGAGTTTCGCTTTGTTGCGCGACCAACCTTCATCATTGCGAATGACGACAAAACACTTTTGGTTTTTCCTGATCCATTGCTGTTTTCCGTCAAGCCGCGTGGCAATATACTCAAAACCGCGGCGGCATCGTTCTGCTTGGCATTTTCAGTGTCGGCATAGGTGAGGATCAGCGCGCCAATTAATGCTAGATCGCGCCAAAATCCGCCGATACTCTGCGCGCCTTGGGCAGAAAGCAGGACGACATAACTCGCCCAGAACAGTACGATCGCAAGCAAAAGCGCCGCGGCGCGACGCTGAATACCCACGAGGATCAGGCAGGCGAGGCCGAACACGATTGAACCGGTTAGTATCCGCGCTGTTTCCAAGGGCATGAATGGATTGGCTAATACCGTGACATCTGTTCCCGGTATTAATCCAATCGCAAACGCCATGAAATATGAGACGATCAGGAGTCTGACGACGGAATGTCCGGATGAAAAATCTGTCGAAGTGCGAGCGGCTGCCTTCGCCTTGTCGAGGTCCCCATTGGTTGTCGGGCAACATTGCCCGGAAGAACTCGACACCCCAGATCACAGAGCCCGCTGAGCAGTGGCGGACCTTGGCACTCTTTTGTGCGAATGCGGCAGTATCTCGGCAAGATTATGGCAGGAATATGACGGCAAAAAACCGCGTCTTATTTACCATAGACCGCGTCGAACAAGCGGTGCAACCGGGTCGGAAACGCGGAACTGGCGTGTAGCCGGATCAACACCCCCGGAAGCGCCGAACTCAATGGTCAACCCAAATCCAACTCGAGTCTCGCCACCCGTCCCGTCGCGACCGCTAAGATCGCTGTGCGTGAGACTGGCGTAGAACCCCCATGGCGCGCCGTCCGGGCTATAATGTGCCGCGATGCCTGCCTCGTAGGATACCGCCCGCAAAGCCGCCTCGTCGAACTCTGCAACGTCAAGAAAAGTTTCAATTTCAAATGTGGGTGTCACCCTGTGGGCGAGGGAAACGCCTGCGAATATGAAATCCAACCCGGCGGCGTCTGCAACACCAAGGCCGGTTCGGCCCTCAACGACAGTATTGCTCCCAAGCGACAGCATGCCTTCGACACCGAGTGTGCCCCACGTCATCGACCGGCCATCTACATCCGATAGCGTTGCCAATACGCCGTACTTCTGGCCCGGCCTTGGGGTCATATAAAGGTGCGCCCCGAGTTGCCCGATCAGACCGTTTGCCGTGTCTGAAAACTGTAGATCGCCTTGAAGGCCATGGAAGTCGGTGATCGCAACATCGACACCGATGCTTGCGCCGGCCTGAAAATTCTGGATTTCGTCCTGCGAGCCTCCGAATTCAATCCTAGCGCTTTGAATACCGAGACTTGACTGTGCTGAAACGTGAGTGGCGGCGAATATTGCTGCGGCGATTACCAAGTTTTTAATCATGAACCCTCTCCGAACTGCGCCTGGCAGTGCCGCCACCCAAGACAGTTCTGGCAAAAAAACAATTTGAAGAAAAGTTCAATCTTAATAATTGGTTAACAGGCGAAGCTGTTAAGAATTATTAACGGTAGCCGATCAGCAAACCGGCGATTGTAGTCGCCACAAACCGAAGTGCTTGATCGGATTGCTTATTCCTCGGGGGTGTCGTCGATCTCTTCGTCATCCTGCTCGGCAATCCAGGCGACAGATACAACTTCTTCACCATCCGACATGTTAAAGACCCGAACACCGCCAGCCGCGCGCGAGCGGAAAGAAATTCCGTCAACGGGCACGCGAATTGACTGTCCAGTTGAGGTGGCAAGCATGATCTGATCGGTAACCTCGACAGGAAAACTAGCAACGAGATCACCACCTCGCATGGCGGCATCCATAGCGCGAACGCCTTGGCCGCCACGGCCGCGAACTGGGTAATCGTGGCTAGAGCTAAGTTTGCCCGATCCCATCGCGCTTATCGTAAGGATCAAATCCTCAGCCGCAGACATCTCCGCGTATCGCTCCTGCGGCAGCGCTATGTCGGATGAGGCCTCTTCTTCATCGGCTTCCGGTTCCTCGGTCACGCCTTCAACAGCACGTCGCATTTTTAGATAGGCACTACGTTCGTCGGGTGTTGCTTCAAAGTGGCGGATCACAGACATCGACACGACGATATCTCCCTTCGCAAGTTTGATCCCACGAACCCCGGTCGAGTCGCGCCCCTTGAACACACGCACCGCCGTGGTCGGGAAGCGAATTGCCCGTCCTTTTGCGGTTATCAGCATAACATCGTCTTCTTCTGACGCGATCCTTGCATTCACAAGGCTCACACCCTCAGGAAGCTTCATCGCAATTTTGCCGTTGGATTTCACGTTCGTAAAATCGCTCAGCGCATTGCGCCGAATGCCGCCGGTTGAGGTTGCGAACACAATCTGCAGTTCGTCCCATTCATCCTCGTCCCGATCCACCGGCATCATCGCCGCGATGGAGACACCGGTAGGGATAGGCAGGATATTGACGATGGCCTTGCCTTTGGACGTGCGGCCGCCAAGGGGCAGGCGCCAGGTCTTCAGCTTGTATGCCATCCCGTCGGTCGTAAAAAACAAAAGCTGGGTATGGGTGTTGGCGACAAATAAATTCGTCACAACGTCATCGTCTTTTAACGCGCCACCCGAAAGTCCTTTGCCGCCACGTTTCTGCGAGCGGAAATCGGCAAGTGCAGTGCGTTTGATATAACCGGATTGCGTGACGGTCACGACCATATCCTCACGCTCGATCAGGTCCTCGTCTTCCATGTCGCCCGACCATTCGACGATCTCGGTACGGCGAGGAACGGCGAACTGATCCTTCACCTCTTTCAATTCGGTCGAAATGATCGCCATGATCCGATCGCGCGAGCCAAGTATTTCGAGGAAATCCTTGATCTTAACGGCAAGTTCTTCCAATTCGTCAGTAACTTCCTTCACCCCGATCTGGGTCAGGCGTTGAAGTCTAAGTTCAAGGATTGCACGGGCCTGAGCCTCGCTAAGATTGTAAGTCCCGTCATCGTTCATTGTGTGCGACGGGTCGTCGATCAATCGGATGTAGTCGGCGATGTCGCCGGCGGGCCAGCGACGGTCCATAAGTTTTTCCCGCGCCTCGGGAGCATCGGCGCTGGCGCGGATCGTGGCCACAACCTCGTCGACGTTAGAGACCGCCACCGCGAGGCCGCACAGGATGTGGCTGCGTTCGCGCGCCCTTCGAAGCTCAAACGCGGTTCTGCGGGCGACAACTTCCTCGCGAAAAGTGAGAAAATTTGTGAGGAAATCGCGAAGTGTCAGGACCTCGGGGCGCCCGCCGTTGAGCGCCAACATGTTACAGCCGAACGATGTCTGCATCTGGCTAAAACGATACAGCTGGTTGAGCACCACCTCGGGCGTTGCGTCGCGTTTTAGCTCGATCACCACACGGACGCCGACACGATCGGATTCGTCCTGAATGCCGCTGATGCCCTCGAGCCGCTTTTCTCGCACGAGATCGGCGATCTTTTCGATCATCGCGGCCTTGTTCACCTGATAAGGGATTTCGTCGAGGATGATGGCAAAGCGGTCTTTACGGATTTCCTCGATCCGATCTTTGGAGCGAATAATTACGCTACCGCGGCCTTCGAGATACGCTTTGCGCGCGCCAGAGCGGCCCAATATGATGCCGCCGGTCGGAAAATCCGGGGCGGGGACGTATTCCATCAGCTGTTCGGACGTGAGATCCGGGTCGTCGATCAGCGCGAGCGTTCCGTCGATCACTTCGCCCAAGTTGTGGGGCGGTATATTCGTGGCCATGCCAACCGCGATACCAGCTGCACCATTGACCAACATGTTTGGAAAGCGCGCGGGCAGGACTGCCGGTTCCTGGTCCTTGCCATCGTAGTTGTCCTGAAAATCAACCGTGTCTTTTTCGATGTCGGACAATAGATAGGACGCGGGTTTGTCCATCCGAACTTCGGTATAACGCATCGCCGCCGGGTTATCGCCGTCCATCGAGCCAAAATTACCTTGCCCGTCAAGCAAAGGTAGTGACATCGCAAATGGCTGCGCCATCCGAACAAGTGCATCATAGATCGCGCCGTCACCGTGCGGATGGTATTTTCCCATCGTGTCGCCGACAGGGCGCGCAGATTTTCGGTAGGACTTGTCGTTGGTGTTGCCGGATTCGTGCATGGAATAGAGAATCCGCCGATGCACCGGCTTTAGACCATCGCGCAGATCGGGGATCGCGCGGCTGACAATGACTGACATTGCATAGTCGAGATAACTCGAGCGCATTTCGTCGGCGATCGAGATCGTCGGACCGTCGTAACGAGGCGGCTCCGGCGTGGTTTCGTCGGTATTTTCAGGCGGTTCCGGAGTATCGGTCACGTGCTGCTCGCTTGATTTTGAGACCGGCTAGATATGGTTAATATACTTCTATCAGACCGCTAGACCTAGGTGCAATGGCCCTTTGCCCTCCGGTTTGGCAGCCGTACAGCCACATTGATAACACATTGTTTTCATTGAAAAGTAACAAATGCTGTGGCTCAATTTCAGGGGGCAGCAGTATGTGAGGCATTATGAGTGTGTCAGAAACCGAGCTAATGCTCAGAGGATACGGCCTGACGACGGCGGAATTCTTTTACCGGATGCCAGATTTTCAGAGCGTTCTGAATACGTTTGTCTGGCAAGACTACGACCTTGCGCCGGACCATCCAAAACTCTTCAAGTTCATCGAGTATTGGCAGGATGAAATCGAAGGACCGTTGCATTCGGTCCGATTTGTGCATCGGAAAATGCTGGCGCCAGGTGAGTGGCGGAACGTGACCGGAGAATTCACGCTGCACTAGTGATGCCGTGCGTTTTGGGGCTCTAAGCCCGGCGCAGTGCGAAAATCCAAATGCCGGCAAGCGCGAACGACAAGATCGCGTTCCACGATGCCATGCTGACGCCTGCAAAAGCCCAGGCAACTTCATCGCAGAGCACGATGTCGACCGGCGAGTCCAAAGACAAAAGCTGTTCTCCGGATAGGCCGCCCAACGCGTTTCCGCTGCCTGTGCAAGAAGACGGCCCCTCCCACCAACCTAGTTCGACGCCAGAGTGGTAGACGCCTATGGCTCCGGTTGCGAGCGCCGACAACGCCCCAGCGATCCCCCAAATGGCCAGCGGACCCGAAATCGCCACCAGGACGCCCGCACCGACCGCGGTTCCATGCGGCCAGCGCTGCCAAATGCAAAGTTTGCAGGGTGCATACCCGAAGGCCTGAAATACGTACGCACCAAGTAACAGCGCCAGCGATCCTCCGGCGGCAATCAGCATCAGATTTCGACGTGTCATAGGTACCTCAACAGATAAAACCCGCCTATCAAAAGAATGACGAAAAGCGTAAAAAGCAGACCCAGGTATTTCTCTATGAATGTGCGGATCGGCGGACCGAATTTCCAGAGCAAGCCGGCTAGGACAAAAAACCGCAGCCCGCGCGCGACAATTGAACTGACGATGAATATCGGCAGCGACAGACCGGTCCAACCCGACATGATCGTGATGACTTTGTAGGGAAACGGCGTGACGCCCGCGACCAGAACCGCCCACGCGCCATAGGCGTTGAAGCGCTGGTTGAAGCTTTCGACGGCGTCCGCTTTGCCGTAAAATTCAAAGATCGGTTGCCCGATTGACTCGAATAGAACCGCACCGATGAAATAGCCGAAAAGCCCGCCAACAACGGAGGCAACGGTCGCGACCAACGCAATGGCCCATGCCCGCGACGGTCGCGCTAGGATCATCGGGATCATCAAAATATCGGGCGGAATGGGAAAAAACGAACTTTCGACAAAAGCAATGATCGCCAAGGCCCATAGCGCACGCGGATGCGCGGACAGCGAAAGCGTCCAGTCATAAAGCCGCCTGATCATGCGCTCTGCCTCGTTTTGCGAAACCTAGGCCACACCGGGCCCGTTGCCGTCAAGAGCAGCCCATGCGAAACTTTGCGCAAGGTGACCAAGGAGCGTGTTCCATGAAGTGGCGAGGGCGTCGAGGAAGCAGTAATATCGAGGATCGGCGCCGAATGGGTGCGCGTGGTGGCGGGCAGATTGGGATCGTCGGATTGCTGGTCATTTTGGCGATCGGCTATTTCCTTGGCGTCGACGTCACCCCGCTGTTGCAGGACGGTGGAGGGACTGTTCAGGAAAGTGCCTCGGTGGAATTGACCGAGGCCGACGAACGGGCGGGCGAGTTCGTCTCGGTGACGTTGGCGGATACCGAGGAGGTTTGGGCGGAAATATTCCGGCGTCAGGTGGGTGAAGCCTACGATCCGGCGACACTCGTGTTGTTCAAGGGTGTCACGCAATCCCCCTGCGGTGGCGCAAGCGGCGCGACGGGGCCATTTTATTGTCCGGCCGACAAAAAGGCCTATTTGGACACAGCCTTCTTTACCGCGCTGGAAAAGCGAATGGGAGCCGGAGGAGACTTCGCGGCGGCCTATGTGATCGCCCATGAGATTGCGCATCATGTTCAGAATGAACTTGGGGTTTTGGGTCAGGCAAACAGCATTCGTCGCCAGGTCAGCCAATCGGAGTCCAATGCAATCTCGGTTCGGATCGAGCTGCAGGCGGATTGCCTGTCTGGCATCTGGGCCCGGGCCGCTCAGGCAAAATTTGGTTCGCTCGAGCGCGGCGATATCGCTGAGGCAATGAATGCCGTGAAACAAATCGGTGACGATGCGTTGCAGCGCAATGCCGGTCGCGTGCCGCAGCCGCACACGTTCACCCATGGAACTTCTGAACAACGCCAGCGCTGGTTCGCGACCGGTTATGAGTCGAGCGACATCCGCGCCTGTGATACCTTCGGCACTGACAATCTTTAGGCTTCAACTCTTTAGAAACGCGCGCTAAGAGATCGTTGGTGTGCCCGAGTGGCGGAATGGTAGACGCAGCGGATTCAAAATCCGCCGGTAGCAATACCGTGCGAGTTCGAGTCTCGCCTCGGGCACCAAATTGACCTGCAATTTATCGGCCAGATTGCAATGTAGCCACGTGCGGCCTTGCAAATTCCCCGCCTTCATGTCCTGAAAGCACCATGAAAAGATTAATCGCATTCATAGTCGTCAGCGCCGCGCTCTGCCGAGCCGCTATGGCGGACGAAGTTACAGTTGCCGTGGCAGCAAATTTCCTGCCAACCGCGGAAGTCATTGCGGAAAGCTTTGAAGCTGAAACCGAGCATACAGTTGTCTTGACGCATGGATCGACCGGACAGCTTTACGCTCAGATTGTGTCCGGCGCGCCCATCGACTTATTTCTTTCAGCTGACCACATTCGGCCGTCTGCGCTGCGACGAGACGGCCTGGCGACGGCGGCAAAAACCTACGCATATGGGCGATTGGTGCTGATATCGCGAGCAGTCGTAACTCCCGACAACGCCGCCGAGGCGTTCGCGGGCCAACGTGTGGGGCTAGCTGATCCGATTGTTGCGCCATACGGGCTGGCGGCAACGTCAGCCATGGAACGATTGAAGCTGGACACTGCCACCTTCCAACCGCTTTTGGTTTCGAATGTCGGGCAGGTGGCCACACTTTTTGCAACCGGCAACGCAGACTTGGCGTTTGTGTCGGCGTCATTGCTGCCGCGGTTGGATGCGCCGTTTATTTTGCCGCTTGAAGGGCGCCATCGTTTGATACGGCAGGACGCCGCCTTGTTAGATAGGGCCGACGGAAACGAAGCAGCAACCGCATTCTGGGCATATCTGTTTTCGGACCGCGCGCGTGTTTTGATTGAGGCAGGCGGCCATGGCGCCCCGGAATGACTGCCTGGTCAGCAATATCGTTATCGCTGCAACTGGCGATACTTACTACGGTCATCCTTTTAGCGCTGGCGGTCCCGCTGGCGTGGTGGCTTG
>CAJHYP010000368.1_pt1 | contig 11579 bp, 11 predicted proteins | sample 9198731 | NCBI WGS metagenome assembly CAJHYP01 (sample SAMEA7708363, study PRJEB35096) | sediment metagenome | biome: marine neritic benthic zone biome [ENVO:01000025]; feature: sediment [ENVO:00002007]; material: shallow marine sediment [ENVO:03000034] sea grass bed [ENVO_01000059] ...
ATGTCCGAAGCCTTTGCAATGGCTGACGTGATCGGGATCGACCGGCAGGCAGTCTACGATGTGATGGCCGCCGGACCACTGAGATCAGGAATGATGGATTTTGTGAAAGCCTACGCCGTCGATGGCGACCCTGAACAATTGGCCTTCGCCGTCAAGAATGGGGCCAAGGACGTCGGCTACTACGCACAAATGGCCAAGGACGCAGGCGTCGACAGCATCATGTCAAAATGCGCGCTAAACGGTTTGACGCTGGCCTTGGACGATGGGCGTGGCGAAGATCTGGTCCCACAGATGGTTGATTTCTACGCCGCCCGGTACAAAGGCTAACTCTTGGCGATCGCTGTCGATACGATTGAAGACAACGCGCGGCTCGGCATTTTGATGATGTTGCTCGCCTGGTTTCTTTTCTCGCTGGTCGACACAGGTGCCAAGTGGCTCGCAATTGCCGCCATGCCCGCCGCACAAGTGGCGTTTTTCAGATACGCCGGGCATTTCGTCGTCTCGGTCGGCATAATCGCGCGCGGTGGACTGTCGGTGGATCGGTTCCGCACTGATCACTTCTGGATGGTGTCCGTTCGCGGTGCATTGCTGGCAGCCGCCACGTTGTCGAACTTCTATATCCTGCAGTTTTTACCGCTGACCATCACCTCGGCGATCATGTTTTCCAGCCCGGTTATTGTTTGTTTGCTAAGCGTCACTCTCCTAAAGGAGAAAATAGGGGCCTGGCGGTGGTCCGCGATCATTCTCGGATTTGGTGGAGTTTTGGTCGTGATCCGCCCCTTCGGTGAGGTCTTTCATCCCGCCATGCTATTGGCTGTGTTCAACGCTTTCTGCGTCGCGCAATACGCAATCATGACGAGGCAACTTGCCGGTCGCGTCCCGACAGACACCATGCAATTCTATATGGGCGCTGTTGGAACGGCGCTAACGGCGCCTTTGGCCTATCTTACTTGGGAATATCCGACATCGACAGGTCAATGGTGGGTGCTAATAGCGATCGGTCTATTCGCTTGGCTCGGTCACCAGCTTTTGACCCATGCGCACCGTTTTGGGACGGCGAGCATTCTGATGCCGTTCACCTATTCTTTCTTAATCTATTTGGCCGTTTTGAGTTACGTGATATTTGGTCATATCCCAAGTATTTGGACGCTTGCTGGGGCGGCAATTATTGTTGCCTCGGGCCTGATCATTTGGAAGCGGGAAGCGGTCGCATGACGCGAGTTGCCTGTATCGGCGAAGCAATGATCGAGCTGTCGGTGCAAGGCAATTCGGCAAATATTGGCGTGGCGGGTGATACACTGAACACCGCAATCTACCTCAAGCGTTCAGCACCAGAGGTTCATGTCGATTATATCACCGGGTTGGGGGACGATCCGTTTTCGGCGCGAATTCGCACCACCATGACCGCTGAGAACATTGGAACCGAAAGAATACAGATCGATCCTGACAGATCGCCGGGGCTTTATGCGATTTCGCTTAGCGACACGGGCGAGCGATCATTCACCTATTGGCGTAGCGCGTCGGCCGCGCGGAACTTGTTTTCGGATGGCGATTTCTCATCGCTCGAAGGATATGACCTTGTCTATCTGTCGGCAATTTCACTGGCGATTTTGCCACATTTGGTGCGTATGGCTTTGATTGCACACCTAAAATCCGCCGGCTTGGCGGTCGCATACGACAGTAACTATCGCCCAAAGCTCTGGGACGACATCGAGCATGCCAGGCACATCACCAGTGAATTCTGGGGATTTTGCCATATACCGCTGCCGTCGATTGACGATGAAATGGAGCTCTTTGCCGAGGCCGAGAATGTCGTGATTGCCCGCACCAAATTGATGCACGGGGTCGGGGCCTTGAAGTGCGGTGGACACGGACCACGGTCGATTGGCGAGGATGTGGAGCAAGAATATCTGCCTGCCAGCAAGGTTGTCGATACGACCGCCGCCGGCGACAGCTTCAACGGTGGCTATCTCGCCGCCCGCCTTCGGGGGTTATCACAGGCAGCCTCATTGCGGGCAGGCCACGATTTGGCGGCCAAGGTCGTCGGAAACAGGGGCGCTATAATTCCGCGATAATTTCCGCCAGATCGTCTGCTCCGATGATGGTCAGCAGCGCGCGCGCCGGATCGTCTCCGGAGGCAGCGGTTGCAAGATCGGCAGCGCGCGGATCGTCCAAGGGTTTTTGGGCTGTCGTCTCTGAAATGCAGAATTCTATCCAGGCGCGAATTGCCGTTGATAACGCTGGCGACGGCAAATTTCGGGCGATTCGGTCGCGGAGAGACCCAAAAAATCGATATGGCACCTTCTCCGATCCATCCATGGCGATCTGACGCAAGCGATGCTCCAGTGAAGGATTCTCAAATCTTGAAATCAGCGCGTCGGCGTAGCCATCCGTCTCCGCCTGAAATTTTGGATTCAGAGTCTCTGCGCCCTCCTTCATAAGCGCCTTCGCCGTCACACGAAGTCCGGGATCTCGGATGGCTTCATGAACGAATTGATGACCCGCCAGCATGCCTGCGTAGGCAAGAAAAGAATGCGCGCCGTTCAACATTCTGAGTTTCCGCAGCTCATGCGGCGCAACATCATCAACCCATTGAACGCCGCGCCAGTTTGGGCGCTCCGACACAAACCGATCCTCGATCACCCACTCCTTGAACGCCTCGCACGCGACGGCCATCGGATCGCCTGTCATCTCGCGCAGTGCATCCGTCGTTGCGGGTGTGATCCGGTCCACCATGCAGTTCGGAAATGCGATCGGCGCTGCGATTTCCTGCCCAGCAGCCGCGGAAAACGCGCGGACGGCGGCCTCAAGCGCATTGCCATTCCCGATCCTGTTATCACAGCTCAGAACGGTTACCGGGTCGGTTCGGCTGGCCAGGCCGCGTGCAAGAAAACCGATGAGCGTTGTCGGGCCGGCGCCCTGAAGGTCCGAAGTTATTTCCGGGTCGTCCAGATTCAACCTGCCATCCGGCTTGAGATGATAGCCCTTTTCGGTGACCGTCGCCGTGATGACTTTGACCTCCGGAGCTTTGATTGCCGTCATCACGGCATCTGGGTTTTCCGGCGCCACCAGAATATCTCGTATCACATTGATCCGCTTGAGCTCTTCTCCCTGCACCGCGAGCGTGTATTCATTTCGCTGCGCCGCAAGTCCATCGCGAACAGCCGCCGAGCGCAGCGACACACCGGTGATCGGCCAGCCGCCTGCGTCAAACGTGTATTCCGCCAGGTGCGCCCGAAAGAAATTCCCCGGGCCAAAATGCAGAATGCGATTCATGGCATTAGCGACTCTCGCACTCGATCAGGCGAAGTGTGCCTTGAACCGGTCGATGCATTGGCGAAAGCCGTCCTCGAAATTGCCGTTGCCGGGATGAAATACACTTTCGAAGCTGACCACGCCATCGTACTGATCGGCCCTTAATGCGTCGGCTATTGGCTGGAACTGGTCTGCCAATTGTCCCTCACCCATTCGCCTGACCTCCAAAGTCGCGCGCGGCGTGTCGACCTGCACGTCCTTGATGTGAACGTGGCCCAGATATCCGTCTTTCACTTCGGCGTACCCGTCCGGCCAAGCGCATTCGTGACACCAGCAATTGTTGGCCGGATCCCAAAGAACTTTCAGCACGTCCTTGGCATTCAGATCATCGATCAATTTTCGGGCCGTATAGTTCGAGTTAACCATTGTGCCATTGCCGGTCTCGACCACCAAAGTCACATTGGCATCGCGCGCGACGTCACAAGCGGGTGCGATCAATGGAAGCGACTTGTCCCACGCACCGTGCGCGACATTCCATTTCTCCGCACCACCCCTGCCCCACAAGATCTGCTCTTTCTTATTGGTCATGATCCGCACCAGCGGCGAACCAACGACATGGGCCATATCGATCACCCGTTTCAGTGCATCCATATGCTTGGAATGCGCCTCATCGCCGGGTGTATTGGCGGTCGTCAGGCCAGCAAACAAGTGTCGAGATAGGCAAGACACCGGCTTGCCTCGGTCGCGCAACAACGTATCGATCTCGCGGATTTCTTCCGGCGGGTGATCGCCGACCTCTTTTTCGCCAACGAACTGAAGCTCGGCGTATTCGAGATCATACTCGTCCATGACATCGACGGCATGGGCAAGGTCGCGGCTGATGCCGTCGCAGATTACACCGAGTTTCATTCCGCGGCCTCCCGGTGAAGTTCGGCGCCGACAATTTCCTCGATCACACGCGTGCAGACCCAATTGTCACCGTCAGGGTATTTCGTCCGACCAGCGTGGAAGATCTGCATTGCGGCCCCCGCCGTGTGCAGCGGTACGCCCAGCTCTTCGCCAAGGTTCATCGAAATCGTCAAATCCTTGTGCATTGTGTTGATGTGCGACCCTGTGCCCTCGAACTGCCGATCAATGATCCTCTCAAGCGCGTTGTTAACGACACCGCAACCGGCGGAAGATGTTGAAAACACATCCAGAATTACCTGCCCAGCGACACCCGCCTTTGCCGCAAGCGCCGCCGCCTCGAATGTTGCCGAGAACTGCGCGCCGATCAGCGATTGCAGACATGCCTTGACGGTCTGGCCATCGCCGGGATGCGTGCCGACACGGTGAATGTTCGCACTGACCGCCTCCATCACAGGAGCAAAGCGATCCAGAACGTCCGAAGGTGCGGCAGCCATCATCGTAAGCGTGCCGCCTTGCGCACCGGGAAATCCCCCGGAAACCGGCGTGTCGATCAGATGTAGTCCGGTCCCCGTCAGCTCCACACCGATCTCGCGCGCCTCGCGCGGCTTTATTGTGGCCGAAAGTATTATGGCGCTGCCCGGCGTCATACTGGCAACCAATCCGTCATCTCCGAAAATCACGGCGCGCGCCTGGCCACCGTTCATGACCATGACATAAACCGCATCGGCATTCGCACCGACCTCGCCCGGGGAGGACGCGGGCGTTCCTCCCAGTTCGCGAAATGCTTCCATCCGCTCATTGCTCAGATCAAATCCCATCGTTTCAAAGCCATTGAGGATAAGGTTCTTGGCAAGGCCAGACCCCATATCCCCTAGACCGATAACACCTGCGCGCATATCGTCCTCCATCCTGCGATTTCGGTGCGGCGCACGTAGCGCCGATTCGAGATTGAGGGATTTCAAACGCTGTCCCCAGCGCCGGGCGGGTCCAGAAGACACCCCCTGCCCGAAATTGCTAATTGCGCAATGAGAATGTCATCATGACTTAAGCAGGAATTCAATTTCAAATATTGAATCCTTGTCCTTTTCCGGGTGGTCTTGCGCGGGAACTGCAGCCTGATGCATTTTACATACAGTCGATTACCTTCTAACCCTGAGCCAGGCGGCAAAGGAGCCTCACAATGCCCCAACGGCATCACAATGGGATGGCAATTCGACACACCATTCTTGGTGGCGCGCACCTGGCCAAGTTTGCGGGGAAACAGGACAGTCAGACATCTAGCGAGCTAGGTTTTGAGCTATGAGCACGGACAACCCGATGGTATCTGGCAGCTATCTCGCCCGCGACCGGGATTGGCACCCGCCGGCGCATACTCCAAATTACAGGTCATCAATTCACCGCTCGCCGCAGGCTGAATTGATTTCGTTCCCAACGACACTGAGCGAAGAAACCGGGCCGGTTTTTGGCCACGGAATTCTTGGCGACCTGGATGGTGACCTAATCTATAATTTTGCGGCGTCGGGCGAAAGCGCAATTGGCCCGAGGACTATTGTTCATGGCCGCGTGGTTGACGAAAGCGGACATGCAGTCCCCGGTGCCCTAATAGAAGTCTGGCAAGCCAACGCCGGCGGGCGGTATCGCCACATAAATGAAGGCTATATCGCGCCGTTGGACCCCAACTTCGGGGGCTGCGGACGCGTGATTACCGGCGAAGATGGATTTTACGAGTTTCGCACCATCCAACCCGGCCCATACCCCTGGCCGAACGGTCCCAACGACTGGCGTCCCGCGCATATCCATTTTTCCATTTTCGGACATGGGTTTGCGCAGCGGCTGGTTACCCAGATGTATTTCGAAGGCGACCCGCTGATCCCGCTTTGCCCGATCGTGAGAACAATACCGAGCGACGATGCGATTGCGTCTTTGGTCGGATCGCTCGACATGGACCGGACAATTCCGATGGATGCTCGCGCCTACGAATTCGATATTGTGCTACGCGGGCGTAGTCAGACCTATTTTGAGAATCGCGTGGAGGGGCTCTAAGTGGCAAACACGCCCCGGCATCTGAAGGAATCGCCATCGCAAACGGCCGGACCCTATGTTCACATCGGCTGCACGCCGAACTTCGCGGGCGTTGGTGTTTATCCAGACGATCTCGGGGCTTTGCTGAAGATCGGGCCGGTTAACGGCACTGAGATCACAATTCGTGGGACTGTTTTTGATGGGACCGGCACTCCGCTTCGCGACGCGCTGATCGAGATTTGGCAAGCCGATGCCGACGGGTTAATCAACTCTCCTGTCGATGAACGTGGTGGAGCGGACCCGAATTTCACCGGTTTCGGCAGGAGGCCGGTTGACCTCGAGACCGGCGCATTTGTTTTTGAAACCGTGAAACCTGGACGCGTCCCCTATCCGGACGGCCGCTTGCAAGCGCCGCATGTGACATTCTGGATCGTCGCCAGAGGCATCAACATCGGGCTGCACACCCGTATGTATTTCGCCGATGAGCCCGGGGCGAACGCGGAAGACCCCGTTCTGACGGGCCTCGAGCATCAAGATCGCCTTCCCACATTGCTTGCCGGTTATGAGGGCACCAACGAATACCGGTTCGATATTCGTTTGCAGGGCGACAACGAAACCATCTTTTTCGACGTGTGAGGCAGCAATGTCCAAACCATGCATTATCTGCGTCGCGATTACCGGATCGGTCCCGCAGAAAACGGACAATCCCGCGGTTCCAATCACGGTTACCGAACAGATTGAGTCGACGCACGAGGCCTTTGAGGCCGGCGCGGCCATCGCACATTGCCATGTGCGAAATGATGACGGCACCACGACATCCGATCCCGAAAAATTCGGCCGGCTTCTGGAAGGACTTCGAAAATCCTGCCCGGGCATGATCGTCCAGTTTTCAACCGGCGGCCGCTCGGGCGCGGGAAAGGAACGCGGGGGCATGTTGTCTCTGCGCCCGGATATGGCGTCGCTGTCGGTTGGCTCGAACAATTTCCCGACACGCGTTTACGAGAACCCGCCGGACTTGGTTGATTGGCTTGCTGCGGAGATGACGACGTTCGGTGTGACGCCGGAAATCGAGGCCTTCGATCTCAGCCACATTCACCAGGCGGTGGCGCTTTCGAAGGCCGGGAAACTTCCAGGCAAGCTTTATGTTCAGTTCGTGATGGGGGTGAAGAATGCGATGCCTGCGGATCGCGAAACCTTTGATTTCTATGTGAAAACGCTTGAGCGTTTGGCGCCTGGCACCGAGTGGTGCGCGGCAGGCATCGGACGGCATCAGCTGGAACTGAACGAATGGGCGATTGGAGCGGGTGGGCACACACGTACGGGGCTGGAAGACAATGTTCGCCTCGACAAATCGACCCTTGCACCATCGAACGCGGCTTTGGTGCGTCGTGCGGTCGAAATCTGCGATTCCCATGGGCGTGCAGTTGCCACAACAGCGGACGCGCGGGAAATCCTCGGTCTGAGATCTGTTGCCGCCTGAATGGGCATGGAGCTTTAGGAAAAGACGCGATCCGATATCGCCCGTGCCACGCGTTCTATGTCGTCGGATAATGGCCGATCTTCGACCAGCGGTTCGGAGACTGATCGTAGTCTTGTGGCGCAATCTGCAAGAAACTGACCCAATTCACCCTCGCACCCGCGCAATTCGATCGCTTGCATCGCGACGATCATCTCGATCGCGGTAAGTTTCTGTAATAAAGTAGCAATTCTTGAAAGCGATTTGACAGCAATGGGCGCTGTTGTCTGGCTGTCCTCGATGCCGAGTGCGCTGGACCCGGGCCAGATCGGCGGCGATTGGGCCGAATGCGAGATTTCACCGAATAGGGCCTCTGCTGGTTTGGAAAGCGGAGCCATGCCGTTTGATCCGCTTGAAGGCTTGGCCAGCGAAAACGGCAAATCGCTCAGACGAGGATCAAGGAATTTCGTGATCCTGGCAACATTGGCCGCCGCTAACGGCACAATCGCCCGGCACAATCCTTCACACACCAACCCCAGTTCCACAGTCATGTAGTTGCCGCACGAGAGTATCTCGCCGCTTTCCGCAAGAGCCACCGGATTGTCGCTAGAGCTGTTCATCTCGATTTCGATGATCCGCCGCGCATGTTCCAGCGCGGCAAATGCACCGCCGTGAATTTGGGCAATGTTTCTAAACGACAGCGGATCCTGAAGTCGCCGTGCAATGCCAGCCTCAAATAACCGGCTTCCCTCGAGCCGGTGCATCAGATCATCCGCAGCAATCTGCTGGCCAGGTAAGGGCTTAACCGCCAGCGCACGCGGATCAAGTGGAGAAAGGTTCGCACGAAATCCCTCCAACGACAGTGCCGCTGCAGTTTGGGCACTCAGAAGCGCGCATTCCATCGTGGCGGATGCAATTGCCGCCGCTCCCGTCACGGCGCCGGAATGGCTGGACAGCGCCAGCCCGTCGCGCGGCGCGAGCGTCAGTGGTGTGATCCCGGCTGACCGCAACATCGCACTGGCATCGCCGATCTCATCACCCTTGCGAATTTGGCCTTCGCCGGCGAGCGCAAGCCCGACTTTGGCGTTAATTACCAGATCAGCGACACCGACTGACCCGATCTGTCCAACCACGGGCGTCAACCCGGCGTTCAGACATGCCGCGATTTGCTCGGCAACTTCCGGCCGCGCGCCGCTATGGCCGGTCAGAAGCGTATTCAGGCGGACAATCAGTCCGGCGCGAATGTTTCGCGGCGTGTCTTCGTCGCCGATGGCGTGGGCGCGCCCGCGCAATGTCTGAAGCGAGAAATCAGCTAATTCCTCACCCGATAGCATCTCGACCGATCGGGCGCCCAGTCCAGTGGTGATGCCATAGACTGGCGTTCCATCTGCGATGGCTTTCTCGATCAATTCGCGCGATTTCTGCATCCGCGCAAGGCCTTCGGGCGCAAGCGACACCCGGTCACCGGCGCTGAATGCTGCAAGCTTCTCGATCGTTAGGGATTGCCCATCCAGATGCATCATCTCAGTCCTCGCGATAGATCAAGTTCTGTGTGATGCCATGCGCGCGCGCTTTCTCAAGGATTGCCGCACCCAGTGCAATATCGCTCGTCGACATGCCGCGATGCCAAAAAAGTATGGTTTCGTCTGCGTTTTCCCGACCGGGTTTCAGCCCCGCTGCAATTTCACCAATCTCGGCATAGAAGCTATCCTCGGAAATGATGCCTGCATCAATCTGCGGTCTCAGCGACCCAAGGTGGCCGGCGCGCATCTGTCCCAAATCGTCCATGACCAACTTGTCGAAACCCTCGGTAAAATTAATCGGCAACGTACTCATCGTGCCATAAGGAACCACCAGAGCACCGGGCTTTACCCATGAGCGATCAAAAAGAGGTTCGGGCGCATTCAGACGCGAGGCTTCAACAAGAATGTCTGCCCCATCGAGGCAGCTTTTCCAATCTTCGGTGACAGTCACTTCTTTTCCGAGATCGCGGCGTAATCGGTCGCCAAATGCGTCCCGGCTTACCGGTCTCCGCGAATGCACCCGGATCTCCTCAAAATCAAACAGGTGATCTAGAAGGCGCACATTCCAGTAGGCCGTCCCCCGTGCCCCAATATGCCCGAGTATACGCGAATCCTCCCGCGCCAGCCACTTCGCGCCCAGTGCCGTCAAAGCGCCGGTGCGCATGTCCGTGATGCCAGCAGCATCGATCACCGCCTTGGGCATTCCGGTGCGGGGGCAAAATAAATTCAACAACGCCAGTTCGGATGGCAATCCCTGTTTGTAGTTGTCAACGAAATCGCCGACGACTTTGACCCCGGCATATCCCAGCGGCTCGACATATCCGCGCAGCACATTGAAATGACCGTTGACTGCCGGATCAGGTGTCAAATGAACTCTTGGTTCAATGACCGTTTTGCCAAGTCCCGCGGCGATTAGGCCCTGTTCGACAGCGCCCAATATCTCATCATTTGTCAGAGCGACCTGATCGATTTCCGGTTTTCCGAGGTACTCAATATCGATCCGTGCCATCGCCGCTCCATTCGTCGATCCGGGGGCCCGACTGCGTCAGGTTCCCAATATCCCCGGAAGGCGTAGACCATGCTCGTTCGCGCAGGCGATGGCATCCTCGTATCCCGCATCAGCGTGCCGCCACACGCCTGATGCCGGATCATTCCAAAGCACGCGTTCCAGCCGTTTCGCCGCTTCGGGCGTCCCATCGGCCACAATAACCACGCCTGCATGTTGCGAGAACCCCATTCCGACCCCGCCGCCGTGGTGCAGCGACACCCATGTGGCACCCGAGGCGGTGTTCACAAGGGCATTCAAAAGCGGCCAGTCGGATACGGCGTCGGACCCATCCTTCATCGCCTCGGTCTCGCGGTTTGGACTGGCGACCGAGCCGCTGTCCAGGTGATCGCGGCCAATCACAATAGGCGCCTTCAATTCACCGCTGGCAACCATTTCGTTGAACATCAGCCCAGCGCGATGGCGGTCCCCAAGACCGATCCAACAAATGCGCGCCGGCAATCCCTGAAAGGAAATCCGCTCGCGTGCCATGTCTAACCATTTGTGAAGATGCACGTTTTCGGGAAAGAGCTGCTTCATTGCCTCGTCGGTTCGATAGATATCCTCAGGATCGCCGGACAATGCGCACCAGCGAAACGGGCCAATGCCCCGACAGAACAGCGGGCGGATATAGGCCGGGACAAATCCCGGAAACGCAAATGCGTCTTCAAGTCCCTCCTCCAGCGCGACCTGCCGAATGTTGTTGCCATAATCCAGCGTCGGCACACCATCATTCCAGAAATCGACCATCGCTTTGACGTGCACTTTTATCGACGCGCGCGCGGCCGTTTCGACGGCCTTGGGATCGCTCTCGCGCTTTTCACGCCATTCGCCCACGGTCCAGCCCTGCGGCAGATACCCATTTGTCGGGTCATGGGCCGATGTCTGGTCCGTCACCAGATCGGGGCGCACACCGCGGGCAAAAATTTCGGGGAAAATATCGGCAGTGTTCCCGAGCAGTCCGACCGACTTCGCCTCGCCCGCCTTGGTCCAGCGGTCGATCATTTCCAGCGCCTCGTCGAGCGAGTCGGATTTTTCATCCAGGTACTTTGTCCGCAGGCGGAAATCGATCGAGTCGGGATTGCATTCCACCGCGAGGCAACACGCTCCCGCAAATGCCGCCGCCAACGGTTGCGCACCGCCCATGCCGCCAAGCCCACCGGTGAGTAACCAGCGACCAGTCAGGTCACCGTCATAGTGCTGGCGTCCCGCTTCGGCAAACGTCTCGTAGGTGCCCTGCACGATGCCCTGAGTGCCGATGTAGATCCACGACCCCGCGGTCATCTGGCCGTACATCATCAAGCCCTTTTGATCGAGTTCGTTGAAATGATCCCAGTTGGCCCAATGCGGCACGATGTTGGAGTTGGCG
>CAJHYP010000030.1_pt1 | contig 11562 bp, 14 predicted proteins | sample 9198731 | NCBI WGS metagenome assembly CAJHYP01 (sample SAMEA7708363, study PRJEB35096) | sediment metagenome | biome: marine neritic benthic zone biome [ENVO:01000025]; feature: sediment [ENVO:00002007]; material: shallow marine sediment [ENVO:03000034] sea grass bed [ENVO_01000059] ...
AGCGTCACAGTGTCCCGTGCGGCGTGAAACCACTTGCCGCATCCATTGGCGTGCCGCCAACGCTCGAAATGAACACCATGCGGGTTTTCCCTCTGGAAAAGATACCCTTCAAACTCCTCGTCTGAAGACTCCGGACCGAAGCGCTTCAAATGTGCCTCACCGCCCGGAGCAAGTTCGGTTTCATCGCAATCAATGCCGCAATATGGACAATTCAGGATCAGCATCTCATTCCCTCAAAGCGCGCTTAGGCAGGCTTGGATCGCTCCAAGTGCTGCGCGATGGTCCGCCAAACCGATTGCCAGTTTGTCGGACCCCTTATTTACTGAAATCGTCATCTGATCGCCGGTTTCAATCAGCGCCTCGTGAGCCGTGATCTCGGCTAAAGCCTCAAATGGCAACATGAAATCACCGTCCCGCGCTTCGGTCGATCGCGACAACGTCACTTCGCCATCAATGGAGACTTCGACCGCAACCTCGCCATTCGGAAGCTCCTCAGACGATCCAAACCCCGCGACGTGCCAGCGCTGCCCGGTGGCCCTCTGGTAGTAAGTGTACACCATCGCCTGACTGCCGAGCGAGCGCGTCTCCAAAGCAGCAAAACAAATGCCCTGCGATTGAACGCGGGCGATCTTGTAGCCGGCGATATCGGCGAATGGGATGATTTGGGCGGCGGCGGGACTGGCAAGTGAGGCAAGAAATAGGGCGGCGGCAAGACGGCCGCCGCCCGTCCATTTTGTGCCTCTGCTATTAGTTCTCAGCCGCCGGGGCTGCCGGCGTCGCAGGCGCAACAGTAGTCTCTTCCACCGCGCCGCCTGAGAATCCAACCGCAACGAGGGCGACAAGCGCGACCAGAACGACGATTGCCCAGATCCATCCCGCACCCTTTCCGGTGTCATAGTCCAGCGAGTGCTGTTGGCCGGGCTTGTGTGGATCGCGGTATGAGTAGAAATCAGACATGATGCCTCCTTTCCGCATGGGAAAGGTGAACATGTACTGGCAGAGTTGCCACCAGACCGGACAGTTATGGTGCCGATTGGGCCAAATTCTGCGGAATTGACCGGGCACGATGCGCCAAATCCAGCCGACACATTGATGCTAAGGATTGATCGAGAGCCAATTCGCAATCTCTCCCGGGTTTTCACAGTCAGACACCCTAAATGGCGGCCCGTTACCTGACCTTTGCAAGACAGACTGGCGAAATTCAAAATATCCACAGCAATACCCATCAATGCGCCACTCCCGCCGCCACGCTTTCATCGATAAACCGGCCTTCGCGGAATCGCTCCAACCCGAATTCCGCCGTCAGCGGCGACGAGCCCTTGGCCATCAGCTCTGCCATGCCCCAGCCCGAACCAGGGATGGACTTGAAGCCACCAGTGCCCCAACCGCAATTGAAAAAGCAATTTGCCATAGGCGTTTTCGACAGGATCGGCGACCGGTCACCGGTCATGTCAACGATCCCGCCCCATTGCCGCAACATCTTCAGTCGTGAGATAATTGGGAATGTCTCAACCAGTGCCCGCACCGTTTCCTCAATGTGATGAAACGACCCGCGTTGGGTATAGTTATTATACCCATCCGCGCCACCGCCGATGACCATCTCGCCCTTGTCTGATTGGCTCATGTACCCGTGAACCGTGTTGGCCATCACGACGACGTCCATGCAGGGCTTGATCGGCTCGGACACGAGCGCCTGAAGCGCGACGGATTCGATCGGCAACCGAAAGCCCGCCATTGAAGCGAGGCGGCCGGAATGCCCGGCAACCACGACCCCTAGCTTGTCGCAATCGATGTCGCCGCGAGTGGTCGTCACGCCAACGACATTGCCGGCTTCAGAGCGGATGCCGGTGACTTCGCATTTTTGGATCACGTCCATTCCCATTTCCGAGCACTTTCGTGCATAACCCCAGGCCACAGCGTCGTGCCGCGCTGTGCCACCGCGCGCTTGCCACAGAGCACCCAGAACAGGGTATCGCGGGCCGCGGATCTCGATGATCGGGCAAAGTTGCTTAACCCGCTCAGGCCTGATGTATTCGGTTGTCACGCCCTGAAGTGCGTTGGCATGCGCCGTGCGCTTGTAGCCCCGCACTTCGTGCTCGGTCTGCGCCAGCATCATGACGCCGCGCGGGCTGAACATCACATTGTAATTCAAATCCTGGCTGAGCGTTTCGTAAAGGCTGCGCGCTTTCTCGTAAATCGCGGCCGATGCGTCCTGCAGATAGTTCGATCGAATGATGGTTGTGTTGCGGCCAGTGTTGCCGCCGCCCAACCAGCCCTTCTCAAGAATGGCGACATTCCTGATGCCGTGGTTCTTGCCCAGGTAGTAGGCGGTGGCCAGCCCATGTCCGCCGGCACCAACAATGATGACGTCATAGCGGCGCTTCGGCTCTGGACTGGACCAGGCGCGGGTCCAGCCCTGATGATTTCGAAATGCTTCGCGCGCGACGGCAAAGGCAGAATATCGGCTCATTCGACTTTGGTCCCTTTACGCTGGTCGCTCTCTCTTTCCAAAATACGTGGTGTTTGTGAAGGCGGCAAACGGCAGGACGCCGCGGTTTCGCGACACGAGGTCGTGACGCGCTGTCGCAAATGCATGAAATCTCTTTTAGAATGACCAACCGACGACTAATTGAAGGCTATGGTTTTTTGGCTGATCATCATTGCAGTGGCTTGCTGCGTCACCGCGGTTCTCGTGGCTTCAACGAGGACGAGCGCCGGTGATTCCAATGTTCGCGGTGAGGTCAATAGCGACATCGCGGTTTATAAGGATCAGCTTGCCGAAATTGACCGAGACCTGGCACGCGGCGTTCTGAGCGACGAGGAAGCCGAGCAAGTTCGGCTGGAGGTGTCTCGCAGACTTCTCGACGCCGACAAACGTCAGGCAAATGGCGGGATTGCCCAATCGGACAGCCCCCGTCTGGCGTTTGGTATTATGGCATTTGTCATTCTGATCGGCGGGGGGGTCATATACGCCGGATTGGGTGCGCCCGGATACAGTGACCTGCCGATCAAATCCAGATTGGCGGCGCTGGACAAAGCGCGCGCCAGTCGGATGAGCCAAACTGAAGCTGAAGAACAGGCGCGTGCCGTGTTGCCGCAAGCTGAGGAGGTGTCCGAGGAGTTTCTCGCGCTAATGAAAAGACTTCGTGCGGCTCTTGTGGAACGACCTGACGACATTCAGGGTCTAACGCTTTTGGCGCAGAATGAAGCCCGGATCGGAAGGTATGCAGAAGCCCGAGCGGCGCAAGAACGCCTTTTGGCGGCCAAAGGCGAGGATGCGGTGCTTGCAGATCACCTAAGGCTTTTGGACGTGATGGTAATTGCGACTGCGGGATATGTATCCCCCGAGGCCGAGGTTCTTTTGCAGAAAGTTTTGAAGCAGGCGCCGGAAAGCGGACCGGCACAATACTATCTGGGTCTTGTTGAGGCACAAAATGGCCGCCCGGACCGGGCATTTCCGATCTGGCGACGATTGCTGGAGGCCAGCCCGCCAGATGCTCCATGGGTTGCCGTCATCAGGCAAGAAATCACGGGTGTCGCCGCTGCGGCTGGTGTCCAATATCGTCCTCCCGAAATAAGGGGGCCTTCGGCTGCGGATGTCGCTGCCGCCGAAGAGCTAACGGCAGAAGAACGACAAGACATGATCCGCGGAATGGTTGAGGGTCTAAGCGAGCGACTGGCAACCGAAGGCGGCCCGGCGCAGGATTGGGCGCGATTGATCACCGCGCTTGGCGTCCTTGGTGAGGCGTCGCGGGCGAAGGAAATTTCAGACGAAGCAAGGCTGGTTTTTGCTGATGACGACAGCGCGCTGGGGCTGATTGAAGACGCGCGATCGCAAGCGGGGATCGGCAATTGATCCATGAGGAGCTGAGCGATTTTAAAGATGCGCTTCCAGCGGATCGGGCGGTTGTCGGACTGGATCTTGGAACGATTACAATAGGTGTCGCGGTCAGCGATCAGTTGCGGCGTGTGGCGACAGCACTTGAGACAATCCGGCGCAAGAAATTCGGTGTCGATGCCGAGCACTTGCTTCGCATCTGTGCCCATAGAGAAATAGGTGGATTGGTCCTTGGCCTGCCGCTCAATATGGACGGAACAGAGGGCCCGCGATGCCAGTCAACGCGGGCCTTTGCCCGAAACCTTGAGAATCTGACCGATTTACCAATCACTTTTTGGGACGAACGGCTATCGACAGTTGCCGCAGAACGCGCCCTTCTTGAGGCGGATACGTCGCGAAAACGTCGCGCGGAGGTCATAGATCACGTCGCTGCGTCGTATATTTTGCAGGGTGCGTTGGATCGAATGGCGCATTTGGAGGCCGGGCAATGAGCGATGAAATCTGGCAGCGCGACGAGATTGAAAGTCCGTGCGTCAAAGTGTGTTTGATTCATCCTGACGCGAAGCTTTGCATCGGCTGCTACCGTACTAGTGATGAGATTGCCGGGTGGTCTAATATGACGTCGGAAGACCGCCGTGCTTTGATGGCCGAACTGCCTTCTCGAAAGAACATGCTTCCGCGTCGGCGCGGAGGACGTGCGGCGCGAGAACTTAATCGCGCCTCATAGCCTACTCACCCTGTAGCGCCGTCCAACGGACGCGGCCGCTTTAGGCATATTTTGGGCAATCTAAATCGAGACACCAATTTGCGACCGACGTGTCGTCCAATCGCAAATTAGAACGTCAATCGTCGCGATGGACCCGTTCGCGGCGTTCGTGTCGCTCCTGCGCCTCTAGGCTCATCGTCGCAATCGGTCTGGCGTCCAGCCGCTTGAGCGAGATCGGATCGCCCGTCTCTTCACAGTAGCCATATTCGCCATTTTCGATTCGTCGAAGCGCGGAGTCGATTTTGGCAACCAGTTTTCGCTGCCTATCACGAGTGCGAAGCTCCAGTGCGCGGTCCGTTTCCTCGCTAGCACGGTCCGCGATATCCGGAATATTCCGCGAGGAGTGCTGAAGCCCTTCGATGGTCAGCTTACTGTCGCCTAACAGTTCTGCTTTCCAGTTCAACAACTTGCGCCGAAAATATTCGAGCTGCAATTCGTTCATGAATGGCTCGCCTTCGGCAGGGCGATAGTCGTCCGGGATAAATACCTCGGCTTTCACATCATTCACCTTTTTTATCATTATCAACCAACTCCGGAGGACAATTAATTAACACCATGCCCGGCCATCCGGTGCCTCTGGCGCGGCATGTAGCGCATCGTCGAAGCCTTGTCACTACACGATCGGGCCACTTGAAGGCCTCAGTGTGGCGGGCTAGGATTTGCCGCTCTATGTTGCAATTAGGCAAGGCGCATCATGAAATTTGAAGGCACAGAGGCCTACATCGCCTCCGACGATCTGGCCATGGCCGTCAACGCTGCGATCACGCTCGAACGGCCTCTATTGGTAAAAGGCGAACCGGGCACTGGAAAAACCGAACTGGCGCGCCAAGTCGCGGCCGCGCTCGGCCTCAAGATTATGGAATGGCACGTCAAATCAACAACTCGCGCACAGCAGGGTCTTTATGAGTACGACGCTGTCAGCCGCCTCAGGGACAGCCAGCTAGGCGAGGGCAAGGTTCACGATATTGCAGCATATATTAAACGTGGAAAGCTCTGGGACGCCTTCGAAGCAGACGAAAAGTCGGTTCTTTTGATTGACGAGATCGACAAAGCCGACATCGAATTTCCGAACGACCTGCTGCAGGAACTCGATCGTATGGAGTTCCACGTTTATGAAACCGGCGAGACGGTGCGAGCAAAGAACCGCCCCATCGTCATCATCACATCAAACAACGAAAAAGAGCTGCCGGACGCATTCCTGCGTCGGTGCTTTTTTCATTATATCCGGTTTCCAGATATGGACGTCCTGAAGGCCATCGTTGGAGTGCATTTTCCGGGTCTCAAGGACCGTTTGCTGACAACCGCGTTAACACAGTTTTTCGAAATCAGAGACACTCAGGGCTTGAAGAAAAAGCCTTCGACGTCCGAAGTGCTGGACTGGCTCAAGCTGATTCTTGCCGAAGACCTGTCGCCAGAAGATCTGCGGCGAGATGGAGCAGATGCATTGCCCAAGCTTCACGGAGCGCTGCTGAAAAACGAACAAGACGTTCAACTATTCGAGAGACTGGCATTCATGGCGAGGAGAGAACGGTGAATTTATGCGGTGATCTGCTGGGCAACCCACCAAACGACGCCGGGCGGGCCCGCGAATCCGCCGCGACGGTCGCCATCGCCTTGGTCCGACAATGCCTGAATTACATCCGCGCCCGCATCCAAAGCGCGGGCAAACACGGCATCAGGATCCGGGCAGTAGATATGCACATGTGCGGCCGTGTTGTCAGAGATGCGTGCTTCGCCGAACATAATGACAGTATCGTCAATTCGGTATTCGGCGTGTTTGACCGACCCGTCGTTTCGCTTGATGAACCGCAAGCGATCCCCCTCGAACACACGATCGAGAAAGTTCAGATGCGCGCGCGCATCCGCCACAATGACGTAAGGCGCGACGCTGGTGTAACCCTCGGGCTTAAAGCTCATCATTTTCTCCGCAAATGGGACACGACGATGTCGGTCTACACCAAAAGCGCGAATTGGCCATGACCGCGCCACTGATACGCCCACTTGCGCGCGGCGATGCAAGGGAATGGCGGCGGCTTTGGCGTGACTACCTAGCGTTTTATGAAACCGAGCTTCCGGACGAGATTTTCGACGTCTATTTCGAACGCCTTTTGGGCGATGACCCGCACGACTTTCACGGCCTGATTGCCGAGCTTGATGGTTGCTCGGTCGGTCTGACGCATTTCCTATTTCATCGGCATGGTTGGAAGATCGAGAACACCTGCTATTTACAAGATCTATACGCGGAGCCCGAAGTACGCGGCCGCGGTATCGGCCGAGCGCTGATCGAGGCGGTTTATTCGGCCGCAGACGACGCCGGGTCTCCGTCGGTGTATTGGCTGACGCAAGACTTCAACGCCGAAGCGCGCGTCCTCTACGATCGGATCGGCGAGCTGACGCCTTTTATCAAATATGCGAGGCGGATATGAGACGCATTGCAGCTATCCTGTGTTTTGTATTGGCATCTTGCTCCAATCCGGAAACGACACGGCGGGCAAACACACCGCTTGCCTTGCCGCCGATGAAGACATTTGCTCGGGCCGCGCCATCACTACCCAGGATTTCAAATGCGGTGATCGCGCGCGATTTTCTTGACCTTACTTTTCGTTTGGAAAACGGCGCCGAACTCGCGGTGTTCACTCGATTTGAAGGTCCTGTAACCGTGCGGGTCGCGGAACCAGTGCCTCCAAGCCTAAAGTCCGATCTCCGGCAACTTTTGGAACGCCTTCGCCGCGAGGCCCGGATCGATATACGTGAAGTATCTGCCGACCAGCCCGCCAGCATTACCATACAACCAGTGAAGCGATCCCAGATCCTGAGTGTCGCTCCTTCCGCGGCTTGTTTCGTGCGCCCGAATGTGACGAGCTGGTCTGAGTATCGCACGCGCCGAAATGACCCTGAGACATTTTGGAACCGGCTATCCGAGCGCCGCCAAATGGCAATATTCCTGCCGTTTGATGTCAGTCCACAGGAAATCCGCGATTGCCTTCACGAAGAAGTCAGCCAGGCGCTTGGGCCGGTCAACGACATTTACCGATTAAACCAATCCATCTTCAATGACGACAACTTCCATACAGTATTGACCGGCTACGATATGCTTATCCTGCGGGTGATTTATGATCCTGCGCTGCGATCCGGCCTTTCACAAATCGAGGTTGCGCGACGCTTGCCGGCGATCCTCGCGAGGCTGAACCCGACAGGCGGACGGGAACGCGTGGCTGCGCCAAATGCAAAATTCGACGAATGGCGCTCAACAATCGATCGGGCAACGCGACCCAGTCTCGCACGCAGCAGGCGTATTTCAGCAGCACGACGTGCGGTAACGCTGTCTGGATCCACTGGCCCATCGGGCACGCGATTTGCGTTCTCGAACTATGTGCTTGGTCGTTTGACACTTGGAAGCGATCCGGAAGAAGCCTTAAACGCGTTTCTAAGGGCTGGTCGCATTTACCAAAACCGTCCAGACACCGCCGTTCAGGAAGCCCACGTCGCCATGCAACTTGCGGCATTTCAGCTTTCGGCAGGTCGCGGCGACATGGCTCTCGCCTTGGTGGACCGAAATTTGGAGGTCGTCACCCGATCTGAACATGCGTCTCTGTTGACATTATTATTGCTCGTCAAGGCCGAGGCGCTTGAAGTTCTGGCCCGACCAAAAGAGGCCGCAAAAGTGCACCGCGAAGCACTTGCCTGGGCGCAATATGGTTTCGGAGACGAAAACGAGATCCGAGCAAGAGTGGCCGAGATCCGCGCCATCAGTCCACGTCCTCGGAATGACGGTTCGTAATGATCATACTGTTCTCAGCACTCCTCGGTATTGGACTTGGTGTTCTTTCGGCGCGCCGCCGTAACGGCAATCGTCTCGACATCGCCCAATACGCCGCCGGATTCGGAATTGCTTTTGCGATCTTGGGCTTATTCCTGGGAATTCTGATCGAGCGGATCGCTGCCTGATGTTTCTGCCGTTTTATGAAGATCTTCGCCGATTTGGGGTCCCAGTCAGTCTCAGAGAGTATTTGTCATTTCTGGCCGCACTAGACGCCGGTCTCGCGACATACGACGTGGATGGTTTTTATTACCTGGCCCGAACGACGATGGTCAAAGACGAGACGCATATTGACCGTTTTGATCGAGCATTCGCCAGCGCATTCCGAGGGATCGAAGCGATTCCGGCGGAGGCGGTCATTCGGGCACTCGACTTTCCCGAAAACTGGCTCCGAAAGATGTCTGAAAAATATCTCAGCGATGACGAAAAGGCCGAGATCGAGGCGCTTGGCGGATTTGACAAATTGATGGAGACGCTGCGCCAACGGCTTGAGGAACAACAGGGGCGCCATCAGGGCGGGTCAAAATGGGTCGGCACGGCGGGCACGTCGCCGTTTGGCGCCTACGGCTACAATCCAGAGGGCATTCGAATTGGACAGACCCAGTCGCGTCATCAACGCGCGGTCAAAGTATGGGACAAGCGCGAGTTTCGCGACCTGGACGATCAGCGAGAGATTGGAACCCGGACAATAAAAATGGCGCTGAAACGTCTCCGGCAGTGGGCGCGGGACGGGGCGGACGACGAGCTGGATCTGGACGGCACCATCCGTGCGACTGCGACGCACGGGTATCTTGACGTTCAAACGCGACCGGAGCGGCGAAATGCCGTGAAAGTCTTGCTATTTCTGGATGTTGGCGGATCTATGGACCCTTTTGTTCAGCTTGTTGAGGAACTGTTTTCGGCAGCCCGTAGTGAGTTCAAACATCTCGAGCATTTCTACTTTCACAATTGCCTATACGAGGGGGTCTGGCGCGATAATCGCCGGCGCTGGAATGCCCAAACGCCGACCCTGGACGTGCTGAACACCTTTGGGCCCGGATATAAATGCATTTTCGTCGGCGATGCATCAATGTCACCTTACGAAATTGCCATTCCCGGCGGCGCCAACGAACATTGGAATCCCGAGCCGGGAGAGACCTGGCTGCGGCGGGCCACCGCACAATGGTCGGATGTTCTTTGGATCAATCCAATACCAGAAGCTCATTGGGACTACACACACTCTATTTCGATGATCCGGCAGATCATCGGTGATGATCGAATGGTGCCCCTTACGCTTGATGGCCTGACCCGTGGTATGCGGCTTTTGGGGTGAGGATTCTGCCTCAGTTCTCGTCTGAAACGTGACGCAACCAGCGACGCAAATTTCAGATTCTTGACCCCTGTTCTACGCCTGTCGTTGCGCGCCAATGCGACCGGCCCCATATTACCTGCATGCTCAAGTTCATGCCTATCTTTTTGGCGATCCTGTATGCCCTTGTGATGTATCGCTTTTCTATGTGGCGGACGCGCCGCGAGCTTGACGCCCGGTCGAGCGAGCTTGCCGACCCTTATCTTAAGCGCCTGATGGACAAGATGGCCGCGGCGCTGGATCTTCCACGCATCCGCGTGCACCTCTATGAGATCGAGCCGGTCAACGGGCTTGCTGCGCCGGACGGGCGGATATTTCTGACGCGGGGATTTTATCAGAAATATCGAGATGGCGAGGTTACTGGTGAGGAATTGGCCAGTGTCATTGCACATGAACTTGGCCATGTCGCGCTTGGTCACTCGCGTCGCCGCATGATCGATTTTTCCGGCCAAAACGCGATCCGGGCAGCCCTGGCGATGGTGCTTAACAGGTTTTTGCCTGGTCTGGGCGTGATGATTGCGAACTTTCTGACAACACTTTTGGCCGCGCGCCTCAGCCGGTCGGATGAGTACGAGGCCGACGCTTACGCCTCTGCACTTCTGGTCAAATCCGGTATCGGCACCGATCCGCAAAAATCGTTGTTCTTAAAGCTTGAGAATCTGACTGGTATGCGCGGTGCAACCATTCCTGCCTGGATCATGAGCCATCCGAAAACCAGAGACCGGATCGCGGCGATCGAGAAACTTGAGGCCCGATGGACGGTGGCCGGTCAGGACGCATAAAGCGCCTTGCCTAGTCGCGGTAAAAGCGAACGTTTAAAAATCTTTCGCGGATTTGAAGCGTCAAAGCCGTCTGCCTGAGCTTTCTGCAGCGTCACTTCGGCAATTGATTGGGCTAGCTCCGGTTCCATCCTAAACTGCTCTAGCAAAAACTCGTCCGGATGGCGGCGAATGATGTTGTGGCGCGCCAAAGTGCGCGACGGAAAATCGCGCGAATTGAAGGTCAAAAGCTCTTCTGCCCCTCCATCGATTGCTGCGGCTAAGATGGGAATGTCGTCCGGATCCGGCAGCGAAAGTCGGAGAAATGTTTCGGGAGTGTACTCCACCAGAGCTTGCGGAAACGCCTCTACCAGACGATTGATTTCCGGGTCGGGCGCGTATTTTTCGGTTTTGTTGGCGACACTCCGCCATTCACCCAGCACATCTGGCGACCAAAGCGGCTCGAACGTTTGCACGTGCGCAAGACCGATCAGCAGTTCGCGGGTCAGCGTTGGGAACAAGACACATGTATCGATGAAAACCTTCATCCGATGCACCGAAACGTGATCACCTTTAGGTATCCACTTTCCGCCAGATCTGGGTGCTGGGGGTGGTCCGGGCCAGCAAAGCCGGTGCGAATAATCTGACAATGGCGCCCTGCCCGGCCGATTCCGCGAACGCACGCCGATCTAAATCGTTCCAATTCCGCAGCATGCGAGCACGAACATAGCGTCAGTGTGCCGCTTGCGTCGACCAAACGCGCCGCCAATCGCGCAACTTTTTCGTATGCACGCAGCCCCGCGCCCAACGCCTTGGAATTGGGTGCAAATGCTGGCGGATCGCAGACAATCGTCCCGAATGTGCGGCCCTCCTCGTTCAGCGCCTCCAGCACCTCAAAGGCATCTGAGACACGTATTTCGAACTTGTCAGTCACCTTTGAGGCCTGAGCTCCGGCGACAGCTAACTGCAACGCAGCTTCTGACGCGTCGATGGAAAGTGCACGTTCAGCGCCACCCGCAAGTGCCGCCAGCG
>CAJHYP010000106.1_pt1 | contig 11545 bp, 10 predicted proteins | sample 9198731 | NCBI WGS metagenome assembly CAJHYP01 (sample SAMEA7708363, study PRJEB35096) | sediment metagenome | biome: marine neritic benthic zone biome [ENVO:01000025]; feature: sediment [ENVO:00002007]; material: shallow marine sediment [ENVO:03000034] sea grass bed [ENVO_01000059] ...
CGCGCGACATTCACAAACGACGCGACGCGGTGTTGGCGCTGAGCGAAGCTAAGGAATTCGCAGATGACGATCGGCTGAATGAGGCCCGCGATGCCGCGCTGGCAGCAAATCGCTTGTCGCCAGATCTTGTCCCGGCAGCAATTATGGCGTCCGACAGCTACGTCGAACAAGGCAAGCCGAAATACGCAACTCGAGTAATCCGAAAGGCATGGGAGGCCGCACCGCATCCCGATCTTGCTGCGGCGTTTGCCCGAATTGTGCCCGATGAAGGCCCGGCCGAGCGCATCAAGAGATTTCGCACGCTCACCAATATGCATCGCGATCATCCGCAGACCATGATGCTGGAGGCCGAGCTTGAAATAGCAGCCGAAGATTTTCCGGCCGCCAGGAAAGCACTGGGCGATCTTGTGGAAACCGATCCGACCGCCAGATCGCTGACGATCATGGCAGCGATCGAACGCGGCTCTGGCGCTGATGATGCTGTTGTTAGGGGATGGCTTGCGCGCGGACTTTCCGCACCTCGAGATCCGCAATGGGTATGCGAAAAATGCAGCAAAGCCCATGCGGAGTGGTGCCCCGTTTGCAATGGCTGCGACAGCCTTGACACACTGGCGTGGGCGCGACCTCCGGAGACGGCACCGACTATGGTAACGGGCGCGGAAATGCTGCCGTTGATCGTCGGTCAAGCCAAGTCCGAGGAAAATGTCTTTGTTGACGATTCTCTCGACATGGATGAAGCGGATATCATCGACGAAGCCACGGCGAATGAACCGGAAATCGAAAACGTATTCGAAGAAGCCGAGGCTGATCCAGAGCCTGCGGCCTTTGCCAACGCGGATGCGCCACCACCAGACTATGAAGTCCTGCGCCCGGACGAGTCTAAAAGCGATCAAACCGCCCAAAAAGAAACAACTTAGCTCTATTCTTCTCGCTGAAACCTTGATAACAGGCGCGCCGGAACGCCGCTGTAGCTCAGATGGTAGAGCACGTCATTCGTAATGATGGGGTCGGGGGTTCGAGTCCCTTCAGCGGCACCAATCAGCTAGCTTAATAATTTGATTTTATTTTATAAAATAGATTTGCCGTAAGTTAAATCCCCTCATTTATCCCCCTTTCTGACCTTCGTGCCTGCACACAAGCCGCAACCATTCTTCACATTCAATGTGACGGGAATGGGACGATTTAGACTGGTTTTCATTTCAATGAGAGACGGAGCGCAAGTCCGCGCAAAGGCCGGGTGTCGCGAGCGTTTTGAAAGTTGCATTGCTAACTCAACGCCTGCGGGGCATCTTTCTCTCGATATTGGATTGGGCCACAGTTTCTCCGTTGCTGTCAGAGCAATGGCATCCCACAAGCTGAAAGCAACTAATGGATGGACTTTGATGCGACGCGGCTTTTTCAGGTTATGGGTTTTTCTTTCGGTGCTGTGGGCGGGAGCAGTAATTATCTATTTGGAGCCACATAGCGATTGGCGAAGTTACCGGACAGGACAAGCCCTACTATCTGGTTCTGAGTCCCCTACCGAGGCAGTTCAACTTGCTATCAAGGCGCGGGCTAAGCGAGATGGCATAACTGAGATCGAGGTGATGGAGCAACTGCGAGATGCGAAGCTCAAGGATTTGTGGGATTACGTTTTTGCGACAACCGTCCCTCCTGTCGGCCTTCTATTGCTTGGCCTGTCTGTCGGGTGGGTAGTTGCTGGCTTTAAACGGCCTTAAGATTGATTGAGGTCCTGGCTACGACAGGGCGCGAATGTGATGATAATTTTAGTCCTAAAGTCCAAACTTCATATTTGCGAAAGGCGAATAGGGATTCCAGATGACTAAGAAGCCCGCGGCACTCGATGGCCTGTTGAACACCGAAAGCCGCCCGACCGATACCGGCAAACCGCAACGCGAGGCAGTGCAGGGCGCGGCCCAGGACATGAAAACGACAAAGCGACCTGGCGAAAAGCGGCTTACTCTGGCCCTCGATGGCGAGGCCTACAAACGCCTGAGGCTTCATGCCGCCGACTTGCCAGACGCACCAGGCCATTTTGGAAACTGCCCTTGCGGTATACCTTAAACGCGCAAATGCGTAGTTACGTAAATATGCGAAGTTTTCTTATTGCTCTTATGTTATTCACCCCGCACAGTCTGGCCGCCGGACCATCCAGCTACGTTTGTCAGATCACCGACTTCAAAATCCCTGGAAAAAACACCAAAAACAGAAAGTGGTTTGGCGAGGTCGCTATGGAAGACACCGTTGCTATCGACCGCGTAACTGGCCGTGTGATTCACCCGGTTATCGGAAATACAAGCTTCAACAATGTTACCCTGCTCAACGAAGGTTCCGCATCATGGGGTTTCAAGGCGATTGCAGATAGCGGAGAAGGTGGGCACATCCGTTACTACGAAGTGCATGAATATGACGAAGGTGCCTCCAAAGCCTTCCTTGCCGTTGCAGACGGCATTGCCTTTTTTTGGTGAGTGCCGTTGACCCCGTTGGCAACCGAACAGCTTGCAGGCGACGTCCAAATCTAAACTTGCCAACTTAATCTATGTTGTCGCTAGTTTCGTCGGTCACCTGTTGTATCACTATTCGACTGGACGTCTGACTGTCGCGACCTTAGTCGCTGCCAGGGGTCTTTGCCGTAGCCACACGCCAAATGGCTGCACCACTCGTGTCTGCCATCTGTGATGAGAGACGCGCCGCAAGTGGGGCACTTGGACTCAGGGATAATGAAAGCCGACTTCGTGCGATCAGTCATCGCCACCCACGTTTTTGTTCCGCCAGAGCCAATGCCCCGTTCCCCACAGTTCTTGCAATACTACGCGGTGTCAATGCACCCAACCAGGCTCGCGACGCCGGACCGCGAAGAGGTTGCCATGTTACCCGGCGGTGCTTGGTTGTTGCGAGAGGCGGCCAGAGAGCTGGGATTGCCCGAGGAGGCTGTCGATGACGTTTTGAAAGGCAATCAAAGTTCTTGACTATTCGACCAAGAGCATTGCGCCGCTGACACTCCGTGAATGTCTGCTGTCCCTGACAAAACAGTCATCTGACAGAAAAACTCAGATGACTGCTTTGAGCCCAGAGCGGACCTGTGCTTACGCCGCGCCTCGCGCCTGCAGCATTGGCTAATTTCTGAGTGCGGTTCCAGTTTCCAAAAGCGTCGATATCCGGGCTTCTGTTTCCGCGGTCTTCGCCAGCAAAATAAAGGCCTTCCGCTCCCGCGCGAATAAGTCGTCCTCGGTCATATTAACTCTGCCGGAGTTGGGCTCCGCGACGATGTTGGCGGCTGCCATCGCAACGGTTTTGTCGTGTGGGAAGAACAAATTTTCTGAAACGCCCTTATCCAAAAAAGCAGCCATTTCTTCCAAAAGGCCTTCACCGGGCAGATCAAATTTGTAAGGATTGGCAGGCACATAGCCCGCCGAATTCATCTTCTCAATTTCCGCCAAGGCAATTTCAAGCAACTTGTCGCGGTTCATCACGCTTCGGTCTCTGTCCGGCAAAAAATATTGATATCGTGCCGACAATTCCGGGCTGGTGCCCGTATGGCTGTACCCAATTTGCATCCAGGTGTTCCACGCAGCCTTTCGCCAGTCACCGGTGGCGCGGTGCCAGCGCGCGAAAGTCTCCTTGACGCCGCCGCCACCGGGCACCACCCCGACGCTCGCCTCGACAAGTCCCATCACGGTGTTGACGTGGGCGAGGACCATGTCCGCATGCATCACCACTTCGAAGCCGCCGCCCAAGGTCAAACCGGATGGGGCGGCAATCACCGGAACAGGGGCGTCGCGCAAGGCCTTTACTGCGTTCTGAAAGCGGATCAGGAACGCATCGATACCCTCCCAGTCCTTGGCACGGATCATTCGCAGAAACGCGTTCAGATCGACACCCGCAGAGTAATGTTGCGCGTCGTTGTGGATGATGATTCCACGCCCATGATCTTGGCCCGCAGCGGCCACGATTGCCATCGAGTCATCCGTGAGTGCGTTGGCTTTCGAATGGAATTCGATCAGTCGGATATCGCTTTCAAGCGCATAGAGACTGGCCGCGTTATTTCTCAGAATTGGCTCCAGGCACCGGCGCATCATCGAAAACCGAATGGTGCCTTCGGGCAGCTTTACCGGCCCGCTAACTCCCGGGTCTTGTACATTGGCGAACCGACGCACATGCAATGCGCCGTCCTTCGGCTGGTAAAATGGATTATCCCCTTTCAACACTGCCGGTACTGCCAAACCGGCCTCGCTGATCAACATATGCATGTTGGCCGCGCCGATCGCATCCATCATTTCAAATGGGCCGCGGATCCAATTGAAGCCAAGCTTCATTGCATCGTCGATGTCTTGCGGAGAAACCGTCACCTCCGGGATCAGATCGGCGGCATAGGCCAGGACACGAGCAAGAACACTTCGGCAAAACGCGGTCTGTTCTTCATCGCCATCGTCGGTCGATTGAATTAGATCGCGCAGCGGTTCCCCGTTTTGCGCCAGCGTGTCAGCAGCCCGCTGTGCTTTAGGCGGCAGGCGGGTTTCCCGAACCCTGACACTTCCAGTCCTAATGTCGGTGGCGAGTTCCCGCCCTTGATCATCCGTGCGATAAAACCCGCCCTTGCCTTTGTCGCCGGTAAATCCCTGTTCGATCATTTCGGATATCAAACCTGAAAGCGGGTTTTTTTCACCGACAGCGCGAAAGGCGTCGGCGTCGGGAAGTATGACTTCAAGCGTGCGCACAACGTCCGACATCAAGTCGACGCCGATCAGATCGTAGAGCCCAAAAATACCTGTCTTGGGGATACCCATCGGACGCCCCATCAATGCATCGGCCTCCTCAATCGAGAGGCTCCGGGCAAATGCTTCGTCCATTCCGACTTGCAGGGCAAAAACACCAACGCGGTTGCCGAGAAAACCAGGCGTGTCCCGGCACTCGACGACGCCCTTGCCCAGTATGCGGTCATTGTAGTCCGCCAGCCGGGCCATGATTTCCGGGTCGGTATCTTCGCCTGTGACCAATTCCAGCAAACGCATGTAGCGTACCGGATTGAAGTAGTGCGTGATCGCAAAACGTTTGCGAAAGGCAATAGGCATCTCTTCGACCAGCAACTTGATCGGTATCGTTGACGTGTTTGAGGTCACGACACAATCGTCGCGGATCACCGCATCAAGACGTTGATACAAGCCCTTTTTGATGGGCAATTGTTCGACGACCGCTTCGATGATCCAGTCGCAATCGGACAGTTTCTCGAAATCATCCCGGATGTTTCCAATCTTGATCAGATCGGCACGAGATTTCGCCATCAAAGCGGGGGGATCAGATTTGATCAACCGCTCGACCGCTGATCTGGCGACGCTATTCGGCTCTTCCTCGCCAGGAAGATCCAGCAGCAGAACCTCCTGCCCCGCGTTTGCAATCTGACCTGCGATGGCCGCACCCATCGTTCCGGCACCAATGATCGCAATTCTTTGAAAGGGCATTTCAGCGGTCATGGCGCTAACTCTTCAGACAGCCGGGAAAAAGGGGCGAAGAGCCGCATTCGTCTCAACGCTTTTCTCTGATTGAACGAAATGGCCGGCACCATCGATTACGACGCTTTTGCAGTTTGAGATCGCGTCGGAAAGCCTTGCGCCAAATTTCGCCGGGACCATGCGGTCGTTCTTTGCCAGAACCAAAAGCGCCGGACATTCAACCTTGGACGCGGCGTCGGACCCAGCCGTATACGAGTTGCAGGCGTGAAGATCATTCAGCAATACGCCGAATTTGTTTTGGCCCATCACCTCTTTCCCATACACGAGATGGCTCTGCCCAGGCATCGTGTGATCAAACTTATGACCTTGAGAATCGTGCGACCACGAGACCATAAAACGAATGGCTTTTTCTTCTGACTTAGTGGCCAGTTCGATAAGGAAATCATTGACCGGAATGGCCGCTGCCGCACCTATGATTGCCAGTTTCTTGACGCACGACGGATGCCGCGCGGCCATGTCCAACGCCGCCAAACCCCCTTGGGAATGTCCGATGACGGTTGCTTGCGCAACTCCCGCCGCCGCAAGCAGATCGGCGCACCAATCGGCGATGGCTTCGCAACTTGTTAGAGGGTCGCCATCCGAAAGGTAGTGACCAGGCAGGTCCGGTGACAAAACTTGCCATCCGCGATTTGCAAAAAACCGGCCCTGGAGGGTCCAGCTTAAATGGCTCTGCCCGCTCCCGTGAATGAACAGAAGGACCTCGCCTGATGGGTCGAACGCCCGTCCGCCAGTCGAGACAAATGTGTCTTTACCGTCGACCTCGATCTGCATTATTTGCCCTCCGCAGTGCGCGCCGCTGCTTTCAGGCCGATGTCAAAGTCCGCAATGATGTCGTCGATATCCTCCAGGCCAACTGAGATCCGAACAAGGTCATCGGTCAATCCCGAGGCCTCGACCGCTTTCTCATCAAGGTGCGAATGGGTGGTCGAACCGGGGTGGATCACCAACGTTTTGGCATCCCCAACATTGGCAAGGTGAGAACTAAGCTTAACGTTTTCGATGAAAGCGCGGCCAGCCCTACGCCCGCCTTTGACACCCATCGTGATGATGGAGCCCGCACCTTTTGGCATAAGGCGCTTGGCAGTCTCGTGATCGGGATGATCGGGCAGATGCGGGTGCTTCACCCAAGAGATATGATCGTGACTTGTCAAATATTCCAACAGCTTATCTGTGTTGGACATATGCCGCTCCATCCTCAGCGGCAGCGTTTCAATCCCCTGAAGAATGTGAAAGGCGTTCATGGGGGCCAGACAGGGTCCGACGTTGAACATACCCTCTGTCCGCACGCGGGCGGAAAAAGCGGCCGGACCGAACTCTTCCCAAAGGTTCACATTTTGAAACGCAAAGTGGGGTTCGGTAAGTGTTGGAAACTTGTCGTTCGCGCCCCAGTCAAAATTGCCACCGTCGATGATACCGCCGCCGAGCGCGATACCATGCCCGCCCATCCATTTGGTGAGCGAATGGATCACGATATTGGCGCCGTGTTCCAACGGTTTAAATAACCACGGCGTGTTGAATGTGCCGTCGATCACCAACGGGATGCCGGCTTGCCGCGTTACTCCAGCGACGGCGGGCACATCCATCACGTCCATCCCCGGATTTCCAATGACCTCGCCGAAAACCATTTTCGTGTTGGGCTGGATGGCGTCCTTGATCGCGCGCGTATCGTTCGGAGCCACGAATGTGGCGGTGAGGCCGTAGCGGTTCAGCGTATGCTGAAACAGATTCACATTCGCCCCGTACATCTGTGAAGAGGCGACGATGTGGTCGCCTTGCGACGACAGCGCTAGGACGGTGAGAAAAAGCGCAGCCATCCCCGACGAAACCGCGACCGAGGCAACGCCGCCGTCAAGTGCCGCGAGGCGCTGCTCGAGAACCGCAACTGTTGGGTTCGTTAGGCGCGAATAGATATGTCCCCCGACCTCCATATTGAACAAAGCGGCGGCGTGCTCCGTGCTTTGAAACATGTACGAAGTGGTCTGGTGAATTGGTACGGCGCGTGAGCCGAATCTTTCATCCGGAACCTGACCGGCGTGCAGGCTCAGCGTATCAAATTTATAATCGGTCATCGGCTGCGCTCTCCCGTTGGCAATCGGTCGGGCCGCATTTCAAGGACATTTGACCAAGTGTCAATGCAACCAAGTTTTCGGGCAGGTGTGCGAACGCGGCAAACTAACCGCGCGGAATTTCACGACAGTAGGTGGCGGAGTTTGTTGTCGTAAGGTGTGAGTTTTCAGCTCGGTTATTGAACCAACGACCAAATGCTTGCAGGTGGCACAGCCGGTTTGCTTCGTTCGGCTTTCGCAAGTGCGGCGAAAGCCAGGAATGGAGGGGCCGCACCGCTGCGCTACTCCTGCAATTGCAAGTCCCGGAGGACCTTCAGTGCTTCCCTCGCCTGGTCGTATGGGACCAGAATGTGATCGTGGCGGGCTCCAGCGATGATGTTGCAGGGGATAGCGGCATCAGCCAGCCGGGATGAAACCTGTGCCACCAGACCGAAGGCCTCAAGAGCGGAATGCACGCGCAGCGTTATCCATGCTGCCCTGAACAAAGGTTTCAGCCCAGCGGTTTTTGCGTCGTCCTCTGGCAGCACAACGGTGCGACGCTGGTCCTCTATCACCGTGAAAACGGTTCCAGCAGGACATGGTGTGTTTTTTGGTAGCTCCGAATATACCCACACACCCGGTCTCTGATAGGGGTCAAGGCCGCGTAAAAGGTCCTTCAACACTGCGATTCCACGATCAGAGGATTCTACCCTTAACCCAACGTTGTCGCCTGCCACGGGCCCGTCCACGGTGAGACTGTTGAGTTCATCCTCACTCTCCACGGTTTCGCGGCTCGAATTTGAAAAGCGATCGAAAGCCAATTTGGAGAAACTTTGTTCTGTCATTTGCGCCCAGCGATTTTCACGCAATCATTTTCGAATGATCGTAGGGTTCATTGCCCTTTTGCCGTGAGAATGCTGTCGCTTTTGTGACCGGATAAGGGTTGTTTTTGGTATAAGGTCCGCTTCATCCCGATTAGCAGTCGTTAACACAGTCAAATGATTTCGCTTCGCAGCGAATGACGGCTTCGTCCGCAATGCGGACTTTGATCATAGGTGCCGCGAATGTCTGCTTTGAGTCTAAGCGGACGCCCGATGCCTGCGCTGTGACATCAGTTCCCTGCCGGCAGCAGTTTTCAGACGATTTCCCCCCACTCGCACTGCCCGCGGCTATCGATCCCGTCCAACGCATTCCCGCTCAGATATGCACAACTAACGGCGCGTGGTCGGATGCGCCTGGCCATCCACGGGCGTTGCGCTGGACATGAATTGACTTGACGTTGGCTTCAATCGGTTCGTTCGCAAGGATGAGGTCAAGTCGCAGACCCGCATTTCGCCTCCAGCGGTTTCGGCGATAGTCCCAAAACGTGAAGCGCCGGTCGTCGGTGCTGTATTTGGCATAGGTGTCCACCAGCCCCAATTCCAACAGTTGCTGAAGCGCTGCCTGAGCTTCGGGCTGCGTCATTGCGTTATCGTTGTATGACGTTGTCTCATAGATATCGCGGCCGCTCTGAACGACGTTGAAATCGCCGCTGAAGATGGCCGGAACCTTGTTGCTAAGACGGTCTGCTGCGTGGTTTTTCAAGCGGCTCATCCACGCAAGCTTGTAATCGAACTTAGGACCTGGCTGCGGATTGCCGTTCGGCGCGTAGACCGAAGCGATGATCGTGCCATCAATTGCGGCTTCAATGTATCGGGCCTGCCCGTCATCCGCGTCACTTGGCAGATCCAGGCAGGTTGGGATCGGGACCTTGTTTTTTGCAAGGATCGCGACACCGTTCCATCTCCCTTCGGCACGCCAGATGGAGCCATACCCTGCGTCTTCCAGAGCTCGGACAGGGAAGCGGGCGGGAGAGCATTTCAGCTCCTGCAAGCAGACAACGTCAGGCTTGGTCTCGCCTAACCACCGTAGTAAGTTATCCAGCCGGCGAACCACGCCGTTGATATTCCACGTGGCTAGTATCAAGGAAGGTCTACGACCCAGGACTTTTGACACCGGCGGCGTTGGCGTATTTGGGTAGAGTGGTAATTTGCGGCAGCGCAAGAAGCGCAATACAACACGCAGTGGAGCAGCTGCTCGATTCCGTGCTTGAAGATGAGTCCAACGAGTGGGCGCGCAAGATTGAACAAGCCAAGCCCTCAGACGGCGCGTAGCTTGTTGTTTCGGATAGGAAGCAGAAGATCATAGTGGCCTGACGAACGCACGATTGGAAGGCGTGATAAACGTGGACTCGTGTCCAATGCGTTAGCGACGAGAGATGCCGCGAATCCTGGCAAAATTTTCCCACATATGTCCCCCAGGTCCCTTGACGCGAGAAGGCCTGAATCACGGTCAAAATCACATGCCGGTGAAAGCCATGTGAAAGCCGGCTCTGGAATTGCTCTTCTGCCCGAGAAGATGTCGGCTGTCAATCCATTGATTTTACTCAAAAACAGTGGTGAGCCGTGCAGGAATCGAACCTGCGACCCACTGATTAAAAGTCTTACGGAATCGTTTTCTATCTACTGGTGAGCGGCGCGATGCAGTTCAAAATATCCTTTAAAGCTTGAAGTATTGGCAACCTCGATTTCGATATTGCCCTTAACAATTCGGGATTTTTTGCTTACCTTATGCTTACCCAGTTATTGACGCGATCGCAATGCCCATAAAACGCCTGACCAAATCTACAATCGACCGAATGCCTGCCCCGAACAGAGATACCATCTACTGGGACCAGGGGCTGCCCGGCTTTGGGCTGCGTGTTAAAACGACCGGCGTGAAGAGTTTCCTAGTTCAGTATCGCAATCGACAAACCGGGAGATCGAAGCGCAAAACGCTGGGTCGCTATGGCCCCACGCTCTCGCTGAACGAGGCGCGCGGCATGGCTCGGGCACTTCTGGCGGACGTTTTGCGCGGCGGAGACCCTGTCGCCAATGCACAAGCACTGCGGCAATCGCCGACTTTCGCAGACCTCGCGGAGCAATACATGACTGAGCACGCGATACCGAAAAAGCGCCCCGACAGCGTCAAGAATGACAAGTCTATGCTCGATCGACACGTTCTGCCACGGCTCGGCAAGTTGCACGTAATGGAAATCTCGCACGGCGACGTTCAGAAGCTCCACAACAGAATGCGAGATACACCCTATCAGGCCAACCGAACGCTCGCGCTATTGTCGAAGATGTTCGAGCTCGCAGTCCGGTGGGACATGCGGAAGGATAATCCGGCGCGTGGCGTTGAAAAGTTTCCCGAAGAGAAGCGGGACCGCTGGCTGTCAGACGAAGAAATTGAGAGATTGCTTTTGGCGCTATCCAAGCACCCAAATCAGATTGCAGCCAATGCCATTCGCCTGCAGCTCCTCACGGGCGCTCGGATCGGCGAAGTTCTAACTGCACAATGGGCAGATATTGATCTGGACCGCGGCGTTTGGACGAAGCCGTCGCATCACACCAAGCAGAAGCGCCGAGAGCACTTGCCTCTGTCAACTGCGGCCTTTTCGCTATTGGCCGTGATGAGGTCTGCTCAATCCTCAATCAGCCCGTGGCTATTCCCGGGTCGGTCTCCGGATCGGCCCTACAAGGACCTGAAAGCATTCTGGCGTTCAGTCACCGATGCGGCCGATCTGACTGACTATCGCATCCACGACAATCGGCACACACATGCGTCTCATCTTGTTTCAAGTGGCCTGAGCTTGCCAATCGTCGGGCGCCTCCTCGGTCACACCAATCCGTCCACGACGCAGCGCTACGCGCATCTCGCCGACGATCCGCTGAGAGAGGCAGCAGAGGTGATGGCGGAGAAACTACGCCAGAACGACAAATAGCGAACAAAGCGATGGTCTCCCTAGCGGGACAACCACATGAATCCGCCGGAGGATGCGGACAAAGCCGCCTGATGCGAATGCTGCGGAACTCGCGACCAACCTCCGGTCGAGACGTCGATCGCGATTTCGCAGCGCAGCGCAATTTCCCCATAGCGGTCATTTGCTAAGGCTGTTTGCCGAAATCCAAA
>CAJHYP010000034.1_pt1 | contig 11475 bp, 12 predicted proteins | sample 9198731 | NCBI WGS metagenome assembly CAJHYP01 (sample SAMEA7708363, study PRJEB35096) | sediment metagenome | biome: marine neritic benthic zone biome [ENVO:01000025]; feature: sediment [ENVO:00002007]; material: shallow marine sediment [ENVO:03000034] sea grass bed [ENVO_01000059] ...
CGACCCCGAACCTGATCGGATCGCGGCGCGAATTGCGGATGCGGTGCAAAGCCGCGTTCGGCGTCCCGACGAGATGATGCGCGCAGAGCCGCCTCTTCAAGCCGACGCAGTGCCGCGCGCGGCGATGCTGGACGAATTCGGAGATGTCGCCGATTTTGATGATTTGGATAGCCGGCCGCTGCCTGAACCCGAAATCGTTGGCACACCGCAGGAACCGGCAGGCGGATTTCATTCAATTCGGGTGCACAGCCGCGATCCCAATCCGGTGGTGCAACACGGAATAAAGAAAGCACCGACGTCACGCCGCGCAAAAAGCGAAGCCCAGCCGCAGTTGAACTTTGGCGATCAAGCCGCGGAATACGAAATTCCCCCGCTAAGCCTCCTCAGCGATCCAGTTGTCGTGGAACGGCACCATCTCAGCGACGAGGCGCTGGAACAAAATGCGCGGATGCTGGAAAGCGTATTGGATGACTATGGTGTCAAGGGCGATATCGTCAGTGTGCGGCCCGGCCCCGTTGTCGCCATGTATGAACTGGAACCTGCGCCGGGACTAAAGGCGTCGCGCGTCATTGGTCTGGCCGACGATATCGCACGATCAATGTCGGCTCTCAGCGCGCGGGTCTCGACTGTTCCCGGACGGTCAGTGATCGGGATCGAGTTGCCGAACGAAAATCGCGAGAAAGTCGTGCTTCGCGAGATCCTGTCGGGCCGCGATTATGGCGATGGAAATCAAAGACTGCCGCTCGCGCTGGGCAAGAACATCGGTGGCGATCCGGTGGTCGCTAACCTTGCAAAAATGCCGCACCTGTTGATTGCGGGAACCACCGGTTCGGGCAAATCCGTGGCGATCAACACGATGATCCTCAGCCTCCTTTACAAGCTGACTCCGGAAGAATGCCGGCTGATCATGATCGATCCCAAAATGCTGGAACTCAGCGTTTACGACGGAATACCGCACCTGCTTTCACCTGTCGTCACCGATCCAAAGAAGGCGGTTGTCGCGCTGAAATGGGTCGTTGGAGAGATGGAAGAACGCTATCGAAAGATGTCGAAGATGGGCGTTCGAAATATCGAAGGCTACAACGGGCGGGTTCGCGATGCGCTGAAGAAGGGTGAGTTGTTTTCGCGCACCGTTCAAACCGGGTTCGACGATGCAACCGGCGAACCGGTATTCGAAACCGAAGAATTCGCACCAGAGACGCTGCCGTATATCGTCGTCATCGTCGATGAGATGGCCGATTTGATGATGGTCGCCGGCAAGGAAATCGAAGCCTGCATCCAGCGTCTCGCGCAGATGGCCCGGGCGTCCGGCATCCACCTGATTATGGCCACTCAGCGGCCCTCGGTCGATGTGATCACCGGCACGATCAAGGCCAACTTCCCGACGCGGATTAGTTTTCAGGTGACCTCGAAGGTCGACAGCCGCACGATCCTGGGCGAAATGGGGGCCGAACAGCTTTTGGGTATGGGCGACATGCTCTACATGGCCGGCGGCGCAAAGATCACCCGCGTTCATGGGCCGTTCGTAAGCGACGAAGAAGTCGAAGAGATCGTAAATCACCTGAAATCCTTTGGTGCGCCCGAGTATGTTTCGAGCGTCCAGGAAGGACCGACGGACGATTCCGAATCCGACATTGATTTGGTGTTGGGCTTGGGCGGGAACACGTCGGGCGAAGATGTGCTTTACGACCAGGCCGTCGCAATCGTGATCAAGGACCGGAAATGCTCGACGTCTTACATCCAGCGAAAACTTGCGATCGGTTATAACAAAGCGGCTCGTCTGGTTGAACAGATGGAGGACAGCGGCCTCGTCAGCGCCGCAAACCATGTCGGAAAACGCGAAATTCTAGTGCCGGAGCAAGGGTAAGCTCCAGGCGCGTGTCGGCCCTCCTCACCGCCGACACGCGCCGTTTCGCCGATGATAGCGCCTAGCCAGCCAATGTTATTGCCTAGCCGTGGTTCTGGACCCCATATGCGCCTATATCAGACGAGAGGCCCGCAAAGGTGATAGGCATGAACCGAAGAGCGTTTTTGATGGCTACTGGTGCCCTGTTGGTGGCACAGCCAGCATTTGCGGAGAAATTGTCGCTGAATTCAATCTCGCGGTATTTGAACGGGATCCAAACCGCCGAGGCTGACTTTACTCAGGTTAATGACGATGGAACGCTCTCAACCGGCAAGCTTTTGTTGCACCGGCCCGGGCGAATGCGCTTTGAATACAATCCGCCGGAAAAACTCCTGGTGATGGCGGGCGGCAGCCAGATCGCGATATTTGATGGAAAATCGAATGTTCAGCAGGCCGAGCGCTATCCGCTGAAACAGACGCCGCTCAATCTGATCCTTGAGCGAACTGTCAACCTTGCGGCCCGCAACATGGTCGTCGGGCATGACTACGACGGGACGTCCACGACTGTTGTGGCTCAAGATCCCGAACACCCGGAATACGGTACCATCGCCTTGAAGTTTACTGGCGGCCCCGTTGAATTACGCCAGTGGATCGTAACCGACGGCCAAGGCGCGCGTACGACTGTCATCTTGGGCGAGTTGAACAAGGGTGTCCGCCTTTCGCCGCAACTCTTTAACATTATCCACGAAGAAAGCAGTCGCAGGCGGGACTAGTGCCTTACCTCAGATAAACCCGCAGGACCGCAGTTGAGTGTCGTACAAGACGGCGCGGTCGGCAACTTCGTGCGACACCTTCATCAGCCAGCTTTTTCTGCGAAAACTCCCGCGGGAATAGCCGGTCCGGCCTTCGTGATAAGCGAGATACTGATGCCGTGCGTCTGACAATGGAATTCCAAGCGTTTCCTGCGTTTCCGCAAAATACCAACCCATGAAGTCGGTTGCGTCGCGGATATCATCGCGCCGCGCACCGCGTCCGCCTGTGTCGCGTTGGTATTCTTTCCAGGTGCCGTCCAGGGCCTGGCTGTAGCCATACGCCGATGATTGCCGACCCATTGGAATGATCCCCAGTGAGTATTGGACAGGTGTTCGGGCATTTCCGACGAATTTGGATTCCTGGTAAATCGTCGCCATCTGAACCGCCACTGGCACCCCCCATCGGTTCTGGGTGCGTTGCATCGCGGAAAAATAGCTCGGCCGCTGTTTCACGATGGAACAAGCGTCATTCAAATTCCGGGGCGCGGAATAATTGGCGCTGCCGCAGGCCGCGACAAGCAACAACAATATCAGTGCGCGAAGGGGTCTGCTCATGCCTCTAACGCTCTTTTTGTTTCGCGCAGTTTAACTCAAGGTTCGCAAACCTCAAATGGCGAATTTTGCCCATCAGATCACAAAGGCGAGTATCAGCGGCAGAATGCCCACGCTCATCAACGTTGAAACGACGACAAGCCCCGCCACCGTATCGGCGTCTGCGCCGTATTTTTCCGCCAATAGGTATGATGTAACGGCGACCGGTGTGCCGACCTGAAGCACCAAAACAGCGAATGCCACATCGTTTAGTCCGAACCAAAGCCCTGCTACCCAGGCGACCGCCACGCAAAACACCGCCTTGAGAAGCGATAGCCAGATCATCGGTCCAAGGCGGCTGGGCCGAAGCCGCGCGAGGGCCACGCCCAGCGTGATTAGCATCAGCGGAATAGCAAGCTGACCAATCAACGAAAGCGTGTTGGTCAAAAAGCGCGGTGTCTCCCAACCCTGCCACAAAAACAGCCCGCCAAGCAGGGTTGCCGCAACCATCGGTTCCTTGATGACGGCCAGCGGCGAGCCGCCGCCAGAGACCAGCCAGACCCCGAATGTGAACGAATAAATTGCCATGATGGCAAACACCACGACGGCATAGCCCAACCCGGCATCGCCGAATGCAAAAAGCGCAAGCGGCAGGCCCACATTGCCGGTGTTTCCGAATATCAACGGTGCCAGATACGTTCTGCGATCCAATCCCGCTATCTGGACGAAAGCCCAAAGCCCAATGGTTACGGCGCCGTATGCCGTTATCGCCGCAACGGAAACGGCCGTTAGCGCTGCCGGTTCAAGCTCGGTTTGCATCAACGCGGTAAAGACAAGGCAAGGAACGCCGAGCGTCATGGCTAACTGCGTTACAAATCGGATGCGATACTCGTAGCCCAGCTTGACCCAAGCAAAACCAAGAGCCGCAAGCAAAAATACCGGGGACACGATTTCGGCCACTGTCAGGACGACGTTCACAGTCTGTTTCCCCGATTTTATCCCAATTTCATCGACATAGCCGCAAACGGGGCGTTATACCGTATCACAGGGGGTTTGGTTATGTTCAAGACGCGTGCAAAATACGCTCTGGGTCAAGTTGTGCGCCATCGCAAGCATCCGTTTCGTGGCGTTGTGTTCGATGTAGACGCCATGTTCTCCAATACCGACGAATGGTACGAGGCAATTCCTGAGGACAGCCGTCCCAAGAAAGACCAGCCGTTCTACCATCTGCTGGCCGAGAACGACCAAAGCTATTACGTCGCTTATGTGTCCGAGCAAAATTTGGTAGCGGATTACTCTGGCGAGCCCGTCGATCATCCGGATCTTCCTGAATTCTTTGGTGATTTCGATGATGGCCGCTATCCGCTATATGTGCAGATGAACTAGCTGGCGGGCGTATTTTGCCCGCTTCCATTGCTGCTGCGTCAATATCCTATTGCGATGCCGTCTTTGCGTGGATCCGATCCGCCGATAAGCAGTCCGCGCGCGTGGTCTATCTGTATTGCCTGCGCGCCGCCGATGGGTCGACGGGGACCGACGATGTCGTGACCAAGGTCTTTCAGAGCCTTCACCGTTTTAGCCGGAACGGTGTTTTCAACCTGTAATTTGCCGGTAATTGGGTCGGCAAAAACACGCGGCGCGTCGATGCTTTCCTGCACATTCATCCCGAAATCATGGAGATTTGACAGAAAATGGGCGTGCCCAGCAGCCTGATATTGTCCGCCCATGACGCCAAATGTCATGTTTATCCGGTCATTGTACCTTGTCATTGCAGGGATAATTGTGTGCATCGGGCGTTTTTTCGGGCCGGCTTCATTCGGATGCCCGGGGATCAAATTGAAACCCGACCCGCGGTTGTGAAACAGCACGCCGAACTTTGAGCTGGCAACGCCGGCGCCATATCTGGCGAAGATGGAATAGATCAGGCTGACCGCCATGCCGTCGCGATCAACCGCCGCAATCAAAACAGTATCCTTGTGAACGGCTTCGGCCAGCGTCGCTGGCGCCTGAATGACATTGTTCTCGTCAATCAATGCGGCAAGCGAATTTGCAGTGTCATCTGAAAGCATGTGCTCAAGTCGGCCAACATAATCCGGATCTGCCAGAAACCGGGCCCTGGCGTCATAGGCCAGCTTGGATGCTTCTGCCGCGAGATGAAATCGCTCCGCGCTGTTTGGGTCCATCGAGGTCAGATCGAAATTCGAGAGAATGCGCGACAGCAAAATGGCGATTGCGCCTTGTCCGTTCGGCGGGTGCTCCAAAATTTCCGTGCCTCGATAGGCGCCGCTGATCGGAGTGCCCCAATCGGCTTCGGTTTCGGCAAAGTCGTCAGCTGAATGCGGCGCGCCAATTTCCGCGAGCGCGGACAGCATGTCGTCGGCTATCGGGCCTTCATAAAACGCTGCTCGGCCATCGCGGGCGATCAGGCGAAGTGCATCGGCTTGCGCCGGGCAGCGAAACATCTCGCCCTGGGCAAAAGCGCGCCCGCCGTTCAGATAGTGCGTGCGCGCGTGACCTTTGAGGTGTTCGTCGACTGGACTGATATCAAACGCAACGCGCGGCGCGATCGGAATCCCTTCCTCGAAATATCGGATTGCCGGCGCTAGGCACCGGTCAAGCCCGGCGCGCCCGAATCGGTCTGACATCCGGCAAAAGGCGTCGACGGCGCCGGGGACGGTAATCGATGCCGGATGGCCCGGTTCAATTCCTGTGAGACCTTCGCCGCGCAAAGCCTCCGCCGAAAGACCATCCGGCGCCCGTCCCGAGCCGTTAATTGCCACGACGTCATCCGATCCGGCCGGATTGATGAGTGCAAAGCAGTCGCCGCCGATCCCCGTCATATGTGGCTCGCAGGCGCCAAGCACAACCGCGCCGGCGATTGCGGCATCAACCGCGTTTCCGCCGTCGCGAAGAACGGTCAACGCCTCGGCCGCGGCAAGTGGATGTGATGTGGCCACCATTCCATTGCTTGCAAAAACCGGAGAACGTCCAGGTTGGTGGAAATTTCTCATGCCGCCCCGAAAACATGTGATCAGAGCGAAATCCTAGATTGATTACCGATATTTGCAATCAAAGAAGATAACCGGAGGGAACCTCGACGCCACGCACTGGGTGGGGGCTGTAAGACAACGCAGCGCCGAGGGAAGCTATAGTCAGCTACGGCTCGGGCATGACTCCAGCTGACGGCGGCATTGCGGTGCGATTGTGTCAAGAACGTGGCGCTGTTTCCAAGCCCGCAGCAGTCCCCTGCAGCGGGCGGCGATTGTTGCGATAACCTTGGCGCGCGGCGTGCGACGTTTCGCCGTTCGCCTAAGCGTTTCGCGTGCAGGCAGCAGAGTCAGCGGTCAGTTTTTCGACCGGTTCCACTCCAAAATGAAGTCAGACGGCCTGATTGAAAGACAACCGCAACTGCGTAATCGCCTGTATACAATCGGCTATTCCAAGCTTGCAGTCGGTCAGCACTTGGGATTTTGAAAATCACCAAGCGGTATCCGAAAGATCAGAAAGTTTTCGCCGTTTTCGCGATCGTAGACCATATCGCGTGCAAGTTGTTTAATCAGAAACCAGCCGTATCCGCCTTCGGGCAAGCTATTGTGTGGGGTGGCGTCGGCGGGGTGGTCCCCGACCGGCGTCCGGCCATTTGGCATTGGCTTGCCCTTGTCACGGATCTCGATCAGCAGACCGGCTCGGCCGTGACGCAGAATTAGTTTCACATCGCCCGGATGTTCCGGTGGGTAGGCGTGCTCGACCACATTATTTAATGCCTCGGCTAATACGATTTCCACCGAGCTTAAGTCTTCGTCGGATAGATGCAGGGGCTACAGTTTGGAAATGGCAGTCTCGATTGCCAGACGGACATTGTCGAATGTGGAGCGAAAGGCAGTCCGCGACAGAACGCCGCCTGCGGCCGTTGCCGGTGGTTCCGCGCCAATGTTGTTCATGGCGGCGTCATGAGGCATGGGCGATATCCTGCAGCGCGTGATCGACGTCGACATAAATGCGAAACACGGAGTCCATGCGCGTCATGCGAAAGACCTTGTCCACGGTCGGTGTCAGACCCGCCAAGTCCAATCTCCGTCCGCGACCCAGCTGCTTCATCGATCCAACGACCGCACCAAGTCCGCTGGAATCCAGGAATTCAACCTGGGTCAGATCCAACACAACTCGTTGCGCGGGGTGATTGGTAAGCTCGCGCATCAAGTCCTTGAAGCGGACGGCAACGGCCGCGTCGATTCGATCTTCCGCGACTGACACAACCAGCGCGTCAACGGCCTCTGACGCCGTCATCTGCATATCACTACTCCTACAAGTCCAGTTTGACGGGACGCTAGACGGAAGGGGTTACCATTCTGTAAGCAGGGCCGAGTTCGAAAGGATTTTAAGCATGCAAGACGTGGTCATTTCGGGTGCATCCCGCACCGCTATAGGCGGCTTTCAAGGCGCGTTCTCTTCGGTGTCCGCTAGCGCGCTGGGCGGTGCCGCCGTTCGCGCAGCCTTAGAGCAGGCCGGTCTTTCTGCTCCGGAGGAACTTCTGATGGGATGTGTTTTGCCCGCAGGCCATGGTCAGGCGCCCGCGCGCCAGGCGGGTTTTGCGGCAGGACTTGATGAAAGCGTGCCCGCGGTCACCGTCAACAAAATGTGCGGCTCCGGGTTGGCAACTGTTGCGGCTGCGCACGATGCAATTGCGCTGGGCCGCATCCGGAATGCGGTGGCGGGCGGAATGGAGAGCATGACCAACGCGCCCTATCTTTTGCCCAAAATGCGCGGCGGTGCACGCCTTGGCCACGGCGAAGTCGTCGATCACATGTTCCTGGACGGTCTCGAGGACGCGTACGACAAGGGCCGCCTCATGGGTACGTTTGCCGAGGACTGTGCGGAGCGATATCAATTCCCGCGCGAGGCGCAGGATACCTACGCCATTGCCTCGCTCGAACGCGCGCTCGAGGCACAGCGAAGTGGTGCGTTCGAAGGCGAAGTCACTTGCGTCACCGTATCAACCCGAAAATCAACGACCGAAGTTGATGCCGACGAACAGCCGCAAACCGCCCGCCCCGATAAGATCCCGCAACTGAAGCCAGCGTTCCGCAAAGACGGAACAGTAACGGCTGCAAATGCGTCGTCGATCTCGGACGGCGCAGCGGCGCTTGCATTGGTGGATCGGGAATTTGCAGAGAGTGAGAATTTGCCGTTGCGTGCGATCATTCGCGGGCACGCGGTGCACGCCCAGTCGCCGGGATGGTTTACGACAGCGCCCGTGCCGGCGGCGCAAAAGCTGCTGGAAACTATCGGCTGGACGGCTGGCGACGTGGATCTGTGGGAAGTCAACGAGGCCTTCGCCGTGGTGCCAATGGCATTCATGGCAGAGCTCGGCCTGGATCATGAGCGAGTGAATGTGAACGGCGGTGCCTGCGCCCTTGGTCATCCGATCGGCGCTTCGGGCGCGCGCATCATCGTGACCTTGCTGAATGCCCTCGAAAACCGCGAACTAAAGCGTGGCGTCGCGGCGATTTGCATCGGCGGTGGCGAAGGCATGGCGATTGCGATCGAGCTGCCATGAACGGCCTTGCAAGCGTCGATGACCGCGTGGACTATTCCAGACTTGCCGCCCGCATTGATGCGTTGACCGACGGCGAAGACGATGCGGTCGCACTGATGGCGACCGTGGCCTGTGAAGTGCATCATGCGGATAAGCGTTTTGATTGGACCGGGTTTTATCGCGTGGTTGCGCCAGAAGTGCTGAAAATCGGCCCCTACCAGGGCGGGCATGGATGCCTTGTCATTCCGTTTTCGCGTGGGGTCTGCGGCGCTGCTGCGCGCGCTGGCGAGGCACAGATTGTCGATGATGTGGACGCGATCGAGGATCACATCGCATGCGCAGCGACGACCAAATCCGAGCTGGTGCTGCCCGTCCGCGACGCAGCGGGCAAACTGATCGCGGTCTTTGATATCGACAGCAATCGCCCGGCGGCATTCACGGAAGACGATGCGATTTCCATTGGCGCAATTCTTGCAGATGTGTTCGGAAAGCGAGTGTTGAGAGAGTGATGAGAGGGCAATGCCTCTGCGGCAGTGTTACGATTGCGGTGACCGGAGACGTGCGGTTCGTTTCCGTGTGTCACTGCGGGCAATGCCGTCGCCAATCCGGGCATGTCTGGTCCTCGGCACAAACGCCGCTTGATGGCATCGAAATCGTCGGCGAAGTGCGTTGGTACGAGGCGTCAAAAACGGCCAAGCGTGGATTTTGCCCCACATGCGGGTCGTTCTTGTTCTGGAAGGCCCATGACGAGGACGCGATTTCATTCTCGCTCGGATCGCTGGATGGGCCGACGGGGCTTGCATTGGGAAAACACATCTTCACCGCCGACAAGGGCGATTACTATGAGATCACCGACGGCGTGCCGCAGAAGTGAGCGATACTTACGCGCCACCTGATCTGCCGTTGGATATCATCCATGCCGACCATGAAATCTTGGTCGTGATCAAGCCGCCTGGGCTGTTATCGGTGCCCGGCAAAGGCGCACATCTGGCCGACTGCCTGTTGGCGCGGGTCCAGGCCGTCTATCCCGACGCCCTGCTTGTGCACCGTTTGGACCGGGACACGTCAGGTGTCATGGTCTTTGCACTCACCGCCCACGCCCAACGGCATTTGGGGCTCCAATTCGAGAAACGACAGGTGCGCAAGACATACGTGGCACGAGTCTGGGGTGAATTGGCTGAGAAGTCCGGCACCGTTGACCTGCCGCTCATCGTCGATTGGCCGAACCGACCCCTGCAGAAGGTGGATCACGAGACTGGCCGGGCTGCGGTCACGGACTGGCGCGTCGTCCGTTCGTCGGACGCCGAAAGCCGTGTCCGGCTTTATCCAAAAACAGGAAGGTCCCATCAACTTAGAGCCCATATGAAAGAAATTGGGCATCCGATATTGGGCGATCCGCTTTACGCGGAAGGCCCCGCGCGCGACTATGATCGCTTGATGCTGCACGCCGAAAACCTACGCTTCCGGCACCCGGATGGCGGAGCGGGCGTGAGTTACTCGGCAAAGGTTCCGTTTTAACCGAATTCGAAAACGGCGCGTTTCCACACGGTTTACAATGACTTTAGGGGCTTTGTTTTGACCTTGTCTGTCCTTATGTTAATCTGATTAAGATTGACAGGGAGACGCAAGATGGTCACACGTCGCGCATTCAATGCAGGACTAGGTGCCGGCATCGCCGCCTCGGCAATTCCGCAAGTTGCACAGGCGAAAACCTATCGTGGGCCAAACGTAATCCTGATCCGCTTTGGTGGCGGTGTCCGCCGCCATGAGACCATTGATGAGGCCAGCACTTATGCGCCCTACACACGAAAGGTCTTGGCCGAGCGTGGGGTTCTCATCCCCGATCTTCGGATCGACCGGCTGGAGGGCGGCAACACCAGTCACGCGGAAGGCACGCTAAATCTGCTCACGGGTCGCTATCAGGCCTATCGCGATGCAGGCTCAAAGCTCTTTGAGGATCGGCTTGAACCGACGGAGCCAACGCTTTTTGAGTATATGCGTCGTACCTACGACATTCCCTCGCACCAGGCGTTGTTGATCAATGGCGAGGACCGCCCTCAGGAAGAGTTTTTCACCTACGGGATCCACGGCCATTATGGCATAGATTTCCGCTCCGAGATGCTGAGCCTGCATCGCTTCAAACTCTACAAATTTGCCCGCATCCTGGAAGACGGCGGCCTGACCGACGAAGCCCGCGCGGCCGCCGAAAAATCCTATGCCGAGTTGCTCGCAGTCGATGCCCGCGCGTTTGCGCCCGATCAGTCACCGGAAATCCAAGCGATGTGGGCCAAGTGGCGGGAACATTACGGCGACGACGGATTCAAAAACCCTCGCGGTGATCGGCTGTTGACCGAGCTGGCGCTCTGGTCGCTCAGGGATCTGCAGCCGCGGCTGATGATGATCAACTATCAGGATCCGGACTATGTTCACTGGGGCAATGCCTCGCACTACACCCGCGCCATCGCCATCATCGACGACGGCATCCGCCGGATTGTCGAAGCTGTCGATCAGGACGAGCGTTATCGGAACAATACCATCATCGTCATCACACCCGACTGCGGCCGGGATGCAAATCCGCTGATGTCGGTACCGTTCCAGCACCATTTCAACAGCCGCGCCGCGCACGAGGTCTGGGCGCTGGTCGTTGGGCCACGTGTGAGTAAAGGCCGAATTTATGACCGCAAAATCGACCAAATTGCCATTGCGGCGACGCTGGCCAAGGCGATGGGGGTCCGTGCCGAGCGTGCGGA
>CAJHYP010000371.1_pt1 | contig 11393 bp, 10 predicted proteins | sample 9198731 | NCBI WGS metagenome assembly CAJHYP01 (sample SAMEA7708363, study PRJEB35096) | sediment metagenome | biome: marine neritic benthic zone biome [ENVO:01000025]; feature: sediment [ENVO:00002007]; material: shallow marine sediment [ENVO:03000034] sea grass bed [ENVO_01000059] ...
CCGGCTGACAGGGCCAGCATAAAAGATTCGGTAACGAAGGAAAGATGGCAGGCTAGCGAATTGCGAGTGCAACGCAAGGCAGTTACGGAGCATGAGCCGCCTTCTAAGTAATATTCGCAAACTGTCCTTTGCTTATTTGCCGCCGCCAGGATTCGCGACTTGAAGGCGGCTGCGCAAATTTGCCGACCGTTGGGCAGCAGAGAATTTTTTTAGATAGGTGCAGGCTTCTGTTGCCGGGTGCCTGCGGACCCCGCCTTACGCGGCTAGGCGCAAGGGCTTAGGTTTCGGTGTTTCCTACTGCTTACGCAGCAAGAGCAACCGGAGCATGGTTGTTATTGGCAACTATGCAATTGGACCGATATCGGTGGTACCTCACCGAGACAAAGCAATCCCCTTTAGACGTCCGTCGATCCTATTTCGGCCCCATAATCCCCCAATAAAGGATTTTGGTGGAGCCGCCGGGTACCGCCCCCGGGTCCGATCCGCTTATTACGAGCGCGTTTATGTCCATAGTCCCGTTGCCGGAACGCTTAGAATATAAGGGCTTAGGATCAGTATTGGAAGGGCGCTCTAGATCGCCACGTGGCGGCAGCGGGCCACAATGCAACACGCTAATAAATCCAACCCTGGATAAAATCCTCGTACTGGCGGCGTTAGTTTGCTTGTCATCGCCAACGCAGCCGAACTTAGGTGTCGCATAGTTTTTGATTTGCTTTTATGGAATGCCCTGCAGAGAATTCAGCATTTTGAAGGGGACAAGTCATGCGCGCTTTGGTTGTCGAAAAAAGCGACGATGGCACAACAAATGCCAGCGTGCAGGACATCGAAGTGAACCGCCTTCCCGAGGGCAATGTCACAGTCGACGTCGAATACTCAACTGTGAACTACAAAGACGGCCTTTGTATTGGGCCCGGCGGCGGACTTGTTCGCTCCTACCCACATGTGCCGGGTATCGATTTTTCGGGTACCGTTGCGGCATCGGAAGACGATCGATACGCACCGGGAGACAAGGTTGTATTGACTGGCTGGCGCGTAGGTGAAGTGCATTGGGGTGGATATGCTGAAAAGGCCCGTGTGAATGCGGATTGGCTTGTGCCGCTGCCAAAAGGCCTGACGACGCGAGCGAGCATGGCTGTCGGCACCGCAGGATTCACCGCGATGCTGGCTGTCATGGCGTTGGAAGATCATGGATTAACGCCTGAAAATGGCGAAGTATTGGTTACAGGTGCTGCCGGAGGCGTTGGGTCCGTCGCAACATCCATATTCGCCAATCTGGGATACCAAGTTGCGGCAGTTACTGGACGCCCGGAAACCGGTGAATATCTTGGCTCGTTGGGCGCAAATCGGATTGTCGCACGCGAAGAGCTAAACGAGACCGTCAAACGTCCGTTGGAGGCAGAGACTTGGGCGGGGTGTGTTGATGCCGTCGGTGGCGCCATGCTTGCACGGGTACTCGGCCAAATGAATTATGGCGCCTCTGTTGCTGCGGTTGGTTTGGCAGGGGGAGCAGCGCTTCCAGCCACGGTCATCCCGTTTCTATTGCGGGGTGTGAACCTTCTTGGGATTGACAGCGTTATGCAACCCTTTGAGAACCGAGTTCGCGCCTGGGAGCGGATCGCAAAAGATCTGCCGATGGATAAACTCGAGGCGATGATCCAACCGGCGACATTAGCTGATCTGCCAAAACTTGGAGCCGACATTCTGAAAGGGCAGGTCAAGGGTAGGGTCGTGGTGGACGTAAAGGGCTAGGGCTTTCGTGCAAATGCATCAATGGTCAAAAAAGCGTCTGTCAGGCCGGGAATTTCCGCCGAACCCGAAATTCTCGCGCCGTTCGATTCAACAATAAGAGAAAATTCAACATTCGCGACCTGATCACCTGTCGTGATTGGGCCCGACGCAGAAAGCGTTGGCGGCGTGCCTTCGACGGTCCCTAGGAACTGAAGCAACGGGAACGCGACGTCGGACGCGATTTTTTCGCTCGCGGGACCTTCCAACGCATCTAGTGGGACAGTCAGATCAAGAGTACCCTTTTCGGCTTCGCGACTATTTGGATCGATGACTAGAAGTAACCCAAACGTCGGTGCGGTCGCCAAAACAGTGCCGCTGCCGTTAACGAGTATCAGCTCTGCTTCCGCAAGGGGCCATTCGCTTGCACTCTCCCCAGATTGCTCTGTCTGATTGAGACCGAGAAGCAATCCGGCGGCGAGTGCGGTGGCCCAAATCGATAGAGCCGCTAGTGTGGGCAAGAATTGGCTTTTGCGGTCCAATGGACCAGCGGCAGTACCGCGCCACATGCGAACAAAGACCTTGTCCCTGTCGATCACCAGGTGTTTGAGGGCGCCAGCAATGTGCAGAATGACCGCTGCCAAAAAAACCTTTGTAAAGAGCCAGTGGATCGCCGCGGAACGCTCGGCAAGTTCGTTGTCAACTGGCACGAATGGCAATGACTGAAAAAAAGGCCACCAAATGGGCGCAAGTTCGGACGTTGCGGAGTGAGAGACCCATCCCGCCAACGGAACAACTATCAATGCGATTGTGAGCATCCAGTGGACGGTGCCGGCAGCGAAATTCTCAACTCGCCGCTCGCTGTGAATGGGCGCCGGCTTAGGTTGTGATATCGTCCAAAAAAGCCGTGTGATTCCAAGGACGAACGCAAGTACGCCAGTTGTTTTGTGGAGCGAGAACAGCAGAAATGCCCGACCAATCCCGTCGTCGGTCGTCAGGTCTTGGCCATTGGCGAGAACTCCAAGAGGAAAAGCGGAGAATATCACCAGCACTGTCATCCAATGGAGCGTGCGTGAAGCGAACCCGTAGCTGTTTTCTGTGTTTCCGAATTGCATGCCTATTAGTAGCGAGAGTTCTGTGCAGGACCAACTTGTTCCCAAATTCTCTGTAGGCTAGGACCTTTGAGCAGAAGAGGGTGGGAGCAGATCATGAGCCTTGCATTCGTTTTCCCGGGCCAGGGGGCACAGACGATTGGAATGGGTCGCGATATTGCGAATGCCTATCCCGCTGCCAAAGCGGTATTCGATGAAGTTGATAATGCATTAGATGAGAAGCTTTCGTCGCTAATTTGGGACGGCGAGCAAGAAACGCTGACGCTGACAGAGAATGCACAGCCTGCGCTGATGGCGACGTCGATCGCAGCGCTTCGTGCGTTGGAGGCGGAAGGCGTTTCAATGACGAAAGTAGCTTTTGTGGCTGGTCATTCGCTTGGAGAATATTCTGCACTCGCGGCCGCAGGCGCAATCTCTGTTGCCGATACGGCGCGTTTGCTGCGGCTACGCGGGCAAGCCATGCAGAACGCCGTGCCTGTCGGGGATGGAGCGATGGCTGCCATTCTGGGATTGGATATCGACACGGTGCAGGCTGTGGCAGAGGAAGCTGCGCAGGGCGACGTTTGCGAGGCGGCCAATGACAACGATCCGGCGCAAGTTGTCGTGTCGGGGCACAAAGCGGCGGTGGAAAGAGCCACAGTCATTGCGAAAGAAAAAGGGGCCAAGAGGGCCTTGATGTTGCCAGTTTCCGCACCTTTTCATTGCAGCCTGATGGAGCCAGCGGCACGCGCAATGGCCGAGGCGCTTAGCCACGTCGAAATGATCGATCCGCCGGTTCCTGTGGTGTCGAATGTTTTGGCGCGGCCGTGCAGCAGTTCTTCAACAATTATCTCGCTTCTGGTCGAGCAAGTGACCCATTCCGTTCGCTGGCGCGAGAGTGTCGAGTGGATGGTGAAAGAAGGCGGTGTGACATTATTCTACGAGATCGGCGCGGGAAAGGCGTTGTCAGGCATGATCCGACGGGTCGCGAAGGAAGTAGAAACCCGCGCCGTCGGCTCGGCCGAAGATGTCAGGTCGGCGGCAACTGCGTTCGGTCTATGAATTCAGAATACTTTGACGAAAGGTGAGCTCCATGTTCGACTTGTCAGGCAAGGCAGCGTTAGTCACGGGTGCGTCGGGCGGAATCGGCGCTGCGATTGCCCGGTCGCTCTGCGAGAATGGCGCGACTGTCGGCTTGTCAGGAACAAGGGTTGAGCCGCTGGAAGCACTAGCCGGTGACCTGGGGGCGGCGTCATTTGTTCTTCCGTGCAATCTGAGCGATCCCGAGGATGTGGCAGCACTACCAGGGAAAGCCGCCGACGCAATGGGACAGGTCAATATCCTCGTCAATAACGCCGGTATCACACGTGACAATCTATTCATGAGGATGTCAGACGAAGAATGGGCAAGTGTTCTTCAAGTCAATCTGACCTCGGCGATGATGCTGTCGAAGGGTGTTATCAGAGGAATGATGAAGTCGCGTTGGGGTCGGATCGTGAATATAACTTCGATTGTAGGCGCGACCGGGAATCCAGGGCAAGCCAACTACGCGGCATCGAAGGCGGGGTTGGTCGGTTTGTCGAAGTCTCTGGCCTATGAAGTGGCAAGTCGTGGAATAACGGTGAACTGCATCGCGCCTGGGTTTATTGAAACAGCGATGACCGACAAACTGACGGAAGATCAGAAGGCGAGTATTCTCGAACAGGTTCCAATGGGTCGAATGGGACGAACGGCGGAAATTGCTGCCGCGGCGCTTTATTTGTCCAGCGAAGAGGCGGCGTATGTCACCGGCACGACGTTGCATATTAATGGCGGAATGGCCATGTTGTAGCAACGGATGTGAGGCGGGTTATACTATTTGCCTTTTCAGGCGATATGGTATACGCGGCGCACATCTTCAGCGGGACATAAGCATCCCGCGGGAACGGCCGTCTGGACGGCATGAATTACAGATGGGCACGGTCCCAAAGAATTGTGAGGATATGACATGAGCGACATCGAAGATCGCACACGTAAGATCGTAGTCGAGCATCTTGGCGTTGACCAAGAAAAAGTGGCCGATAACGCGTCTTTTATCGACGATCTGGGCGCCGATAGCTTAGATACAGTTGAGTTGGTCATGGCGTTTGAAGAGGAATTTGGGATCGAAATTCCCGATGATGCGGCTGAAACCATTCAAACATTTGGTGACGCGGTCAAATTCATTAAAGAAGCCGCGTAAGCTACTGACAATAAATAATTGACGGCGCCGGATACGGGCGCCGTTTGTGTTTTCAGAGTGTTATTTGGGCCTATTTTTCTGTTTGCCTCAAACGTGGAAACTATACACCAGTTCAACATGCACCGCATTGATTTTTCGCTTGCTTGAGCAATGGGCGAATTTTGAGTTAGCCTTGGCGGACTGACGCGCGGCGGCAATTTGCACGGCGAAAATCCGGAGTGTATGTCTGTGCGAAAGAACGAATTTGAGGGCTGCGCATGCGTCGAGTGGTTGTTACCGGATTAGGGATGGTTTCGCCGCTTGCAAGCGGGGTCGAAGAAACCTGGCGGCGCCTATTGTCGGGCGAGTCTGGCGCGGGGCAAATTACACGATTTGATGCCTCGCATCTTGCGACCACATACGCATGCGAAATTCCGCGCGGCGACGGTGCCGATGGCACATTCAATCCAGACGACTGGATGGAGCCAAAGGAACAGCGAAAAGTTGACGAATTCATCGTTTATGGTGTGGCGGCGGCCGAGCAAGCGGTGAATGACGCCGGGTGGCGCCCAACTGACACCGAAAGCTTGGAGCGGACCGGCGTGATGATCGGGTCTGGCATCGGCGGACTTCAGTCGATTGCCGAGACGGCCACGGTATTGAAGGAGCGCGGTCCGCGGCGAGTGTCGCCTTTCTTTATCCCTGGCGCGCTTATCAATCTGGTATCCGGCCAGGTTTCAATTCGATTTGGCTTCAAAGGCCCCAACCATTCGGTGGTGACGGCTTGCTCAACCGGCGCACACGCGATTGGCGATGCGGCGCGGCTGATTATGCTGGATGACGCGGACGTTATGGTTGCGGGCGGAGCGGAAAGCCCTATTTGTGAAATTGGTATTGCTGGGTTCAACGCCTGCAAGGCGCTTTCCACCAAACGAGGGAATGACCCGAAGACAGCCAGCCGCCCATATGACGAGGACCGTGACGGCTTCGTCATGGGCGAAGGCGCTGGCGTGGTGGTGTTGGAGGAATACGAGCACGCCAAAGCCCGCGACGCAAAAATATATGCTGAGATTCTTGGCTACGGATTATCAGGGGACGCCTTTCACATAACTGCACCATCGGAGGATGGCGAGGGCGGTGGTCGCGCAATGAAGGCCGCACTTCGATCGGCCGGATTAGAGCCCTCGGCAGTCGACTATATCAACGCGCATGGAACGTCGACGATGGCGGATACAATTGAATTGGGCGCGGTGGAACGTCTTTTGGGCGATGCCTCCGGTCAGGCGACGATGACATCCACGAAATCATCGATTGGGCATCTGCTTGGTGCCGCTGGTTCAGTCGAGGCAATTTTCTGCGTTCTCGCATTGCGGGATCAGGTTGCGCCGCCAACGATCAATTTGGACAATCCCGCTGTTGAGCCAAAACTGGATTTGGCTCCTAACAAAAAACGTGAGCGTGAAATCCGGATTGCGCTGTCGAACTCGTTTGGATTCGGCGGCACGAATGCGTCGTTGGTCATGGGTCGGATTGACCGCTGATGTGGCGCCATTTGGCTTCAAATGCTCTGACGTTGCTCATTGTTGCTCTGGTGGTTGCAATTGGCGGGCTTACCTGGGCGCAGCGTCAGTACTCGGCAAAAGGACCGCTCACTGAGGCTATTTGCCTTCAGGTGTCCCCAGGTAGCACGATGGGCGGCGTCGCGGACGATTTAGTTTCCCAAGGTGCAATATCGAACGCGACAATTTTTCGTCTTGGGGCCGACTATTCTGAGCGAGCGTCGAATTTGAAAGCTGGTTCATTTCTGGTCGAGACCGGCGCGTCGATGTCAAAAATCGTGGATCAGATCACTGGTGATGGGCTTTCGACGTGCGGCACCGAAGTGGTTTATCGCGTTTCGGTGGGCAGTCAGAGTGTTCGAGTCCGGGAATTGAACGCAACAACGCAGGAATTTGAGGTAACGGCAGAATTTGATCCGGTTTCCGATCAGATCCCGGAGACCTATGAAGATGCACGGAACGATATTGCGACGCGATACCGCGTTATTGTGGCGGAAGGAGCAACCAGTTGGCAGATTGTCAACGCATTGAATTCCCTAGATCTATTCAATGGAGAGGTTGCGGAGGTGCCGGACGAGGGATCTTTGGCCCCGGATAGCTATGAAGTGGGTGCTGAGAGTGATCGCAACGAGATTTTGGCGTCTATGGCCGCGCTGCAGGCTGAACGGCTGGCACAGGCGTGGGATTCAAAATCAGATGCGTCGCCTGTCAAGAGCCCTGAAGAGGCATTGGTACTTGCGTCGATAATTGAAAAAGAAACCGGCCTTCCTGAAGAACGCCGCCTGGTTGCAAGCGTTTTTGCAAATCGACTGGCGCGCGGCATCAAACTTCAGACTGACCCTACGGTCATATATGGAATTACCCGCGGTGAAGGCGTTTTGGGCCGTGGATTGCGTCAGAGTGAGTTGCGTCGGGAAACGCAATGGAACACCTATGTCATTGAGGGATTGCCGCCGACACCGATTGCCAATCCGGGATTTGCCAGTATCGAAGCGGCGCTTAATCCGGAGGACACTGATTTCATATTCTTTGTTGCCGACGGAACTGGCGGGCACGCATTTGCGGAAACGCTTGATGAGCACAACGAGAACGTCGCCCGCTGGCGCCGCATCGAGGCAGAGCGAGAGAATTAGCTCGTTCGAATAGATATGAATTAGTAATTTGTTAACCCCATAGAACTCTATTTTTCAATTCTATCAATAACTTAACGCTTGACGCAGCGAACTTTCTGGGGTATACTTTCAGGCAAGCTAGGACAAGTGAGACAGCGGCCCGAGATGCCCTCGGCCGCTGTTTTATTTTGCCCGGAAGGACTTGCATGTTGGCGCGCGCGCAATGGCAGAAGATCCGTCAGTCAAAGCTGGGACTGGTGATGCGCGACTTTTGCTAGAAAGCGGCGAAAAGGCACTGCGCGAACTTCTTATCGCGTTCGATGAATTATCCGAGCGAATTCGAGATGGCGATTTGGCGGCGGAGCGTGATCTGGCGCGCACATGCGTCACACTCGCGAAAGTAAGAAGTACGTTGATGGAGGAGATCCAGAAGCATGAAAGACGTGTCCTCATGTCTGAAGGGCTCAACGACGAAGCTCCAATCGATTTCGATGCAATCCGAAAGGACATCGGGCGCCGCATTGATCGCCTCGCTAAGCAAGAAGAATAGAGCGAAATTCCTTAAGAGCCTTTCGGGGCAAGAGTTGCGCGCACTTCCTTACATGTTTGATTTCTGGGCTTTGCCACACCAATTGGCGCCGGAAGGCAGCTGGCGGACTTGGGTCATTCTAGGCGGACGCGGCGCCGGTAAAACTCGAGCAGGGTCAGAATGGGTGCGCAATGAGGTTGAGGGTTCGCGGCCGACAGATACCGGAAGGTCTAGGCGCATTGCCTTGGTTGCTGAAACCTATGATCAGGCACGCGATGTAATGGTCCTTGGTGAAAGCGGGATAGTGGCCTGCACACCTCCCGACCGTAAGCCAAAATGGATTGCATCCCGCCGAATGTTGGAATGGCCGAATGGGGTTCAGGCAGAACTTTTTTCGGCAAGCGACTTTGAGTGTATTCGCGGACCGCAATTTGACGCGGCTTGGGCTGATGAAATCGGCTGCGCTGCGATCGATAAGGGCAGCAACCAACCAAATAAGTTCCTTGATGCCAAGTCGTCTGAAAGCGCGTTGCCCAAGTATTCGACCGGCGCGCGCGATGACCTTATTCAAATGCAGTATCTTCGAGCCATGTCGGAGTATTGGGCGAATCCGGCAAACAACCCCGAGGCCACGCATTATTCCGGGCGCATGGTCGACACGGATCGACAATACGCGTGGGCCTGGGATGCGCGACCTTTCCCTCATTTCCCCGGCAATCAAGCGCTATGGAGCGACGGTGAAAACTATGCGAGTGGGCATTGGCTGACCGGTCGGATGTCCGCGAGATCGCTGGCAACCGTAATCAGTGAAATCTGTGCGCGGAGTGGTGTCGTGGATGTGGACGTCTCCAACGTATACGGGTTTGTGCGCGGTTACCGGCAAAACGGCGATGAGTCGGCGCGAGAGGTACTACAGCCGCTGTTGCTCGCAGCATCTGTCGATGTGGTTGAAAAGAACGGGACACTCGTTTTCAGCAATCGATCTGCGCATGCCGAGATAGTGCTTGGAGACGACAATCTGGCGGAGCTGGAAAACGGCGCGATAACTTCGCAATCTAGAGAACCGCTGGTCGAGATTCCAGATCGCGTTCGACTGAATTTTCTGGAGGCGGATGGCGATTATGAAATCCGGGCGCAAGAGAGCGTGTATCCTGGCGGATCGGCGGACGGAACGTCGCAAAGCGAGCTTCCGCTTGTTATGACGCAATCTGAAGGACTGGCTGCAGCGGAACGATGGCTTTCGGAAGTACGAGTGGGCCCAGATACAGCGACATTTGCGGTTCCACCTTCCCTAGAGTTGGCTGCCGGTAGCATTGTCGAGCTCGATACCGACGGCCTGAATGGTCTTTTTAGGATTAATCGAATTGAAGAGTTTGGCCTTCGCAAAGCGGAGGCAGTCAGGATTGAGCCGGGGCTTTACCAGCGAGCGCCGACCGTAGAGCCGATCGTCCCCACACGACCGGTGACGGCGCCGCTGCCGGTTTGGCCAGTGATCATGGACCTTCCGTTGTTGCGCGGCGACGAGGACGCCGAGGCGCCATGGGTTGCTGCGACGGCGGACCCTTGGCCGGGTCAAGTCGCGGTATATGGTTCGAATTCGGGATCATCATGGGGCTACGAAGTTGAATTGTCTCGCCGCGCCACGATGGGCGAAACCCTAACGGAGCTGACGGCTGCGGAGGCGGGGGTTTGGGATCGCGCTGCGCAATTGGAGGTCCGATTAACTAGTGGTGCCTTGAGTAGCATTTCCGATCAGGCACTGTTTTCGGGCGGAAACGTTGCGCTGATTGGCCATCCGAGCATCGCAGACTGGGAAGTCTTCCAATTTCGGGATGCGACATTGATTGATCAAGATGTCTGGGCGCTTTCCATGCGCCTTAGAGGGCAGCGGGGGACTGACGGTGTTATTCCAGGTTCGTGGCCGGTTGGATCGACGGTCATTCTTGTTGATGAAGCGCTGCGGCAAATCCCGATCGCGCCGTCGCAACCTGGCGTGGAACGCGAGTATCGGACCGGACCGGCGTCCAAGCCTGTTGACCATCCAGCTTTTCAGACACTGTCACATGTAGCGACCGGTGTCGGATTGCGGCCTTATCGCCCGGTTCATCTTTTTGCGCGCCGGCTGGTTAATTCGGATATCCGGATTTCCTGGGTGCGGCAGACCCGGATTGATGGCGATTTTTGGGACGCTTTGGATGTTCCTCTCGGTGAGGCTTTGGAAAGCTACAAACTGCAAGTCGTTGTGAGTGGAGCAGTTAGACGTGAGGAGATCGTTGGCGCATCAGAATGGACATACACTGCAGCCGATCAATCGGCAGACGGTATTTCCGGCGTTTTTTCAATTGAAGTGGCCCAGATATCGGACCGGTTTGGTCCTGGCTTGGCAGGAAAGGTGATTATCGATGTCTGAGACGGCAAACCTTGGATTACCACTTGTGCAATCCGCGCAGGCGCAGAAGCATGTGACTGTGAACGACGCCATTCAAAGGCTTGATGCGCTTGCACAAATTTCAATATCGACGTCAGGAGCGGCGTCTCCTCCGCCTACGCCAGCCGAAGGCGAACTACATGCGATCGGAATCGGAGCGTCGGCGGATTGGGCGGGGCACGACGGCGAACTCGCGCTGTTTCTGAATGGCGGCTGGCTATTCGTGCCACCGAACATCGGTTGGCGTGGCTGGCGATTGGATACTAATAGTGCCGTTTCCTACGATGGCGTTGACTGGATCGAGGGCGGCGGGGCGTTCACGCAGAATGGTGCTGGCTTTGTACATCGAACAGTCGAAGTCGATCACGCAGTGACGGCCGGTTCGACATCGGTCCTAACCGGAATCATTCCCACTAGTGCAATGGTGTACGGTGTAACGGGGCGCGTTCTGGCGGACATCGGCGGCGCGTCGAGCTTCGAAATTGGTGTCTCCGGAAGTTCGGATAGATACGGCTCAGGAATTGGCGTAAGTTCAGGCTCCTGGGCGCACGGGTTGACCAGTAGCCCATTGGCCTATTATTCGGCGGCGGATCTGATTTTGACGGCAGTTGGCGGATCATTCGATGGCACTGGTACATTTCGTTTGGCCGTACACTTCGCAGAGCTGACATTACCACGCGCGTAACGCTACATCACATGCCTGATGCACAATCGATACAGGTCGGAAGAGTGGGATCGAGCGTGAGCCG